>Ga0209082_1000431_pt1 | contig 14949 bp, 11 predicted proteins | sample ColdCreekSource_FD_184127 | JGI IMG/M metagenome (GOLD analysis project Ga0209082, IMG submission 184127) | Groundwater microbial communities from Cold Creek, Nevada to study Microbial Dark Matter (Phase II) - Cold Creek Source (SPAdes) (version 3) | ecosystem: Environmental > Aquatic > Deep...
GGCGATCGGTTTGGCGAGTGCCCAATTGATTTCATTGCTTTTGATTCCAGCATGGCTCGGATTTTTTAGACAGGTTCCGATGCGTCGGCCATCTGGTGGGAAGACGACAACCCGTTACGCGCCTAAGGAATGGATGATCCGTATACTGGAAGGTGGTTTTACGCGGCTGTTTCAGCACCGCAAACCGATCTCTGTCGTATTTATTTTTATCTTATCTCTATTTGGTTATCTTGCAACACAAATTCATGTTGAAGATGCTGGATCCAGTTATTTTTCTGAAAAAAATAAATTCCGTATAGCGGACGAATTTGTGAATAGCCATATTGCAGGAACAAGCCCCGGCTGGATCAGTGTTGGAAAACCGGGGGATCGGTCTATGGTCACGGTGGAGCAAGTCGCCTTTATAGACAAATTAGATACTTTTTTGGAAAGCCAGCCGAACGTGACCTATACCTATTCGCTGTCAAAATATATCAAAAGAATGAACCTTGTTATCCACGACATGGACCCAGCTTATGATCGACTGCCCAAAAAAAATGAAGTGGTGATGAGCACAAATCCTGAGACAGGGGAGGTGGTGAGCGAAACAATTTCAGGGGATGATGCGGTCTCTCAAGCATTGCTCATGTATGAGAATGGGGGAGGGGCAGATCTCACCAACGTGATTAACAGCGATTTTTCGAAGACGGTAACGCTTTTCACGATGAATACCACGCGTGCCAGCGAATATCAGAATTTTCTAGATCATCTCCATCAATGGTTAAAAGAGAACAAGCCTGCAGACCTTCATGTCGTTGTCGGGGGATCGCCGGTGATTTGGTCTGGGGTTTTACGCGAAATTATTCGTGGCCAGCTCACCAGTTTTATTCTGGCGTTGAGTGCGGTCACTGTTGTGCTGATCCTATGGCTCCGTTCATGGCGACACGGCATCCTGACGGCCTTGCCGCTGGCGGCTACAATGGTTTTCTATTACGGCATTATGACCCTGCTTAATATTGACCTGAATATTGGAACGGCGATCATCTCGTTTTTGGTGGTGGGTATTGTCGACTATTCAGTACATTATTTATATGGTATCAGGACTGCTTTAGACGGCGGCCTTGGACTTGATGAGGCGTTGCTACATGCGCTTCGGCATTCAGGTCATTCGATTGCTTTTAACGTTTTGATATTCTCTTTGGGTTTTCTGTCTCTATTGGCTTCCGAGTTTACACCCATCGTCTATATGGGGGCTTTAGTCGCCTTGTCTTTATCGATTAGCGGCTTCATGTCGCTTTTCCTGATCTCGCTCTTAGCACCCGTCTTTTTTAAGGTCAGAGAGCAATAACAACCCTCTGGGGTATAGTGGACCCCCTATTTCAGACAATAGTTTAAGTTATGACTATTGAGGGAAAGGGGGAGGGATGAGCGAAACGAAGAAGCGGAAAGTATTCAGTGCGGAGTTCAAAGCAAAGGTGGGGTTGGAAGCGGTGCGTGGGGTCAAGACGCTCAATGAGATAGCGCAAGATTATGAGGTTCATCCGATGCAGATTGGCCAGTGGAAGAAAGCGATACAAGAGCAAGCCAAAACCTTGTTTGAGGGTCGGCGTGGGCCGATGCCTGTTGAGAGTCATCAAGAGCCCGAGCGTTTGTATAGTGAAATTGGGCGGCTAAAGATGGAGTTGGACTGGCTTAAAAAAATCTGGGATATTCCTGCCATGATCAGACGGGATTTTATTGAGACAAAAGGACCCATCGCGGTGATGCGGCAATGCGAGCTTGTCGGTGTCTGTTGTGCAACCGTCTACGCGCACAAAGAGGCGCAGTGAGTGGATGAAATGGGTTTACGCATCCAGAGCCTGATTGACGAAGAATACACGCGGCATCCGTTTTATGGTACCCGTCGTATGGTGGTTTATCTTGGTCGACACGGGTTTGTTGTGAATCGTAAGAGGGTGCAGCGGTTAATGCGGGAAATGGGTTTGGCGGGGATGGCGCCTGGGCCGCAGACGAGCCGCCCTCATCCTGACCACAAGATATTTCCTTATCTGTTACGGGGTGTTGAGGTGATCAGGCCGAATCAGGTTTGGAGTACAGATATCACCTACATTCGCTTGGCGCATGGCTTTGCGTATCTGGTTGCGGTCATGGACTGGTATAGCCGAAAGGTTCTTTCATGGCGTGTCAGCAACAGCATGGATGCGGTGTTTTGTACGGATTGTCTTGAAGAAGCGTTGCTGAGTTACGACAAGCCTGAAATTTTTAATAGCGATCAAGGCAGTCAATTTACGAGTGAAGCTTTTACTGGGGTGCTGAAACGCGAAGGGATGACAATCAGTATGGACGGGCGTGGGCGAGCATTTGATAACATTTTTGTGGAGAGGCTTTGGCGTAACGTCAAGCATGAAGATGTCTATTTAAGTGGCTACGTCAGCATGGACGGGTTGTTGCTTGGGCTGACAAAGTATTTTGCCTTTTACAATGGTGAGCGTCCGCATCAGGCGCTGGGCTACAAGACGCCGGACACAGTCTATCAGAGTGAGAGTGGCGGTGGTGCAATGATTGTGAATAAGTTCAGCGAGGAAGAGGAAGAATCAAGAATGCGATTAACAGCAATACCGGGGCAACGCCGTTCCGTTGCGGATGAGGTTATGTGCATAACTTAAACTCAAGGAAAAACTGTCTTGACAATGGGGTCCACTTTAACCTTCAAAACCCTAATTTAAACTTAAGGAGTAAAAACGATGAATAATCCCTATAGGAAAGATCAGCTTTTAGATTTGGTTAAAACAACATTCGTCGATGTGCTGGGCTGTAATTCGGAAGAAATTACAAAGGATGCCGCACTGGTCAACGATCTGGGTGCCGACTCTCTCGATTTCGTTGAGTTTCGTTACATGATCGAAAAACAGTTGGGGATTACACTTCCTCACAAAAGTGTGCTGGAACATTTGGCGACGGCAATGGGCGGGATGGATCAAATCTATAAAAATGGAAAGATCACGCCGTTTGCGGCAACGGTGTTGCGCGAAAGCCCATTTCAGTACAGCGAGGATCAGGTTGTGGACGGGATGCTGCCCTATGAAATTATGGCTGTGACCACAGTCTCAAATTGGGTTTCTTTTTGTTATACCCTGTTTGATTATTTACCGGCAGTTTGCCCAAATTGCAATGCTAACGAATCACAGCTTTCACACGAAAGTAAGGCTATTTGTGCCTTTTGTGGTAGTGCCCTCAAGCCCCAAAGTGGGGACGCCGTTATTGTTGACGACCTGCCTCGAATTCTAAGTCTTTGTCCAAGCATACAGGAACTTGTATAAAACAGGGAGGTGAATATGAAACAAGATGTTGTCATTACTGGAATAGGGCTTGTGGCAGGTGATTTTATTCATCCTGAAGTGTTGTTTGATTATATGGGTTCCGGGCAATCGCTGATTCAGGGGCATCCATTCCATATCGATTGCGGGTTTCCCAATCCTGCTTCGGCTTTTTTATCTCCTAAGGCATGGCGTGTAATTGATGAATATGCCGCCCTCGAAAGCAGTAATACGCTGGGGCCGCTAGCGCGTTTGGCATGGTACACCGCTGGACAGGCATGGAAGCAAAGCGGTCTGCCACTTCATCTTGATCAAGAGCCGGGAGGTGTTTTTATGGCCTGCAATAAATATTCCATTGAAGCCAAGCATTTAACAGAGTTAACCAACTGTTTCGATTTCAAGAAACGGCAGGTGGATCTGGATCGTTATATTGAAACAAGCACGCATGAGCCAGACCATTTTTACAGCAGGCTCCAAGACACTGCCACGCTGACACTTTCTCAGCGCTTTGGACTAACCGATATTGTGATGACACATGGTGATGCCTGTGCGGCAGGTGGAATGGCGATTGGAGGTGCCTACAGATATATTCAGGACGGCGTTTTAGATGTGGCCCTTTCGGTCAGTGCTGAGCTGTTATGTAACCTCATTCCGTTGATTGCGTTTTCGGTGATTGGTGCCCATGCGCAGGGGAGTCCATTTACAGGGCCATCGATTAGCAGGCCGTTTGATAAGGAACGAAGCGGGTTCGTCATGGGTGAGGGGAGTGCCTGCTTGGTTATGGAATCGCGTTCTCATGCGGAAAAACGCGGGGCGACGATATTAGCGCAGATGAGCGGCTATGCCGGAATCGCCGAGGCTTTCAGTATGACGGCCAGTAACAAAGATGGATCAGAGTACGCCCGTTGTATTGAGTTGGCACTCTCTGATGCTGGACTCTTGCCCACAGCAGTCGATCATATCAATGCCCATGGAACATCAACACAGGTCAGTGATGCCTGTGAAGCGGCGGCGATTCGGCAAGTATTTGGCGCAGACGCGGGGAATGTTCCAATTACCGCAAATAAATCTGCAATGGGGCATTCGCTTGGCAACAGCGGCATAACCGAGGCCGTGCTCTCGATACTGACGCTACAGAAGCAGGCGGTGCTCCCGACCTTAAATTATTCTCATGCAGATACAGAGTGCGACGCGCTTGATATTGTCACGGCACTGCGTCCCATGCCGATCAACGTGATTTTGTCGAACTCTTTTGGCTTCGGCGGAGAGAATTGCTCGCTCATTCTACAGGCGGCGTGAAAGAATAGGATGCTTAATCAACCCTCTCATAGTGTGTACTTGGATTTCCCCGGAATCTATTCTTCTGCGGGTGTTGGGATAGACCGATTGTGGCAGGCCATCTGTGCTGGTCCCCTTAGCCCTAAACCTCTTCATGGCGCCAGTGAGGCATGGCCTCAGCGAGAAGCCTATCTGGTAGACCGATTCGATCTCTCTGCCTTACGTCTTGATCGGAAGATGTTGCGTACTGTAACAGGGCAGTCTTCCCTCGCCTTGTATGGTGCTCATTTAAGCTTGGCTCAAACTGATCCATCGAGTCGCTTTGACGGTAGTCGCTGTGGATTGTATTTGGGTCTGCCAACCATCGATGAAGAAATTCCCTCATGGTCTGCTTTAGAAAAGGCACCAACACGGCTCTGCCCCACTGATCTTTCCGATCTGTTTTTACGCGAAACACCGCCGTTGAGCGGACTCACATTGCTCAATAGTAGCGCATGCGCACATATCTCTTCTACATTCGGCCTCACCGGCACAATGGCCGCTTTTTCACCCTTTAGTGATGCGGGACTTCAGGCCGTTATCGAAGGGGCACTGTCCTTGATTGAGGGCGAAAACGAAAATGTCTTGGTTGGAGCGGTTAGTCCCACTGTCAGTCCGGTCAGAATACTGCAGTATGATCACCTCTTGTGGCAAGGCCCACAGCGGATGGGCGAGGGAGCGGCTTACGTGATGTTGAGAAAGGGGCAAGATGAAGAAAAATCGGCGCGGCCGGTGCGAATTGCAGGCTTCTGGCGCACTTTTGGCATGACCGAGACTGCGCGTGTAGAAGCGTTATCTTCTGCAATAGAACAAGCACTTGCCATGGCCAAGATTCCGCCGTCCGCAATCGATTGGATTCTTGCCGACAGCACATGGACACAGATAAACCACAAGGCCCAAATGCGTGCCATGGAAATCTGCTTTGAAAATAATCAAAGTTGTTTGCCTCTGTACAGTGCCGAGTCGGTGACGGGGGTGATGGGCCCGGCCCAGCCGATGACACATCTGTTGCTGGCGCTACAGGGAATGCGGACGGGGCGAAAACTTTTATATGGCCCTCATGGCGCAGGATTAGAAGAAGAAATGACAGGCACGCAATATGTGCTGGTGACTGCTTGTGGTGCGCATGGCCAATTTATTGCGGTTATTTTGCAAGGGAGATATCAATGAGCCAGAGGGTGTTTGTAACCGGCATGGGCGTGATTTGCGGTCTTGGACTGGATTGGAAAACGGTTTGGTCTGGTTTACTGTCAGGCCGTTCGGCTGTCAAAAAATGGCAGTTTCCAGGAGTTCAAAATTTCCCGGTTCAATATGCTGCACCGGTTGACGATTGCAGTTTTGCAAACCGATTTAGCGGACTCCCCTTTCTTCAGAAACCGATGGAGCGGCGGATCCGTTTTGGAATGGCCGCGGCCGCAGAAGCGATTGCCGATGCTGGCTTGGATGACATCTCTTCCCTTGGAAGGGTCGGTGTTGCCGTCGGCTCTGGGGTGCCAGATCGGGATCCAGACGATTTTATGTTGGCACTTACAGAGCAAGGTCCAAGCTGGGATGCGTTGTTTAGTAAGCGAGACCAGCTAAATCCGGGAAGTGGGCTGACATGGACAAATGATGCGCTTGGGGCATCTATTGCGGAGCAGTATCAGTTACGCGGGCCGGTCATTAATTTGAGCACTGCTTGTGCCGGCGCGGCGCATGCCATTGGCCTTGGATTTCGAATGATTCGGCGTGGCGAGGTCAATGCGATGGTTGTTGGCGGTGCCGATTCGGTGTTAAATCTTCCGACGATGGTTGGGCTTCATCTCCTTGGGGCACCGTCGACAAGCGATCAATTTGGGGATCGGCTTTGTCGGCCTTTTGATCGGGACCGTAGCGGTTTTGTCGCCGCAGAGGGGGCTGGAATCCTCTTGCTGGAAAGCGAAAAAAGTGCTCATGCGCGTAACGCGACTATTTATGCAGAAGTCGCAGGTTTTGGAAGTTCGATGGACGCCTATAAAATTACGGCACCGCATCCCAATGGCAATGGCGCGGTGCTTGCCATGCAGAGGGCCTTAAAAGATGCGGGTGTATTGCCTGATGCCGTATCGTGTATCAATGCCCACGGCACCTCGACACCGCTCAACGACTTGTCCGAGACGCTTGCCATTAAAACCGTATTTGCTGAAAACAGGCACTATCAACACCTTAGGGTCACTGCCAATAAGTCGATGCTGGGGCATTTGATTGCCGCCGCTGGCGCGCCCGAATGTATCGCAACGGTTCTCTCTGTACGTGAGGGAATGATCCCTCCCACGATCAACCTTGAAAACAACGACCCCGCTTGCGATCTTGACTATGTCCCAAACTTAGCACGCCGGGAATCTGTTGCTGTTGCGCTTTCCAACTCCTTTGGCTTTGGGGGTCTAAACGCCTCTTTGGTGGTGCGTCGCTATGAATCATAAAAAAAATGACGCTATTGTTGTGACCGGACTTGGAATGGTTCTCCCCACGGGAGTTGGAATGGAACCTTTATGGTCCGCTTTTGTTTCTGGAAAGCCAGCATTCTCACCGTATCACAATGAAAGGATCAAGACGAGTCTCATCCCATTTTTCGGGCATGTACCACAATCTTTGCTTGCTGACGCGCGTCAGATTGTGCCTCACAAGTTGCGTCGGTTTACCCCGGACTATACAGCCTGCGCTGTATTGGCCGTTAAAGAGGCGTTGGCAGACGCCAATAGCAGTTGGTCGGATGTCCCTGAAGAGCGAAGGGGTTTGTATACCTCTCAGAGCGACTCAACGGCATGTGATGTTTTTTCTTTTGCCCATGCACTAGACGTTTCCTATCAAGCGAATGGAATTGATTTTCAAAAATTTACACAGGCTGCATTGCATGCGCGCGGGGTTGATCCTTTTCTCGTGATTAAAAATCTAAGCAATAATGTTCTTGCACTCATCAGCTTAGTCTATCGATTTCGAGGCGATTGCGGCGCATTTGTTCATGATGAAAGTGCCGCGTTGTCTGCACTTCAGCGTGCCTGTTTTAGCCTGAGCCATGGCTATTCCGATATTGCGCTCGTCGTTGGGGCCGGCACCTACAATGAGGCATTGGTGCTGACGGAACATTACAAACTCGGCCATTTAAGCCCGTGTCATCAGGGGAAAAATTCGCTTCGTAGCTTTGATTTAGAACAAGACGGCACCTTGCTTGGAGAGGGCGCGGTAGCCTTGGTGTTAGAGCGCACGGAAAGTGCGAAGTGCCGTGGGGCAAAATCTCACGTCGTGCTTGGGGGAATGGTGAGTACAGCCTTTGATTATCGAGCCAAAACACGTAGCCCCCTTATTGCCAAGAAGGTGTTGTCATTGTTCAATCAGGAAGGAATGATCCCGCAGAATCTGGGACTCATCTGCGCCGATGGAAAAGGGGTTGCTCAAAACGATGCAGATGAAATCGCACTGATTGAGAGTCTGATCGGCGACGCTCCCGTTCCAGTAACCAGTCTCCGTCCAATTGTCGGCGTATTAAGTTCTGCTGGGCCGCTTGCTGATATTGCCATGGTCAGCGCAATGTTTGAAGAAAAAGCGATTCCTCCGATTGCGACACTGCGCAATCCCGCCTCTGAGAAAATTGATTTTGTTCGAGAGGGTGTGCGCCAAACTTCCTGTGAAACGGGGCTGACGCTGCATACCAGTTTTAATGGTTTTTTTGGTGCGATACTACTAAAGCACCCGGGCGTTTTATCATGACAACGCCGTTATTTACAGAATATGTAAAACCGTATTTGGGAAAAATTTTATCGGCTATCGGCCTAGATGTCGAATATAGCCGCGCCGAAGGGAACACCCTTTATTATCACGATGACGCCGGGGCTGAAGTGCCGGTTCTTGATCTGATTGGCGGTTATGGATCATTGATCTTTGGTCATAACCATCCGAGGATTATCGCGCAGGCCAAAGAGTTACTCGATGCGGGAACAGCAGTACATGCCCAGTTTTCTATTCGGGGAAAGGCGGGAAAGGTTGCTCACGCCCTCAACACGATTCTCCAAAGAGAAGTTCCATCCGAGGAGCCTTTTATCACGACGTTTGCTAATAGCGGTGCCGAGGCGGTGGAGGCGGCAATCAAGCATGCCGAGTTGAGTCGTATTTTAAAACTGTCCAATCTTTTAGACGAAATCAGTTCAAACATTGAGACTGTGCGTCGTGCGATTGCCCGTGGCGAAGCCACAATTTCTGAAAATATATACGAATTTTCCGATATCCGCGAGCATGTTTTTGATGTGCGTAATTTTGAAGAATTGATTGTAGGCCTCATCAGTTATAACGCAGGACAGCTCTCTAAACGGCCTCTGTTTTTAGTGCTTGAAGGGTCTTTCCATGGCAAGCTGATAGGCAGTGTGCAGATGACGTATAACAAAAATTTCCGCAGACCGTTTCAGTATTTTGGTTTGAAAGTCCGCTTCGTTCCAATGAATAAGCCAGAAGTGTTAGAGCAGATTATCAAAGACGAACATCTGGCCTTGTTTGACCTTGCCATTGATAACGGGACTGTTCGCATTGTTGAGCGAAGTGTCCCTATCTTCTCGGCCTTTATTGTCGAACCGATTCAAGGGGAAGGCGGCATTCAGATGCTGACACCGGAATTTGCAAGCGTCATCCGTCGGACCTGTAACGCAACTGATTTTCCGCTGATTATTGATGAGATACAAAGCGGGCTGGGACGATCAGGAGCTTTTCTGGCCAGTTCTTTAATCGGCTTAAAGGGAGATTACTATCTTTTGTCGAAGTCGTTGGGCGGGGGTATTGCTAAAATCTCCGCGATGTTGGTGCGGCAATCGCTCTACAATGAGAAATTTGGGGTGATTCACAGCTCTACGTTTGCCGACGATGATTTCTCTTGTGCAATTGCGCTGAAAGTTTTGGAGATGCTGGAAGAAGACAATGGCTTAGCCTATCATCTTGCGGCCAAACGTGGAGAGCGTTTAATGGCGGCCCTAAACAGAGTGATGTCTGAATATCCTGATATGATAAAGGATGTTCGTGGCAAAGGTTTATTTCTGGGTATTGAATTTCACAAGCAAAATAATGCCTCTTCAACGATTTTGCGAGGGACATCCTACTCCGATTCGTTAGGATACCTCTTGGCGGGTTACCTACTGCGTCACGAAGGAATTCGGATTGCGCCGACCGGCAGTGCCTCTCATGTCTTGCGTTTTGAACCCTCAATTTATCTGACAGATGACGAAATCGCCAAGATTGAGACGGCACTGATGCGGGTCTGCCAGCTCCTTCGCTTTCAAGATGTTTTGCACCTTGTCTATCCGCTTACTGATCGGCGTCTGCCTGCACCGAGGATAGAGATTCAGGACTTTCGTTATGCCTTTCCAGCTTGCGAGACTGTTTCTGAATTTCCAGTTTCTCGTGCGGTGCGCAAAGTGGCCTTCATCAATCATTTGATCAATCCCGAAGGATTGTGCCAAGTCGATCCCTCTCTTGCAAACCTTAGTAATGAGGCGTTACGCGCGTTTGTGCTCCGAATGGATCCGATGAAGAAAACAGCCCCATATCCTCCGGTCCGTATTTATTCTCCGCTTGGGCCTGCTGTCGATTTCATTCTTTATCCACTCTGTGTAAGTTCCGAGCAGATGGGCCAATATTTGGTGAAGGGAGATTTTGATACGATCCGTGACGATATTAAAGAGCGGATTATCGCCGCGAAAGAGGATGGCTGTGAAGTGGCCGGCCTTGGCATGTATACCTCCATTGTGACCAAAAACTGTATGTCGTTAAAGATTCCGAACATTGCGCTGACCTCTGGTAACGCCTTAACGATTGCGATGGGAATAGAGGCAATGGAAAAAGCGGTTTCCGATCGGAAGTGGGATATTGAGAAACTCTCTTTGGTTGCGGTGGGCGCGGCTGGAAATATCGCCTCGACCTATTGTGCATTGTTTGCGGAGCGACTGCCGCAGATCATATTGGTTGGAAATCAGCGTACCAGTTCGGCGCGCCGAATGAAAAATATTGTCTATTCCATTTATCAAAACTGTTGGGAACAAATGGTTTCTGGCGGGAAATTGCGTGGGATTCCAGCGCGGCTTATGGAAGAACAGGTGATTCACGGCTGGTTAAAAGAGCGCGCGCCTTCCAAGGAGAAAGGGATTGCAATCTCTGAATACTTAGAGGGAAAGTATGGCAAAGACCCATTTTTATCGATCGGAACCGATTATGATGATATTCGTCAGGGACAGTTGGTTCTCTGCGCCGCGAATAGCCCAGAGCCTTTTCTTGAGGCGCGGTACTTTCGACAAGACGCGGTCGTTTGCGATATTGCTGTGCCGGGCAATCTGGTTGCAGGGGTTCAATCAGCACGGCCAGATATTTTATCTTTTCAGGGAGGCATTGTTGCGACGCCCAATGGAGAAAGCCTTCATCCCGGCGCGCGTGCGTTTCTGGGCGCCGGACAGTTGTTTGCCTGCATGGCAGAAACAGCGATTCTTGGACTTTCTGGATTTACCGATCATTACTCTTATGGAACCATTCACACAGGGCAGGTGCGAGAAATCGCGCTTTTAGCGAAGGCACATCGTTTCTCTCTTGCTGATTATAGAACCGATCACTCTTTATAAGGAAACTATAAAATGGAATTTAAAGGACAAGTTGCATTAATTACAGGGGGAAGTCGTGGCATTGGCCGTGCGATTGCTTTAGCGCTCGCCAAAGGAGGTTGCGATATTGCGTTACATTATTGTTCTGCCCGCAATGAGGCGGAAGCTGTTGCAGAGCAGATTAAGGAACTTGGGCGACGGGTTGAATTATTTCAAGCCGATCTTTCTTGTCCGTCGGTCTGCGAGCCGTTGGTTTGCAATGTGGTTGAGACGTTCACTCGGCTTGATATTCTCGTGAACAATGCGGGAATAACCCGTGACGATTTACTGGTTAGTTTGAGTCTTGAGAAGATTGAAGCGGTGCTTAATACAAATTTACTTGCGCCTATTTTGCTAACCCGCTCTGCGGCGATGACCATGATTCGACAACGCTATGGCCGTATCGTGAATATTTCTTCCTCTGCCGCCAGCAAGCCTTGTCGTGGCCAATCCAATTATGTCGCCGCGAAAGGCGGGCTGGAAGCGTTCACAAAGGCAATGGCAGTTGAATTGGCCCCCCGCAATATCATGGCAAATGCCGTGGCTCCGGGTGTGATTCAAACCGATATGTCTGAGCAAATTCGCGCTCTTGGGGAAAAAGAGATTCTCGCACGGCTCTTGCTCAAACGTTTTGCCAAACCGGAAGAAGTGGCGGAGATCGTGGTGTTTCTAGCCAGTCCGCGCAATCAGTATATGACAGGCGAAGTGATTCATCTCGACGGTGGTCTCAAAATGGCTTAAGGAATATGACGATGGCGTTAAACGGAAAAACAGCTATTATTACAGGGGTTGCTCAAGGCATCGGGAAAGAAACAGCACTCTTGTTGGCCGAACGAGGAATCGCGCGTCTTATTCTTCTTGATAGGGACAAAGAGGGTCTTGATGAGGTTGCGCGGGAACTATCGGAAAGGGGAATTACCGTTTCTTGTTGTACGGTCGATTTATCGTCGCGTGAAGAACTGCGCCGACAGTTGGGAGAATCAATACAGCGTATGGGCGGCGGCATTGACATTCTTGTTAATAATGCAGGCGTCGCAAATGAGAATGAGCCAGATGACGAAGCGACTTGGGATAAGGTTATCGGAATTAATCTAAACGGTACATTTACGGTGACGGCGGTCTGTCTTCCTGCGCTGATGATTGGAGGTCGCATTGTTAATGTCTCCTCGATTCTGGGACGTGCGGGAAACATACGTAACACGGCCTATTGCGCGTCAAAACATGGGTTACTGGGCTATACCAAGGCCCTCGCAATGGATTTAGCGATCCGCAAGATTACAGTCAACGCGATTCTTCCCGGGTGGATCGATACGCCAATGTTACAAAGGGAATTGGCGGCGCAGGCAGAGAAGATTGGCGCTGATCTGAATCAAATCTTACGCCACGCGCGAAAAAAGATTCCGTTGCGGCGCTTTATCGGTGCACGAGAGGCCGCCGAATTGATCGGATTTTTGGTCTCGGATCAGGCGGCAGGAATGACGGCCCAAAGCTTTACCATTGATGGGGGGTACACATGCGGTATGTAGTTTGTGTATTGGTGATGATGCTGTCTGGGTGTAGCCTCTCTTTAAGACTGGTTTCCGAAACAGGCGTCCCTCGTATGACCGTTTCCCCGGGGAATAAAACCCTTCTCGTGGGCCAAGAACAAAAATACACTGCGGAAAGGGTGTCTCGTAACGGGATGATCCGAGACAAAAGCAATAAAGTAACATGGTCTTCGTCCAATCCCTCTGTGGCCCTATTTTTTAAATTTGAGGGAAATAGCACGATCATTGCGGTTGGGCACGGAACGACCATTATCACTGCGACAGTCGGTTCCATGAGCAGTACGGCCACAGTGACTGTTGTCGCATCAGCGGACTTAATAGCCTTGCAGAGAGAGTCTACCACCAGACTGATCGAGCCAGCAGAGATAGAGATTACGCCACAAGTTCCGCTTCCGCCCATTGCCGCTTTAGAAAAAAATCGGTTTATTTCGGAATCTCTGCTTGATGCAGATATGAGTGTTCTCTTTGGCACGCGATTAAACGGCGACGCCGTCACCGATAAAGGAATGCAACTGCATGGGAAATATGATTTGATCGATCATGCTTGGGAGGGACATGCCGAAGGGCGTGTCCGTTGGAACGAGGCCTACGCCGATACAAAGAGAACCAGCAATGCGGCGCGTGAAGCCTATCGATTGGATACCGATTGGCGTGAGCTTTATGTTTCGACAGAGGGTAGCGGTTTGCAAATCAGTGCCGGTTTACAACAGGTCGTTTGGGGACGTGCTGATAATCTGCGTATTTTGGATCAGGTTAATCCACTTGATTTCCGTGAGTTTATCTTGCCTGATCTCAACGATTACAGGCGTGCGGTCTTTATGTTGCGTGCCGTCGCACAGGTCAAGGGTTGGACCGTGGAATCGGTCTACCTCCCCTGGTTTGTCGAGAATCGTTATGCGGTTTCGGGAAGCGAATTTTTCATTCCGACGGTGGAGCCGTTGATCGAGCAAGGTTTTGAGTTGCGGCCTACAGTTTATCCGAAAAACAGTCTTGAAAGCGGTGAGGTGGGGATTCACGCCTCACGCAATTTCGATTCGATTGATTTCTCAGGGGTTTTGTTTTATACCCGAGACGATGATCCTGTCTATCGGGTATTGCTTCCAGAAACGGCAAACGAAGCCCTGGCACTACAGCCAGAGTACCATCGGCAATTACAGGTTGGCGCAGGGCTTGCGAAAGTGGTTGCGGCGGGGTTTGTTGTTCGAAACGAATTTAGCTATATCCCTGCTATGACCTATAATACGCGTAGCACGGCAGACGGACTTACAAAGAGCGCAACACTCCGAGGACTTTTAGGAATTGATTATCCCTGGCGCGATTGGCTCCTATCGTTACAGGCCAGCGACCGTTTTATTACAGACTGGAAGTCGGATTATTTTGTGTTAAAACATCAGCCGATCTATACTTTTTCATCAACGGGTAATAGTTTTTCTGCACGTCTCGAAACGCGTTTTGCCGTTACCGCGATGTCTGGAAGTCAAGGCCAGTTGTGGCAGTTAAAAAATGTTTTCAAGCCGAATGATCGTGTTCATTTTGGCTGTGTCATTGATTTATTCAATGGAGATCGTGCCGGTTTTTTAGGGCAGTTTAGTGATAGTGATCGTGTACAGCTTAATGTAAAATATCTATTTTTATAATGAAAGGAGAATATCATGAGAATAAGAAGATGGCTCTTTAAAGGGCTTTTAATACTGGGGGTTTTATTTCAGATGCAGGTTGTGGCCACGGCACAACCTGCAGACGAGATCCTGATTAAAAGTCGAGACCGTGACAATGGCAAAGATGTTTATTCGGAAGCGCAACTGATTTTAACAGATGACAGCGGGCGCCGCCGTGTACGCGAATTGTATTATCTGCAAAAAAATGAGGATGGCAACGAAAGGTTGACCTTGTATTTTACCGATCCATCGGATGTGCGAGGGGTTGCATTTCAGAGTTTAAATTACAATGAAAATAAGCACAAGGAAAACGATCAGTGGATATACCTTCCCGCATTTCGTCAGACTCGGCGAATTGCGATGGCGGACAAACGGGGGGCCTTTATGGGTACCGATTTTTCCTATATCGATATGGAAAAATTGCGCGTGTCCGACTACACACAGACTCTGGTAGGGGAAGAGAAGTTCAATGGGTACAATTGTAATGTTATTGAACGGAAACCTG
>Ga0209082_1000434_pt1 | contig 14785 bp, 11 predicted proteins | sample ColdCreekSource_FD_184127 | JGI IMG/M metagenome (GOLD analysis project Ga0209082, IMG submission 184127) | Groundwater microbial communities from Cold Creek, Nevada to study Microbial Dark Matter (Phase II) - Cold Creek Source (SPAdes) (version 3) | ecosystem: Environmental > Aquatic > Deep...
AAAGAATCGACTGAAAATTATTCATCTTCTATTGTCGGGAGTTAAAATTTTAATTAGCTTTTACCTATGTTATCGTAAATTAGTCGCTAACCCTATCTCCCTCTCCCACACCTTTTTTCGTTCACCCATTTCCTATACAGCTATACGTCCTGCTGCACCGCCGATAGTAGAGGGTAATCCCAAAATTACGGTGTAGGATAACCAAAGATCCCAAGGGTCTTCCCAGGAAAGCTGCTGAAAAAACCACAGCATCAAAACTGATGCTAAAAGAGATACGAGATAGGAAAAGACTGTTTCTCCTGAAGGACGCTGAAAAAACCCCTGTTGCTGGTGACGCTTTTTTTGGTTAGTAAAACCTGCCGCAAAGACAATTGTATAGGAAACGAGCAAGGAAGTCGCCATAATTGCAAGTATCCAAAACGGTGACGCAGCAGCAGCCAGCATAGGAACTTCATCAGTAGGAGCGATCGCAAAAGCGATAAATACAGCACCAATTAAAGTCGCACTGAGATCGGCAAGAGTATGCTTCCACATTGTTTTGGTTGGTGTTTTTCGCTTTTGTTGGACAGACTTTTCTTTAGAAGATTTCGAGGCTGTCGATAACTCTCGCTCACCGCTTAGGATCGATCTTGAAAGTGCTACACCCAGAGAAAAGGGTACACCTTCAAAAATAATTTTTCCTAATCCTTCATTTAAAGAAGTCTCCCAAGTAATTCGCTGCAAGACAACTAACATCAATGCGGCACAAAAAGTTCCAATTGCCAGAGCTTCAACACTTTCTGCCGCAGCTTCAACTACTCGGTAGCTGCCTTTTCTGCGAAATCCTTCCGCCCGATTGAGCAAAAAAATTACAATATAGGTAGTAATTAAAATATAAATCAGCACGGAAGGTTGAACGTGAGAACCAATAAACCAAACTTCCATTGTGTAAAGAAGAGGAATTCCAAACAAAAAACCTCCCGAAACACCGTTTATTAAATCGCCAAACTCTTTTGACCAGCCTCTGAAGCGCTGAGGTCGGCGATAAGATTTTACAGACATAGCTTAGACTTGAATAAATTATTAAAAGCTTAATCATTGTAGCGAGTTGGCAATCTATTAAGAATCCATCTATAAGAAGATTTTTAAGCACAAAATCCATCTAAAGTTAGATTTTAATTGAGTTTATGAATATTTTTTTTTAAAATACATTCAAACATTTTTTGGTTTGATTAATCATTTTTAAACTCGGTCAAGTATGTTTTTAACTAAAAGTTCTTTGACCAAAACTTGAAGAATAATAGTTAAAGGTAAAGCTAAAAACAAGCCAGGAACACCAAAGAAAATTGCAAAAATTAGCTGAGATACTAGGGTAACAGCAGGTAGTATAGACACCTGTTTCTGCATCACTAGAGGCGTTAAAATATTGGTTTCAACTTGCTGTATTAAAATATAAAGAATAATTACTCCAACTGCCTTCCAAGGTGCATCGAGAAGAGCGATCGCCATTGGAGGAATGACGCTAAAAATTGGTCCTACGTTAGGAATAAAATTTAATAAACCTGCTAGGAGTGCATTTGCCAAAATCAAAGGTACTCCTAAAACAAACAGCCCAATTCCACTAAGAAGAGAAATTACGCTCATACTAAAGATAAGACCAATCGACCAGGCAGTAAGTCCTTGCTCGCAAAGGGTAAGAATATCATTAACTCGCGAGCGAAAAGATGCAGGAAACAATCGCGTAAACCCTTTTCGATATTGTAGTGGACTTGCTAATAGCATGATAGTCAATATTAAAACTATCAATACGCTCACAATTATGCTGACGGTGTTGGAAAATAAAGTAAAGAAATTGCTAAATATTTGATTTTTAAGAGGCTGCGGAATCTGTATTAACCTTGTTATGGAATCGCGAAGGTTTTCCAATAGAGGATTAGACACAGAAAGTTTTTCTTGCCATTCAAAAAACCAAGTATTAAATTGTTCTATCCCCAGAGGTACCTTCTCGATTAATTGTTGAGATTGATTTACAAGAGGAGGTACGATCGCAATGCTAAAGAAGGCTAATATTCCCAAGATAGTGATAACAGTAATAAGAACTGCAACAGTGCGTTTAACACCAGATTTCTGTAATCTTTGTACAGCTCGATTTAAAACAGTAGCTAAGATTGTTGCTGTAAATACTAGCAGGAGAACTTGCCGAATTCGCCAAGAAATGTAAATTGTCAAAACAAAAGTAGCCAAACTAATCCATTGACTTAATTTCAAGGCTTTAAATCCCCTGCAAAATATCTAATTTACTTTTTACTCTGAAACAAAAAATCTTTTATTTTATCTATCTTCAGAAAGATTTCAATTAGTATCTAAACCAAATAAGTAAAAGTTGTTTACGACCAAAAGTAGATGTTGATAACTAATACATTGTGGGATTTTAAAGCTATGAATAAAAGGTTTCAAATTTTAACTATGTCAGGCTCTACAATCAAACCGTTTTTAACTAAAGGAAGTTAAATATTTATGTTAACCATGATCCAATTACCACCAAATCCTGAACCGCAACCAGCACGAACTCCCATACCGCAACCAGTGCCAACTCCCATACCGCAACCAGTACCAACTCCTGAACCGCAACCAGTGCCAACTCCTGAACCGCAACCTCTTTTCGAGCAAATCAAAATAAGTTAAAAATTAAGGCTTTTAACTTTTTGTATCTTCAGAAAGAAGAAAAATGTTTTCTGGGGACTTCACTCAATGAGGGTTTTGGAGACTTCTGCAAGCGTTCTATCGTCCCAGCCAATCTTTGCCATACAAATGTTTGACTACAGTTGCATCAGTCAAATTATATTGTAGGGGTGTAATGGTAATATAGCGATCGCGAATTGCCTGTACATCAGTCAAAATGTGCGGCGGTAAATTAATATCTTCTGGTTGTTCGATATCTTCAATAATTTCTCCCACCAGCCAATAATAGTTTTTACCGCGAGGATCAAGTCGTTTCTCGAACTTCTCGATATAACGGCGCAATCCTTGGCGAGTAACTAATATACCTGTTATCTCTGACGTATCTACTGAGGGAACATTAACGCTAAGTAGAGGAGACTTGGAAAATTCTGTCGTGGCTAATTGCTTTAATAACTTTAGGGCGAAATCCGCTGCGGTTTGAAACTCTGACCCCGTAAAACTTGCCAGACTAAAAGCCACGCTAGGAATACCTTCTAATGCACCTTCCATCGCTGCCGATACCGTACCAGAATATAAAACGTCAGTACCAAGATTTGGCCCATGATTGATACCAGAAAACACAAAATCAGGATGCTCATTCAATACGGCACTCAGAGCAAATTTTACACAGTCGGCGGGAGTCCCCGAACAAGACCAAGCAGTAACGTCGCTATGAAAGATAGAATCGACTTCTTCGGCTCTAATTGGTTGATGTATAGTAAGTCCGTGTCCAGTTGCCGAACGTTCGCGATCTGGACAGACAACAGTAACCTGATGACCAGCTTCCGCTAAAGTATTGGCAAGAGTGCGAACACCCAAAGCGAAAATACCGTCATCGTTGCTAATTAAGATATTGAAGAATCGATCATTGATCATCGGTTAACTGGGGTTATTGATCATTGGTAAAAACCATAGCAAAAAATAGTGGCTTAAACTGCATATTATTTAGTTTGCTCGTGTTTACATTGATGTTCATGAAGCTGTGTTTTCAAGCGATCGCATTTAATTCTGAAATCCATCGTACTACAATTATTGCGATCGCGCCCCAGAATTTCTCGATGATCGCTTGATCAATAATTAAACTTAAATTTTCCTAAATAGAAGTATCTCGCACTAGGAGTTAAAAATGTCAAAATTAATTACCCCTCGAAATATAGACGAAGGATGGTCAGTACAAATTTATTTTATGTATAGTGTAATTGGCGTGAAGTTTAGAGACGCAAGAGATGTAAACGAAGTCGGCTCATGATTGCACAATTGGCGATCGCTATCACTGACATTAGAGTTATGCTTTAGGTAGTTCCATGCCCAAACGCAAGCACTCTTGATCGATTCATCGAAAGATTTAATTTCCCATAACTTGGCAGTGCTGTTATTTCCTGCGGTAACTAGTTGCTGTCCATCAGGACTGAATGCCACACTATAAATCTCACCTTGATGCCCGCTCAATATTGTTAAAGGTTCGCCTTGCAAGTCCCAAAACCTTACTGTGTCATCTTCTCCGCTACTAACAATCATGCCATCGGGACTAAACGCCACGGATCTTACTGCTTCCTTATGTCCTTGGAATGGTTTCTCAATCTGCTCACCCTTTTGATTCCATAAGCGGACAGTACCATCCTCTCCTGCGGTAGCTAGTTGCTGTCCATCAGGAATGAACGCTACGCTATAGACTTTTCGTGATGCTCCTACACTGTATTCGCTAGAATCAGTGTAGGAGCATCACCTGTTTGCCTTCTGTATCCCACAAGCGAGCAGTTTTATCCTCTCCTGCGGTAGCTAGTTGCTGTCCATTAGGGCTAAACGCTACGCTCAGTAAGCGTGCTGCGGAAAAACGTTCGATCACCTGCTTGACCCGCCCATTTTCTGGTTCGGGATACTCTAGTTCCGCTAAAAGTACTCTCCGACGAGCCAACTCTCCGCTACCTACTGCGATCATTCGTAACATCACATGGCGGATAGTTTGGGCGTAGGCTTGTTCCTGTTTGACCAACTCTCTGTATTCACTGTCGGCTCTTTGAGTGAGACTTTGTGCTACTCCTCCTATTTCTTCATAATCTTCTTGAGTAATGGCTCGCTTATCCCTGATTCCTTCTCTGACCTTGCTTAAATACTTGAGATAAAGCTCGCTCAAAGTAAAAGAAAGCAACGGCAACGCTCCTGGCATCTGCGCCACTTCATCAATTAATTGATCTACCAGAGAATGCGGCTCAAAATACATTACCCGTGCTTCTGCTGGTTTCTCAATTGCTGTCCGTAATTCGTCTCGTGTCATGGCTGGAACCATAAATCTCGCTTTTTGCCAATATGGCTCTAAGGCAAGATTACGGAATTGGGGTTCAAAGTCACTGCGGAGAGTTAAAACAATATGCAATTGTTGTGGATATTTTTTTAACAACTGAGCCAACAAATAGAGAAAGTTTTGCTGTTCTGGCTCATCTCGACAGATAGTAAACAATTCTTCAGTCTGGTCAACCACTAATAACAACTTAGACAACTTAGTCTTAGAGTTAGGAGCCAACAAATATTCTATTTTGCCTAACAGAACCTGCATTTTTTCCTCGGTAGTTAGATTGATAATCGAGGAACCAGATGAGTTGTGTTGTGTCAGTATTTTGTTTAAAGCCTTCAACGGAGACTCACCAGGACGCATGGGAGGCAAGATGTGCCAGTGGGTTTCTGCTGTTTCTAACTGCTGCAAATAGGTAATTAATCCCGCCTTTACTAGACTAGATTTTCCCGTTCCTGAAGCCCCCAGTACGATTGTCAATGGCTGTTGACAGCTAAATTGGTATAGCTGTTCGGTTAATGCTTGCCTGCCGAAAAATAAGTCACTGTCTTCTTCATTAAATGATTCCAATCCGCGATAGGGGTTTTGCGATTTATCTAGAGGTGCTGCTGGGGGCAAGTTGAGTTGATGCCCAGGGGTGAGAAAGATATATTCTCCTTTATTGTGCTTTTTGAGCGGCCAGATACTAGGCGTTTGCCGTTGGTGATATTTTTCAGTTGCTGGTTCGATGCGATCGCGCAAATACAAGTATAATTCGGTGGCAGTAATAACTCCATCGCCAGCTGGCTTTCCCTCTTTTGCCGAAGGATAAATATCAGCTTTTCCTGTTAGAGCTTCAATTAAGGCAGCCGCAAAAGGTGAATGCTTGCCCCGTGAACCACGTTGTGAATCAAGGGAAAAATTATCTGCCGCTTTTTGGTCGTAGTCAGCCGAGGTAATTACTTGCCAGGCAGGGTCGGAGATAAAGCGATCATAGCGTTCTTGATGGATCACTTCTGGAACAGTTGATAAATCTCTGCTGCTCGACCAACGAAAAGCTCCAGCAAAACAACAGTCGAGAATCCCTAAAAAATGGCGACAGGGCAGTTTGCTAAGAGCAGCCTGTAAGCGGTTCATCGGTAAGTAACTGCTGGTGTCTCCCAGTCGTGCATCTTGGGGAATTAAAAACCCTTCTGCCCCATCATCGCCATTAAGGGCAATTCCGTGTCCGGCAAAATAAAACAGCAATCGGTCTTCTGAAGTGACTTGTTGTGGAAGTGTTTTTTCTAATAGGTTATTTAGGTTTTCAAGGGTTGCTATTTCGTCTAAGCACACCCACATCTGATATCCATGCTTTTTTCGCAGAATCTCATTCAGCTTTTTAGCATCGTTGACAGCGTTTTGAAGAGGAGAAATACTATTTTGATAGCTATTGATCCCAATGATTATTGCTAAATTGCGCTCAAATTTAGGCATGACTAAATTTTCTCAAAGTAACTTAAGTAAGTGGGTGTAATTAAATAGAAAATAGTGATGATCGGGTTTAGGGGGTAGGGGTTAGGGTTTGGGGAAAAAATTGAAGATTCGGGTTTTATAAATTATTTTGCCTACCTACTTACTACCTATTACCTGTTACCTTTCTCCACAATTTATGCAAAGTGTATTGGTTTGAGATTGCTTGGCAGGTTTGACTTGCCGCCGAGATTGGACGTAGCCAAACAAAGCGATCGCAATTGCGATCGCCACTAAGCCGATAATTATGCCCACTAACCAAGAGAATTTCTTCCCAGCGATCGCTTTGGTAGTATTAGTTTCAGCTTCTTGGACTACAGATTGGTTATTAGTAGTTTCTCGAACTAAAACTCTAGAATCATTTTGTTGCCAAGCTTGCAGAATAGCTTGGGATAGTCCCTTCAATCCTTCTGGATGATAAAAATAAACCAAATGATCGCAGCCGACTTCCTGTATTTGAGGTTGAGGTATTCTGTTGGGATTCACGCTTTTGATACTATTTACCGTGACAGCAATATCATTGGATTGACCGAGGAAAGGTAGAGATACTAAACGGTTGAACAATCTTTGCATCAATCGAGCGAGTAAACTAGCATGACCTGGTTCGGACTTAAGCGCAGCAGGGGTGATTGAAGTATTACCAGCGATGATGCTGTAGGGAATGCCAGGATCAGGACTAGCTGCCAAGTTGTTTAAGAATTCCGAACTAGGCTGCATTTGGTCTAAGGCGACATCGATTGTTTCCAAAGCATTAACGGAAGTGCCAATTGCCCGCATTAACATTCCCAAAACTGGTATTGGCCAAGCAACTTCTGCCAAACCGTTCAGCCCGATACCGAGCATCGTTACTGCCCAGTCTTCGACTTTTGACCAGGGTGAGCCAGCGTTAGGTGTACCCAGCATAATTAGCTGTTGAGCGATCGCATTTCCGCCTTCTCTTTCGATAAACCAACGAGAAACTAAGCCTCCCATCGAGTGAGCGACAATATGCAGTTTGATTTTTTGGTCATGGTTTGCTCCCAAACCAACAGATTCTAGTCTTTGTTTGAGCAGTCGTCCATTTTCTTCAATGGGCGTGTGCAGGTTTTCGTAATCAAATGCCAGCACTAGATCGTAGAGGTGAGCTAGTTCTCTTTCCTGTCCTTCTACCGAAACCTTAGCTCGGCGCAGGCTTCTGACCATATCTTCCGTATCACCAATAATACCGTGGACATAGAGAACAATATGTTCGGCTTGAGCAACTCTGGCTTTGATCTGCTCGAGATCTTGGGTGTAGGTTACAGTTTCATTTTTATTGACATCGGCTATGGCTAGAATCGGATATTTAAATTCGCGCTTGAGTTTCTGACTAATTATCTTTTGGCAGAAAATGCGGATCGAACCGCCGAGACTACGGGTATCTTCAACATTGGAGGGGAAATTAGCATTTACAGGGTTGGGCAGTCTTTCTAAATTAATCTCTGTCTTACCTTCGGGGGTATTTTTCCCCCAACCTAAAGGTAGAAAAAACTCACCATCGTAAGCTATTGGCAGTAGTTGCTCGTTATCGGCTAGAGACGTATCTACAACTAGCTGAAGAGGATTGGCTTTACTGACCGTTTCTGAATTCTGTACTTCGCTCAATTCCAAGGCACTCAAACCAGGATCATTACCGCGACTGGCAGTAAATTGAAACGCTTGCACCAACTGCTGATTTTCTTGCAGTATGGGCGGCAGAATATGACCGCCTAAAGCTCTGGTAGATTGATTAACCGTGGTTAAACGCGCTTGGGCTTGGAAACTGTGATGCGATCGTAATGTTACTCCGAGTCCTAGAGCCTTGCTTTCATTTCCTCTGGGAATTGACGTTGTCTCATGGGGACGTACGGTAGTAATGCTAATTTGACTAGTTATCCAGTCGTCATAAACTGATTCTGCTTCTGGTTTGGTGCTAAAAGCGCGAGACTGTACTCTGGTCATCAAACGATTAAGAGTGCCTTGTCCTCGTTTGGGAGTCAGATTTGCGATCGCACGGCTTGGTAAATCTAGTTCTGCTTGTTCTAACAGAGTGGCATCAAATTCGGCAGTGCTGATAATTAGCTTGAGAATGTCTTTGACTTCGGTAATTCCCTGTTGTTCCCAGAGTTCGCGATCAACCGTGGAATAGATAGGTTCGCCATTTAAGGCCCAAGCCGATTCGACTGGCTGTAGCCAAACACCCCCAGTAGCAAACAGTTCGGCACTAACGGCATAGCGATCAGTTAAATCTAGTAAAGCGCAGTAGAGAGGGTTGTTACTGGTATTAGTTAGTTTGACTTTAAAGCTTGGTTGCTGCCATTGACCGTTTTCCTGGTAGTATTCCAAGCGAAGCTCTGTAGCTGTTAATTCTTGCCCACCTTGATAAATTGACATTTGTACCGCCGAAGCAGAGATGCGGCTGGTGGCTGGATTAGAAAGTTCGGCGATATTCGTCCAACGAGTGAGATGTTCCAATCTCTGCATTGCTTGGGTAGCAGTTTCTTTGCTGTAGCCTAGAATGGGTGAAATTAAGGGGCGATCATCAACTGGTCTGGTAATCAGGTATTGACCGTCACGAGCCAGTAATTGCCATTCTGCCAATTTGGACTCAGCAACTTCGGCAATGTAAAGAGAAGATAGCTCTTGCCCAGCCTGACGCGCCAAGGCTACTCCTGACTGTTCTCCTGTAATCCACACTCCTTTGGGCGGTAGGGGCAAACTTATAACTACTGCTTTATAGGTTGTTTCGGGTTGCAGATTCTCCACCTCAGTAATTGTTATCTGGCTCAATTGGGGCATTACTTTCGATACCCTTGCCGTACCTATTGCTGCCGAGAGTTGGGATAACTGTGCTGTTGGAGTGTCCAAAGAAAATATAGCTAGTTCGGTAGTTTCACTATTAGCAGCTTGAGGAATGCCATGCACCGCACCGCCATCAATTATCCAACCGTATTTTTGCTTATGGCTAACGGTAAAGTAAGGAAGATGAGAGGATATTGCCCCTCCCAAGAAGGGTTGGTCTAAATCTTTAGATTCTCCAACTTCGATTTGAGGAGATTGAGCGGTAACTTTACTTCGTACTAAAGCATCAGTCCGTTTAAATAAATCTCGATAAGTCAAGCTATTATTGGGTTTTTTGAGGGTATCTAGCAAAAAGTAAGAAAAAACTCCTCGTTTTTCGGTTTCGATACTGTACTCTTTGGCTAACTCAATATTTCGACAAGCGGATAAGAAAATATATCTTACTTGAGGTAAAGTCCAGCTAGAGAAATTACGCTCCAGGCTGCGAGATGTGGAGATCTGCTCGACTTCGGCCAGAGAAATGATGAAACTTTCTAATGGTCGCTTGCGGCGGTCTAAAGGAGCTTTTCTGACGGCGACATCTAGTTCCAACTCGCCACGAGTACCAGAACCAGAATGGCAGCAATCCATAATAATTACCAGGTGCGGATCGTTCTCGGCTAACCCTGCAATCAGTTTTCCTAATTCTTTATCGGCTAAATCCCAACCATTGTCACTGCGACTGTCATAACAGACAATAGTTTCATTCAGACGATCTGGTTCGAGATGCCAGAACTCTTGTGGAGCTTGCTCTTGGGAACCATGTCCAGAATAGTAGAACAAAGCGATATCTTCTTTGGTAGCTTGAGATAAATGTTCGCGAAATCCATTAATAATTCCTTGACGAGTCGCCTCTTTGTCAATTAAGGTGCGTAGATGAAGTTGGTAATTATCTGTGCTTACTCTCCCTGTTAAATATTCTTCTACTGCTTTGATATCGTTCACACATCCTTGTAAAGGCTGTATGGGATTGGGATAGGCATCGATGCCAACTAGCAGTGCATAAATATTATGAGTCATACATTACCTCTTGTTTTTGATACTCCTCATAGCCAAAAGCTAGAGAATTCCTGGTTTACAGATAGTAATAGACATAAGTTCTAGCGATCGCCCTGGCTTCAGAAAGCATCGGCAAATATAAATAATAAATACTAAATACTCTACTTCTCGAACTAGAAGGGGTTGAGATTTACTTGAATATTAAACATTTCTTTTAAGCGATGAACGTCTCGGTAACAACTCTTGATGATGGTGCTGTCCGTTTATGAAGATGTTTAAGCTAGGCTTGTACCAGCTTTTGATCGCTCTCAAAACAAAGATACAATAAAGCTGGCAAATCAATCGTCAATAAATGAGCAATAACTGGGATTCGTCGCGAGTTGAAGATAAGATTGGTATCCGTTTTAAATACGACCAAACTCTGCGTCTGGCACTCATTCATCCTTCTTACGCTAAACAGATAGAAGAGCCAGAAATTAATAATAAGCGTTTAGAGTTTCTGGGTGAAGCAATTCTTAATTTAGTTGTTGCAGATTATCTCTACTATAATTTTTCTCATTTTCAGATAGCTAAGCTGAAAGCATTGCGAAATAAGATAATAGAGCCAGAAAGATTAACTAAACTTTGGTACGATTTACAATTGGGAGACTCTTATCCTTTTTTAGGATTACAAGAAGAGCGTCATCGGCTCCGCGTGAAGCAACAAAACCCTTTCGAGAAAGCTTTTAAAGCCTTGTTAGGAGCAATTTATACAGATCGGGGTTTTTCTCAAGCACGTAACTGGTTGCATAAATACTTAATTGTTCCTCTGCTCAAACGCTATTTAAAAGAAGATCAGGAGCATTCTTCATCTCCGAAACAGTTACAGTTTCTTGGTGATGCTCTACTAGATGCAGTAGTTGTTGATTATCTAGATCGTCAGATTCTCTATGTAAACCCAAGCAAACTAAAACCACTAGTAAAAAAACTAATTTCTAAAGAAAGCCAAGTTGAGTATCTAAATCAACTAACAACGGAAGCTTGGTCAGAAATTTTACCAGAAGCCGCCGAGGTGCCAAAATCATTTAAAGTTTTCCTAGCAAACGTCTATCTGCAATTTAATGCTGATAACAACAAAGATAGTTTTCGGAAAACTAGCGACTATTTTGCTAAATATTTTATAGATAAGGATGAGATTTTACAACAAGCGATCGCTCTATTACTCGAAGCAGGCAAATCTCAAAAATGGATTATTCACAATTTAATGGGGTATGCAAGCAATAAATACAATGAAGGTCGAGATAGGTATTATGAACTAGTAGGAAAGTAGGGGCGATTCGCGAATCGCCCCTACTTCAAACTAAAAAAAACCTAACGAATATCGCAAAGCCATGATTTTCCTGGTAAACCTACGTTAGTAAGCAGAATTCTGGTATTATCTATGACCGACACTCAATATATTCTCGCTCTTGATTTAGGAACTACAGCAAATCGGGCAATCTTATTTAACCAGCAGGGAAACGTAGTCGGTCAAGCCTATCAGGAATTAACCCAACGCTATCCCCAGCCAGGATGGTTAGAACACGATGCAACTGAGATTTGGCGAGATACTCATAGTTGCATCAAGCAAGTTGTTGCCAAGACTCAAATTGCTGCTGCCCAAATCGCGGCGATTGGTTTAACAGTTCAAAGAGAAACCTGTTTGTTGTGGGATAAAACTACAGGCGAACCTTTACATAAGGCTATTGTCTGGCAAGATCGCCGTACTGCTCCAATGTGCGATCGCTTGAAAGCAGAGGGCAAAGCCGAAACTGTTCAACAAAAAACAGGATTAGTCCTGGACGCTTATTTCTCTGCCACTAAACTGGCCTGGCTGATTGATTGGGTAAAGCACAATAAGCCCGATACCAACTGGGATAATATCATGGCTGGAACAGTCGATTCCTGGGCATTATGGAATCTTACAGGCAGGAAAGTTCACGCTACCGATGTGAGCAATGCCAGTCGTACTATGTTAATGAATTTGGACACTAAAGACTGGGATAAGTCTTTACTGGAGTTATTTGGCATTCCTCATCAGATTATGCCCAAAATTCAACCGAGCATGGGATTATTTGGCACAATTGATCGCAAGTTATTAGATTCAGAAATACCGATAGCGGCAATCTTTGGCGACCAACAAGCGGCTTTATTTGCTCATGGTTGCGATCGCCCTGGGTTGCTGAAATGCACCTATGGTACTGGTTGTTTTTTAGTCGCTCAAACAGGAACAGCCGTAACACGTTCTCAAAATCAATTGCTTTCTACTGTGGCTTGGAGTACCGCCCAGCAAACTAACTATGCTTTAGAAGGAGCCATTTTTACTACAGGTGCTGCGGTTCAATGGTTGCGGGATGGACTAAAGTTAATTGATAACGCTGCTGAAACTGAAGCCTTAGCGATGCAGGTTGCCGATACCAACGGAGTCTACTTCGTTCCGGCTTTAAGTGGTTTAGGCGCGCCTCACTGGGATATGAAGGCTCGTGGTGCTTTCTTTGGTCTTACTGGTGGTGTACAACGAGAACACATGGTTCGGTCTGTACTAGAAGCGATCGCCTATCAGGTAAAAGAAGTAGTAGATGCAGTTAATAATGATTGTGACAACCCTGTATCCTGCCTCAAAGTAGATGGTGGTGCAACTCAAAATAACTTCTTAATGCAGTTTCAAGCCGATGTTTTAGGAGTTCCCGTAGAACGTCCTGTGATTCTTGATGCTACTGCCCAGGGTGCGGCTTTTGGGGCGGGATTAGCTATGGGATTTTGGGATGACTATCAAGCATTGACTGATAGTCGTCAAGTAGATCGGATATTTGAACCAGATAAGAATTCACTTAAGACGCAGGCTAACTTTCATATCTGGAAAAGAGGCGTACAACGGGCAAAAAATTGGATTGAGTAACTAGCAACTAGTAACTAGTAACTAGCCTTTTTTCTTTAAGCTTTGAGATTTAAAACTTAAGGCTCTAAATCGCAAAACTCTGGTTTTAAATCGCGTTCCATCAGAGCTTGAATGGCTTCTTCTGGGCTAATTTTTCCTCGGAGTAATCGATGTACCTGACGGGCGATTGGTACGGCGATCTCCTCTAAGTCAGCAATTTTAATTAACACGTTAGTGGTGTTGATTCCTTCGGCTGTCCCTTCTAAATCATTTAAAATCTGTTCCAGATTTTTATGTTGAGCTAATCCATAACCCACTCGATAATTGCGAGACAAAGAGCTGTCACAAGTGGCGATCAAATCTCCTAAGCCTGATAAACCAAAAAAAGTTTCTCCAGAAGCTCCTAAATGAGTACCAATGCGAATCATTTCTGGTAGGGCGCGGGTCAGAAGAGCGGCTTTAGCATTAGTCCCCAATTTCATACCATCACAAACTCCTGATGCGATCGCAATTACATTTTTGAGAGTTCCGCCCAATTCCGTACCGATGGGGTCTTCATTGACATAGACGCGGAAAGTATCAGAAGCTAAAATTTCCTGTACTACTTTGGCGGCAGTTAAATCATGGCTAGCGACAACAGTAGCCGCAGGTAAACCTTGAACAATTTCTTGAGAAAGATTTGGCCCCGATAAGACCACTACAGGATTATCAGGAAAAGCCGTTTGCCAAATCTGAGAAGGGGTTCGAGTCGTTTCTGCATCTAAACCTTTAGTAGCCGTTACTAAAATTAAATCTTGAGGGATATCGAGCGATCGCAATTTTTCGCTAGTTGGGATAACTCCTTTCATCGAAACCGCAGAAATGATGATTGGAGCATCTTTGACTAAGGATTCTAGAGTTTTCTTGCCGCGATGGGACCAAAAACGAACTTGATGCTGATTATTTAGAGCGATCGATCCTAAAGCTGAACCCCATACGCCTGTTCCCAAAATAGTGACAATACTAGATGGAATATTCACAAATACAATCCCAAAATTCTGCTTTTAAATCTTTTTAACTTTCTAACACTGTAGAAGAGATTCTGATTTTAATCCTGCCTAACCGTATTTTAATTTACAAACTAAAATTGAAAACGCCAAGATAAAAGTTGCCAAATTAGCTAAGAATACAGGTAAATTTTGGGTATAAAAGCCATAAATTACCCACAACACAACGCCAAAACAGAAGCAAAGAAACATTGTCAAAGAAATATCTTTTGTTGATTTAGTTTGCCAAGTTTTAACTGCTTGAGGTAAAAAAGAAATTGTCGTTAAAATTCCCGCTGCCAAACCCACATAAGTCATTAATTCCATAAAAAATGCAGCCAATTTTCAATATTTTATCGAAATTATCAATTAAAACTTTAGAACTTAACGACTTATAAAACGCTCCAGTTTATATCCAGCTACTACACATGAAGCCTCTCCTACCTGCCTTGGTTCGCGGATGGAGTATCCTGCTCTACAATAGTTATAGGTTGTGACCATAACATCGAAAGCGTTCCCCGACTTCTGGGTGATGATGAGGACTTT
>Ga0209082_1000435_pt1 | contig 14763 bp, 20 predicted proteins | sample ColdCreekSource_FD_184127 | JGI IMG/M metagenome (GOLD analysis project Ga0209082, IMG submission 184127) | Groundwater microbial communities from Cold Creek, Nevada to study Microbial Dark Matter (Phase II) - Cold Creek Source (SPAdes) (version 3) | ecosystem: Environmental > Aquatic > Deep...
TGAAGCTTCTAACTGGAGATTAATCAAAGAAAATTCTTTGAGCTGCAATTTCTCTACCTAATTCTATAATGGTTAACCTCAATTACTTTAGACTATTTTTGGCTTAACCGAGAAGTATTGGGATAAGTCGTTCTGTTCGACCATCTAGGTAATGCACCGTAAACTGATTGTTTCGCAATCCATAACGACAATCTGACTCACTTCTCTTTTAATTAAAGCAGACACGCGAGCCGCCAAATTTGTTACCTGAAAGCCAAGGGCGCTCAGGACTGACCGCAGCAACGAGTTTTGCTCAAAACAATAGCCACCGCGACCTTCATAAATAAGTTTTTGCTGTAAGGATGTCACATCAAGGAAAACGGGTTGTTGGAGAAATGGATTGAGATTCTCGAAGGCGATCGTTTGTACATGGTGACGCTGAATCGCCTGTAGGGTTTTAAGTGTGGGAGAGCGATCTCCGCTATAGTTAATTCGTTGAAAATAGGCATCAAGGTCTATTGCATCTGACTTTTGTTCTCTCATCTAATTAACTTTAGTAAAAGCAAATTTTAATTGAGTATGATGGACAAGTTCTAAACAAATTACTGCCAGTCTGGATTTACTAGACGGGGAGATAGTTGGCCAGAAAGTCGATCGCGAAGCCTGCACGGAGTGCAATCGCGTTTTAGCCCAAGTATTAAATAACCAGGGTGTTCTACAACTAGCACAGGGTCAGACCGAAAATGCGATCGCATCCTCAAAGTCAGTATTAGCAGCTATTGGTGCGATAGTCCCCCAATATTCTCCAAATTCACCACGGACATAGATGCGAAGGTTAAGCAAATTTTCTACAGAGCTTTCCGATGCCTCTAGGACGACGGCTAGGTTAGTTAGCGCGTTCGAGAGTTGCCCCTCGACGGTATGGGATGAGACTTGATGGTTCACGTCCCAGTCAACTTGACCAGAAATGTAAACGATACCCGATGCAGTATCGATAACAGCTTGGGACAGTCCAACTGGTTTTCCATCATAAAGTTGTGGCGGATTAATAAGTTGCTTTTTCATTATGGTTATTTTCTTTTCATATCTAGTTCGTTTGATGCGATCGCTCTTAGATGTCGGGTTTCATCTGGTATATTTTCCCAGCGATCGTGTCGTCCGTCGGCATATCGAATTAGGGCTGAAATCAACTCTTGCGGATCTACTTTGTCTAATGCAGCAAGTTGAATTCCGATATAATCACCGCCGATCGCCTCAGCATAGCTACGTGCAAATGTTCTTACGCCACAATGCCGACAAAACAAATGGTGCATATTCTTTCTACCGAATTGATAGTCGCTCAGTGCGTCTTCTCCTGCCAGCAGACGAAACGCATCGGGCTTGATTATTGCGTTCCAGTTTCTTGTTTTGGTAAAGATAGAACAATTGCATTTGTTCCTTCCAGCACTTAGATCGATTTCAGCCTCGAACCTTACTGCACCACAGTGGCAGCTTCCTGTATATGTTTTTTTTATCTGTAAACCTTCAAGCTTTCTCTATCCTCAGAGTGCTGAGTGTAAGAGCCAGCAATTAGTTGCTATTACTAGCGCGATCGATTAGTGCATTTGAGGGTAAGTTCGGATCGATCGCCTTACGCGCACTGTCAACGCCCACAACGGGCAGTGTACCAGGATCGAGTAAGCCGACTTGAACCAATACACTCGCTTGATCCCAGTAGATGTGTTCGTGGGCTAGTTTGCCATCACGGAACTGGACGATCGCTACCACTGGCACTTCCACCCGCTTTCCTGTCGGAGCAATACCAGGTAGCATCCAATCTATCTGGATGGTATGAGTAAATTTCAACATCATTTCATCGACGAGCTGCTCGGTTCCGATCGTGCGTGAGATCGGGGTTAGCTCGGTGTCTGGTGCCATCTGTGGAATGAAGTATTTGGAATAAAACTCGCGCAGTGCTGGTTTCCCTACTCCTCCAGTCATTACTGGAATATTATTAACGTAAACATCCTCAACCATCGTGGCGAGGGTATCTTCAGTGTTATGAGTGTCAAACTCGTGCCGCACATGCTCTTCCCAAAGTTCTTGCAAAAACTCCTGGGCTGGTGTCAGGTTGGTAGTTGCCTGTAAAGAAGCTTGTTTGTTTACAGTTTGTTCTTTGACCATGTTTTCGATTCTCCTAGTTCTATCTATCCCAAGTGTATTGAGTTCTAATGCTTAACTTCTTTCAGATTCTTACGATGATTTGTCAGATTCTTATGGTTTTCTTAGTCCCTACTCCTCTGAAACTCTAATGATGAGCTTGCCCTGATTCGTGCCGTCAAAGAGCTTGTTAATCGTACTGGGAGCATTCTCAAGACCATCGATCGCATCAACACGATATTTAATCTTGCCTTGAGCGTACCACTGCCCTAAATCTGCTAGAGCTTCCTGGGCGCGGTTGAAATAGTCAAGGACAATAAATCCTTCGACCTTAGCACGCTGAGTCACGATGTTGAGAAGATTGTATGGTCCAGGCACTGGCTCGGTAGCATTGTACTGCGAAATTAGACCACAAAGGACAATTCGCGCTCGGAGGTTGATGAGGCTTAAGACAGCATCGAGGATTTCACCGCCTACATTATCGAAATAAACATCGATCCCGTCCGGGCAATGCTGCTGCAAGCTTTCGAGGACAGATTCAGTTTTATAGTTGATGGTGGCATCGAAGCCAAGCTCGTCTTTAAGCCAGCGGCATTTTTCTTCGCTACCCGCAATCCCAATGACGCGACACCCCTTGATTTTTCCAATTTGCCCCACGAGAGAGCCAACGGCTCCTGCTGCCCCTGAAACTACAAGCGTTTCACCAACCTTGGGCTTTCCTATATCCAAAAGACCGAAGTATGCCGTCATACCAATGAAGCCAAAAAGTCCCAAGTATGCTGTTAGTGGGACAGACGGGTCTTTTGGCAATTCAGATAAGTTAGTACCGTCCGCGATCGCATAGTCCTGCCACCCCAGAAACCCCTGAACCAAGGTTTCCTCTGGGAATTTGGCGTTGCGAGATTGCTCGACGACACCGATGCCGAAACCCCGCATCACCTCACCAATGGCTACAGGTGGGAGGTAATTTTCTCTCTCGTCTAACCATCCTCGGTTGGTTGGATCGAGAGACAGATAAATGTTGCGGACGAGGATTTGTCCTTCTTCTAGAGTGGGTAATGGTTCCTGTCTCCATTCAAAATTCGATTCGGCGATCGGACCTACAGGTCGCGTAGCGAGACACCACTGCCGATTTACCTTTGTTGTCATTTAAAATTCCTCCTGCATTTCCGTGCAAACCTGATAAGTAATAATGTTGCTAGTCACGTCCTGCCACAATAATCTTTTCTGCTAAACCAACAGGGTTAGAAAACATCACCTCATGACTGCCAGGCATTTGCACGAACCGAAATTGCCCTAAGCGGCTAGACATTCTCGGATGCCAGCCCCACTCGCCTTGAGGGAGAGCGTTGTCTTCTGTACAGTAGAGGTAACTTTTAGGAATGGGCAATGAGTAAAACTGCTTCAAGTCCAGCTTGTCAATCCACGGTTGATACGGTTCAGGTGATAATTGTGCGTAACTCGATTGAGCCAGTTTGAGGTCAGCGTCGTTGAGAAACGCTTCTCGCCAAATATCAAAAGGTAGCCTCACCGTACGATCGTCCGATTCTCTCACGAGCTTGTCGAATAACACTTGAGAGTGCGGTGGGACGTTATCTATGAGGCTCTCGCCATCATTGAGAATAAAGGCATTTAAGAAGATCAGCCGTCGAATGCGATCGCCAATTGCTTCAGCAACCTTTGCAATAATTGTCCCGCCGAAACTATGTCCTAATAGGATGATATCGGTTAAGTCTTTGCCAATAATATAATCAACGATCGATTGCGTGCATTGAGCATGGTTGACGGTTTTATTCACGCCTTTACCATGTCCGGCAATTGTTGGAGCAAAAGCCTGATGTCCTTTTGCTTCTAAATGGTCGATAACTGCTTGCCAAGCAGAACCATCATGCCATGAGCCATGAACTAAGACAAAAGTTGACATAGAATCCCTCCTTTAGATGCGATCTGAAAATTAAGCCCGTTTGTTCTCTCTTGAAATGGATCAGTTCACTGTGAGTCCACGATCAACAATCAAAAATTAACTCACTGTATATCCACCATCGATCGCTAAGGGTTGTCCCGTAATGTAGCTGGCAGCATCAGAGCAAAGAAAAATAACGGCTTGAGCGATTTCTTCTGCTTGACCGACACGCCCCATTGGAACTGTAGAGGCAAGAGCATCTACAGTAGTCCCCAGTTGCTCTAATATGCGATCGTTCATCTCAGTGGCAGTGAAACCAGGATTAATGGCGTTAATCCGAATTCCCTGTTTGGCATAGTCAAGTGCTGCCGATTTGGTTAATCCCATCACTGCATGTTTGCTGGCGATGTCGGGAGACACCTGTGGGAACGCGATTAGACCACTGATCGATGAATTATTGACAATCACCCCTGATCCTTGAGTCAACATTTGTTGAATCTCATATTTCATGCACAAAAACAGTCCCCGCACGTTGATTGACATGAGTTTGTCAAAGTCCTCAATCGATTGTTCGTGCAGTGGTTTGAAAGGAGGCTCGATCAGATTCTTACAAGAATTTGTCAAATTCTTGTAAGAATCTGATCGAGCCTCTTGTTGTGAAACCAGTTGTATTTACTTAAGTGTAATGAGTTCCAATACTCGATTTCTTTCAAATTCTTACGACGTTTTATCAGATTCTTATGGTGAAGAACGAACTTGTTTCGGTGTTACGCCTGTGAATCGCTTAAACTGTTGCGTCAAATGGCTTTGACTGGAGAAGCCCACTTGTAAAGCAATGTCTGCGATCGCTAAATTTGTTTTCAATAACATCAATTTTGCCCGTTCGACTCGCTGCCCAATGATCCGAGATGGCGGGAAGTTCCATTTCAAAGGATGAACTTGAAAGACTTTGGCACTGCTCGACTAAAATGCCATTCCAGCCCAGTTGCCGACTGGATAACACCACAGTTTTGTTCAACCGATGGCTGAGTTCGACTGGACTAACAAAGTTCCCTGTCACAGATTTTGTTTTCAACATTTGACTGATTTACTTTACTTAATGTTTAATGTAATGCTACTTTTAGATTGATTATGTTGCTAAAAATATTAAGGATTTTAAGGATTGCGATCGCTTTGAGCGATCAATAAAAATCTTATCCATCGTAAAAACGCAATTGCTCGCGTCCAATTTGCAGAAGTTCCGAAGGTGAAGTTCCACCTCTGCAAAAGAAACTACGAGCAGCATCATGATATTATATCAAGTACGGATCATGACTTTAAATCAATTGATTCCCTAAATCCCTAAATCCCTAAATCCCCAAGTCCCTAAATTAAAACATTTAACTGTTCATCCGAACCCGATATTAGAAGGTGCTAGATATTAAAATGCGCTCTTCGTCAGTCGGACAATGACTTCGTTGACATCAACTTAATAAATAAACTACAGCAGTTTGCATAATTAACATGAATAATACAACCAATGCAACCAATCCAAAAAGTACAAATCGTTCTTTTGAGCCAAGATTTAGTCTCAAGCGAATGTTTCATAATCTCGATAAACTTCAAGATATAGTTGTTTTTGGTTGTGGCATTCTTTTAGTATTTAAAATGATGCTAATCTTGACAGATATGCTTCTAGGTTTGAAGGCAGGTATGGATATTCAAGAAATTACTGCCGATAGTCTTTTTCTACTAATTTTAGTAGAGTTATTCCGTCTTTTAGCAGTCTATTTAAGGCATCATCGAATATATGTGGGTATAGCCGTAGAAGTTGCTGTTGTGTCTGTTCTGCGGGAGATAATTGTCGCAGGTTTGATTCACATGGAAGCAGCACATATCTTTGCTATATGCTGCTTCTTATCTGTTTTAGGAGGTTTAATGTTCATCAGCTATAAAGTTGAAAACGTGCAGCATTAGAATTAGTATTCTAATGACTTTTGTTCTTTCATCTAATAGACTCTAGTAAAAGCAAATTTTAATTGAGTATGATGGACAAGTTCTAAATTACTTGAGAAACAAATTCCAACGCTATTATGTCCCAGAAAATTAAACAGCGTTGTTTGTTGTTAATAACTTTTCTGATCATGGGATTATTTGCCAGTTTATTTACAGCCAACTATGATATCCCTACAGTTTTAGCAAAAACTGCATCATTAAACAGTGTAATCAAAACCGAAAACAGTGCAGTCAATCTAGAGGCTCAAGGCAAATACTTTTATTCGATAAATCAGTTTGGAAAGGCACTCAGTCTATGGCAACAAGCAGTTGAAGTGTATGCCAATTCGGGAGATATATTAAGCAAAGGCAGAGTTATGGCAAGTATATCTTTAGCCTACAGCAAATTGGACAACTGGGACAAAGCAACGAAACAAATTACTGCCAGTCTGGATTTACTAGATGGGGAGATAGTTGGCCAGAAAATTGATCGCGAAGCCTGCACTCCGTGCAATCGCGTTTTAGCCCAAGTATTAAATAACCAGGGTGTTCTACAACTAGCACAGGGTCAGACCGAAAAAGCGATCGCAACTTGGCAGCAGGCGAGCCTTAATTATGAACGAGTCGGAGATCAACTAGGGGTAATTCGCACTTCGATTAATCAAGCTAGTGCTTTTAAAAGTTTAGGATTTTATCGCCGTGCCTTGAAAGCTCGATAATAGACTTCTTGCACGAATAATTTTGTAAATGCCCGAATGCTTGGGAGTATCTGCAATTTAAAGTAGGGGCGTGCGCGCGAATCGCCCCTACTAATACTAATCTTTGAAAGCTCTAAATTTTGTATTCATGCAAGAGGTCTAATATAAGTAGAGGCTAGTTGCTAGTCACCAATTTGGCTTCGGTGTAGGCTTCTGATTCTGAGGGAACTTCTTCCTCTAGTTGTAGTTGGATCACAGGTTTTTCAGTGATTAATCTCGCCCCTCTTCCCTGAGTAATATAGTTCCATGCCCACTGAATCATTACGAGCAGCTTATTATCAAACTCGATTAAGTAATAGATGTGCGCGAATACCCAAATCACCCAAGCAAAGAAACCAGAAAGTTTAGCAAAACCTAAATTAACTACAGCTTTATTTTGTCCAATTACCGCCAGACTACCAAGATCAAAATATTTGAATGGCTCAACTGTTTGACCTTGTGCGCGTTTAGTAATTAGTTTGGCAACGTATTCTCCTTCTTTCATTGCCACTGGTGCAACTCCAGGTAAAGGCTGCTCGCCTTGGTGAGAGAAGTTAGCTAAATCACCAATCACAAAAATATCCGAATGTGCTTTCAAGCTTAAATCAGACTCTACTATCACTCTACCAGCGCGATCTAATTCGGCTTGAGCGCGGTCGGCTAAGACTTTACCCATGAAGGAAGCTTTTACTCCCGCCGCCCATAATATAGTGTGAGCTTCGATAGTTTTAGTTTGATCTCCTTGGCGGAAGGTTACGGCGTTATCGGCAATATTAGTTACTAAGGTTTTTGTTTGAATATCAACGCCCAACTTTTCTAACGCAATCTGCGCTTGAGCCGACGATTCTGGGGGATAAGGAGGCAAAATGCGATCCATGCCTTCAAAAAGTAGAATACGCGCTTGAGTTGTATCAATGTCGCGAAAATCTTCTTTAATTGATTGATGAGCAATTTCAGCGATCGCACCTGCTAATTCTACCCCAGTTGGGCCACCACCGACAACTACAAAAGTTAATAAAGCTTGACGTTTTTCTGGATTGGGTTCTTTTTCGGCGGCTTCAAATGCCATAAAAATACGGCGACGCATTTCTAAAGCATCTTCGATAGTTTTCAATCCTGGAGCATCATTTTGCCATTGATCGTTACCAAAATAGTGATGACTAACTCCTGTCGCTACAATCAAAGCATCGTAATCTAAGGCTTCTCTATCTTCTAAAAAGACTTTTTTAGCCTCGGGATTAATATCGACTACTTTATCCAGCAACACTTGGGTATTTTTATGTTTGCTCAAGACTACACGCAAGGGTGAAGCGATATCTGCGGGGGATAAGCTACCTGTGGCTACCTGATAAAGCAATGGTTGAAACAAGTGGAAGTTACGTTTATCAATTAGAGTTACTTTAACAGGCGCATTTTTAAGCGACTTGGCTGCATAAAGCCCACCGAAGCCTCCGCCGACTATAACGACATGAGGAAGTGATGTTCGGTTTTGGATGTTGTTCATAAGAAAAGTGCTGAATAATTAGTAAGTACTGTTTTTTATAAACCAGCTAGTGGGATCACTAATTTCTAGATATGTAAAATTTTTCTAAATATGTAAAATTAACTTGCCAGTAATTATATATTATTATTAAGTTTTTTTAACTAATATCAACTTTTTGGCTCTGTATTGATTCATGCACAAAAATATTATCTTGTCAATTACATTATTATCCTTTGATTCGCGATCGTGATGTAGCGAATCAAACAGATCGAAAGTTAAATACCAGACTATATCATTATTAGAACTAAATTTATCCAATTGTTTTCCTAAAGTCCAGTGTTTTACCTGGTTTTATCTGGTTGTTGGGCGGTTGGCACGCCTGTGTAGCTTTAATTGTCATGATTCAACTTTTAACTGCTGCCATTGCTCTTTCTTTTTGGCGTTACTAAGTAAGGGTTGAGATTGTAGTTATGGCTTAATATTGACAAAATCATAGCCCGTGCCAGACTTTTGACCAGGTTGTACTTTAACCACAATAGCTTTCATATAAGGAATAAACGTATAGCCAAATTCAGAATTAGGATCAACTTCGACCTTAACTAATTGTACCGCTTGATTGCGATCGCCAGAAGGCAAAAACTTAATTGTTCCCGATGCGCCAGTCGTGGAAAAGCCTGCTTTTGATAAAATTTGCTGTATTCCTTGACGACTAGGATTTGCTTTAATACCTGCAATCAAAGATTGAGTTGCATCATAAGCCATAGCAGTGCGCCAGTTAACATTTCCTCCCCAAAGACGACTCGCCGCTTGGGAAAAGCCAGGGTTATTATTTTTTCCCTGTGCGTGCCAAGGTACAGCTACCACCATACCTACCACATTTTTTCCCGCAATTTGTAGAGTTTGGGGTTTATAAATACTATCGCCGCTTAACAAAGGTAATTGACGATTGTTCACCTGTGCCACGAGAAAAGCTTGGTCAAGAGTAGTAGAATTTGTGAGGAAAACAAGTGCTTCTGCGCCTTGATCGATTGCCTGCTGTACTGCATTAGCTGGATTGAAATTAGCAGCGGCAAAGTCTGATTCGGCAACGATGTCGCCGCCATTGCTTAAAAGCTCTGTAGTAAAAGCATTCTTAATCGAGTTGCTATATTCGCTAGTAGAGTTATAGAAGATAGCGGCTTTTTGTTTAATTAGTTTTTCCAGAAAATATTTAGCTAAAGCCTTGGTAGTAAAGAGATCGCTTGGTACAGTGCGAAAGATGTAATCTCCTGCGCCAGAAAGAGATACAGTAGTACTGGTAGGGGAAATAGCGACTAAACCATTTTTTTGATATACAGGGGCAGCCGCTACACTTATGTTGCTGGCAAAATGACCGACAACCCCCAAAATGTCGGGATTATCAGCAAAGGTTTGGGCTAATTTTTTAGCGGTTTCTGGGTCGTTATCATCATTTGCGATCGCAATTTTCAGGGGAATACCGTTGATTCCGCCGCTTTTATTGATTTCAGTTTGTGCTTGAGCAACACCTCGAAGTATCTCTTTAGCCGTAGTTACTTCTGAACCAATTGGTGTAGGAACAACAATGCTATAAGCTTTATTGTTAGCGATGCGAGCATTATTAAGATAAATCAAAGCTTCGGGATCGTTGCGTTGCTTTTGCAGAGATGCTGATAGTTTGGCTACAGCTTGAGGATAATCGCCAGCGGCGAACGCGGTAACTCCTGCTTGCTTTTCCAGAGTAATATCTTGACTAATTAAGATTTTTTCTCCTGTACTCAATCGACCTGCGGCGGATCTTGAGGAGGTAGTCGAAGTATCGGGGGGCGCAGAAACCTGAGATGGGTTATCTTTTTTGAACCACAATAAGCCACCAGCTATTGCGCCGACAGTTATGAGTAAGGATAACAACAAAACTGTAGTTTCTTTTTTCTGGGTCATCTTTTTTGAGTTATAATGCGATCGCTTCTTACAAAAGGTTTTTTGTACCACAAGGGTATAACATCGGGGAAGCCCCTCCGACAAACTTTTGCGCTTCTTGCTATTTTAACTCGCTAAAAATTTAATCTTATCTCTTAATAACCCAAACTAATTTGACCAGGAGACAAACAAACTTCTGTTGTAGCACCAGGCGATCGCAAACGGACTTTTAATTTACCATCGGTGGTTACTCCAGTTACCTCCCCAGGGCAACTATTAACCATAGCTGTTTGTCCCAAACTGGTAAGTATTTCTAGATAATCATCTAATAGCTGTTCGATTCCTACCGACAAGTAGTGTTGATAGCCAGACAAGATACCATAAGCCGTAATGGCGGCTAATTGTTCTAAAGAGGGGATCTGTTCCTGCTGGTAAGACTGTAAATTGATACCGACTTCGGGAACAGGATTGATCCAGTTGATACCCACGCCGATAACAGCGTGAGTGACCTGTCTTTGGAAAATACGAGTTTCAATCTTGATTCCGCCTAACTTGCGTCTGGCTAAAATTAGATCATTCGGCCATTTAAGAGAAACTGGTAATTGATAGCTCCGTAACAAGGTCGCAATTCCCCAGGCTGTAGCCATAAGTAAATGAGGATTGTGATCAGGAGCTAAATTAGGAGCGATAGCGATAGATAAATATAGTCCACCTTCTGAAGAAACCCAAGTTTTACTCCATTGTCCTCTGCCTGCGGTTTGTTGCATTGCGATCGCGACTAGTGGTATTGTTGCTCCATCATCAATTAATTCCCACAGTTTTTGGTTAGTCGAAGGGATGGTGGGAAAAATATGCAATGGTATCGGCGATAAAGCGTGATGCTCTTTCGGTAGTGCGATGCGCCGAAGCGCGCGGGCTTCGCCCATCGCATTACGATCGTTTAACTCATTCCAGACTCGTTGATATACCTGTAAATTAAATGTCATCTTCCGCTTTTGACTTTTGATTTATCCCACAAGGGGATGTTATACCCTTGTGGTACAACGTCCCCAGCGGCGGATAATATCCTCCGCTTCGGGGGACTTTTGTAGGGGCAAACGGCCGTTTGCCCCTACTTCTTACTCAACCAGGATTTTGGAGACTTGCAAGGGATCTATTATGGGGCGCATCAAAATCTAACTCTGGGGCAATAGGTACAATACGAGTTGGGTTAATCGACTGATGACTTTGGTAATAGTGATTTCTAATATGAGTGAAATTCACCGTATCGGCAACTTTTGGTATTTGATAAAGTTCGCGAGTGTACGCCCACAGGTTAGGATAGTCTACTATTCTGCGCTTACTACATTTAAAGTGTCCTACGTAAACTGGATCGAAACGAACCAAGGTGGTAAAAAGCCGCCAGTCTGCCTCGGTAATCTGGTCGCCTGCTAGATAACGATTAGTCGCTAAGATTTCTTCCAACCAATCAAGACTCTCAAACAAAGGATTAACAGCTTCTTCATAAGCCCGTTGGGTAGTGGCGAAACCAGCCTTATAAACACCATTGTTTACTGTATGATAAACACGATCATTGATTAAATCAATTTGCGATCGCAATTTTGCTGGATAATAGTCCCCTGCCATTGCACCAAGATGATCAAAAGCACTATTAAACATCCGAATAATTTCCGAAGACTCATTATTGACTATGCTGTTAGTCTTCTTATCCCAGAGAATTGGCACTGTGACACGCCCTGTAAACGATGGATTCACTTTAGTGTAAATCTGATAAAGAAATTGAGCATCGTTGAGCGTATCGGCAATAGTATCCTCGCCCTGTTCAAAAGTCCAGCCATTTTCTCCCATAAACCAGTGAACTACTGAGATAGAAATCATCGACTCCAAGCCTTTGAGAGCGCGAAAGATTAAAGTACGATGCGCCCAAGGGCAAGCATATGAAACATAAAGATGATACCTGTCAGCTTCAGCCGCAAATTGATCAGGCTCGTCTGTAGTTATCCAATTGCGAAATTGCGAGTCCTGTCTGACAAATTTACCACCTGTCTTCTCTGTATCATACCAGCGATCGCGCCAAGCTCCATCGACTAAAAGGCCCATATGACAGCACTCCTTTTTACTGAATTGCTCCACGACGATAGTAGCTGGGGAATTTGTAGAAACGACGATTAAAGTATCGATACTTGGGAGATGAATTTTTAGCAGTAGCATGAATTAGTTTTTCTACCGCTGGTATCTGAGACTTGGGATCTAATCTACCGATAGTTGACCAGTGCGTGTAAACAACTCCCACTAAACAGCGTACTAAACATCGAAACTCAGACACAGTAAATTGCAGCGACTCTTTTTGTTTTTGAGTCGCCACAACTTGCCACTTGTCCGTTCTGATGTTTTGTTTTACCATGTTCATTATTGTATCTATAGTGTCTGTAATTTATGGTCAAGCCAAAGCCGCATAACCATAGTTTTGGATCTAATGCTGTTCACATAGTGTTTGTAACTAAATATCGTCATGAAGTCATAACTGAACAGATAGAAGCAAGACTGATTGAGATGTACAAAAGACTCTGTGCTACTCAAGATTCAGAGCTACTCGAATGTAAAGCAGATTTAGGTAAACGCGCACCTCTACTTTTTTTATGGTATTGATGAGCGAAGACTAGGAATTGACTTTAACTTTGGCATAAATTCCATTATCATCTTCGTCATATTTCTGCCTAATTTCTTCCCAAGCAGTTTGTTCTGCTTTTGTTTCATCCTTAGTAGATTCAAAACTTTTATTGTAGCTTCTAATAAAATCTTCCTGCGCTTCAGGAGATAAATGAGAGCGAATTTCGGGAGATAAATCTTCGGGTTTGCTGCAACCGTCAGCGCAAGAGCGAGGCAACGCTGTTTCACTAAGGTGAATATCTTCGCCACCCGCGCTTTCAATTAATAACTGATATTCCCCAGATCTATCACTGGGCACTTCCGCCATTAATAAAAAATCTCCAGTCTATCACTCTATCTAAAGTGAGATATTTGGCAAAGAATGAAATGAGTTTAAGCTTTTCTGTAGACAATAACTGGGACTCGTTTAAAAGCTGGTGTACCGCAGCGGGAATCTATCTCTGCATTAAAAATAATATTCACTTCTGGATAAAACATTAAAGCTGCACCAGGACGAACTGCACCGTAAATAATTTCAATGTTATCTAAGAAGCTGGCATTACCACGAACTGTAACGCGTTGATGTTCTGATAATCCAGCAAGTTTGGCATCGACTTGATTCATCAGAATACATTGACGATGAGGCATTCCACGATACTGATCACCAATTTTATAAACTACTGTATTGTGTTGGGCATAACTGCGCCCTGTCATCAAAGCTAGCACTACCCCAGGAGTATCTTGGGGTAGATTAAAATCTGAAATTTTAGGCAGTGTTAACTGAGGTAGAGGTGTTATTTGCATAATCGCTTTCCCTGAAGCTGTGGGAAAATTAGGTTCGCTTAAAATACGTCCATCAATCGTAAATTCTGCCTTAGTTTCGTCAATATCGGCGATTTTTTGGTAACCAGGTATAGTTTGCGCAATTAGTTGCCTTACATACTTAGTATCTTGCAGCTTGCGCCAGTCAACAGGATATTCTCCATGGACTCGATAAGCCAGTTGCCGCAATTTGATAAATCTCTTCCCAGCTTATTTTTTCGTAGTGGGAATTACCTGAACGCAAAATTACGGAAAAACTCCACCTACCTAACTTGTCTGCTGCTAAAGATGTCAACTTTTGTAGGTCTTCTATACTTTGTTGTTCAAAAAACTGAGTCGGAATTGCTGGCTGTATTTCCGCAGAAATTGCTTCGACGCTTTTCATACAGCGTTGCAGCTTTTCCCCCTCTTCATTTGTAAATCCGCCCTTTTGTCCTCCAGTACCCCAAGCACAAGATAAACAGGCACTTTTATGGGTTAAAGTTTGCCACAATTTTATTCCTTCTGGCGATAGGGTATGTTTTGCCCAATACTCAATTATCGATAACCCGCCGCCCATGTTTGGGGTGTTTTCTTGATTATTTTCTTTGCGTTCATTAAATACTGGAGTGGGTTGAATATCTTGCTGCTGATGTTTATCCATGATGCTAATAAATCTTTTTTATTATTTGATTGTTAATCAGTAAAATCGAAAATAAAAACAATTACTATATTTGAATTAATATCAAAGCGAGAAAAATGAAAACCCGATATAAATGGTCGATATCAGATTGGCATCAGTTGGTAGAAACGGGAATTTTAGCTGATAAATCAGTGGAACTGTTGGAAGGAGAAATTGTTGAAATGAGTCCAGAGGGAATTCCACATAGTTATACTAACGATAGCGTAGCTGAATATTTGAGAAATAAATTAAAAGGTATTGCTAAGGTTAGAGAATCCCATCCCGTCACTTTAGACAATTCTGAACCTGAACCCGATATTGCTATAGTCAGACTTCCCGAAACTATTTATCGGACTCATCATCCCTATCCTCAAGATATTTATTGGCTAATCGAAATAAACATCAAATTGAACTCAAAGAAACACAAAAAGTCAGAATTAATCGCCAAGGAGGAGGGAATAAAGCAAAATTATCAACAAGTGAGCAAATTTTATTGACT
>Ga0209082_1000440_pt1 | contig 14554 bp, 11 predicted proteins | sample ColdCreekSource_FD_184127 | JGI IMG/M metagenome (GOLD analysis project Ga0209082, IMG submission 184127) | Groundwater microbial communities from Cold Creek, Nevada to study Microbial Dark Matter (Phase II) - Cold Creek Source (SPAdes) (version 3) | ecosystem: Environmental > Aquatic > Deep...
AGTTTAGTCAAGAATTTTGAGCGCACTTTAAGTCATGCTACAGCTAAGATTAATCTTTGTTTTCTTCGACTTTTACTCAAAAGACTTGCGCTTAATTAGATCTCAAATGGGTTCTATAACAGGCTTTCTAGTTAATACAGCCTGCTCGATAATATTTACGGCGCGATGTACTCCTTCAGTTTGACGAATAGCTTCTTGCAGGCGAACTGCATTTTGTTGGTATGACTCTTCTCTTAAGACCTTTTTGATAACCTTTTGCATACTACCGACACTTAAACGAGAAAGAGTTACGAACTCGCCTACTCCCGTCCTAGCAATCCGTGCTGCTACTCCTGGTTGATCATCAGTAACAGGTATGGCAACCATTGGCACACCATAACTAAGTGATTCTAAAGTAGTGTTCAGTCCAGCGTGGGTTATGCTGAGGCTGGCTTTTTGCAACATTTTTAGTTGAGGAGCGTATTTTACGACCAGAGGATTTCCAGGTAAATTTGGTAAAGCTTCTGGATTGAGTCCCCCACCAAGAGAAATGACCAGTTGAATATCTATATCTGCACAGGCTTTGGCTATGGTGCGGAAAACATAATCAAACCGATTTTGCAAGGTTCCCATAGAGGCATAAATCAAGGGTTTGTTATTTAATTTCTCAAAGGGAAATGCCACTGGTTGTCTTTCAATGGAGGTATGAAATGGTCCTGTAAAGTGGAAATATGGGGGAAGTTGACGAGGAAATTCAAATTCGGGAATATGGCGGGTGATCATGGCTAGTTGAGAAAAGATATCGTTGGTGTGTGAGTAGGCAGGTAGATTCCAGATTTGGCGATAATCGGAAATAACTTGCCACACTGGTTTTGAGAGATAGTTTAATAGGCTGTAAGCCATACGATTACGAAGTTGCGCCCACCATGCAGGATCGTATTGCAAAGTTGTTGTAATAGGTGGAATATCTGGATCTTGGTAGAAAGGTAGCATACAAAACACGGTTACATAGGGAAGGTCAAGATAGTCGGCGATTGTCCCCCCTTCAAAGACAGATGAGTCTATTAGCAGTGCATCAATGCCTTGTTGTCTAATAATTGTTGGAGCTTTCTGAAGTCTAGTTTCCGCTATCCGTGCAAATTTTTGTAGAGTTTGCCGTATGTTTTTCAACCTGCCAAGTTTTTCTGAAATTGTTAACGGGCTTTGTTTTTGATTTACTTTAACTTCGTCAATCGGAGAGTAGATCTCAGAGAAGTTAAAACCTGCTGTTTGTACTGAGATTTGAGCATCTAGATTACTCAAGATAGTGACACTATGTCCACGTCGTTGGAGTTCCCGCCCCAAAGGAAACATTGTGTTTAAGTGACCAGTCGCTGCCAAAGAAAGAATGCCGAAGTGAGTCATATTTTTATCCTCCTAAATAATCTCTCGACGGAAACATCAACGAGTCATCAGAATAATTCCTGTAAAAATGAAACCCGTGGCAATAATTTGATTGGCTGTCAAACGCTCGTTAAATACCCAATAGGATAAGAGCGCAATTAAAAAGAATGACAGACCCTGAGATACTGGAGTTGCAATAGCGAGGGGAAGTCGCTCTAATGCTTTAGTACTCAGAAGCATTCCCGTGCTGTAAACAAACAGAGCAGTGATGAACCAAAAAGAGACAATGCTTTCAAAAAAGTTAGAATTATTTGTCGCTAAACGCGATTGCTTGAGCAGAGCCGTGCCAATACCATTGCAAAAAGCAGACAAAAAAACCAGTAGCCAAGGTCGTTGGAAAAATTGAATCATTGACCGTTATTCGTAGTTGATAATAATTCGTTCACCAATGCCTGCAAAGCTCGCTCCAGTATTTGTTGTGGTGACACACCCGAATAATTGAAATAACCCATTAGCTCTAGCCCTACCTGACCATGAACTGTTGCCCAAATTACACGAGCAATTTCCCAAGCTTCATCTTCGGCGGCTTGTCCACAGGCATTACAGTCTCGAATAGCTTGGACTAAAAGCTCGAGACTTTCTTGACCCAATTTTAGGTTGGCTTCACTGGGAGTGTATTCAGGAATTACTTTCAGAAACATGATTGAGTAGTACGTCGAATTAGCTAAAGCAAAATTTCGGTAGGCATGACATAGCGCATAAATATATTTTCGTGAGTTACCTGGATGAGAAACTACTTCTAATGACTGCCGAAGCATACCGAAGCCCCTTAAAAAAAGTTCATCAACTAAACCTTGTTTGTTGCTAAACATGGTGTAAAGAACAGTGGTGGAGCATCCCACTGTTTCAGCAATCCGACGCATCGTTAAAGCATTTAATCCAGAGCGCACGAGAAGATTGCTAGCATCATCCAGAATTCCTTGGCGTAGGTCTTGTTGATGCTGTTTCTGGGCTGCACGAAAATTTGTAACTTTATCATTTTTCATAACAATGTTTTTGTCAATAACACTGTTATAGTAAATTTTCACAATAATTTCAATACAACTTAGGCGATTTCTACGAAAAAGCGATCGCCTATTTAGGCGATCGCAAGAATTCACCAACAGTATCAGTAGCTTGGCTTAATGCCATTTAAAGGGTGCTTTTGAATTGATTGATGTTGAGTACTTGATAAATAGTTGAATGTTTCTACATATGATATACCTGCGTAAGTCCTGTAATAGCTAATAGCTTTTGTTAAATTAGTTTTAGTTTCTGAGATTTCAGTGCCATATGTTCAAACTTCTTCAGCGTTTTAGATCCCAAAAGTCCGATTCAGGTTATTTTCATCCTGACACACCAGTAGTAGCAGAGCATCAGTTAAAGTTCAATCAAATTAAGACTTTTCGCCGCGAATATTTTCCCCAGCAAGGGCCTACTCCTTGGTTAGACAGAGAAGATGCTGAGGAATTGGTTGAGCAGCTTGTAGCAGACAACAAAATTAGTGAAGTTGAAGCTCAATTGTGTCGCAAATGGAACACTGATGGATATGTAATTCTAGAAGGCTTGTTCTCAGAAGAGACTTTAGATGGGGCTTGGGCAGAATACGAAAAAGCGATCGCAAATGGTATAATCAAACCAGAACCTGTTTGTAGCGTCAATAATTTGCCTGGGAGAAATCTTAATACTCATTTTAAGGTTAAAAAAATAGCAGCACTGCTCAAAGATGAGGAAATCACTCGGATTATTAGTTTGTTATTCGGAGCTAAATGTCTACCATTTCAAACCATAACTGGACATAATGGCTCTCAGCAGTTAGAGCATTCCGATGCCATCCACATGACAACTTATCCGATGGATTATTTAGCTGCAACCTGGACAGCTTTTGAGGATATCAATCCTGACTCTGGGCCACTAGTTTATTATCCAGGGAGCCATCGTATACCGCATTTTTTGAGCAAGGAAGCAGATATTAGTATTGGAGAATTTCAAGAGCGGGGTTACCTTCCCTATCATGAGAAATATGAACCTGGGTTGCAACAAATAATTAAAGATAATCAACTAGAAGCCAAGTATTTTATTGCCAATAAAGGAGATGTTTTAATTTGGCATTCTAATTTAATTCATGGAGGCTCTAAAAGAAAGAAATTGGAGCCTTCTCGTAATGCCTTAGTTTGCCATTATTTTGCCGAAGGTTGTCTTTGCTATCACGATCTCGCAGCTAGTGCAGCTCATATTCATTAACTCATAGCAATACTGTAATCTTCGCGAGTTTTGGTTAAATGAGGGCTATAACAAGGATCGTTATCGATTAAAGATTGCCATTTTTGCTTCATGTAGTTGACTTCTCCAGCAAAGCGAGCTTGTTTAGCTGGAGTATTTTCATGACCTCTACTTTTTGATTCATAGTGATATAAAACCACGTGAGGAAGATAAATATTTCGATAGCCGCGACTAATAATTTTGAGGCAAAGATCAATATCGTTAAAGGCAACGGCTAATTCTTCTTCAAATCCACCTATTTCCGTAAATACCTCTCGTCGGCACATCAAACAAGCCCCTGTAACAGCAGAATAGTTATTTGTTGAAATTGCTTGAGATATATAACCTGGCATAATAACAGGTAGCAATTTGTGGCTGTGTCCAGCGACACTACCAATACCTAGAACTACTCCAGCGTGTTGTATGGTCTTGTCTGGATATAGCAATAGACTTCCCACTGCACCAATAGATGGTCTTTGAGCTTGCTCGACCATTGCTTCTATCCAATCTTCGTTAATTACTTCTGTATCGTTGTTCAAGAACAGCAGATAGTCGCCATTAGCCTTGGTAACAGCATAGTTGTTGATTTGGGAATAGTTGAACGGAACATCGTAAGAGTAATGTTTAAAGCGTTGTGGCTCTTGTTGCTGCCAATATTTAAAACATTGGAAAGTTTGTGGCTCAATGCTACCGTTATCGATGACTATTACTTCGTAATTAGGGTAGGTCGTCAGGGCAAAAATAGATTTCAAACAAACATCTAAAGTATCAGCCAAATCTTTAGTGGGAATAATAATGCTAACCAGTTTATGCTCTTTGATCTGGTAGCGAATGGTGTACACCCCTGGAAATTTGGGTTTGAGAATAACTTCTCCAGGCTCTTTTCTTCTAGTGATTGCTTCTGATAGTGCTTTTTGTGCAGCGTTAATTGCATATGGTTTAGCATTACCGTCAGCCGCAGCCGATAAGGCATGAATGCGCCAATGATAGAGAATATTGGGAATATGAAAGATTTTGTCGGTTTTTTCCGTTAAACGCAACACTAAATCATAGTCCTGACTACCTTCAAAACCAACTCTAAAGTTGCCGATTTCCGTTACCAGCGATCGCCTGTGTACTCCTAGATGACAAGTATACATCCGTGAAAGAAAAGAATCAGGACACCAATCGGTTTTAAAAAATGGATCTCTGTGAAAATTATGATCGTCAATTTTGTCTTCGTCGGAGTAAATCATGTCTGCTTCTGGATAGTCCTGAAGCAATTTAACTACTTCATACAAAGCATGAGGAGCTAATAAATCGTCATGATCTAGTAAAGCAATGAATTCTCCTGTGGCTAATTCTAAAGCTGAATTTGAGGCATGAGAAATATGTCCATTGACTTCGCGAAATACAACCTTAATGCGCTCATCTTGTTGAGCATATTCCTCTAGCACCTGTCTAACGTGGGGTTGGGTAGAAGAATCGTCAGCAAGACAAAGTTCCCAGTCAGGATAAACTTGCTGTTGCACTGATTCGATAGCTTCTCTTAAAAAGCGTTCGGCGACATTATAGACAGGAACAATAACGCTAAACTTCGGTTGATATTGAAACTTAGCGACGTTTTCCGCCATGTTATTCAAATTGGCTTGCATCGGATAGTTTTTATTTAACCAATTTTGATATTTACTATCCTGGCTGTAAGGAATTTCTGAATTTAATTGAGTTACTTTTGGTTCTGGGTGGAGTAAAGCTTGTTTCAGTTTTGGTAATTTATCCTTAGAGAGTTTCAGGAGAAAATGTTCCCATCCTTTATCTTTAATTCTTGGTAAAGGATAATTAGCTTGAGAATCTTTACTTATAAAACTATCTATAATCGAGTCTTGGTATAACTGATAAAGTTCATCTCCTCGATTAATATTGAAATTTTTCTTAAACTTTATCCACCCAGTTCTTAGCTGCCAAAATTTGCTGGTTTCCATAGCTACAACTAATAGTTCAAGCTGTTCTTTTTGCTTTTCAGATATTTGTAGCTGTCGTTTAGTTTGAGTTAGTTTTTTTTCTGTTTTTTCCGACTGTTGTTTAGTTTGAGTTAATTTAGCTTCAGTTTCTTTTAACTGTTGTTTAGTTTGAGTTAGCTTGTTTTCTGTTTTTTCCGACTGTTGTTTAGTTTGAGTTAATTTAGCTTCAGTTTCTTTTAACTGCTGCTGAGTTTGACTTAGCTGCTCTTGAGATTGAGCCAGTTTTTCTTCAATCTGCTGCAACTCCCGTTGAGCGTGTTTTTTCGCTTTTGTTTCCCGTTGTAGATCGTTCCAGTCTTGTAAAATCCAAGACTCACAAATTAAATCGGCTCCTTGATGATCAACTGTAGACGATTGAGGTTGCTCAATTAAATCTGCCTGTTGATGTAATTCTAAATAAAGAGCAATTGCTTGAGGAAAATACTGTTTAATTAAAGCTTCTCTATAATTGTTATTTGTCTTTACTGTTAATAAAGATTCTTCATAAAGTTGCTCAGGTGATCGCAATTTTAATTCAAACTTTTCATTAATTTTATTAATAATAAAATCAGGATTATTGGTAATACTTCTAAGATCAAATAAAAGACATTTTTCAGATGCGATCGCTTTAAAATTGAGGATAGCTTGGTTATAAACAACCCATTGTTCAACTGCAAAGTTAGGATTAGTTTGAAAAATAACATCGCCGCGACGAAATAAAGAGTCAACTACTTCCCAAGGCGATCGATAGATAAAAATAAATTTAGCATGGGGAATTAATTCCGACCAAAAATCCAAAAATAAACTTGTTCTAGGGTCTTTCCAACCCCAAATTGGATATTCTTGTTTAGTTTTAATTAAAGCTTGTGCCGCTCCTAAATATTGCTCTTGTACTGGAATTTTATTTTCCTTAGTCCATCCCGCAATGCTTATTCCTTGGGATTGCAAAACATTCTGGTGAAACTCAACAAAGTCCAAGTCCTCGAAATGACCTTTGTCATTGCCTGTACTTGCACCCATCAGGCGATCTCCAATATTTAATCCCGCACTTTGAAGCAAGGATGCAGTTAGAGAAGTACCAGAACGGTGCATTCCCGTTGTAATAATCACCGATTGATTTTGCACCGTATTTTCCATCAGTATTAGTCTTTTATCAAGTTATCGCCCAATATAATAGTAGTAATCGCCATTAAAATACAACATAATCGACAGAAACGTTCTTATATTCCCTAAATTTAGCAATGTTTCCAGACTACAGTTGCGTTATGGCTATTACTTTGGTAGCTTATATTGCCCAACAATCTTTTTAGCGTATTCTGGTACGTGCGCTTCTAACTTTTCGGGATGATTGCGCTGCAAATAAAGATAGTTGCGAGTAAAATGAGAATCAATGGAAAACCGCGCATATTCTAAACCTTTAGGGCCAATTTTCTCAATTACAACCCCCATCATCTTAGCTGCCCACATTGGCAAAGTTACACCGCGATCATAAGCAGGAATACTCTGTTGAACTGCCTTTTTGCGATCGCCTTGAGACATAACAGGTTGAGTATCTAATTGTTCTCTAACCAAATCTAACATTTCTTTGCCAGTTTCGTTGCGTACTACTATCCATTGCCATCCAAAAGGAGCACCCATATAACCAACCACGAGATCTGCCAAGGAATTCACATAATCAAAGCAGCTCATACAAGAAGGTGCGAAAACATCTTTTAGCTGATTAGTCTTTAAGCCAAAGAAAGGAACTTTTTCAATTGAACCGTCTTCGTGTTTAAAGTGAATCCGAAAGTCCTGCATAAATTCATAATGCACCACTGTATCAGCAGATCTACTAGTAGTTTCGAGAAATTTTTGTAATCCCTCCCGGCTGACATTATCCACGCAGGGCGTACCGAGTATATAAAGTTTTTCCAAACCCAACTCTTTTTCTACCGCTCGTAAAGCTTGAATTTGGCATCCTACGCCAATTACTAATAAACGCTTCATACCCGACTTTTCAATCTGCTCTAATACCGATAAATTAGGCGAGAGAGTCGGTTTGTTAACCTTTGCTGCCAATACCTCGTCTGGTGTCCTAGCAATAATTGGCATCGGTTGAAAACGGTCTTCTGAGGTGTTTTGAACACAAACAACGCCCTCTACCAGACCACGATTCAGCATTTCACAGGCGATTGTACTGACAATTCCTGTCCACTGCGCGCCCTCAATTGGTTCTTGTTTACGCGCTGCCATCATCTCTTGACTAACACCAAAATACCAATCATCTTCATGATCCAAGTTACGGCTACGTCCATGTGCTGCTGTTTCCAACTCCGTTATCTGTTGATTGAGAAAAGCACAGGCTTCTTTTACGTAGTGAACGTAATAAGTATCACAGAGCCCACATTCGCTACAAAGTTCTTTGGCAGGGCGACGGCTTCCCGGTTTAAGTGCTTTGGCTTTTTTATGAGGGGTAACAGTCATATAAAAGAAAATTTATTAATTAATTGCAATAGGTAGTATTTTTGACGCTCACCGTGCTGAAGCAGCGGTGATTCCTCCTGCGCAGGGATCTTCTAAGACCTTTCCCCTTCAGAGGCTTGGACGGTGCGCCCCACCGTCGCTAATTTAATTCCACGCTGCATTACTACCTGAGCTGCTGCCACATCTCTATTTGTTGTATACCCGCACTCAGAACAAGAATGTACTCGCTCTGATAGTAGTTTTTTACAGTCGGCTTTTGAGTGGGAAGCTTCCCACTCAAAACGCGACGTACCCGTTAATGTTTGACACCTTGGGCAAGTTTGGCTTGTTAGATTCGGATCTACTCGTTCAAAATATGTGCCACGTTTGTGACAGACGAACTCAAGTATACTTAAGAATTGACCGAAACCAGCGTCTAGAGTATGTTTTCTTAACATTCCTCTGGACATCGCCTTTAGGTTCAAGTCCTCCGCAAATACCATTCCCGCGATATCGCACAATTGGTTGGCTACCTTGTAATGAAAGTCTTTCCTGGTATTAGATATCTGTTCGTGGAGTCTAGCTACTTTCCCAGAGGCTTTCTTCCAATTACTAGAACCTTTTTCCTTGTTTTTCATTTTCCGTTGCAGCGATCTCAGCTTGCTTTGGAGTGAGACAAAAAACTTTGGTCTAGCAATTAATCTACCCGTACTTGTAGCCAAGAATTTCTCTAGACCAAGATCGATACCGACTGGCTCACCATGAGGCAAAACATCTGGTACAGATATATCGGATCTAAGGACTAGCATTGCATACCAACCAGAAGCACGCCTGACTACTCTGACTTGCTTTAATTCAAACCCATTGGGGATTTCTCTTGATTGGTACATCTTGACCCAGCCAATCTTAGGAAGTTTTACCGCACCTTGTCTGAGTGGATTAACCCCCATCTGTTTAAAGTTAAACGATTTCATGCGTCGAGTAGACTTGAAGCGCGGGAATCCATATCCTCTGTCCCACATTGCCACAAAAGCGTTCTCTAATCGCTTTAATGTCTCCTGTAAGACATGAACATGAGCTTTCCCTAGCTCCTCAAAATCTTTTCTTGCCTGAGTTAAAGCTTTGCATTGAGTGGCAAAAGTAGGTCGCTTAGTGTCCGCAGGTACAATGTATTCTTGCTGAATACTGCAAGCGTTAACCTCGCACTTTCTAGAATTTACCCAAGCTTTTCTTTCTGCCAGCGCATAGTTATAAACTTTGCGACAAGCAATTAGCCAAGACTCAAATATTGAGACTTGTTCGACTGTTGACTTGAGCTTAAATTCGTAAGTACGAGTTATCATGACTAAACTATACCACATTTGTTCACGATATAATATAAAGCCTTCTGGCGAAGGACGGGGCTTGTATCCCATTAGTTTCGGTCACACAGGCGCTACGGAGGTTCTGGACTTACGAGCGGCACAAGCTTTTGAAGAAACCCCAAAAGACGCGCCCTCCACTTCGCAGGTTTCGGAGTCGGCTACTGACCTACCTTTCACTCACATTCGACGGGCTGTTTCTAACCGATACTATTTTTACATTAAACACTAGTTAAGAATATTAATTTTTGAACTATTTCTATTTATTTTTAAAGAATGGACGAGGGGTGTTGAGGAGATGTTAATCTTCATCCCTCATCCTTAAATATAAACCTCTTTTAAAACTGATAAGATAACCCCAAAGAAGCCACAGGATAAAAATCAGCAAAATTTATTTCATCTTTGATCTCTTGCTCTTCCTCTTCCGCCGCCGCTTCAATTTCTTCTCTGACATCATCTGGAACGTTGTCGGCGACATTAGGCGTTACGGTGACATCAGGAGAACCACCGAACATTACTCCCAAATTCCACCACAATCCTAAACCTTTCCCTTCTCCGACAGCATTTCCGCCGCCAATACCCAAATAAGGAGCGACATTGCTAGTAACATCTACCTCTGCATCTACCGAACCTAGTTGATCAGCGGTAAAAGTATTGTCCCCAATTGTAATTGACTCAACACCATTAACACTTGTTGGTGTTGCTGTTCCTTCGATACTGTTATTCCCAAAAATTAAGCCTCCGCTTAATCGGAAACCAGAACTGTTGAAGGGATGTAGATCTGCCAGAGTAGAAACGTTAAACAAGTTTAAATCTGCTTCATAAGTAGCGTCCGTATCTTCTAGATCGAAACCGAATCCAAAAGCATTAATACCAACTCTGGCATTGAGTTGGGGAGAGATTTTTCTCACTATAGAACCACCTAACCCCAAGGTACTTATCTCTGGAACGATTGCCCAACCACTTTTCGGATTTTCGGTTGTGCCGACAGTATTGTCATCACTAGACGGTGCTGGTGGTGGTACTGGTACTGGCACTGTTTCCATCCCTGGTTGAGTAGTACAACGGGAATTATAAGGAAATTCCTGACAAAATTGCTCCACGTCTAATTCTGCCACACGATAATTGACAAAGCGATCGCTTTGTGCAGATAAATCTGCTGCCTTAGTTGAAACAGAATTCTCTGATTTAATTTCTGGTTGTTGCGCTAGTACTGGCTTGCTAATTGCCCCCACTGTAGCCAAATAAGCTACTATCAATCCCGCACTGAAAATATTTAACTTAATATTCAACTTATATTTCTGCATTTTTTGCACTCCTCACCAAGTAATAAATCTCGTTGTTATTCGCCGCTGATCATAACTTAAACAAAAAGCAAGATTGTAATTTCAGTCGAACATTGATAGACAGCTTAGAAATTGCCACAACCTTAATCTCATCTTGGTGTTTGCTACCGCAAAATAATGTAAATCTATGTTAAGTTACACTCAATTACAAAAATAATCACAAGAATATTTAAAGTCAGAAAAGCCAAACTTTGATTTATTCACAATCAATATCTCTGTGATACTATCTGGGTGATTCGGAGAGGATTGGACAATCAGTCCAACTAGTTTTAATGGTGGAGGAGTTTATTTAAAGTGCAATCTAATTTTTTTTCAAGACAGCAAAATGCCAAATGGGTGAAAAATCAATCTCAACCTCTGAGGATGGGGGTTATTGGTGTTGGCAATATGGGACAACATCATGTCCGCATTCTGAGTCTGCTCAAAGACATTGAGTTGGTGGGAGTATCTGATGCAAGCCTGGAAAGAGGTATTGATATTGCCAGTAGATATCAGACTCACTTTTTTGAAAATTATCTAGACTTACTTTCCCACGTAGATGCGGTTTGTATTGCCGTACCAACAAAGTTACACCATCAAGTCGGCGTTAACTGTTTAAAAGCAGGAGTTCACATTCTGATCGAAAAACCAATCGCCGCTTCTATTGCTGAAGCAGAATCCTTGGTGAATCTAGCAGCAGAAACTGGCTGTATTTTACAGGTGGGTCATATTGAAAGATTTAATCCCGCTTTTAAAGAATTGAGTAAAGTTATTCAAACAGAACAAATACTTGCTCTCGAAGCCCGTCGCATGAGTCCTTATTCTGATCGCGCTAACGATGTTTCGGTAGTTTTAGACTTGATGATTCACGATATTGATTTATTGTTGGAATTATCAGCTTCATCAGTAGTTAAGTTAACTGCTAGCGGTAGCAGCGCGCCAAACTCAGGCAATCTTGACTATGTAACTGCTACTTTGGGTTTTGCTAATGGGGTGGTAGCAACCTTAACCGCTTCTAAAGTTACTCATCGCAAAATTCGTTGTCTAGCGGCTCATTGTAAGCATTCTTTAATCGAAACAGATTTTCTGAAAAATGAAATTTTAATTCATCGTCATCAGCAAGCCAATCTGCAAACAGAGCGCGAACAAGTATTGTATAAACAAGACGGCATTACTGAAAAAGTTTATACCAATAATGTAGAACCTATATATGCAGAAATAGAGCATTTTGTAAACTGCATTTGTGGTGGCGAACGCCCTTCCGTTGGCGGAGAACAAGCCCTCAAAGCACTGCGTTTAGCTAGTTTGATTGAACAAATGGCTCTAGATGGTCAGATTTGGAATCGTTCTAATGTTGAAGAAACCATTGACTCGCCAACAATGTCTATTCTATAAATTTTAGTTCCGTTTGCAGTGATTTATATAGTGTTTCGCTCACCAACCTATTTCCTTGAGGACTTGGATGAATATGGTCGCGATACAAAAATCCTGGTTGGGGAAAATCCGCCAAAATACTTAAAAAGTCAAGGTAGACAAGATTTTCAGCCGCAGCAAATTCTTGAAGACGTTTTCTGGCTTTGAGTTCGTAATCTCGTGAACCATCGCTCTGAAATTCTCGTAATAATGGTGTCATGGCTAAGATTAATTTAATATTAGCCCCATCTGCGATCGCTTTTATTTCTTTAATTGCCTCTAAATTTGCGCCAACGCGATCTCCGCCTTCTTGTTTTACTTTCTCTAATTGAGGAATTGGCTGGGGTTTAGCAAGGTAATGCTGATATAACTCAATTAAAGCCAAGGCCGGGGCTTTATCAGGATAATTGCGCTCTCTACCGACTTGTAAAGATGTCGGTGCAGTAGCAAACAAATCGTCAGTATTGATGACTAAAATGATTACTTCAGCATCAAACAAACCAAAACGCTGGAGATATGCTAGTTCATTGCGAGGGCCCCAAGAATTAGCCGAAGCATTTAAAACTTCAATAGTGCGATCACCTAAGTTGGCTTGTAATTGAGTTGCTAGCAATGCAGATAGTGTCTCTTGTTGATCTGTCCACCAAGCACCATTGACAATCGAGTCTCCTAATAACAAAATACGTCTAGCTGAATTGGCTTTGTTAGCAGCAATATTTTCACTCCTCATCGAATACTGATTAATTTCAATACGATTTCCCATACGACGTACCTGCTGATTTGGAGCCAATAAATAACCAATTTCTTGATCGGCGATATATAGTGGTGGATTTCCTAAACCTAAAATTAATCGCAAACCAATTTCCACGACAACAGCCAGCCCAGTTAACAAGCCGATAATAATCAGTAATATTTTCATGTTTGCTACCAACTAGTTACGTATTTCTTAGAAAGCATCTTAATCTAAATTCAGGTTGCCTGATGATCTGTGGAAAATTTTAAGAATATCCCTGAATCTATCTTTGTTTTGATACTATTTAGGTGGTCAAAAGTTAACTTTTCAGTCTTGTTATCTCTTGAACTACATCGCTCAATATATAAGGAGCCTTCCTAGTATGTCTGACTTGAATCGCGGAATTATGAAGTTTGATGGTGCAGATAAACCCATTGTAGTGGCTGTATCTGCGGTTTTGATTTTTAGTAGTATTGTCGTGTTAATTTCTTGGGCATTGCGATCAGCTTATGTAGTCTAACTGTCTACTTTAATACTTTGAGTCAACAATAAGAAAAAATATTTATCCAAATATTTTTTTCTTTCTCATATTTCTCAGATTGTGTGCTATGATTCATAATCGTGGTGCGAATGGGTCGATGTCCGAGTGGTTAAAGGAGGCGGACTGTAAATCCGCTGGCTACGCCTACGTTGGTTCAAATCCAACTCGGCCCACCACTAACAAGCCCATGTGGCTCAGTGGTAGAGCACACCCTTGGTAAGGGTGAGGTCACGAGTTCAATCCTCGTCATGGGCTTCACGGTAAACGCCTTATCTAACGAGGCGTTTACTCGCAAACTCACCATTACAGAGTGCGCTCTTTGCTCAAAACTTGCTCATTTCTGAATATACCTCCCTTTCACGCTACGGGTAAATTAGTAAGCCAGTACCCCTATTAAATTAGGCTCTGGTGCTATAGCAGCAAAAAAAGAGGCGCATTATATAGCAACCTCTCTTTTCTGTCAAAACTGTATTTCACTATTTATTTTCTCACGGCTTCAATTGCTCGATATCTTGAATCAGTCGATATAAATCGTTTCTGAAAAATTCTAGCTTTTGACTACACTCAAACAAAGTGGCTGAGACATCGTTCTGACGCTCCGTTTTAGTCCTATAATTAATCTCAGCAGCTATCAAGGTCAACGAGCATCCTTTGATGACTAGTACCGCTTCTCTTGGCTAGCCTATCGATAGCTCTAAATATATCGGGCGTTACCTCACAACATATACGTATTTTTTTCATGTCGTTGGTGTTAGTTGGTTTGTTAGAGCATTTTCTGAAAACGTTAAACGTAGAGCATCTTTGAAAAACGTTAAACAAAACGTTAAACGTTTTCTAGAAATGCTCTTACTTAGCTGGCGGGGGGACAACCAGCCTAATCTATATATGGCAAAGGCTTGACGGAATATTGTAACAAAGTAAAAATACAAAATAGTGTTGAATCATGAGTCAATACTCAAAGGACAATAACTGACAGAATCATTAAATTATCCTGAGAGTTTTCCAAATATTAGCTGTGAATAATTAAGAATAACTATCTGCATTAAACAAAAGACAGTTAAAAATAGAAAATGCTACCTCAATTTTATATTGATTAT
>Ga0209082_1000442_pt1 | contig 14412 bp, 15 predicted proteins | sample ColdCreekSource_FD_184127 | JGI IMG/M metagenome (GOLD analysis project Ga0209082, IMG submission 184127) | Groundwater microbial communities from Cold Creek, Nevada to study Microbial Dark Matter (Phase II) - Cold Creek Source (SPAdes) (version 3) | ecosystem: Environmental > Aquatic > Deep...
GAACGGCCGTCTTTCGCACTTCCGGTGCTCACGTACTGAAAGTACGCTCCGCTCCGGTTCGCTCAAGCCAGCCATTCTCGCTCCGGCCTGAGCCAAATCCCCACAAACCCTAGTCCGCCGCAGGATTGCCAGCCTCCATTTTCAGGACTAGCTTTCGCTCCGCGCAGTCAGGGGGCTGGGACTGCGCAGTCTTGGGTTCGCACGCATCGGGTCGCTATTTCCTTCAGCCTCGGAGGAGATACCGATGGCTAGCATACCAGATGGTGCACTGGCTGCGCCGGTAACCAAGGCAGCGCGGGTCGAATCGCTCGATATCCTGCGCGGGGTCGCCGTGTTCGGCATCCTGATGATGAATATCACCGCGTTTGGCCTGCTTGGGCAGGCCTATGACAATCCGCTGGTCGATGGCGGGGCGGACGGGCTCAACCTCACCGTCTACAAGATCATCAACGTCGGATTCGAGGGGACGATGCGCGGGATCTTCTCGCTGCTATTCGGCGCGGGGATCGTGCTGCTGACCGAGCGGATGGAGCAGGCCGGGGCCGGGATCATGGCCGCCGAGATTCACTTCCGCCGGATGGGCTGGATGTTGCTCGCGGGCTTCATCCACTGGGCCTTGCTGCTGTGGTACGGTGAGATCCTGTTTGCCTATGCGATGTGCGGGATGTTGATCTTCACGCTGCGCAAGTTGCCACCGAAGTTTCAGTTCGCCATCGCCGCGGTGCTGCTCGCCGGGTCGGTGATGATGAGCAATATCCGCAGCCATGACATGGCCGAGGCCCAGGCCGCAGCCAGCGTTGCGACAGCGGCACAGGCCAGCGGCGCGGCGCTGACTGCCGAGCAGGAAGCGGCGATTGCGGGCTGGGCGGAAGTCCAGTCCCACTTCGCGCCGACCCCCGAAGGCGCGGCCGAGCAGCGCGCGATTCATGCTGGCTCGTGGTGGAGCGCGGTCAAAAACCAGTTCGCGTTCAGCTACCAATTCCAGTGGACCGACTCTCCCCGCTGGCTGCTGACCGACATGATCCCGTTCATGCTGATCGGCATGGCACTGCTCCAGCTTGGCGTACTCGGTGCGCAGCTTCCGGCCAGGACCTATGGTCTGATGCTGCTGGGTGGTTACGCGGTCGGGCTGACGCTTGGTTTCCGCGAGCTCAACCTGATCATAGCCAGCAACTTCGAGCCGCTCGGCTTTGCGGCGGCGAGCGAGACCTATCAGTTCAGCCGCCTCGCCATGGTGATCGGTCACCTCGGGCTGTTGCTGTTGATCATCCGCTCAGGTGCGGTCGGCTGGCTACAGCGCGCGCTCGGCGCGGTCGGGCAGATGGCGCTGACCAACTACCTGATGCAGACGCTGATCTGCACCGCGCTGTTCTATGGCTTCGGGTTCGGGCTGTTCGGCCAGTTCGAGCGCTACCAGCTCTACGGTGTGGTCGCGGCGATCTGGCTGGTTGAGCTGGTGTGGAGCCCGCTGTGGCTGGCCCGGTTCCGCTTCGGACCGTTCGAATGGCTCTGGCGTTCGCTGACCTATTGGCAAAAGCAGCCGATGCGGCTTTGAGCCGCGAGACCTGGGCTGGGTCAGGCGGGGTTCAGCCCGGCGGGACAAGGCTGATGCGATGAAACGGCGTGAATTCATTTCCGCAGGCGGCGGCGCGGTACTGGCGCTGCCGACCGATGGCCTCGCCCAGTCCGCCCCGATCGACGTGGTAAAGCGATTCGGCTTCGTGGCTGACGGTAGGGCCGACAACTACGCCGCGTTCCGCCGCCTTGCCGATCATGCGACCAGGGTCGGTGGCGGCCGCTACGTGTTTCCGCCCGGAGTCTACAGGGTAGCGCAATACCGCACTACGGACGCCTACCAGCGCGAGGCATTTCTGGCCCAGCGCCCGCACGAAGTGGCCAATGCGGTCTACAAGGGATGCAGGAACCTGGAAATCAGCGGCAAAGGCGCGGTGATCCGGCTCAACGGCCGGTTCCACCGTTCAGCCAAGGCGAAAGCAGGCGAACTGCTGATGGGCGTGTTCATGCCCTTCGAGCTGCGGCGATGCCAAAACGTCACAATCAGCGGGTTCGAGATCGACGGCGGCGTGCGGGACATGACCAAGGACCCGAACGTGACCGAGGCCTATGCCTATCTGGTCGCGCTCAATGGGTGCCGCGGTGTCACCTTGCGCGATCTCCACCTGCACCATTCGCAGACCGATGCGATCCTGCTTTCCGACGACGCGCAACTTTCAGGCGGCCGCGGCATAGCCTGCCGCGATATCCGGATCGAACGGGTCCGCTGCCTCAACAATGCCAGAGGCGGGCTTGCCCCGCTGCAAGTGCTTGGCCTGATCTGCACTGACTGCGAGTTCAGCGGCAGCACATTCGGCACCGGGCGCTACGGCCGTCACGCGCCGGGCTTTGGGGTCGATGTCGAACCCGATCGGCATTTGCCTGCGCAAGTCGACACAATGACCGGCAACCTGCATTTCGAGCGCTGCACGTTCCGCGACAATTTCAGCGCGTTTCTGGCGGCCTATCCGCACAAGTACCAGGGCTATCTGCGGCTGATCGATTGCCAGTCATCGAACGCCAACAATGCGCCCAATCACATGATCCTGTGCTGGCCGGGCGCGGTGCTGAGTGGCGGCCGACATGAGATGGGCAGCGGCACGGTCTGGACATCGTGGGATGCAATGCGCGGCGGCGATCTGACAATCCGCGACGCGACATTCCGTGGCAACGGCAATTTCGGGATCTTTCATGCACACGAAGGCAACCGCGTGACGCTGGAACGCGTGACCGTTATCGCGGCGCACACCGTGCCGACGTTTGGCGCGTTCCCCGCGATCGAAGGCGACCCGCAGGGCGGGCAGCGCAACCTCGTACGCGGGTGCCGATTCATCTATCCCCGCGCGCGCAAGGCTCCGCAGCCCCAGGCCGAGCCGACCGCCAGCTTCAATCACGTGATTTGCGAAGGTAACCGGTTCGAGACAGACCTGCCAGCCGCCGGAGGAGCGAGCTTCACGGTGATGTATCACGGTGATTGCCGGGTGGTCGGGGATCGGTTTGCCGGAACCCGGCCTGGGCCGCAGGATTCGATCCGCCCCAATGCTGTGCACGATACCCGGCTGCCGTTCAGCCGGGCTTGATCAGCGATCCCGTGCCGGGAGCCGTTTGATCGAGCCGGAGAACGCCAGCACCGGGCGGTCTCCGTCCTCGACATCGTAGATGATGCCGCGCACGAAGACCATTGAAAGGCCAGCGCGGATCACTTCGCCGCGCGCGATCAGCAGCTTGCCCGGGACGGCCGCATTCACGAATTCGCAGTTGCAGGTCACAGTCACGCCGTGGACCTCGTTGTTCATCCCGCCTGCGATCATGAACAGCGCATAGTCGGCAAAGGTCATCAGCGAGCCGCCGTGGATGTTGCCCCCGGCGTTGCAGTTCTTGGCATCGGGGCGGAACCCGCAGACCAGTGCCTTGCCCTCTGGGCGGCAGTAAAACGGCCCAGTATAATCCTCGAACGCGTCGGACGGCTGGTAATTGTACCAGCCCGCCCAGTCGCCTTCGGTGACTTTCTTTAGGCCAGCGCGCTTGGGCTCAGCCTCAAGCGCTTCGGGCAGCATCTTGTCGTGCGGTTCTTCGCTCATGACGCCGAAAACTCCCGTTGGGCGCGGTTTACCCCGTGCGCCTCACCACAGTGCGGCGCACGGAGCAAGCGCTTAAACGGCGGCCAGGGCCTGTTCGAAGTCGGCGATCAGGTCGTCGGCGTTCTCGATCCCGATCGAGATGCGGACCAGATTGTCAGTGATCCCGAGCGCGGCCTTGCGCGCGTCCGGCACCGAAAGGTGGGTCATGCTCGCGGGATGGCTGGCGAGCGTCTCGGTCCCGCCCAGGCTGACCGCGAGCTTGGCAATCCGCAGCGCGTCGAGGAACCGGAAGCTCTCGGCCTCGCCGCCCTTGATGAACAGGCTGAAGGTTGATCCTGCGCCGCTGCAGTGGCGCTGGTAGATGTCCTGCTGGCGCGGATCGTCGATCATACCAAGATAGCCGAGCCCTTCGACCTTGGGGTGCTGCTTGAGCCAGGCGCAGACCTTCGCGGCGTTCTCGCCTGCGCGGTCCATCCTGAGTTCGACCGTTTCGAGGCTGCGCATCAGCATCCACGCGGTGTTGGGATCGACGATCCCGCCCATGGTGTTGCGCAGCATTCGCACCGGGGTCATCCACTTCTTCGCGCCGGCAATGCTGCCCGCGACCAGATCGGAATGACCGCCGACGTACTTGGTCAACGAATAGACCACGATATCCGCGCCGTGATCGAGCGGCCGAGACCACAGCGGGCCGAGGAATGTGTTGTCGATCGCGATCGGGCATTCGTTGCCGAGCGCCGCATCGCGGGCATCGCGCACCGCTTCGACATCGACCAGCGCGTTGGTCGGGTTGGCCGGGCTTTCGAGATAAACCATCGCCACCTTGCCGCCCTGGCTGTCAGCTTGTGCCTTGGCTTTGGCCATGACTGCGTCGAGTTCCTCGCGCGTCGCACCGGCAGGAAAATCGACATAGGTTACGCCGAACCGGCTCAACGTTTTGGCGACGAAGCCCTCGCTTGCGGCATAGAGCGGCCCGGAGTGGACGATCACGTCCCCGGCCGAGGCAAAGGCCAGGAACAGCACGCAGATCGCGGTCATCCCGCTGGAGAATGACAGCGCTTCTTCCGCGCCGTCCCAGATCGCCAGTCGTCCTTCGAGGATTTGCTGGTTGGGGCCGTTGAAGCGCGAATAGACCAGCCCGTCAGTGCCGCCCGGGATCTTGCCGGTGATCCCTTCGAAGAACCGCTTGCCCTCAGCCGCGCTGGGGAAGGCGAAGGTGCTGGTCAGGAAGATCGGCGCCTTGAGGCTGCCTTCGGACAGCACGGGATCGTAGCCGTGGCCCATCATTAGCGTGGCCGGCGAAAGCTGGTGATTGCCAAGGTGCGTGATCGCGGCCTTGGGCTTGCGGGTGGGGGTGTTCTGGTCAGACATGGTTACACCTGTAACCGGATAGATTATGGTTGGCCAGCCCGTGCCCGCGATCAATCCTCCGTGATCAGGCTGCGTTCGCGGGTTTCGGGAAGCAGGATCGTCGCCACGCCCGCCATGCCGATCACACAGGCGACATAGACGTAGAACAGCCATTCGACGCCCGCACCCTTGAGCGCGAGCGCGACCATTTCGACCGTCCCGGCGAACAGCGCGTTGCCGATCGAATAGGGCAGTGCAACGCCAAGGCCGCGGATGTGCGCCGGGAACAGTTCTGCCTTCACCAGCGCGTTGTTGGCACTGTAGCCCGATGCAAGCGTCAGCGGGATCAGGATCAGCAGCGTTGCCGCAACCGGCGAGGTGACCTGTTCGAGCAGCAGGAACACCGGCACCGCCGCAATCGCGCCGCCGATCCCGAAGATCAGCAACATCGGCTTGCGCCCGAAGCGATCCGCCAGCGCGCCGAAAATCGGCTGCATTGCGGTAAACCAGACCAGCGCGGCGGCAACGATATAGGTTGCGGTGGCCTTGTCGAAACCCACCGTGTTGAACAGGTATTTCTGCATGTAGCTGGTGTAGGTGTAAGCGCTCAGCCCGCCGCCGGCTGACAGCATGGCGACAAGGATGCTCTCGCGGCGATGGTCGCGCCACAGCATCGTCGCGGTGGAAACCGGACGGTCGACCGCCTGATTGGTGAACGATGGCGTCTCGGCCAGATTGCGCCGCAGCAGGTAGACGCCCAGCGCCAAAAATGCGCCGATCACGAAGGGGATGCGCCAGCCCCAGGCGGTCAGTTCGGATTCGCTCAGAATGCTTTGCAGGATCACAGCGACGGCGATCGCGCAGAGCTGCCCGCCGATCAGCGTCATGTATTGAAAGCTGGCCCAGAAGCCGCGATTGGCCTTGGGTGCCATTTCGGACAGGTAGGTCGCGCTGGCACCGTATTCACCGCCAAGCGACAGCCCTTGCAGCACGCGGGCGAGCAGCAGGATCGCCGGTCCAGCCAGCCCGGCCATGGCATAGGTCGGCGCCACCGCGAGCAGCAGCGAGCCGCTGAACATCAGCGCGACTGACAGTGAAAGCCCGGCCTTGCGCCCCCGCGCATCGGCGAACCGGCCCATCACCCAGGCGCCGATCGGGCGCATGATGAAGCCGGCGGCAAAGATCGTGGCGGTGCTGAGCAATTGCGCCGTCGGATCGGCCTTGGGAAAGAACACCGGCGCGAAATAGATCGCGAAGCTGGCATAGGCGAACCAGTCATACCATTCGACCAGGTTCCCGGCCGAGCCGCCGATGATCGAGATCAGCCGCTGACGCGGGATTGCCAGCGGAAACCGGGATGCCTTCGCGTTCATTCGTCCCCCTTGGCGTTTCGCCGCCCGAGGCCTAGCCTTACCGGCGTGGCAGCGAAAGGAAAGGCAGACATGAGTGAGGGCAAGGTGCTGGGCTTTGGCGGACTGTTCTTCCGCGCGCGCGATCCCGATGCGCTGAACACGTGGTACCGGGAGAAGCTGGGGGTCGGCGCGGGCTGCTCAGGCACTGGCGAACCGGCGGGCGAATGGACCTGGAATGCCGCGGGCGGCGAGACCGTGTTCGCGCCGTTCAAGCAGGACACCGATTACTTCGCCGCCGAAAAGGCCTTCATGATCAACTTGCGGGTCAGCGGGCTTGATGCGCTGGTCGCACGGCTGGAAGCAGCCGGGATTGCCGCCGAGCGCCGCGCCGAATGGGACGATCCCTCGGTCGGACGGTTTGCGCGGATTCACGATCCGGAAGGCAATGCGGTGGAACTGTGGGAGCCTGCGGGGGATTAGCTTGCGGCACGATCGACCGTGATCCTCTCCATTTTTGCGTAGCACAAATGGGGAGGTGGCCGGAGCGAAGCGTAGGTCGGAGGGGTTTCAGCGGTGCGCCATGACCCCTCCGTCAGTTCCTGCGGAACTGCCACCTCCCCATTTGGCTTCGCAAAATGGGGAGGAGCTTTTCATCTACTTCGGCGAGAGCACCATCAGCATCTGGCGGCCTTCCATACGCGGATAGCTTTCGATCTTGGCGATCTCGGCCACGTCTTCCTGGACCTTGCGGAGCAGATCCATGCCGAGCTGCTGGTGGGCCAGTTCGCGTCCGCGGAAGCGCAGGGTGACCTTCACCTTGTCACCTTCGCCGATGAATTTGTTCATGGCCCGCATCTTCGTATCATAGTCATGATCGTCGATATTCGGACGCATCTTGATCTCCTTGATCTCCTGCGTCTTCTGGGTCTTGCGGGCGAGGTTGGCCTTTTTCTGCGCTTCGTAGCGGAACTTGCCAACGTCGAGGAATTTGCAAACCGGCGGATCGGCGTTGGGCGACACCTCGACCAGATCGAGGCCGACTTCGGCGGCCTGCTCGATCGCTTCACGGGTGTACATGACGCCGATGTTCTCACCGTTTTCGTCGATGACGCGGACCTTGTCCGAGGTGATCATCTGATTGTAGCGCGGGCCGCTCTTGACGGGGGGCTGCATACTGCGCCGGGGAGGGGGTGCTATAGTGGGGACTCCTGTGGTTTACCTGTGCGCGCGTCCTTAGAGCGAAACGCGGATTTGTGAAAGTGCTAAGCCGCCGCCGACCACAGCGGGTAACGAATCAGCTTACCCTGTGCCGAAAGTAGCGCATCGGCTGAGCGCGCAGGCTGCATCGCGGCGATGATTGCCGGGTCGGCGGCGTCCATTCCGCCGGTCAAAGCGCCGAAGGCGGGAAGGATCAGCCGGGTCTCGCTCGCCACCGCGCAGGGTCGGGCGATGTGTCGCCCGCGCACCCGCACCCGCAGCTTGGGGTGAAAATGCCCCGACAGTTCGGGCCGGGTCTCTCCGGGCTGCGCTTCGTGGCGCAGCAGCAGGCCCGCCACTGCGAGTTCTTCCACTTCGGTGCCAAGGGTCGAGCCGCCATCGTGGTTGCCGGTCACCCAGACCCAGTCGGTCACGCGGGTCAGCGCGGCGAGCATTCCGGCGGCGTGGGGCTCCAGCCGCTCCGCGCCGCGAGCATCGTGGAAATTGTCGCCCAGCGTGAACACCCGCCGTGCCCCGGTCTCACGGATCGCCAGTGCGACGCGTTCCAGCGTTTCGCGGCTGTCATAAGGCGGCAGCATCTGTCCGAAGCGAGCGTAAAAGCTCGCCTTTTCGAGGTGCAGATCGGCGACCAGCAGCGCGGATTCGCGCGGCCACCAGACCGCCCGCTCCTGTACCAGCGCGAATTCATCGCCTGCGAACGAAAAGGGAACCATCGCTTGCTCTTGCCGGACTCGGTCAGGCTTGGCAAGGCGGTTCCATGACCGACTGGACAAGCCAAACCGCCGAAGCCCGCACCTGGTTCGAAAGCCTGCGCGGCCGCATCTGCGCCGAGTTCGAAGCGATCGAGCGCGAGGCCGGATCGGACGCCGCCTTCGAATACACCCCGTGGAGCCGCGAGGAGGACGGCAACGCCAACCCCGGCGGCGGCACCCGCGGGGTGATGAAGGGCCAGGTGTTCGAGAAGGTCGGGGTCAACGTCTCGACCGTCCACGGCAATTTCGCCCCCGGCTTCGCGGCGAGCATCAACGGCGCGGATGAGGACAACCCCGGCTTCACCGCCACCGGGATCAGCCTGGTCGCGCACATGGCCAACCCGCACGTGCCCGCCGTGCATATGAACACCCGGTTCCTGGTGACCGGCAAAGCGTGGTTCGGCGGCGGGGCCGATCTCAACCCGCCGATCCCCTATGCTGAAGACACCGATCACTTCCACGCCGTGCTGCGCGCGGCCTGCATGAAGCACAATCCGACCTATTACGAACGCTTCGCCAAGTGGGCCGAAGAGTATTTCTGGATCCCGCATCGCAATGTCGCGCGCGGGGTCGGGGGGATCTTCTACGATCACCTTGAATGTTCAGACGAAGCTGCGTTCGAGCGCAATTTTGCTTTCACCCGCGATGTCGGCGAGGCGTTCCTCGATGCCTTCCCGCCGCTGGTCCGCCGCCGGATGAGCGCGGAGTTCACTCCGGCTGACAAGCAGCAGCAGCTCGAATGGCGCGGGCGCTATGCCGAGTTCAACCTGGTCTACGATCGCGGCACGCTGTTCGGACTCAAGACCGGCGGCAACATCGACGCGATTCTAATGAGCCTGCCGCCTGAGGCGGTGTGGAGTTAAACCGCCAGCTCGCGCCATTCCCCCGGTGCCAGTCCATCCAGAGTCCAGTCGCCGACCGCCCAACGGACCAGCCGCAGCGTCGGTAGCCCGGCTGCCGCGGTCATCCGGCGGACCTGACGGTTGCGGCCCTCGCGAATGGTCAGGCGCAGCCAGCCGTCGGGCACGGTTTTGCGAAACCGCACCGGCGGACCGCGCGGCCAGAGTTCGGGCGGAGCAATCGCCTCGGCCTCGGCGGGCAGGGTCATGCCGTCACCCAGCCGCACCCCGTGCCGTAGCGATTCCAGTTTGTCTTCGCTCACCACGCCTTCGACTTGCGCCAGATATGTCTTGCCCAGCTTGTAGCGCGGATCGGCGATCCGGGCTTGCAGGCGGCCGTCGTCGGTCAGCAGCAGCAGCCCCTCGCTGTCGCGGTCAAGCCGCCCCGCCGGATAGACCCCCGGAACCGCGATATGATCGGACAGGGTTGCGCGCGCCTCGGCTCCCGCAGTGTCGGTAAACTGCGAAAGCACGCCGTAGGGTTTGTTGAACAGGATCAGCCGCGCCATGCCGCTTGCAGTGCATTGAACCACAGTCTGCGTCAAACTGCTTGCCCTTTGCCCCTCACACCCGCCACATTGGGGACAATGCTGCGCCAGTACGAACTTGTTGAACGGGTCCTCGCCTACGATCCGGAGGCCGACGAGGCCATGCTCAACCGCGCCTATGTCTATACGGTGCAAAAGCACGGCACCCAGAAGCGCGCCTCGGGCGATCCCTATTTCAGCCATCCGGTCGAGGTGGCCGGGCTGATGACCGAGCTCAAGCTGGATCAGGAAACGATCATCACCGCGCTGCTCCACGACACGGTCGAGGACACGCTGGCGACGATCGAAGAGGTCGAGAAGCTGTTCGGGCCGGACGTCGCCCGGCTGGTCGACGGGGTGACCAAGCTCTCCAAGATCGAGGCGATGGGCGAGAGCGAGCGCGCCGCCGAAAACCTGCGCAAGTTCCTCCTCGCGATGAGCGAGGACATCCGCGTGCTGCTGGTCAAGCTGGCCGACCGGCTGCACAACATGCGCACGCTGCATTTCATCAAGAGCGAAGAAAAGCGCCGCCGGATCAGTCGCGAAACGATGGATATCTACGCGCCCCTGGCCGAGCGCGTCGGCATGTACGAATATATGCGCGAGATGCAGCTGCTCGCCTTCGAACAGCTTGAGCCGGAAGGCTATGCCACGATCACCGGGCGGCTGGCGACGATCCGAAGCAGCGAGGGCGGTCAGGTCGATGCGATCGCGCTGTCGATCAAGCAGGCGCTCGCCGAAGCCGGGCTCAAGGTTGAGGTTTCGGGGCGCGAGAAGCACCCTTACTCGATCTGGAAGAAGATGGCCGAACGCCACGTCAGCTTTGAGCAGATCACCGACATCATGGCCTTCCGCGTGCTGACCGACACGCCGCAGGACTGCTACCGCGCATTGGGCGTGCTGCACCAGACCTGGCAGATGATCCCGGGCCGGTTCAAGGATTACATCTCGACCCCCAAATCGAACGGCTATCGCAGCCTCCACACCGCGCTGATCTTCGAAAATTCGATGCGGATGGAAGTGCAGGTGCGCAGCCACGAGATGCACGAGCTCAACGAATTCGGGCTCGCCGCGCATTGGGCCTACAAGCAGGAGGCGATCCCCGATGGGCAGGTCGGCTGGCTGCGCGACCTGATCGAGATCGTCGACGCCAGCCACGATGCCGAGGAGCTGCTCGAGCACACCCGGATGGCGATCTACCAGGACCGGATTTTCGCCTTCAGCCCGAAAGGCGCGCTCCACCAGCTGCCCAAGGGCTCGACCCCGGTCGACTTCGCCTATTCGGTCCACTCCGATCTCGGCAATTTCGCGGTCGGGGCCAAGATCAACGGACGGCATATGCCGCTGCGCACCGTGCTGGCCAACGGCGATGTGGTCGAGATCATCAAGAACCGCAGCGCTTCGCCGCAGCTCTCGTGGCTGGGCTTCGTCGTCACCGGCAAGGCCCGCGCTGCGATCCGCCGCGCGGTGCGGCAAAAGGAGCGCGCCGAAATCGCCGCGATCGGCCGCCAGTTGTTTGACGAGATTGCCGACCGCCTGCCCAGCAAGATCGGCAAGAAGGCCGTCCGCGATGCGGTCAAGCGGCTTGAACTGGCCAGCGAGGACGAGCTGATGGTGGCGATCGGTACCGCCAAGCTCGATGACCGCACGGTGATGGAAGCACTGGTCCCCGGCAGCTCCGCCAATCTTGCCGAACCCGAGAAATGGCAGCAGGAACGCGCCATCTCGATCCGGGGCCTCACCGCGGGAATGGCGTTCCAGCTAGGCGAATGCTGCCACCCGGTCCCCGGCGACCGGATCGTCGGCCTGCGCCGTCCGGGGCAAGGAGTGGAAGTCCACGCGATCGATTGCCTGACGCTGGCCGACGGGGTCGATGCAGACTGGCTCGACCTGTCATGGGGCGAGCGCACCACCGGCGCGATCGGGCGCTTGCGTGTGGTGCTCTACAATCGCCCCGGCACGCTCGCCGAAGTCACCGGGATCTTCGCCGGCAACCGCGCCAACATTGTCAGCCTCGACATGAACGGCCGCGACGAGCTGTTCGGGACTTACGAGGTCGATCTCGAGGTGGCCGATCTCGCGCACTTGACCCGTATCGTCTCGGCCCTGCGCGCGAGCGATGCGGTCGCCGAGGCGGAGCGGATTTAGTTATGGTGGTGCGCATCGTCGGGATCGAGCATGTCCAACTGGCCATGCCGCCCGGCGGAGAAGGCGCGGCGCGGGCGTTTTACACCGGCCTCCTTGGAATTCCTGAACGGGCGAAGCCCGGCCACCTCGCGGCGCGCGGCGGATGCTGGTTTGAGGACGGTCCGCTCAAACTGCATCTGGGCGTCGAGGCAGACTTTCGTGCCGCGCGCAAAGCCCACCCTGGCCTGCTGGTCGATGATCTCGCGGCCTTGGCGCAGCGGCTGGGTCAGGCAGGCGTGGCGGTGGACCGGGATGGGCCGGATCATTGCTACGTCGCCGATCCGTTCGGCAACCGGATTGAACTGATCCAGGCCTGAGGGTTGCGGCGTGGTCTGGTTTGGATTGGGTTCACGCAGAGGCGCAGAGGCGCAGAGAAGAAGGGGGAGGCGCAGAGGCGTAGCTTCTGCGGCGCAGCCGCTTGTAAAGCACACCTCGCCCCATACGCTGGGTCCAGTCAGTAAGGCGGCTGCGCCGCAAGTGCGACAATCTCTGCGCCTCTCTTTTCTTCTCTGCGCCTCTGCGTGAACCCTTCTGCCTTCACCGTCACCCAGACCATCAAACCTCCAGCACCACCTCGACCGCATCCCCTTCGCCAATCCCCTCGGCTTTGCGCACCGCAGCCTTGACTGGCAGCAGCCAGCCCAGCTCCTTGCTGGGAAACACCGAGGTCTTGAAGCTGCTGTCCCCGATCGTGGCCACGACCTTGATCGACCCGAACCCGCGCGAGAGCCCCTCCAGCCGCCGCATCAGCGCGGTGGCAGAAAGCGCCTCACCCGCTGCGCCGTCGATGGTGATGAAATGCCACACCGCCGGGGCTGCGGGTGTGGTCCAGCGCCACAACGGGCCGGTGTGGGTGATGGTTTCAGTCATCAGTTTGCTCACACGAAGATGCGACGAACACCATCTTGACCTTCATCCCGTCATCCCCGCGAAAGCGGGGACCCAGAGCTGGCCGACCCTGGGTCCCCGCTTTCGCGGGGATGACGAGGCGGGGCAAGTCACTTCACCCGCCGCACCGGCACCGGGATGTTGCAGATGTCCGCGCCGCCCGCGGGCCGGATGAAGAACGCATCGCGGCGGTTGGCCCGCGCGTCGGCGTATTTCGCGAAGCTCGTGCTTTCGGTGGAAAGGTACTCGTAGGCCGGCAGCCCTGCCACCTCGGTGCCGATCCGGATCGCGGTGATCGTCGTGCGCTCCGCCGCAGTTTCATAGAACCCCAGCCCCCCGGTCCCGCGTGGCAGACTAGAGAGGTGCTCGATCCCCTCGATCACCCGGCCAACCAGCGCGATGTTGCGATCGAGATGACGCGGGGCATGGCCGATCACGGTGTAGAGCTCGGCCCCGGTGCCGGTGTTGGGCGGCATGTCGCGTCCGACCCCGACCATGCCGTAGCAGTGGACGGGCGATTTGGCGTCTTCTTCGATGGACCAAGCCCAGCCTTCGCTTAGCATAGTGGTTCCATACGCGTCATAAATAGAGAGTAAGGGATTGTCACGGACGGTTGGAATCGTTTTGTTTTCGGCCAATGCCATAGCCGAAGCGGCGGCATCTTCTGATCCGATCACAATTGCGGTTCGAAATCGCGCTACTTCGACATCAGTCAATGGTGTCGCATATTCAGTTTCCGGCACCACCACCAACACTTCTGGCAAGGCCCGCGCCTTCGCCTTGTCCTCTGCCTCCGCATCACCCCACTGTACGACATAATTGTCCTGCACCCGGTTGATGCTCAGCCCGTCCCACCAGTGCGCGGCGGCGAGCTTGCGGATGTTGCCGATCCACCCTTCCGAAAACGGCTTTGGCATCAGCTGGATCACCACCCGGCGCGGTTTGCCCTTCGCATCGGGGGCAAGGTCCATCACCAGCAGGTCGCTCGCTGCAATCGCGGTCCAGTCGGCCCTGGGCGCAGCGGCAACGATCTCGCTCGGCGCCAGCGGCGAAGGCGCGGTGCGCCCTGCGGCCTGTGCAGCAGAAGCCTGAGCCAAGGCTGGCGGCGCAGCGCCAAGCATGACGGCAAGAAGGGCGAGGCGAAGCAAGGGTTTGTGCATCGCGGCACTGTGCCGCGAAACCTTCACCGCGACAATCCTCCCCGGAACGGGGAGGTGCCTGCAAGGCGGAGGGGTCGATTGCATGCCTTTTACGTTGCGGTGTGGGGAGGGCACCCGACCCCTCCGTCCGCTTCGCGGCCACCTCCCCGTTCCGGGGAGGAACGCGCGATTTTCCTACTCACGTGAAATCTGTCAGCATCGGTCGCGCTCTTTGAAATCGTGAGTCTCGCCCCGACCCGTCCGCATTGCCGGTTGATGCAGGGCAATGGACGCTGTGCGGATGTGTTTCATCAACTAACGCGCCACGACTCGGCACGTCGGCGTTGCTCCTGCGGCCTACGCGCCATCCTCCAACGCATGCATATCGGCATCCGACAGCCCGAAATGATGCCCGACCTCGTGAATCAGCACATGCGCCACCAGATGCTCGAGCGTCTCATCCCC
>Ga0209082_1000443_pt1 | contig 14411 bp, 15 predicted proteins | sample ColdCreekSource_FD_184127 | JGI IMG/M metagenome (GOLD analysis project Ga0209082, IMG submission 184127) | Groundwater microbial communities from Cold Creek, Nevada to study Microbial Dark Matter (Phase II) - Cold Creek Source (SPAdes) (version 3) | ecosystem: Environmental > Aquatic > Deep...
ATCTCCGCGCCGTGTCGATCAATGATTTCCTGTGGGGCAATAACATTTCCGCCCGATTTGGACATCTTCTTCCCAGCCCCATCCAGAACAAAACCGTGGGTGAGAACCGTATTGTAGGGCGCACGGTTTTCCCCGGTTGAAAGCGAAGCAAGTAGGCTGCTATGAAACCATCCCCGATGTTGATCCGACCCTTCCAAGTAGAGATCAGCTGGCCAGTCTAGGCCGGGTCGTTTTTTCAAAACCACCGCATGGCTCACCCCAGACTCAAACCAAATGTCTAGAATGTCACTCTCTTTTGTAAATTGATCTTTTCTACAGTCTGGACAAGCTGTTCCGGGTGGAAGGAGTTCGCGGGCCGATTTTGAAAACCAGATGTCAGCCCCACTCTCCCGCTCCATTTGATCGGCGACATAGGTGATGATCGTTTTGTTATAGAGCTGTTTCCCGCAGAAGGTACAAGAGAACGCCACAATCGGAACCCCCCACGACCGCTGACGCGAGATACACCAATCAGGACGGTTCCGCATCATTCCCAATATCCGATCTTTTCCCCACTCCGGAATCCATGTTACTTTGCTTTCAATGGCCGCTACTGCCCGATCTCGTAGTTGCCGCTCCGTCATTGAGATGAACCACTGCTCTGTGGCTCGAAAAATCACCGGCTTTTTGCATCGCCAGCAATGGGGGTAAGTATGATTGATTGTTCCCCCATGAACCAATGCCCCGATTTCGGACAATTTTGTCTGGATCGCCGCGTTTGCCTTGAAAACATCAATGCCTTTCCAATCGGAATCTGTAAACCGCCCTCGGCTATCAACCGGCGCATAAACCTCAAGGTCATATTCCATCCCCACCTGATAGTCTTCTCGGCCATGACCGGGCGCCGTATGGACCGCTCCAGTCCCTTGCTCCAACGTCACATGATCGCCAAGAATAACGGGTGAGGGCCACTCCCGAAAGGGGGATTGGCAGACGACCTCTTTCAGATCAACCCCTTTGTGGGTTGCCACCACGCTGTACTGCTCAATCCCAAACACCTTCATACATCCTGCAACCAACGTCGAAGCGATGATCCATCTTTGCTCGTGCTTCCCTTCCTGTTTGACTTGGATCAGATCATAATCAAATTTCGGGTGAAGGCAGACCGCTTTATTGGCAATCAATGTCCAAGGGGTTGTCGTCCAGATGATAAAAGAAAGGTTCGGAGGCATCTTCTGGCCGAACTTTGCCAATGGATCGTCCGTGACCCGAAATTTTACATAAATGGCCGGGGAGGTGATGTCGGCATATTCCACTTCCGCTTCTGCCAGTGCGGTTTCGTCATAAGGGCACCAGAGGACCGGTTTTTTTGCTTTGTAGACACCGCCCGATTCGACTACCTTCCCAAACTCCCGAACAATGGCCGCTTCATAATCGGGCGTCATCGTCAGGTAGGGATTCTCCCAATCGCCTAAAACGCCGAGTCGTTTGAACTCCGTCCGCTGTATCTCGACAAACCGATTCGCATAATCCCGACAACGACGACGCACCTCCTCCGGGCTGAGGGTTTCTTTTTTGGATCGAGCTTCTTTGAGGACTTCGTACTCAATCGGCAGGCCATGACAATCCCAACCCGGCACGTAAGGGGCTGTGTATCCCATCATTGTTTTTGATTTGACGATGATATCTTTCAGGATTTTGTTGAGGGCATGCCCAATATGAATATGCCCATTTGCATAGGGAGGCCCGTCATGGAGAATATATTTTTTGAGAGGATGGCTGCCTGAGATGGAGGGCTTCTGTTGTATCTTTTCGTAAAGACGCTCTTGCTCCCATTGAGCGAGACAAGCCTCTTCGTGCTGCTTCAGGTTTGCCCGAATCGGAAAATCGGTCTGGGGAAGATTGAGGGTCTTTTTATAATTTTGTTTGTCATTCATCAGGATTCTGTAGAGATGCAAACAGACGATTTGCTGATTGGCTTCTCGGCTTTAGGCTCTGGAAAAGAATAAGGTTTCCAGGGCCCTACCCCAACCTCGTCTTTCTCACATCCGGAGAATATACCACAAGAGGTTCACAAGCCCGTATGCCGGATGATCTTTCCCTCGACTAAATAAACGACCAACTCGGCGACATTGGTGGCATGATCGGCAATCCGCTCCAGATATTTGGAGATGAAACTGATCCGAATCGCATGGCTGATTGAGCGGGGGTTTTCCAGCATGAATGCCAAAAGCTCTCTGAATATCTGTTGGTTCAGATTGTCAATGAATTCATCGTCTTGGCAAACCTTGCGGGCGAGGTCCGAATTCCGGTTCACAAAGGCATCCAGTGATTCCTTCACCATGCGCTGGGCATGTTGGGCCATCAGGGGAATATCAATGTAGAGGTTGAGAAGTGGCTCTTCGTTCAATTCAATCACGCGTTCCGAAATATTCTCGGACAGGTCGCTCATTCGCTCCAGATCTGTTGATATCTTCATCGCCGTGGTCAGAAAACGGAGGTCCCCGGCCATCGGCTGGTGAAGCGCGATCAGGCGGAGACAGTCTTCATCAATCTCGACATCCAGCGCATTCACACGGTGGTCGTTTTCAATCACGCGACGGGCACGCTCCGAATCCCGTTCCACCAGCGCCCTGATTGCGTAGGCGATCTGCTCCTCGACCATGGCGCCCATCTGGAGGATCTTTTCCTTGAGGGTCTCCATCTCTTCATCGACATGTCGCTTCATTATCCAAACCTCCCTGTAATGTAATCCTCCGTCCGGCGATCTGTCGGATTGGTGAAGATATGCTTGGTTTCGCCCACCTCAATGAGTTCGCCCAAGAGAAAAAATCCCGTGATGTCCGACACCCGCGCGGCCTGCTGCATATTGTGTGTAACGACCACAATCGTATACGACTTTTTGAGTTCAAACAATAACTCTTCTATCCGCGACGTGGCGATCGGATCCAAAGCGGAACAAGGCTCATCCAGCAGCAGCACCTCCGGCTCAACGGCCAGTGCCCGTGCGATGCAGAGCCGTTGCTGCTGCCCACCCGAAAGGGCCAGCGCGCTCTGATGAAGTATGTCCTTCACCTCATCCCACAAAGCTGTTCTCTTCAAACTCTTCTCAACTGCGGCATCCAGTTCTGGCCCCTTGCGGGCGCCCCAGATCAGTGGGCCATAGGCCACGTTGTCATAAATCGATTTCGGAAATGGATTGGGTTTTTGGAAGACCATCCCGACCCGGAGACGGATTTCAACCGGATCCATAGCGGGATCGTAGATATCCTGCCCCTTGAAGAGAACCCGGCCTGAAATTCGAAAATCCCGAATCAGGTCGTTGATCCGGTTTAAGCATCGAATAAACGTGCTCTTGCCGCAACCAGACGGCCCGATGATCGCCGTGATCTGCTGCTCTGGAATCAAGAGCGATATGTTTTTAAGGACTTGGCGGTCGCCATACCAGCCATTCAAATCCTGCATTTCAAAGACATAAGATGCTATTGGTTTCATGTTATCTGCCATTCGCTATAGACTCATCCGTTTTTGATATTTCTGCCGAAGATAAACCGAGACCACATTCATGAGGAACAACAGCGCTAACAGGACGATTATCGCGGCGGCGGCCGCCTCATAGAAACCGTTCTGCGGACGGGAAACCCAGTTGAATATCTGGATCGGCATCACCGTAAACGGCGCGATCAGGCTGTCCGGAAGAAACGCGATATAGGTCAGCGCTCCGACTATGATCAGTGGGGCCGCTTCGCCAATCGCCCTTGAGGCGGCCAGGATCGCCCCGGTTAAAATTCCCGGGAAGGCCAGAGGCAGGACCTGATTCCAGATCGTCTGCCACAGACTCGCACCCAGCGCGAACGAGGCCTCTCGGATGGACGGGGGAACCGCCCGAAGCGCCTCTTGGGAGGTGATAATAACAAGCGGAAGCACCAGCAACGCCATCGTCAACGCACCAGCCAAAAGGCTTTGTCCCAGATGCATCGTCCGCACAAACAACTCCAGCCCTAACAGCCCGTAAATAATGGACGGAACGCCGGCCAGGTTGGCGATGTTCAGCTCAATGAAGCGAGACATCCGGCCCCGTCTGGCATATTCTTCCAGATAGATCGCAGCCCCCACGCCGACCGGGAAAGCGATGACCGCCGTCAAAATCACCAGATAAACCGTTCCGACCAGTGCCGACAGGATCCCTGCCCGCTCCGGTTTGCGAGAAGGGAAGCTCGTCAAAAATGCCCAGCTCAAGCGTCCTACGCCATCGCTGAAAACATCAATCAGCAACGCCGCTAGGGTTCCCAAGGTGATGAGGAACATCGTTACTGTGCAAAGTCGGAAAATCCGGTCGGCCCAGTATCGGCGCACCAGAATCCCCCTGAGATCCTTCGACAGAAATTTCATTCGTATTTCTCCCGAAACCACTCCCGCAGCCAGCGGTTGATAAGGTTCAAGCCCATTGTGATGACGAACAGCATCATTCCGACGGCAAAGATCGTCTTGTACTCAAGCGTTCCGTGCGGCGTGTCCCCGAGGCTTATCTGGACGATATAAGTCGTCATCGTTTCGATTGGGACGAATGGATTGATGGTCAGCCGAGGCTGCTGGCCGGCGGCGATGGCGACGATCATCGTCTCCCCAATCGCCCGCGAGACGGCCAGAAGGAAGGACGCTGAAATGCCGGATGCGGCCGCCGGCACCACGATTCGCCAAGCCACCTGCAGACTGGAGGAACCCATCGCGTAAGCGGCTTCCCGGAGTCTTTGCGGCACGGCATACATCGCATCCTCGCTCAGCGAGGAGATCATCGGGATGATCATGATGCCCATCACGATCCCAGGACTCAAGGCGTTAAATCCGGCCATTGATGGGATGATCTTTTGCAACAGCGGCGTCACGAACAGAAGTGCAAAATACCCATAGACCACCGTGGGAATCCCGACCAGAATTTCCAGTAAAGGCTTGATGACTGAGCGCACTTTCTCTGAAGCGTATTCGCTCAAATAGATCGCACTGAACAAACCGATCGGCATCGCCACTAAAACCGCGATCATCGTGGTCAGAAATGTCCCGGATAGGAGAGGAAGAATGCCGAAATGTTTATCCTTGAATAGGGGCGTCCATTGGGTATCGGTGAAAAACGAAAGGAGGGAGACCTCCCTGAAAAATGCGATCGTCTCAAAAATAAGCACTGCCACGATGCCGAGTGTGGTGAAGATAGACAGGCTGCCACAGAGAAACAGGAGGAACCGAATGAACCTTTCGCCAAGTTTTCTTCTCTGCGACCGTTTTGGCAGCATGGCATCTTTTTCAGGTATTTCTACGGGGCTTCGGCCGCCAGCAGGCTTTCCAGTGTCATACCGACTTTGGAGCCTTTCCCACCGAACACGGACCCGATGACCTGTTTGTCAAAGCGCTGAAGAGCCAGATCATACACCCGATCGGGCAGTGCCACATACCCCACTTCCTTGACGAGGCGTCGGCCAACATCAAGGTAAAACTTCATGAACTCCCGTATCTCCGGGCGCACCATCGCTTTCGTGCTGACATAGATGAAGAGGGGGCGGGCCAGCGGCTGATACGTTCCACCGACCACGGTTTCATATGTGGCCAGAACCGGTCCGTTGCCGTTTTCGACCTTCTCATCGTCAATTCCTACTAACTTCAGTTTGTCCTTGTTATATTCAAAGTAGGCCATTCCGAAGAACCCCAACGCCAGAGGGTCTGTGGAAATGCCCTGAACCAGGATGTTGTCGTCTTCACTTGCCGTGAAATCTCCTCGGCTGGCATGTTCTTCCCCGACAATCGACTCGGTGAAGTAGTCATAGGTTCCAGAATCCACGCCGGGGCCGAAAAGGTGAATTTCTTTGTCCGGCCATCCCGTTCGGATATGACTCCACTTTTTGATCTTATGCTGGGCCTGAGGCTCCCAAAGCTTTTTCAACTCCTTGACGGTCATGTGGGTCGCCCATGTATTCTTGGGATTGACCACCACCACCAGCCCATCATAGGCAACCGGCAGTTCAACATACTTGATTCGGTTCTCTTTACAGAGGTCCGTTTCTGAAGGCTTGATGGGGCGAGAGGCATTCGAGATATCTATCTTGCCTGTGCAGAACTTCTTGAATCCACCGCCGGTGCCAGAAACGCCAATCGTCACGTGAATCTTCGGACTTTTTTTCTGGAACTCTTCAGCCACGGCCTCCGTGATGGGATAGACGGTGCTGGAACCGTCTATCTTGATTAACTCGGCGCCCCAGGCCGCTGTCTCCATTCCTCCAAACAGTGCCGCGAAGAACAGACCCGCCAAGGCTGCATTCCGGATATTCTTCAGGGCATCCCTAAAAACCTGCTGCGCGATCCGATTCATTATTTACAGGTATTGTTTAGTCCCACGGTTAAGTGGATTGGGTTCGTAGTAAAAATATCGGGTGTTTTATCGTGGAAGTCCAGTATGGCCTCAAACGGGGGGCGTTGTCCATATGGCGCATTGCCTCATCAGAAATCTACCTATCGAGATAAACAAAAGACTTGAATTTCTCTGTCCGATTTAGTAACGTCTGCCGGTAACGTCTGAATAAGCGAGCCTTTCTTCTTTAGTACAGGATTTCTTTTCCGAACGTCATCCTACACACAATCTGGAGGTGTTGTCTTCATTTTTTGTTCCTTTTTCTCATAAATTCCGCTGAAGAGCCCAATTGACAAATAACCCCTTTCTGTTGAGGACAGCCATCTTCCTGACTGGTCTAGGGCTGATCCTCTTTTTCATCACATTGTCAACCCCCGATCGTCCGGGGCAGAACTCTCTCAAACCGAATCTCCCCACAGGCTTCAGGGCATCCATGATGGAAGACCCTGCACAGCCTGGCGCCGATCTCTTCGTTAAGACCTGCACACAATGCCATGATCTCCCCAACCCAAAAATACACGCGGCCACTGAATGGCCCCCGATCATCACTCAGATGCTCGGCCGACTTCAGAAACGAAAAATGATGAGTGTCTCCACCCATCCCCTTTTTGTGCCGAACGATCAGCAGGTCGGCCAGCTTGTGACCTACCTAAAAGACCACGCGATGAAAGAAGCCACGCGATCTGGCAACGAGACTTCGTCTGAATTCATCTTGTATGAAAGCAAATGTACGCAATGTCATGCCTTACCCCATCCAACGACGCATACCCGATTGGAGTGGCCAACGGTCATTGATCGTATGCGGGAACATATCAAGGAACGTCAAAAAAACAGTATCACTGATGAAGAAAAGAGTTTAATATTGAATTTCTTGGCAGAACATTCTTAGGAGAACCTTAGGAGAACAGGTGAAATAAAAATGGCATTTTATCTTCGAGATACATTTGGCGATAAAATCATTGCACATGCCCTGCGAGACGCCCCCAACGAATGTTGTGGGCTGCTGGCAGGTGTGAAGCAGCAAGGGAATCAGGATGTACAGGGGATTTATCCGATCCGAAATTTACCTGCAGACGACCCCCTTATCGGAGACTTATCCCTTTTGCCTGATCCAAGGTTCCGGTATGCGATGGACCCCAAAGAACAGTTTTTGGCCTTCCGTGCAATGCACCAACAGGGGTGGGAGCTGGTGGGGATTTATCATTCTCATCCCCATTCCGAGGCCTACCCCTCCGCAACCGATATCAGGCTGGCCTACTATCCCGATGTGACCTATCTGATTGTCTCGCTGGAACAGAAAGAGTGTCCAAAAATTCGCGCCTTCCGAGTGATGGATGGAAAGGTTTTGGAGGACGTGATTGTTCATCAACCCACCGCCCAATGATCCTGTTGGGCATATTATAATTTGTGAGAAAATAAAATGGCCAATCCGCAACCGCAGTCGGTTCAGATTCAAATAGAAATTGATGAAACAACGGCACAAGGCATTTATACCAATCTCGCCATGATCGCTCATACGGAGACAGAGTTTGTACTCGATTTCGTCTATATTCAGCCGCAAGCGCCGAAGGCAAAGGTCAGGACAAGGATTGTCTCAAGCCCCGCGCATACAAAGCGATTATTGGTAGCACTTCAGGAGAATATACAACGATACGAAGAAAAATTCGGGGCGATTAAAACGTCTGGTGAGTCGGATAAAAATGCCACCCGTTACCAAGGGGCCTATTTGTAAGGAACCGCGTTAAAATCACCCCATGGAAAGTCAGATCATGACCCTTCTTCTGGGTATCCTGTTTCTTTTTATTTCGGTGGGGGGGGGAGCAGCGGCACCAGTCGAACGGACGATTGCCATTGTCAACGGCGAGCTTCTCTTCCTCTCTGATCTGCAACGGCAAAAGACCTTTTTGAGCCTCTTGGAGATAGACGAGCCTCTCCCAATGGGCGATCTCGTTGCCCGAAAACTACTGAATATGGAAGCCCATCGGTTTCTGAGAGAAGGCCCCTCTCCAGACGAGGTGGATGCGAGTTTCATCCGTATTCAGGGCATGATGACGCCGGGAAGGTTCAAAGAGGCATTGGATGAGACGGGGCTGGTCGTGGCGACACTCAAAGAACTGGTGACCGAGCATCTCTGGATTAAAAAATTTATTGCAGAACGGATCACCGCCTTCGTTTTTGTCTCTCCTAAAGAGATAGAGCAGTACCGGCAAGATCACCCCACCCTCTTTCTTTCCATCTCCGAAGAAGAGGTTCCGTTGTATATTCAAAAGATACTTATCCAAGAAAAATCTATGGAGTCTCTAAAGGGGTATGTCATCCGGTTGCGGGCAAAGGGACAGATTCAGATCAACATGGATCACACCGCGCCATGACGCTTAATCTGGTGCGCCAGCACTATGAATCTTTCCCTTATCCTGCCCTTCCGATCTTTGCCCAAGTCCCACTGATTGAAACTTATCTGATGAACTATCATGCTGCCGTCTTCGCAGCGTTCGGCTCCATTCATATTGCCTCTGCGGCGCCCCGTATTTTGGTGGCAGGAGCAGGGACATTTGAGCCGTCTGTCGTCGCACTCGCCAACCCCACCGCCACAATCGTCGCAGTGGATATTTCCTCCACCTCCCTTTCGCGATTGAAATGGCGCTTAAAGCTCCATGGCATCGCTGATCGTGTCACCCTTGTGCGGGAAGAGATTTGTGCCTATCAGGGGAAAGAGGGGCCATTTGATATGATTGTCGCCACCGGCCTGCTTCATCATCTTCCGAACCGAGAACAAGGCTTAAAGGCATTGGAAAGGCTCCTGGCACCCAACGGGGTGCTGCGTCTGATGATTTATTCCAAGCATGGCCGCGCCCCGGCCTATCGTATCCGAGACGTGGCGCGGGTGCTCGCGATCACCACCGCAAAGGGACTGGAGCGTTTTATCCACCGGCTTCCTGTGGATCATCCCCTACGCCTCTATTTTGATCTGTATGGGCGGAGGAAAAATCGGATTGAGATCATGGATGGATTTCTTCATGTACAGGACGAACCGTTTGATGCGCTCGATTGCCCTGCGTATCTCCATTCAGCGGGGATGACGGCCACAAAATTTCTGCACCATCCCACGGGACAACCCGATTTTTTGCTGAAGAAATTGAAGAATGTCCCTGCCTTAAAAAGACAAGCCGAGACATTAACCGACTGGCAGAAAATTGCGGTCCTTGATCGGCTGGGCGAATTGGAAAGCAATTTTATGTTTTATGCCGCGAGGACAAGCGACTTGTCTGCGATACAAAAGGGGCTTTCTCAAGGAACGGGGGCTGCACCCTTGACATGGGTGGTTCCGAATCCGGTGGTGAAACGGGTGGCTCAGGGTGGGGCATTTTTTTTGAGAGAAATGGAATCTCGAATACTCGGAGAGACCGTTGTCCTCTCAAAGGATTTAAGAAAGGTTCTCGTAGATGGAGCGACCCTGCAACAGGCAGAACAAGCATTGGGAAAGGCCGAGGTGGCCCGTCTCTGTCATGCGCTGATCTTACTGACAGAAGAATCAATTTGAAGAAAAACAATTTACATGACATGCCTATAACAGAATACCGACATAACAGAATGACGACGATTGACATTCTCTTCGGTAAGCCGTTACGATAATGGCCAGTGGCTGCCTCACTGGATGTGCCGCATGTTCCCAGATTTTTGTCTGCTTGTGGTGAACTTAATCAAATGTCTTATCAAGCCTACTCCGTTTCGTGGAATTTAACCCAACGCTGTAATCTCTTTTGTACGCACTGCTACATCAGCGGTTTTTCAAATGCCGACATCTCGCAAGACCTGACCACAGCAGAATGCTTCTCTGCCATGGATGGGATGGCTAAGGTCAACCCAGGCATCTTCCTGATCCTCACCGGCGGAGAACCATTGGTCAGGAAGGATATCTTTGACATCGCAGCATATGGTGCGGATAAGGGGTTTACCTGTGTCTTGGGGACAAATGGGGTCCTACTTGGTAAAAAAGAGGCCCGGCAGATGCGGCAAAGTGGGCTACAAGGGGCATCTATCAGCCTTGATTCGGTTGATTCAGAACGACATGACAAGTTTCGAAAACTAGAGGGTTCATGGAAAAATGCGATTAGAGGGATGCAGTTCCTCAGGGAAGAAGGACTCGATTTTTCGATTCATATGAGTGTGATGTCATGGAATCGGACAGAAATCCCCCAAATGGTGGAATTGGCACATCGCCTAGGTGCCCGTGTCCTGAACTTCTTCTTTCTGGTACAGACTGGACGAGGCCGAGATGTCATGGATATAGAACCGCATCAGTACGAGGAAATTCTTATGTACATGGCGCGTGTCCAAGGGGTTGGGGCAGCTCCTAACAACACCGAACGTCCTGCCCAAGATGGCCAGATGGAAGATGCCTGGACATTGCCCGCGGGTCAAAGCAACGGCCTGATCCTGCGGGCGAAATGTGCCCCACATTTTCGTCGAATTCTTTATCAACTCGACCCAAACTCTCCACTCCTCAAAAATTATGCACAAGGGGGGGGATGCCCTGCTGGGAAATACTACTGCCGGATTACACCGGAAGGGGATGTGACACCGTGTCCCTATATGCCCCTCTCCGCTGGGAATTTGAGACAGCAATCCTTTGACGAAATCTGGAACAATTCGCCCCTCATGAACAGCCTTAGACAGCCGAAGCTCGGGGGGCGTTGTGGCGAATGCGAGTTTTCGGAGATATGCGGCGGGTGTCGTTGCCGAGCCTATGCGACCTATGGCGATCACCTGGCCGAAGACCCAGCCTGTTCCTATCAACCGGGACAATATGGCCAAATCGTTCGGCTTCCAGACGAGCAGACATTTGCGTTGGGGGTGAATTTGACCCTGAACTGGCAGGAGGCAGCACGAGAGCGGCTCTTCAAACTTCCCGCCTTTGCCAGAGGAATGGTTGCACGGGGGGTAGAGAAATTTGCCGCAGAGAATCATCTCTCCACGATTACAACCGAGGTGATGCAACAAGTAAAAGAGGCCGCAGAATTGCGATTGGGACGAAGTTTTCAATTTACGGAATTTCAACGGAGTGAGAAGAATTGATAAGTGAAGTAACCCCCATTACATGGACCGCTGACGCGGAAGAACGGCTGAAGAAGGCCCCCTTTTTCTTGCGTGGCATGGTGCGACGGCTTTCTGAAAAGAAGGCACGCGAGTTGGGAATCCGGGTGATTACGCATGAAGTGTTGGCCGGCTTCAAAGACAAAATGATGAATCCAATGATGGAAAGTGGCGCGGGGGTGGCGCACAAGGAGGCCGAGATTGAAACCAAGCCGCTTGCATGGACGCGTGAGGCAGGAGAGCGGCTTGCAACCGTTCCTGTCTTTATGCAGGGGATGATTAAACGAATTGCTGAAGAGGTAGCGCTTGAACGGGGGCACATGGAGGTTGATCTGGCCCTCATGAAACAGGCGGAGGCGTTGGGGGATGAATCCAACGAGGTGCAACGCCCTGAGCTGGTTTGGACCGATGCCGCCCTGATCCGCTTAGACCACAAGGTGGCCTCTTCTCCAGAGATTGCACGGGAGTTTGTTCGGGAGATGCTGAAACGAGATGCAGAAGATTTGGCCTATGAGATAGGGATCGTTCGGATAGACCTTTCGGCCCTTACCCGGATTTGGGATTCACCGGCAAGCGACGTCCTCTGGACGGATGAGGCCCATAAACGGCTGATGACCTCGCCCGACTTTGTCCGGAGCGGGATCAAAAAGGCCGCCGAGCGCCGCGCCAGAAAAATGGGAGCTACGACGATCACGTCCGAGATGTTAACCCGATTTCGGAATGAGGCAATGATGAAAGCGATGAAGCGGATTCGGACACTGGGTTACAGCGAAATGACATTTGATGCCTTCGACGAGGCCAAAAACCGGATCAAGCGGTTGAAGGACAATCCTGAGGCTGCAACACGGATGGACGACATCAAGGAGTACATGGGAAAACGGGGCCAAGTCGGCTTGATTGACGAAGAAATGCTCGTCCGAATGAAAAATTACCTGAAAAACCCGAATCAAAAAGAGATGTAGGGGGCGAGCGCGCCCCCCCTTCACACACCATGCATTTTTTCGCAGCCTTTAATCATTGGCTTCATCTGTTTTCGGTTATCTTCTGGATTGGCGGCACCGCTTTTCAGGTCTTGGTGTCCCACCCACTTATGAAGTCGGGGGAAATCCCCAACGCCTACCTTCATCAAGTTGCAAACCGGTTTCGGCATATTACCGGTCCCCTGCTGATGCTTTTGGTCGTTACGGGGGGAATTAATTTTGGGTTTCGTCGGGTGGGACATGAGTTCGTCCCCCCTGGTTATATTGCCGTACTGGCTGTCAAGGTCTTTTTATTTGCGGCGCTGGCCTCCCTCTATATGTTCGATTTCAGCCCACTTCGTCAAGAGATCCAAGACAAAGAAACGCCTCCTCCCTCCCTCTTCGCAAAATGGACGCTTGTCATTGGAGTCATGATCGTCTTTTTGGCAGCGACATTGCGGCACTGGAAGTTCTAACGGCCGCACCAGTTGTTTTCGTTCGGCTTCTGAGCTTCTCATCCCCGCATCTGGACTATGGTTCCGTAGCACGCCAACCTGCCTTTGAAAAGTTTTCCACAAAAACTGTTGATAGGCTGTGTATAAGTACAATAATTGAGGCTTATTTTCTGCAGCCATACAGCAAAAAGAATAATCTGCGTAAAAATTATGCACAATAAAATTAAATAAAATCAATAATATATTGACTATATTGAACAAGCCCTCCCTTCAGGAGGTTATACGGTCTACCTATGAGAAATAGACACAACACAACATGTTGAAATCTATAGAGTAAAGACACTATATGTGCCTTTTGTGGGAAGTTTTTATGTCAAAAATGGACATAATTTGTGTCTGAACGGCAACCCAGAAACCCCTTGACCTGCCAGTCCTTGTTAAAAGTGTACTTATATGGCTTGAAGATTTTGTTTTTTAGTTTTAACTTGACAGGGACACCCACAAAATCGTACAACATCTGAGGTCATATGCTTTCCCTATGGGTGTGCCCTCCGCCAAAAAAACATAAAAACAAAACAATTGAGGATTGAAGAATGAACGAACAGAAAGGTGTTGTGGCCGTCGGCCAAATCGTCCCAAATTTTGAAATGGAGATTTTTGACCCCCAGACGAGTGGTTTCGGAAAGCTCTCCCTGGAAGGGCTTCTAAAGGAAAAGAAGTGGGTCGTTCTTTGCTTCTATCCGGCAGATTATACCTTTATTTGTCCCACAGAACTTGCCGATCTTGAGGAGAAATACGATGCCCTGAAGAAGCAGGGGGCAGAAGTCGTCTCTGTGAGCACCGATACGAAATTTGTCCATCTGGCGTGGAAACAGTCGGAAAAATTGTTGGAAAAAATCAGGTTCCCCATGGCGGCTGATCCCACCGGAAAGGTTTCCCGGCTTTTTGGTGTTTATGACGAGGGAACAGGGCTTGCCTTGCGCGGCACATTTGTCATCAATCCAGATGGCAAGCTGGTCTCTTCCGAAGTCCATTTTTACAACGTGGGCAGGAATATGAACGAGCTGATCCGAAAGGTCTCTGCCAATGTACATGTCTCCAATCACAGCGATGAAGTCTGCCCCTCCGGGTGGGAAACGGGTGGTAAGACCTTGAAGCCCGGCCCGCAGATGGTTGGTAAAGTTTATGAAGCTTTGAAGAAATAAAAGGAGAGGATGCGGCAACACACCTCTAGCAGCCTGTCGGACTTTGGTCGTCGAAAGCGAAAATTGGCCCCAGCGAGAACAGTTTTTGCCGGCTTTGCAGGCCCATAGCCCGCTATGGGCCAAAAAGACGGTGAGAAATGGGCCGCTGCGGTCAATTTGTAGCCGACGATTCCAAAGTCCGACAGGCTGCTAACAGCAAGGAAATGACGCAACATGGACTATGACGTTAAAGATGTAGGTCTCAGTGAAAAGGGGCGGCTTCGGATGGAATGGGCGGAGCAGAGTATGCCTGTGCTCCGGCTCATTAAAAAGCGATTTAAGA
>Ga0209082_1000449_pt1 | contig 14159 bp, 12 predicted proteins | sample ColdCreekSource_FD_184127 | JGI IMG/M metagenome (GOLD analysis project Ga0209082, IMG submission 184127) | Groundwater microbial communities from Cold Creek, Nevada to study Microbial Dark Matter (Phase II) - Cold Creek Source (SPAdes) (version 3) | ecosystem: Environmental > Aquatic > Deep...
ATGGAATGCACAGGGAAAGGCTAAAAAACTGGGTATAGTATTTGCCATCTTTTTCCTGATTCGAGGATTATTTAGTCATACTATGCTTCAGGATCGCTTTTTTTTAATTTCAATTGCTTTAATGGCTTCTATGTCAAGACAAAGTCAACTAAAGCAAAATCTTGAAGAATTCACAAATTAGAGTTATTTTCTGACGTTACGCTTTTGTATATTACTTTGATAGCTTATTATTATTTAACAGAATCAATATCTAAGCTTACAAAAATATTGGTCAAAGCACTTATCAAAAATATTTATAAAACTAATGGCTAAAAAACGAATTGCTTTTTTTCTTGATGCTCTTCATGGCGGGGGGGCAGAAAAAGTAGTGGTTAATATGCTCCAAGGACTATCGAAAAAAGATTTTATCTTAGATTTAGTACTTGCTAAATTAGAAGGACCCTATCTAGATATGGTTCCCAAAGAAGTTAACATTGTTGACTTGGGAACGGGAAGAGCCATTAAATCTATTTTCCCCCTAGCAAATTATCTTAGACAAAATCAACCTTGGGCCTTAATTGCCAACATGGGTCACGTAAATGTAGTGGCAGCGATGGCTAAAGCATTATCTAAAATATCAACACGATTGGTATTAATTGAACACAATAATATATCTGCTCATCCTAATACTTTGCTTAGGGCTAAATTAATTAAACCTTTGGCTCAATGGCTTTATCCTCGTGCAGATGTGGTAGGGGGAGTATCTGTAGGAGTTGCTAGAGATATTGAATATCAATATGGACTAGCTCAGGGGAGTGCTAAAGTAATTAATAATCCAGTAATCGACGAAGAACTCTTTCTTAAAGCCAAGGCTACTCCCGAACATCCTTGGTTTCAAAATTCTGAAATTCCCGTATTCTTAGCTGTGGGAAGATTAACCGAGCAAAAAGATTTTCCTAATTTATTACAAGCTTTTGCTTTATTGAGAGAAAAAAGAACAGCTCGGTTGATTATTTTAGGAGAGGGTGAAGATCGAGCCAAACTAGAAGCTGAGATCAACCGTTTAGAAATAGTAGAAGATGTTTTAATGCCTGGTTTTGTTGCCAATCCTTATGCTTACATGAGTCATGCTAGTGCATTAGTTTTATCTTCACGGGAGGAAGGCTTGCCAACCGTATTGATCGAAGCAATGGGCTGTGGTTGCCCTGTAGTTGCTACCAATTGTCCGAGTGGTCCTGATGAAATTCTGGACGGAGGAAGATATGGTACTTTAGTTCCTGTAGCAAATAGCCCAGCTTTGTCAGAAGCAATGTTGCAGGTTTTAGATAGTCGTATCTCTCAAGAAGTCTTGATTGAGAGAGCGCGATATTTTTCCACAGATAAGGTCGTAGCTAAATTTTTAGAACTTTTGCATTCTTTATAAAAAAACATTTTTTAGTTTGGTTTATGAAATTAAATTTAAATGAGTCTAATACTACTGAAATCAAAGCGGTACAAATTGTTTTTATAATCACCGGTTTGTCTACGGGGGGAGCAGAAATGATGCTCTATAAATTTTTATCTCGAATAGACCGAAATAGATTTTGTCCTACAGTTATTTCATTGATTGATGGAGGAGTATTTGCCCTGCGCTTAAAAGCTTTCGATATTCCTATATATAGTCTTGGTATGCAGGCAGGAAGACCGAGTATCTCAGCACTAAAGCGATTAACCGCATTAATCAATCAGATTCAACCAGATTTGATTCAAGGTTGGATGTATCATTCTAATCTCGCTGCACAATTGGCTAACTTTTTAGCTAAACGAAAGGTACCTGTTTTATGGAGTATACACCACTCAGTTGAGTCTTTGCGGGCTGAGAAAATAGCTCTAGCCGCAACGATAAAACTCACTGCTGCACTTTCTAGCAAAATTGAAAAAGTTATCTTTTCCTCTGAAAAGGGTCAAACACAGCATCTTGCTTTGGGTTATTGCCCCAACAATGCAATCACAATTGGCGATAACTTTGACCTTTCTAAGTATAAACCAGCTTCCCATTGCCAACCTCAAACGAATTTGCGTCAGTCTTTGAATCTTCCGGAAATCTCAATTTTGATTGGTTCAATTGCTCGCTATCATCCAATGAAGGATCATGCCAACTTTTTAAATGCTGCGGCGAAGATTATTCCCAAACATCCAGACGTACACTTCATTTTAATAGGCCCAGGGGTTGATAATCAAAATTCAATTTTATCTGAACAGATTCAGAAATTACGTATTGGCGACCAAATTCATCTATTAGGAGAGCGTCAGGATATTCCCGTTTTAATGACCTCATTAGATATTTTTACTTCTAGTTCAGCTTATGGTGAATCTTTCCCCAATGTGCTGGGAGAAGCGATGTCTTGTCAAATTCCTTGTGTAGCAACAAATGTGGGTGATTCAGATTTAATTGTGGGTGATATAGGCATCATAGTTCCTACCAAAGATTCTGAAGCATTGGCTGAAGCTTGGAAAAAACTAATTCTGCTTGGTAGAAAAGAGCGACAAGATTTGGGGGAAAAAGCTAGAGAGCGGATTAAACAATCTTTTGATCTCGATGCGCCAAATTCTTTTGTTAAGAAGTATGAAGGTATTTACGAAACTGTACTTTCGAGTAAGCGTAATTGAACTTTTTAATTAGGGTTGTTGATTTATGAGATGCTTAAATTCATTCACAACAAACAAGCTAAAGACTATTGTTTTGGCATTGATAACTAGTTTGATTGTGATTTGTTTGTTTCCAAAAATAAATAGTTCATACGCCGATGTTTTTCTAGTTTGGACAACTCCAGCACTAGAAAGTATTGGACTAAATGATCGCCCTAAAAAATCAAATGATATTAACTTAATGGCGGCTCGTGGAGAATACGAAGCTTTTCAGATAGTTATTCAAGCACCAAAAGGCAATTTAGAAAATATAGATGTTGTTGTTTCCGACCTTCACGGTGTCAATGAAAGTGTAATTAGTAAAAAAAATATTACTCTGTATCGGGAACACTATATTTATATTGATCGTCCCAGTCCCAAAAACTGGAAGAATAATCCAACTTTGGGTGTAGGGTGGTATCCCGACGCTCTTATTCCCTTTGTTAATCCTGATAATGGGTCAGATTTAACAGGAGCAGAATTGGATGCAGTTCCTTTTAATTTAGAACCTGGAAAGAATCAACCAATCTGGGTCGATGTATTTGTACCTAGAAACACTGCCCCAGGAGAATATCAGGGGACGTATACCGTAAGCAGCAATCATGGTCAGAGTACTGGTACTATAAGCCTTACGGTTTGGGATTTTGAGTTGCCTCTTCAGCCATCTCTTCATTCTTCTTTTGCTATTTGGAAAGATCGTGGAGCTACAGCTAACCAAGAAGTAGTAAAACACAAATTAATGCCTAGAAAAGGACTCGTTCCTCAAGAGATACCAAAATTAATCGAACAGTGGGGATTAAAATCCTTGGCTCTTCCTTTCTGGAGTGGAGCAAATTACCATACTTGTAGAATGAGTGCTGCTCCAAGCGTTGCCGAATTAAAAAACGCCGCAGCCGAATATCGGTCTGAGCTTTTGAAGTATGTTTATGTTTACTCTGTTGATGAAGTAGATAAATGCCCAGATCTTGAACAGCCTATAAAACAATGGGGTAAAAATATTCATGAAGCTGGTGGGATTAAGCATCTAGTAGTAATGAAGCCGAAACCAGAACTTTACGATGCGATAGATATTTGGGCAGTGCAGCCGCAGATGTATGAGGAGGCTAAATCAGAAATTGCGGAAGTTATGGAGCAAGGAGATGAAGTTTGGTTTTATCCAGGGTATGAAGATAAATATTCTCCTCATTGGCAAATCGACTCTTCGCCAATTAATTTTCGGATTCCTCAAGGTTTTATTAGTCAAAGTTTGGGGTTGAAAGGAGTTTTATATGCCCGTATTGATGGATGGTCAGATGACCCTGAAGATCCATATGCATGGACAACTGACCCTTGGCACAAAGCTCCTCTGTATATTTACGGAAAAAACCTGGAGTTTCCAGGGGAAGGAATGCTGATTTATCCAGGGAAAGAAGTTGGTATTTCAGGGGTTGTTCCTTCGATGCGTCTAAAATGGATTAGAGATGGTATTGAGGACTATGAGTACATTGAAATACTTAAGGAACTGGGATTAGAAGAATGGGCCTTGGATGCTAGCCGCAGCATTGGTGCTGACTGGAAGAATTGGACTAAAGATCCTGAACAATTAGAAGCGGTTAGGAGAAAGCTGGGTGACAAAATTCAGCACTCAATAAACCAAAGTTAGAAATCGTTATTAAGCTATATCTAAATATATATAATCTTGCTTTAGCAAAACATGAATTATCTAATTAAATATCTCGCTGATCGTCTAGCAGCAGCGATCGCATTATTACTACTGTCCCCCCTTATGTTCTTAGTAGCGATCGCTATTTATGTGAATATGGGCAGTCCAGTAATTTTTAAGCAACCCCGTCCTGGTAAAAACGGCAGCATTTTTACTTTTTATAAGTTTCGTACCATGACCAATGCCCAGGACGCTGAGGGAAAGGTACTACCAGATGGCGCTCGCATTACTCCCTTTGGGGAATGGTTACGTCAATCTAGCCTCGACGAACTTCCTCAACTGTTAAACGTCTTAAAAGGAAACATGAGCTTAATTGGGCCACGACCCCTAATTGTGTCTTATCTTAACCGCTACACTCCTGAGCAAGCACGTCGTCACGAAGTTTTGCCAGGTATCACGGGATTAGCTCAAGTCAATGGTCGTAACGCTATTAGTTGGGAAGAAAAATTTCAACTCGATGTTGACTATATTGACAATTGGAGTTTGTGGTTAGATTTAAAAATTTTGTTTTTAACTTTTTGGAAAGTAGTTAGGCGCGATGGTATTAACCAAGAAGGTTATGCTACTGCTGAAGAATTTAAGGGGCCAAGGAATTCCTAGTTTCAAATTTTGGATTAATTTCAAATTGCTGATTTAACTCATATGTCATATGGAAACTATAGAATCACAGTTTACCCCAGAACAAGAAGCTCTCTTGCCATCTGAAGCCGATATTGCCTTTTATGAATAACACGGTTGGTTTATCTCTAAACCCGTGATCTCTGAGGAAGTTATCGACTTAGCGATCGCAGGTAGCCAAGCATTCTATCGTGGGGAAAGAGATGCTACACTCAAAGTTGACACAGGCTATAGTAATTGGCAACCAGAAGATGGCGATATTGTCCGTAACAACGAATTTGTCTCACTCCAAAAAAATGAGCTTAGACAGTTAGCTTTTCAGCCAATTATTAGTGCGGTCGCCGCAAAATTAGCCAGAACTGAGGAAATATGTCTTCTATCAGAACTAATCTCGACCTGAAACTTTGGCATTTGCTCCTTAAAAACTCTATCGCTCTCAGCGCGATCGCACTCTGCTAATTACTTGATGCTAACGATCAACTCGTAGCTAGCATTACCGCGAGTTCCTCCGATTATTACCTGATAATCTCCAGTCGTTGTTAGCTTAGAACTCCAAGTTGTTGCTTCTTGTTTGATCGCTTTGCCATCGGGTGCAATAACATCAAATACAGCGTTGGTTTCCAACGAGGAAATTTTCAAGTCGATCTGCTGTCCTTGCTTGGCACTTAGCAAATAAATATTGCGATCGCCACGAATCACTGCGCTGGAGAACTATAATTATCGTGTCATCACTGCTAACGATGGAATTGGCGCGATCGCTCTTTACGCCCAACATCACAACGAGATTGCTGTTGTCTTGCTCGATTTAATGATGCCATCCCTCGATACCTCGACTATCATCCAAACTTTGGAACGTATTAATCCTCAAATTAAAATTATTGCCATGAGCGGGCTTTCTTCAAATGGTGAGGTTGTTAATACCAATTATGTCTGCGTGCAAGTATTTTTGGCCAAACCATTTACTTCCCACAAGATACTGCAAACTTTGCACGATACGCTTAATGTTAAATAGAAGTATTTTTGCTAATTGTTTAAACTGATAAGCTGATGTGCATTTAAACTGCATATTATTACAAACGCGAAACTAACCATCAAACCCTCTCCGTGTCTCCGTGTCCCCTTGTCTCCGCGTCAGTCATAACTAGTCAATTAAATGATTAACAGCTTATCACGTCTCCTTAAGGCTGAAGAGCAGACACTGAGCCAAAAATAGCGTCAATTAATGTGTGAACAGTTTTATTTTGTTTAATTTTTTCTTTACGACAACAATTCGTTAAATTAAGACACTAACTATGTTAACAACGACATTTAATTATTGAATGTACAACTGTACAAATATATGGGACGCCTGGGATTTGAACCCAGAACAAATCGGTTAAAAGCCGAGTACTCTACCGTTGAGCTAGCGACCCGTGAGGAACATGAAGTTTTTATTTTTTTTTCTACTTTTTTCTTGTTCGCACGAATACCAATCATAACATAACTTTTCCAAAAAATCAGCAAAAATTAAACAAATCTATAACGGTAATGGCAAAAACAAAGGAATAAAAGAACTCAGAAAGACTCAGGCAAAAGACCTAAAATCAACTATCAACAGTATCCAGTCTGCAATTAAAAAACGTCTCAAGAAAAAGGCTGCTACTCAAAAAGATAGATTCATCATCCATCAGAAAAAGCGCAGATTAGCTATCAAGCAACACAAGCTCAAGGTATTACAAGATAAGCCAATCAGCTTATGCTTTGGCACAAAGAAGCTGTTTAATGCTCAATACCATGATTCTCAGAGCGTCTGCCTAGATTCTGCAACGCCTTATTTGCGCCAGTGGATGTGAATAAGCACGTATGGAGTTATTGGGCGCGTATCTCGAAACTAGTTAAGGGTTGCCATCGGCATAGCTATTTTGAGATGAGAGTCAGGGTTGGGGTTAAGCCTAATAACCAGAGTTCGTTACCGAACAGGAAGTTACTAGGCAAGATTGTCGCTCCTAAAATCCCTAGTACAGCAAGTGCGCTTGGCTGTATGTCTGACTAACTTTACCTAAGTTTGCCTAGATTTTTTATTGCGCAACGACGATAAAAGCAAGTTATCTAATCGCTTCATGTTGATTTTTATAGAGCAACCTACAACTGTCGATTGTTGATTTCCTTATATATCTGATAAATTTCTGGCAGTCGTTTATAGATAACAAAGAGTTTGCGATAAAGTTTACTCGGAATATGGGGCATCCCTGAAACCATTTCTCCCGAAGCAACGTTACCAGTAATCCCAGTTTGACCAGTGGCGATCGCGCGATCGCCAATTGTTACCTGATTAGCTACTCCCACTTGTCCCCCCAACATCACCCCGTTACCTACGATTACGCCTCCTGCCAATCCCACTTGTGCTGCCATCGCACAGTTTTGTCCAATCTGACAACCGTGACCAATTTGGACTAAATTATCCAGTTTGGTATTGCGTCCAATTCTGGTTTCTCCCACCGCAGGTCGATCTACGGCACTGTTGCAACCAATTTCGACTCCATCTTCTAAGATGGTGTACCCAGACTGCTCCATTTTGTACCAACCGTTAGCAGTAGGCACAAAGCCAAAGCCTTCTGAGCCGATAGCAGCACCGCTGTGAATTACGCAGTTAGACCCGATTTGAGTGCGTTCGTGAATGGTACAATTAGCATGAAGAATTGTATCCTCGCCAATAGTTACATCGGGATAGATAACCACATTAGGATGAATACAAGTGCGATCGCCAATTTTCACTCCACGGTGAATGACGACGTTTGCCCCGATATAAACATCTTTTCCCACACTACTATCGGGATCAATGACTGCACGAGGATGAATACTAGGCAAGGGCTTAAAAGGTTGATAAAATAAAGCGATCGCTCTGGCAAACAGTAATCTGGGTTGATTAGTTGAAATCCAAGCAATATCTCTGGCTGTTGCCTTTTCTTGTAAGGCTTCATCTTGAGGCAAAATCAAAGCACTGGCTTGAGTTTCCGCGACCATCGGCGCGATTTTTTCCCCTTCTACATAGCTGAGAATACCAGGAATTGCTTTATCTATGGATGCAACTCCTGTAATTTTAGGGTTTATATGTTGATGGCTACTTAAGCTATTATTTATTGCTGCTTCGCCTAATTGTCGGATAATTTCTTGGAACTGCATTTCGCTGTTTTCTACAAATAATTTATGGCTGTTTAATTAAATCATTATCTATTTCTTTCTTGTCTATTTAACAAATTACTGGCAATTTCATACCAAATCTGACGATATTTTTGATGCTCTAGTTTATCTGTCAATTGTACGCCTTTTAATTCAGGATATTGAGCGTGAAATAAATTATCTACCTGATTATAAAAAGCTCCAGAATCAATGCTTAGGGTTTTAACTCGCTGATAAATTTCTTGTTGTTCGCTTTGCTCTTGTTGATCAAGAGATGTCTTATGCGACTCGGTAGCAATATTGGCGGCAATTTTATCTTTAATAATTACAAAACTAATTAAACCAGGCACTAATATTGCTCCTGCTGTAATCAATCCCCAATGCCAGGTTTTAACTTTTTTAAGCTCTTTACCAGTAGGTATACGAGTAACTTGACGAGAAAAACTGATTGCGTTAGTAGCAAATCGAGAAATATTACTGTTTACTTGAGAGATAAAACTAGTGGGATACTTTGAGTAACTATTATCTCCTGGTGCAACTACTAAGGTACGAAAGCGAGAAAAGAAATTACTAATAATTGAATCGTTTTGTGTGTCTAATATTTGCTGTATTTTATCTGCTGATTGATAGCGATCGCTTGGTTTATAAGCCAGCATTTTAGTCAGTATTTTCTTTAACGAAGAACTGACTTTTACTTCAGATTCCCAAGCCCATTTACCTTGATGACTATCGTATAGTTCATCTGGTTGTTTACCAGTTAACAAAACAACTGCTGTTGCCGCTAAAGAATAAAGATCACTACAGGGAAAGGCTTGACCCTGACGCGATTGTTCATCTGGTGAATACCCTTTTTTGCCAATCAAAGTAACTGATTGTCCTGTAGATTTAGAAACAGCATTAGCGGCTATTTTTACACAGCCAAAGTCAATTAAAATAGTCTTCCCATCTAACTCTCGACGAATTAGATTGTCGGGGGAAATATCGCGGTGAATTAAATCTGAATCATGAATATATTCCAATACGGGAAGCAATTCCCAGATCATTTCCGTAACTTCAGCTTCGGTTAATTTACCTTGTCTTTTCAGTAAATCCCAATAACTTTCACCCTCAATATATTCTTGGACTAAAAAGAGCGATCTTTTGCCATCTACACGAGTTCGTAATAAAGCTTCAAACTTAGGAATTTGGTTGTGTTGCAGTTTGTAGAGTATTCCCGCTTCCCGTTCAAATAGTTCTTCGGCTTTGCGTAATTCGCGATCGCTTTCTACTTGGGGCGCGAATTCTTTAAGGACACATAATTCTCGGTAACGATGGGTATCCTCGGCTAAATAAGCCCGTCCAAAACCACCTCTACCTACTTGTCTGATAATTCGATAACGATTGTTAAGGATTGTCCCATCCCGCAGTAAAGTCGAAGTTGCCATACCTAAGCCCGTGTAATCCCAGAAGACAAGGCTATTGTAACAACGGTTTTGAGCAATGAACACTTAATGGTTAACAGTTAATCAAGTGAACAATTAGCATTAACTATTTTCCCGCTATTACTAGTAAAGAGCTTTTAGCCAAAGTTATTAACTGAAGAAACTGCTTTCTGTAGATAATTGCCACAATATTAATTGATAAGCAGCTCATTCCTAAGCCAAACAGGATAAAAGTAACTGGGGTGATCACTCCAATAGTGAACCAAGTAGAAACATGAAGGAATAAAGTAATCGCCAAGGTTACTGCGATCGCCAACGACCAGCTCATCTTCCGTAAAGATTGTCCCGTCGCTGATAAAACCAAAGTGTAGGTTGTGGTCAACAGGTTAGCTGGTACGAGACAAGCACAAATCGCCACGCAGTAATTACGAGAAAATTCAAAAATAGGCTCTAAATCGAACATAAGTTATGACTAATTTACCTTAATGGCTTCTGTCTAGTTATTTTAGCTAGTTTTGGGCTATTTCACTTCTGTCTATAGATGTAGAGTTGCGATCGAGATTGTTCAAAGGTTATAGATTAGTTTAATCATTGGCTTACATGGTTGTACAATTGACAGTTGTATCCTGCTAGACAGACTGTGATTGAACGCTATACCTTGCCCGAAATGGGAGAAATTTGGACTGATACTTATAAATTAAAAACTTGGTTACAGGTAGAAATAGCAGTCTGCGAGGCTCAAGCAGAACTAGGTTATATTCCCGCTGAAGCAGTTGACGAAATTAAAGCTAAGGCTGATTTTGACCCCGAACGAGTCTTAGAGATTGAAGCGGAAGTTCGTCACGATGTTATTGCTTTTCTGACTAACGTTAATGAATATGTTGGCGATGCAGGAAGATATATTCATTTAGGATTAACTAGTTCTGATGTATTGGACACTGGCCTTGCATTACAGTTAGTTATTAGTCTCAACTTGATTTTAGAGAAACTAGAAGAATTAATTCAAGCAATTCGCTATCAAGCACAGCAACACCGCTATACCGTCATGGTAGGTCGAACGCATGGTATTCACGCCGAACCGATTACCTTTGGTTTCAAACTAGCTGGCTGGCTCGCAGAAGTATTGCGAAATCGAGATCGCCTGGTTAGATTGCGTACAGATATTGCCGTGGGTAAAATTTCTGGGGCAGTAGGTACTTATGCTAATGTCGATCCCCAGATAGAAGCGATCGCCTGCCAGAAGCTAGGCTTAGAGCCAGATACGGCATCGACTCAAGTAATTTCACGCGATCGCCACGCCGAATATGTGCAGCAATTAGCCCTATTAACCGCCTCTATAGAACGCTTTGCTGTGGAAATTCGTAATCTTCAGCGTACAGATGTATTGGAAGTAGAAGAATTTTTCTCCAAAAAACAAAAAGGTTCTTCCGCTATGCCCCATAAACGTAATCCCATACGTTCAGAAAGATTGACAGGGATGGCAAGAATTGTGCGAGGTAATGCTGTAGCAGCTTTAGAAAACGTTGCCCTGTGGCATGAACGAGATATTTCTCATAGTTCAGTAGAACGAGTAATCCTGCCCGATAGCTGTATCCTTACTCACTTTATGCTCAAGGATATCACAGGCTTAATCAAAAACCTGCTGGTATATCCCGAAAACATGAAACGCAACATGAACGTCTATGGCGGGGTAATTTTCAGTCAAAGAGTATTACTTACCCTGGTAGAAAAAGGCATGAATCGCGAAGAAGCTTATCGCCTTGTCCAAAGTTGCGCCCATAATGCTTGGAATAAGATAGATGGAAACTTCCGTAAACTAATTTCTGAAGACGAAATAGTTACTCAAACACTATCAACTAAAGAAATAGATGCTTGTTTCGATCCAAATCATCATTTAAAGAGTTTGGATGAAATTTATCAACGTCTGGGAATTTGATGCTTGAAATTGAGTACAAGTATACTTGTTAATTAGAGACTTGATCTGAGGTTAATCTCTCAGAAAATGCACAAATTTTTTCTATATGTGCATTTCTTTTTAATATGTTTTATATGTGCATTCCTTAATGCTATGCGCATTTTTTGATATTATTGACACAAATCATTATAGTATCTTAGTAGATGGTTTTTCCAAAGGAACAATCTATTCAACCTAGACTTCTTGCGTAAGTCAGATAAACTTCGATTGACTGAAAAAGAAAAGGAAAATAATCTACTGAGATTTCAAGTTTATTTCTGCACGAGAAGTTTACTTGGTAAAAGGTAAAAGGCCGTCTGAAAAGTAAATTTTGTTACTCAAAAGTTGAATTAAATATATACACAGTCTAGTTGTAACACTAATGATTTGGTTGAGCTAAATTTACTCGAACGTAGTCATTGTTACTTTTCAGATATCCTCCAAAAGAACTATCTACTAAATCAAGAAATTTGATTAAAAGTAAATCCAATCGATTACTTACTTAGTTTGTACTATATTTGAGAGGTTTTTAGATGATTCGCGTCTTGATCGTAGATGACCTTCGGCTTATTTGTGAAGGTCTAAAGGCAATGTTTCTGTCAGAGAAAGATTTGAAAATTGTGGGATTTGCCCACGACGGAAAACAAGCTCTTGAACAAGTTGCTGCAACAAAACCAGACGTGGTGCTGATAGACATTTTGATGCCTTTAATGGGTGGTATAAAGGCAACAGAAGCAATAACTCAAAAGTTTCCAGATATCAAGGTTATAGTTCTGAGTACTTTTGAAGAAGATTTTTATATTATGGACTCAATCGCAGCTGGAGCAAAAGGCTATCTCCTAAAAGATATGCCAGCTCACAAGCTGGCTTCAGCTATTCGAGCCGTTCATGACGGATATAGTCAAATGGCTCCTGGGATCATTGAGAAACTAGCAAATAGATTCTCCAAAGATGTTCCTATCAAAGCAGAATCCTTACCCGCAAAAGTTTCTCAACCAGTTTCGTCACAACCCAAAGGTAAAGGTAAAACAAAAAAAACTAAAGCCCAAGGAGACAAGCCACTCTTTCATTACGGTGATTGGATTTCGTTGACGATGGGTATTGTTATCCTCTCACAGATACAGATACCTGGAATGGGTCATTACTTAGGTCATGCAGGGTTGATTTTCTTAATGCTCGCTCTCATTGCTCGCCCTATTCGTTTCTTTTGGGATTTTCCTTTACGACATCGTCGAACAATCGGCATATTAGCTTTTGCACTTAGCCTAGCTCATGTAATTTGCGCTACTCAGACACATTTAGGCGGGAACTTAGCCAGCATCTTTTCGATGTCGTTTTACCATCAATTAGGAATGTGGGCTGGGATTGTCTCGCTTATAGCAATGACACCTGCTGCTGTAACCAGCTTCCAATACCTACAGAAAAAGCTAGGAAAACGCTGGAAACAAATTCATTTATTGACTGTTCCAAGTTTAATATTAGCTTTACTGCATACGTTATTGATCGGTCCTGATTATATGAGCGAGCTTAGCATACAGGGACTCGATCTCCTGCGAGTTAACATACAGGAAATTGATCTCGTGCGAGCAGTCGTAATCGGTATTTTGACACTGCTGGTTCTACTAACGCGGAGGCGTTTCTTTTGGTCATTATTGGGACTCAATAAAACAAAAACGCCCAAACAAAGTGACATTTCTTGAGAGCTATACAATAGTTTTACAGAATAGGCATCTCCAGAAATTTGAATTGAACCAGGATTTTGCCGAGATTTTAGCTTGATTATCGGGGATGTCTAATAGAATACCTGTCACTGAAATCTTCTCAGTGAGTTGCGAGATAGCTTATTCTGCATTTAAGATCTCTTTCGAGAGTATCTTGATTAAAAACTGCAATATTATGTCTTTATCTCTGAATAATATTTTTGGCAAAATTCCCAAATTTTTCAGGTTGTTGATATTTTTTCTTTTGGCAATAGTTTCTTCCCAAATCGCCAATAAAAATTACCCAAAGTTTGACCATCATTTGTTATTAGTTATACAAAATCAAAATAATCCTGCCTTTGATTTTATCTTTAAAAGAATTTACCAAGTTACTGGAGTTTCTATTACTGCAATTATAGTTGCTATCACATTAAGTGTTTTTATTTGGAGACGCTATTGGCTGGAAGCGAAAATTTTTGCTTTGGGTACTCTAGGAATCTTGATACTTATCGATCAGATTTTAAAACCATTTTTTGATCGCCGTCGTCCACCTGAACCCTTTCTGGTAAAAGACTTGGGCTGGGATAGTTTTCCTAGCGGCCACGCGGCAGGAAATTTTGTTCTTTACTTTTATTTATCTTATATAGTAGCTGCTTGGTATCCCAAATTAACGGTTTATGTCTATAGTTGCGCCACAATATTGTTGATGCTGATTGGCCTTAGTAGCATATATGTAAAAGCCCATTGGCTAACAGACATTTTAGCTGGTTATGGTTTTGGTTATGTTTGGTTGCTAATTTGTTTGAACTTTTTAAAACGTTCTAATAGTAAATAGGACTTACGCAAGAATCATTTCGAGAGAAGGATTTTTAAGCTGCTGAATCAGGTAATCTCGAAGAAGACCATTTTTTAGTTGGTAAACATTAGAATGATTGGCGATCGCTAAATACTTTAAGCGA
>Ga0209082_1000451_pt1 | contig 14096 bp, 9 predicted proteins | sample ColdCreekSource_FD_184127 | JGI IMG/M metagenome (GOLD analysis project Ga0209082, IMG submission 184127) | Groundwater microbial communities from Cold Creek, Nevada to study Microbial Dark Matter (Phase II) - Cold Creek Source (SPAdes) (version 3) | ecosystem: Environmental > Aquatic > Deep...
AACCCTACGTTAGCAACGAACTGGATCGCCCAACAGTTTGGATGCTTGGCCTTCACCATCGAGATGCCCTTCAAAGACAACTCGAATCTGCCCGATGCGGGTGTGGGCTGGAGTGGGGAGCGGTCTAAAAAGCTGGGGGCGAGTGCGTTATTGGCTATATTATCGGTGGTAAATGAAATATAGCCCAAGTAATTAATGCTTAAGCAGCTATTAATAGTATAGCAAATAGCTTTAATTCATGCTGAATTGACTTCAACAACATTAGGCAAAGCACCCAGCAGCCGTATTAACTCCTGCTGTCTTGTTGTGCCTGTTTTTGCAAAAATATTAGATAGCTGGCTACGCACAGTCGGCATTTTCAGCTCTAAAATTTGAGTAATCTCAGCAGGTGTTCTGCCCTGAAGCAAAAGCGGAATCAAACGAGACTCCGCTTTAGTTAGGGCAAAAGCATTGCTCACAAACTCAGCTGCAGCATCAGGTCGTTTCTCGGGGTCAACCAAGATCAGCATCACAGAGGCACGGGTTTCACCCGCTGTGTTGCGTACAGGGGCTGATACGGGTAGCGTCAGTACCATCGTGCGTGCTTTACCAAAAACTGCAGCGCCACCTTCGCCTTTTGCTGCCGCGTCAATACATTGTGCGACCGCGCCTGTGGTGGGTAAGCCACTTTGCAAAATATCTGCTGCAAGTGTTTTCGCTGTGCGGTTGGCGTGCTGCACGCGTCTAGCGGGGTTAATAAACATCACGCCAAAATCCATGCTGTCCAAACTGGCATGGTAGGTAACCAGTTGTTCGCGCATGCTGCGCCATTCCCAATGTAATGTGAAGGCGCGTTGGATGTGTGGATAGAGTAGACGCAAGGCTTCAGCATCTGCTTGGTTAAATCCAGTGGCGCCAGGCGGCCGAAAGAAGTTCAGCGTCATCGGCGGTGTTTCGTATGCATTGCTGCTTTCAAGCATGGTCGCAGTCATCAAATGCTCTGCAGGCATTGTGACTAAAAAGTCGCGATAAAAAGCGGTTCGGCGTAACTCAGCCGTGCTGACGTGCTCTGCACCAATCAATATGGCGCCTTTAACAAACAAGCCCTTTTCTGTTCCGGTAGACAACCAGATATTGTGTTTCCACCAGTACTCGGCATATTGTTTGGCGCAGGTTTCACTGAAATTATGTGTGGCATAAAAGTCTTGTTCGTATTGACCTTGCCCTATGAATACAAAAAATCCAATGTTGGCGTCGAGATGTTCACACAGCATCCTGACGATATTGCTCCAAGCCTTTTCATGCCCTACGGCGTCGTAGAGACTAAAAATAATGCTTTGCGCGTCAGTTTTCATTCATATGAATGTATCGGAATAGCGTAGTTGTGTAAACAATCGTGATCTTTAAGGCGAAATTGCCGAGAATTAAAACAACAAAAGGTACTTATGATGCAACGCAAAAAATCCTATCGTTCGCGTTTGTGCCACGGGCTGTGCGCGATGGCGATGGGCACTTTAGCTTGTTTGCCACAGCAGGGCTTGGCGGCTGAACCTTTAGGTCAAATCAAGCAGTGTGTCTCTGAATTGTGGGATTGCGGTACAAGCGCCTTGAAAACTTATGCAAAAGGGATTGAGGCTGCAGGCAATGTATTGTGGTTTATGGCGAGCAATCCCGATTGTGTCGCCGGCATGATAAGCGGTAACCCAGTGACCGTGGGTGCTACCGGTTTGATCGTTGGTTTGGGCGCTGCTGGCGTGGTTAACAAGAATCAGTGTGAGGGCGATATCTATGGCGTAGCCATGCAGCCAATCGCCGCTGCGTTAGATGAAATAATCCCTAAGTCGTTTCTAACGCCCAATCTTAAGAGCGGCTTTGTCAATGTTTTGAAAACGCAAGGTACTGAGGTTTTGAAAGGTTTAGCGCAACCGCTACCCGTACCAGCAGTGCCGCCTAGCTTGGGGGGCATCATTACCTGTGGCTGCAATGCTTTGGAGTCGGGAGCCGAAGCTCTAGAAGATATTAAAACCGTGGCTAGGCTGGCTAAAGAAACTGCACAATCCTGCAAAAGTGCTGCTAACAGCTGTCCTGGCTTAAAGCAAGTTCTGCAGGTTGGTGGCTATGTCGTGCAGGCCGTTACGGACCCATCAAGTATTGTTCAAGATTGCGACAGCATGTCTCGCCAGCAGTATGTGGCAGCCAGACTCAGGCCATTGATCCCAGGTTTGGTCAGTCAGTTCAAAGAAAACATACCTTGGACGAAGTCAACGGGTGAAAAAGTGCTGTTCGATGCGTTTGAGACCTGCCGTAGCTATTACGACAGCCACTGCTACAAAGAAAAAGCAGCTGCGGATTTCTGTCAGGGCCCTGTTAACGATCAAAACTTTGATCCTGAGTTATGGGCAGAGATAAGCAAATTGCTCAATGGCCCAGTGTTCGATGATTACTTTAACAAGAACTGGTCCAAGTTGTTGGCGCTTCCTGCATGCCCTGCGGCAGCGGGCATATCCATCGGTAAAAATACCGCAACCGGTGAAACTGATGCGCTGGCTATGCGCAATCAGAACGCCGAACAATGTAAACAAGAGCTACCAAGCTTGGTTTTCGGCGGTAGTGGCAGTTACAACGCCGCCGTGCGCGACATGCTACCGCAAAGTCGTGAAGCTTGGGCTGCTGCAGGCGTACGTGGCGTGCAAGACAAGCCGCCACTAGACCAAGCTCGGCTGTACTTTCGCCGCATCATGACGTCAGCTGCGGTGGTTAGTCGTATCAAAATTAAACAACGCATCGATTATTACGTGCAGCGTGATTCTGAGATCAAGGTATCAGGCGCAACGTTGGCGATGCCAACTACCGTGTTGAACCGTTCTTATGGGCTTTGGGCCAAAACCATCGTGGCTTTCAATGCGAATAAATGTCCTAAAGATGCTAAGGGCTGGTCGGGATTTGGCAGCAAAGATAAATTGGACTATGTGTGCCTTAAAGATTTAGCCAACAGCCTAGGTCTTGAGACTGAAGAAAAGCAGGTGACACAGGAGTTTGGTGTCATCGTCGCGGAAAACCACATGGTGGATGGCAGCTTTAAAGGGGCTTCGCCGTATGTGAAAGCATCGCAAAAATATTTCCAAGCTGCCAAAGCTTTACCGCCTAAAGATGAGAGCGACGCGAATGAGTTTTGGAAGATAGCAAAACCCATCGCAGACGCAGAGTTTGTGAACATTGCGGCCAACATGTTTCCCAAACATGCAGCGCGCGTTGCAGCCAATAATGAGAGCCGTAAAAAACAAAAAGAAAATTTTGATGCTTTCATAACTGTGGCTGAGGTTGAAAACAAGGACCAAATGACACGTTGCCAAAAAACCAGCAAGGTCGAGGCCTGCAAGAGCGATATGGCCAAGCTACTGCAAGACGAGAAGGCGGATATGACGGGCATCATCAATGTCGCCTACGTCGGCTTAAAAACAACGACTGAGCCAGTAGATGATAAGGTCTACGACGCCACCATCAGCAAACTGAGCGAGCGCTTGAAAAAGACGGAAAAACTGTATCTCAGTTCTGCATTGCTCTACCCTCTAGACATGGGTAAAGCCATTAGCACAGGCATCAAAGGACAAACGCCTACAACATCTGGCGTATCACCAAACGTGACGGGCGCAATCGATAAAGGCGGTATTGCGTCCGCGCTGCCCAAAGCAGGTGAGCCAATCGCGCCTAAAACGGCGATTGCTTCCCCGCCTACGACTACGGCTGCTACATTTGGCATGCGTGCCGCACCCACTATGGTATCCAGCAACAAGAGTAATAATGTCGCTCTCGCCGCTGCTCGACCCATTGTTGGCGCCAAGGCCGATAAAAATCTAGGTCCCAATACTGGCTTAAATGCAAGCGCAGCGACATCTGCAACTACACCGCCGCCGTTAGTTCGCGACAATCCACCCGTTGCTATTGCAATGACCCCACCTGCGGTTTCTGGTTCAGGACTCCCCGCTATCTCTAAAACGAATACGCCGCACGTTCCCAGTTCGGCGGCTGCTACCGCTGCACCTTTCAACGAAAAGCAATACCGCGACAACCGCGCAAAAGAATTTTTAACACAATGGCTCAATCGTTGCAAAGACAACGACTGCCGCCGTGATGTAAGCGTTTTGCTGGCAAAACAACTCGACGAAGAGGTTGCGCAAATCAAAGCCAATGTGAATGCATGGCATGACAAAGCTTTTCAAGAGCGGATTCAAGACATCGTTGAAAAACGTTATGAAGCGCAGTTGAAGGCTGAAATGGCGACGCCTGTGACTCCAGTCGTTGCTCCACCAGCCATCCCGTCTGGCCCTGTAAAGGGTGGAACACTCACTGCACCACGTATTACGAATACACCTGCAAATGCGCGCTGATCTAACACTTCGTCCAACTTTTGGAGTTTTTATGACTGAGACTAACCCTAGCCTTAGCCGCAAGCAACTGCTTCCGCTTTGCAATATTTACGCACTGGCCTTTGGTTTCAGTGCGCTCGTTTCGCAGCATGTCTTTGGACAAACGATTGAGCAAACACAAACACAAGAAAACGCTAACAACAACCAACAGGTTCTGCAAAAATGGCAATCGCAAACAGGCCAAAGAGGCACCGTCAATGAACAAGGCCAAGTGGAGTTTCATGGTGATGCTACTCTTGATGTTTATCACAGTAGTGTGTCGAACCCGAGTGGAAAAGCAGACTTGACACCCCTAAAAACAGGCACATTTGAAAAAGTCGTATTGCAGGGTGATGTGCGCAGTACTTCTGCTGATGACGATGTGCTTTACGCACAGGGTGTGATAACGGGATCTAACGACCGTTCCGTTTTGGCACGCTATGCCAATGTTGCAAACAGTGTGCAAATTGGGCGAAGTGGTGTCGGTTATCAGTTGTCTTTTGGAGATGTTGTCGCTGCATTTTCGGGTCTGGGTTCCAATTTGGGCTTGCGCGGCACGATGGGAACAAAAGAGCTGGGTGGTTTGACTGTTACAGGCTTTGCTGGAACCGTGGCAGAAAGCTGGGAGGCTTTGAGCAATCGTGTGGCGTTGGATGGTTTGTCACCCCGTACACGCTATCTGCGCGATGTGGTGGGTGCGAAAGCTGAATATAAAATTTCGGATGAATTCACAGGTTTTATGACCCTTCAGAATTACCACGATCGCATGGGTTCTGCGGATTTGCCAGTGGGCTCGGCGGCGCTAGATGGCCACATTGCAACTATTGGTTCAAAATATGTGAATGGAAATTTCCAGGTCACTGCCGAGGCTGCCCGCAGTACAAAAAATGATTTAGTGGCCAGTACGAGCGCAAGTGGTCAGGCAAGCATTATTGATGCGACATACCGCATGGATAAGGTAGCTTTGCGCTCAGGTTATCACGACCTTGATGCAAATTTTGCATCGTTGGCTCAAACAACAGCAGCTGGTATTCGTGAATGGTACGTTGGCGCTGATTGGACTATCACGCCGCAGTTAACGTATGGCGTAGACGTGAGAGATGCTGTCACGCGCCTGGCAGCTCAAGGTGAAACACCCAGTAGCCAATCGTCTTTGAAATCAGTAACGAACAGAATTAATTACAGCATCATAGCTGTGCCGGGTTTGACAGTGTCAGTCTCGGATACGCGCAATAAAGGCAAAGATGCACTTTTTAACAGCACCTTGAATGACACAACCCAATTTGTGACAGCTTATGCCAGCGCAGATTGGTCTGCGAATGCCTTGGTAGGTACTAGTCGAGCTAGAAACCCTCTAAATGAGGCTGCAGACAGCAAGAATAAAAATTGGCAGTTTACGTTAGGGAGAAATTTAAGTGATGCTAGCGCGGAAAAGCAAGCAGGCTGGACACTGGGTCTGCAGGCGACAACTGGAAGGCAATTACAAACACTCATTACGACAGGAATTGAGACACGAACGAGCAATATGGGCCTCAATGTGACGGGTACATCACAGGCCTATGGCAATTTGAACCTGGGTTGGCAGCGTCAGCGCAACACGCAGCCAGTAGCGGGTGCACCAAATTTGACCACAGACACCTTGAATCTAGATTGGACAAAAGCGTTTGGTCCACAGCTGACGATGAAGGCCTACGCAAAAATAAACCGTCGTAACCATGGTGACGCCTTGCTGCAGGTTGATGAGCGCATTATCGGTGTACAAGGAGCTTTCAAATGGTAAACACCTCAACTCGCTGGAAATGTGTAATGAACAAAGCATCTTTTTTGAGTTTCATCATCGGGTGTTTGAGTGTTTCATGGCAACCAGTTTGGGCGCAAGATCCTGTGAAAAGTACCGAAACCACTTTACCAAGTACTGTGTCTACAGGGGGCATAAGTGCGCAAGGGAATCCGAAAATCTCTACACAATGCAGACCGAATTCACCAGCGCAGCAAGCATTAGATGCACTGCTACGTGCTTACGAGCAAGGTAATATTGGTTTTTTTCAGGAACGTCTAGACCCAGCCATGATAGGGTTTAGTAACTTCATTAACGACCTTATGACGATGAATAATGTACAGCGTCAAACGCGTCTGCAGGTTCTAGATCGTCAAATGCAATGCGGTCCTGATGTGGCAGTCATTGATTTTGCTTGGGAGAAATACTATTTAGACACAGCTAGTTTTCGCCCTACGGTCACGCGTGGACGCGGTTCTGTATTGATTTCAGGCTTGGGTGGGGGGATTTCGGGGCAGTGGCGCGTGAGTGGATTGGTGGGTGATACGCCGTTTAAACCAAGTTTCGCCGATGGATCTGTTGTAGCAAACCCCAGTGTCGTTAGTTTTGCTGGCACGCCTTCAGGCTGTGTTGCTGGTGCCGCGAGTGGTGTTGCATCAGCCACTTTAAGCGCGCCTGCATCAGGTACTGCACTTGTAAACGCACCGCCTGCATGCATGTTCCCGATTGCGCCTGTTGCTGTCGCTTGTACCGTTAGTGCTCCCGGATTCTTCCCGCCAACAGTCGGAACGGCTTCCCCAGCCGTGGTGAATCCGAATTGCAGCGCCGTTGCTTCAGGCTCACCACTTGGCACGGGTTTGGCTGTTTTAAATTACACTTTAACTGGCAATCAAAGCTTCACAGCGATACCTGGTAGTACTGTGACCATTGCTGTTCCATCTGTGCTATCCGCTACTGGTACTGCGACGGCTGGAACCGGAAGCTACACAGTCACTTCTAATGCGGCAACAACTTGTGCTGTTACGGTCTCTATTTCTGCAAGTGCTACGCCTGCAGCGCCAGTTTGCACGCCTAATAGCGCCGTATTAAGCGCAGCAATTGAAATTCGTGATGCCGACTTAACTGCACCAGTCGTACAAGTCCAGGTACAAGCGAGCAACGGCGACAACGAAACTTTTAATCTGCCCAAGGTAGCAGCCGGTGTATATCGTCTCTCATCTCTTCCTATTACTCGCGGCGCAACGCGTGTACAGCCGGGCAGCAGCAGAATAGAGTTAGTCGGTGCAAGCCCCAGTGCAGTGACGCTGACGATTCGCTACATAGATACCAAGTCCAGCACGGGCGCTAGTGCCGCGCGCCAAACGACGATGACATTGGTACCTTAACTTTTCGTAACTTTCAACCATCTAAGTCAGGCTAAAGTATGAATCTAAACCTTTACAAACCACAACCCATTAGTTTTAACAAGCTTTTAATAACGATTTTGACTGTTTGCTTTACCAACGTCGCTCTCGCATTAGACGACATCCCCACCCAAGACGAGCCGGGTTTGTCGGACATTGAGAGCGTCAAGCGTTACGATGGCTCTGTGCTGTTGTTTAGAGATGATGTCTCGGGGGACGAAGTTGTCTTCCCCGCCAGCAAGGTGAAATGGGACACCGCGTTGCGCGCGGGCAAGACAGCTAAGCGTAGCGGCGCGCGATCTATGCTGGTCTACATGACGCCCAAGGGGCGCTCAACGCTGGAAGTCATGCGCAGCCAACAAAACCAGCTCAAAGCAGATGGTTTTAAGACCTTGTTTGAATGCAGTGACACAGATTGCGGTGAAGCCAATGCGTTAACGGGTGGCAATAATTTCAATTTCGCAAATATGTTGTTCAAAGATGCTACTTTCAGCACATCACGCGGTGAGCCACATGTGTGTGCAGGAGGCTACCAAATCACAGGGTTTCGCTACAGCTTGATGGACAACAGCAAAACTGGCGAAACACTGGCAGTGATGACTTGGCGCCCCTTGGTCAAAGGCTATGCCTTGCCCTGCCCAGATGAGATTGAGAAACACACCTCGGTGATGGTGTTTCATGTTCAAAAATAATCTTAAGCACCCGATTAACGAGAGCACTGTATGAAAAAGACATCCAAATTTCTAATCTGCGCCGTCGTCTCGCTGGCGGCAACAGCTCACGCCCAAAACATCCGCCCCGGCCAATACGACTACGCGGTCACTTCTGAAATGTTTGGCATGAAAATACCGATCAATTTCAAGCAATGCGTGACCCAAAAAGACGTTGAATCCAACAATGCCTACGTCAATCAAAAAGGCGCTGAAGGCTGCTCAACCCCGGTGGTGCAGCGTGATGGCAGCAACATTGCCATCAAATACACCTGCATCAGCCCCAAAATGACGGGTGAAGGTCGAGGCACGATTGGTGCTGATTCGTTCACCATCAACATGAACGTGATCCAACACGACATGGGGAACAGCGTGGTCAAAACGCAAGTGGCAGCTAAGCGGCTGGGAGATTGCTAGAGAATACGTGCGCAAAATAGACAAAAACATGACTATGGTCCGCGTACTTATTGCCTAGGCAGCTATCATTAAAATAGCAAAAGATGAGCAAATTTAGCGATAATACGCTGCCACATAGTCCTCAAAACTCACGGTATCAGAAGCTTCCATCGTCTTTTGCTCCGCCAGCGAATCCACCACAGCCGCCTCAAAACGCGCAGTCGTTGCTGCATCCAAAGGCTCTGCCAGCAGGTTCGCATGGTGTTGCTCAGCCATCTTTTTAGCGTATTTGAAGTAACCACCCGCCTCACGCGCTGCGGCCAAGACTTGCGCGGATGGCGTCAAATCTGGGTTGTCAATGCGCTGACGCAGGGTTGCCATTGTTTTTGCATAGTTGTCGCCGCCATAGGCTGCATCCAGTATCTGTGCAAATGGTGCCATGTCGTCAAACAAGGCGTGTGCAATCGGGCGGAAGGGTTGTTCGCGGTTGTGCACCAGCAAATGCAGGTCGGGCTGGCGACCACGGTTGACGATGCGGCGCTTGTTTTCGTCGTTTTCTGCTTGCTCGCGGACGGAAATCGGTGGGCTGTCGCGGAACAGGCACATCATCAGCAACACGTCTGCAAAGTTGCTTTGCTCCGGCAAAATGCCGATATCGACCATGGGGTTCAGGTCAAACAAGCGCATTTCAATGTATTCCACGCCATAAGTTTGCAGCGCTTTGGCAGGGCGTTCACCGCGTTTGCCGATGCGTTTGGGGCGAATGCCAGCGTAAAACTCGTTTTCAACCTGCAGCAAATTGGCGCTGAGCTGCTGCCAATGCCCGTCTGCATGCTTCACCCCCAGCTCGGCGTAGAACGGGTCAGGCGTGCGGATGGCGGCTTCCAGCGCGGTCGTGTATTCCCGCAGCGAGTTGAAGCTGACGTGCAAGTTGTCTTGCGCCGTGTTTTGGTAACCTAAGTCGCTCATGCGTAGGCTGGTGGCGTAGGGGCCATAAAACGTACCGGGCACCAGCGTTTCTAAATCGACCTTGCGGCCATGCAAAAACGACTCGCAAATCGCCGGAGATGCGCCAAACAAGTAAGGAATCAGCCAGCCGAAGCGCAAAAAGTTGCGAATCAGGCCAAAGTAACGCTCTGAAATAAAGTCTTGCAGGCTAAGTTTTGACTGGCATTGGGTGTGCAAATGCTCCCAAAACGCTTGCGGCAGCGACCAGTTGTAGTGCGCTCCAGCGATGGTTTGCATGTGCCTGCCATAGCGCAGCCCCAAGCCCTCGCGGTACACGTACTTCATTTTGGCAGAGTTGGAGGTACCGTAATCCGCCAGCGGAATCTCCGCATCTTTGCTTAAAATGCAGGGCATAGATCCGGCCCACATCACCTCTTTGCTTGCCAAAGAGTCGAGCTTTGTCGCGCTGAAACGGTGAATATCGCGTAAAAAATCCAGCGGAAAAACAGAGTCGCTTGACGGCGGGGTGATGAATTCGAGTAGGGCTTCCGAGTAATCGGTCGTGATCCAGGGGTGTGTCAATTTAGAACCCAAGCCAACCGGATGGAAAGTGAGCGCCAACTTACCACTCGCATCCACCCGCAAAGTCTCACGCTCATACCCGCGCTGGATGCCACGCAAAAGCTGGGTTTTCTCCGCAATAGATTGGGCGCTCTCTTTGCCGCAGCAGCTGAAGGTCAACATGAATAAACGTGCTTATTTGATAAATTATTTACCGTTGATGCCAAGCAGCTCAACTTCAAAATGCAGCGTCGCGTTCGGCGGAATCACGCCACCCGCGCCGTTAGCGCCGTAAGCGATGCTAGGTGGGCAAGTCAGCTTGGCTTTGCCGCCCACCTTCATGAGTTGTACGCCCTCAGTCCAGCAAGGAATGACGCGGTTCAGCGGGAAATCAATTGGCGCGTTGCGTTTGTATGAGCTGTCAAATTCTGTACCGTTGGGCAGCGTGCCACGGTAGTGAACCTTGACGACATCACTAGGGCTGGCCGGCTGAGCGCCCGTGCCGTCTTTGAGCGAGCGATATACCAAGCCACTTTTAGTGACCACAGCACCAGCTTCTTTGGCCGCTGCCGAAGCCGCATCCGATTGGGCAAAAACGGGGCTGCTAACGGCGCAAGCAAGTAAGGTGGCGGTGCAAAATAGTGATTTGAGCGATTTGATGGTCATGGTGAGCCTAGATTAAAAAATAATAAGGTAAAAGAACAGCGCATATTATCAAAGCTAGCGTGAGCCGCTAGTCTTTAAAAGGCTGATTTAACCTCCTCTAAGTAGGGTTTTTATTGCAAAATGCAAGAAAACCTTCAAAAATAAGGGTAAATATGGCTATACACAACGTATTTGCTGCCTAAGCAGCTATTAAATTTATAGCAAAATTTAAATGCAAGTATGCTATGCTGTAAAGCTTAGGTTCAGATTTAAGCCAATAGGATACTTTACACATGACTTTATCAGACGCGGGCTCTCTTGAGCGTACCAACCCTGAAGGTACGCCCGAAGATAGACCAGAAGATACGCAGAATCAACCCATGTTGCAAACCGCCCCCAGCCATTTAACGCTGACACAGTGGTTGGCTAAAGGTTTGAAGGCAGGCTTTTTTGTGCAGCCCAATCTACAAGGCGCAACGCCAAAGCCGTCGCAAATCTTGGCGATTGTGGCGTTGTTGAGTGCTATTGGCATCGGCGTGGCGCGGTTGTATGTGCAGGGCCCTGCAGTGTTTGACGCGCAGGCTTGGCTGGCTGGCTGGTGGGTTACCTTGCTGTTTGTTGCACTGGCTTGGTGGGCTATGCCTGAGCCTTCAACCCAGTCTGAGCAAAAAATGCTCATGCGCGCTAGCTCTGTCGCTGGTATTTGCTTGGTTTGGATGCTCGCGGAGTTGCCTGCGCAACTGGTTTACGAGGGCTTTAGCCTAGCGCTAAGTTATGAACTTATTAAACTACAGGGCTCTTGGGCGACTTGGATGTATTGGGCCGCCTACATTGCATACATGGTGTGGCTTTTCAGTGTTGACATTTTTGTGTTGTGCCATTTCTTTGGGCGAACCAAAAAGACGGCTGTTTTTGCCGTGTGTTTGGTAGCGGCTACCTTGTTGACGGTAAGTCAGTTCAACGCCCGCAGTTGGCAAGAAGATTACAGCAAAAGTTCAGCAAACGAGGTGGAAAAACCGCGTTTAAAGTTAACACAAGAAGTCTTTGAGGCGCAGCAAGCGTTGCTAAAGGCAACCACGGCGCGCATTGCCCCGCAGCGTCAAGACCGCGCTGATGTTTATGGTTTGGTTTTTGCCCCCTATGCAAGTGAAGACGTCTTCTTGCGGGAAAGCACCATGGTGTCCTCGGTGTTGCGTGACAGGTTTGACGCGGGTGACAGAGTCATACACTTGCTCAACCACGGCAGTACGACAAAGACGCACCCATGGGCCACGACGCGCAACTTAGAGCTTTCGGTGCAGGCGTTGGCGGGGAAAATGGATCTTGAAAAGGACCTGCTGGTGGTTTATTTGACCTCACATGGCGGCAGCGATTTCAAACTTGCCGCCTCTCATTGGCCGCTAGAAGTGGAGGCTTTGACGCCGCAGACTCTGAAGCAAATATTGGAAAAAGCTGGGGTTCGAAATCGCGTCATCGCCGTATCTGCCTGTTTTGCGGGTGGCTGGGCAGATGTTTTAGCGAATGACAACAGCTTGATCATGACCGCTGCTGACGCGACGCATACCTCTTATGGCTGCGGAAGTCGCTCAGAACTGACCTTTTTTGGACGCGCATTGTTTGATGAGCAGCTACGCAAAACGCATTCGTTTGAGCAAGCGTTCAACCGCGCCGTGCCCATCATCAAGCAGCGCGAGATTGATGCCGACAAAAAAGACGGGTTTTCAAATCCTCAAATCAGAATTGGCAGCCAGATTCGGCCATTTTTGAAAGCGTTGGAGCAACGTTTGGGTGCATCTGATTCACAAGCCTTGTCTTTAAACACCAAAAAATAAGGAAACACCATGGATGCAAACCAAGCCTATGATTTTGATCTCTTCGTCATCGGTGGCGGCAGTGGTGGCGTGCGGGCGGCGCGGATGGCGGCGCAGCGCGGGGCTAAAGTAGCGTTGGCCGAGGCTGGTGGCGTACATGGCAGCCATGGGGATGATGGCGGTTTGACGGGCGCGGGGCTGGGCGGCACTTGCGTCAACGTGGGCTGCATCCCCAAAAAGCTCTACAGCTATGCGGCGCATTTTGCCGAGAGTTTTGAAGAATCGCACGGCTACGGCTGGGAGGGTGCAGCCCCCACGCTGAATTGGAACACCCTCAAAACCAACCGCGCCAAAGAAATCAGCCGTTTGAACGGCATTTACAGCCAGTTGTTGGGTGGTGCGGGCGTGACGGTTAACTTGCAGCGTGCCAAGCTGGTCGATGCGCACACGGTGGAAATGGCCGATGGCACGCGCCACACCGCCAAAAGCATCCTCATCGCCACCGGCGGCCAACCCAGCGTGCCAGACATCGCAGGCCGGGAGCTGGTGGTCACATCGAACGAGATGTTTGACCTGCCAACTTTCCCTAAGCGCCTGCTGGTCGTCGGCGGCGGCTACATTGCCTGCGAATTTGCGTCGATTTTCAACGGCTTGGGCTCAACAGTGACGCAGCTGTACCGAGGCGAGCAAATTTTGCGTGGTTTTGATGACGAAGTGCGGCATTTTGCAGCGGGGGAGATGGTCAAGGCGGGCGTGGATTTGCGTCTGGGGGCTGATGTGGCGGCGATTGAGCGCACGGCAGCAGGTTTGCAGGTGACTTTGCAAGGTGATGCAAAGGCACAAATCATTGTCGACACCATACTCTACGCCACTGGTCGCGTGCCCAATGTGAACGGTTTGGGGTTGGAGGCCTTGCAAATCAAACAAGGCAAAGATGGTGCAATAGAGGTCAATGCCGACTACCAAACCAGCGTGCCCAGCATCTACGCGCTCGGCGACGTGACCGCGCGGGTGCAGCTCACGCCCGTAGCGCTTGGCGAGGCGATGGTATTGGTCGACCATTTGTTTGGCCCACCCGCTGGCAAAACCGCCCGCAGCATGAGCTACCAGTTCATCCCTACAGCCGTCTTTACCCACCCCAACATCGGCACCGTGGGTTACTCAGAAGCGGATGCACGTAAGCAGTTTGGAGACATCACCGTCTTCAAAAGCGAGTTCAAAGCGCTGAAACACACCCTGAGCGGCAGCACCGAGCGCACGTTTATGAAGCTGCTGGTCGACGCCGCCACCGACCGCGTGATCGGCCTGCACATGGTCGGCCCAGATGCGGGTGAAATCGTCCAAGGCTTCGCCGTCGCCATGAAAGCCGGCGCCACCAAAGCCATGTTTGACAGCACCATTGGCATCCACCCCACAGCGGCTGAGGAATTTGTGACGATGCGGGAACCAGCGAAAAGCTA
>Ga0209082_1000452_pt1 | contig 14065 bp, 18 predicted proteins | sample ColdCreekSource_FD_184127 | JGI IMG/M metagenome (GOLD analysis project Ga0209082, IMG submission 184127) | Groundwater microbial communities from Cold Creek, Nevada to study Microbial Dark Matter (Phase II) - Cold Creek Source (SPAdes) (version 3) | ecosystem: Environmental > Aquatic > Deep...
ATCGCAGCTGAAACGGCATCATAGACCAGCGCTGCGGGATCGGCCCCCTCCCGATGAGAAATGACTTTTGCGCCAATTCGCTCTCCCCAGATCAGCAATTGTTCCTTCGCCGCAGCCCGAAAGGTATTGTATCTTTTTATGTACCCAAGTGTTCTCTTTAGATACACTTGGAAATCGGTTCACTCTGCTTGTTTTTATTCTTCTTAAATCACGAATCTCATTTATAGACAAAGGCATTCTAACATTTCTCTCTCTCCAAAATATCCATATTTTTTGATGGCATGGATTGTGCTATGGTACCTACCGTAAAAGAAAATGTTGGGGGAAGAATGAAAAAGAGCCACTATGATTTTTTAATCGCGAGGTCATGTAATGAATCTTCTTGATGAAAAGGTCGCTATAATTACAGGTAGTTCAAGGGGAATTGGTCGTGCAATTGCCATAAAATATGCTGAGCATGGGGCAAAGGTTGTTCTCAATCACACAAAGCCCGGCAAAGACATAGACGAAACTGTAGCTATCTTATCCTCTATGGGGAAAGACTTCATGGTTTGTACAGGGAGTGTAACCGATAGAGATTTTGTTCAGAATATGGTCAAAAATGTAAAAGAAAAATATGACCGTATTGATATCCTTGTCAACAATGCGGGGATTACAAGAGATCGACCTATCTTGTTAATGCAAGAAAGTCATTGGGATGATGTCGTGAATACAAATCTTAAAGGGACATGGGTTTGCACAAAAGCTGTCTTAAGCACAATGATAGATCAGAAATATGGGAGGATTATTAATATGTCGTCTATTACTGCTGTTGGAGGAAGAGAAGGACAAACAAATTATGGTGCGGCAAAGGCAGGTCTAATCGGTTTCACAAAGTCTTTATCAAGAGAAGTTGCAAAATATAATATTCTTGTTAATGCGATTGTCGCAGGGCTTATAGATACGCTTATGACAAAAAGAATTCCGAGGGATATTGTGGAGGATTTAAAGAAAATAATACCGCTTGGAAGATTTGGTAGTGCAGACGAGATTGCAGATGCATGTCTCTTCCTCGGATCTGAAATGTCTTCTTATGTGACAGGATCTACGCTGAATGTGAGTGGAGGAGGGTATATATGATTATGGAAAGAGATACTTTAGAAATTGCATTGCAAAAGGGATTGGAAAGACAGGAGGTTACGGAGCGCCTTAAGAAGGTTCTTATAGAGCGGCTTATGCTGCCCCTTGAGGCAGATGAAATCTGTGAAGATTCTCCACTTTTTGGTCTGGGTCTCGGACTAGACTCTGTAGATGCACTTGAGATTGTTGTGGGTGTGGAGCAGGAATTTGGTGTTTCTATAACAGACGAAGACATGCAGGCATTTCGTTCTATCAATACCGTAGTCGATTTTATCGTCGGTCGCCCATGGCGAAAAGGTGTAACCCAAATATAGTTTTCGGAAATCTGGAGGATATGAGAGATGAACCAAACACAATTGGCTGATTATAATCTTGTTAGAAACAGTGTCGGTCTTTTTGACTTTTCATCAAGTACAAAAATTTACATCTCAGGGAAAGAGAGCCTGTCACTTCTAAATGGGCTGATCAGTGGCAATGTTGAGGCGATGAATGACGGTAAAATCATCAATTCCCTTCTCATGAGAAACGATGGAAGTCTATTGGCGATTGTATGGGTTTTAAAAGATGAAGAACAATACATCATTCTTACAGATGCAGAAAAGAGGAAGACACTTCTTGAATGGATTCTAAACCAAGCTAAGGAATTTAATGTTCAGATAGAAGATAAAACAGATATTCTTGGTTCAATGGGTGTGGTCGGGCCAAAGGGACAGGATCTGTTAATGGCCGTTGCCGGAGATGATATTATTGGCCTCCCCTATCTTGGCTTTGAACACAATACTTTAATCAACTGTCTTATTTGTCGTATTGGTTACTCGGGTGAATATGAATACCGATTAATCTTTCCAAAGGAACGATATGATGAACTGCAAGATCAGATCATGGAAAAGGGGTGTGAATGCGGGATTGCCCTGTGCAATATAGATATCCTTGATACCCTAATGTTTGAAATGAAATTGGTCAATCAAAATAAAGATCTGTTAGACGGGACAACTCCGATACAGGCAGGTCTTCACTGGATGATCAATTTTAGAAAATCAGAATTTATGGGTAAAGATGCAATGATGAAAGAGAAGCAATTGCCATCGAAGAAACTCTTATTGTTGCTGTCAGAAGATAAAATTGATATTCCCAATCAAGCCAAGCTCTTCATAGAGGATTTGGAGTGTGGTTTCGTTGTCAAAAACACTTTTTCTCCAACACTGAACAAAGATATTTTCTTGGCCTATATTGATAATAGATTCGCATGGGTTGGAATTCATTTCGATATTGAAACGATCCATCAAGAGAAGGGATTGGTAAAGACTGTGTCGGGACCGCTTTTCATAACTAAAACGTTAAGTGAGGCGGCATCTCAGTGAAAACTTCTATGTCATTGCCTTCAAATGTAGACATTCCATCTGATAAAGAAGGACTGATATCTTTATTCTTAATGATTTTTAATTTATTATCCGTTGCTATTTCGATAGGCACGTTCTATTTCCTTCCATTAGCCGGTTCATTCTTCATAGGAATTGTCCTCTACAGTCTCTTAGTATTTACAGAGATAAAATTTCAAAGACTAACGCCAGTAACAGTCCTTATTTTATTGATATATATTTTCTTATCAATTACTTATTTTATTTTTGATCAAGAGGAGTGGATGCCGTACTCAGGTTCCGTCTTTTATTTTTCGCTCGGCTTGATGGCATTTATACTATCCGTCCTGAAAAAGCCATTAACAATGTACTACTCATTAGGCAAGGGAATGCTATCTCTTCATAACGTAACCTCATGGATGTGGGTAGCAATCTATTTTATGGCTGGAATCACCAGCATTCTTTTGATGCCTAACGTTAGCTTTATTTACGTTCCTTCTCTTCTAATTATGGCGGGACTTTTGGCGACGCTCTTTTTTCAGTTTTGTTATTTGGGGCCATCAAGCAATAGAAAGAAAGAATTTACAATGGACATGTACGATTTTAAAGAGATCGATTCCCCCCAAGCCATTGATCAATTCTACACCATCTCTTCAACAGAGATATGGAGTGCGATCGCTCAATCCAAAAAAAAGAGTGTTAAGACTCAGAGCGAATTAATGGAAACGATGATCCGTTCAGATCAAGAATATACTGATGGTATCGTCCGGTTTATTGCCTACAGTAAGGAGGGAAATCCGATCGGAACGATATTTTGTGTAATAGATAGTCCTCAAGGATTACCCATAGAGCGAGATACAGGAATCAACATGGCAAATTTGAGGAAAATGGGCAAAGTGATTGAGGTCGGACATTTTGTTATTGATAAACGCTATCGATGCAAACCCGATCTATTTTTGGGACTGTTTAAAGGCGTTATTGATTTTGCTTTGGCGCATGATATCTCTTTCTTGGCAAATTGCTCTTACAGTCACTCTTCAGCCATGTATGAAAAGATGGGGTTTGTAAAAATATCTTCTTGTCCTATACCCGACACGATATTAGGTGTTGATACCTGCCCATCCATACTCAATCTGGCAAGGCTTGTTGTTTACCACGAAGATATTACTATGGGTATCGTTGAGCAATCAAAGCCGATACTAAATCAGTATACGGCAGAGAGATATTATAAGAGACGGCTCGCAACAGGGCTATTTACAAGTAGAAAACCATATAATTTAAAAATAGAAGATATTTTTAATAAGGAAATATATGCGATATAAGATGCTTTTAATAGGTCTTTTAGTTTTAGCAGGGGGGGGTACCCCCAATTTTATATGGGCAGATGAAACCCTTGACGCTGATCTGATTCATGAATACAAAAAAATATTATCTGAACTTTCGTCTGAACCAGAGGATACTGCAACTTTAAAGGAGACTGGAAAACTCTATTATTTTATAGGCGAGGTCTCACATGACAGGGATACTATAAAAAAAGCCGTCTCTATTCTCGAAAATGTATTAGAAAAAGAATCGGGTGATGCGGAAGTAAAGGTTTATTTAGGCTCTGCTTATACACTTAAAGCAAGAGACTTTCCGCTCCGATGGCTTGCCAATATAACCCCTCTTGGATGGATTAGAATCTATTATGTCCGAAGCGGGGTCAATATGATGAACGATGGCGTGAAAGCGGATGAACTGAACCCCGTTGCACGTCTTATCAGAGGGATGACGCGTGTTAATCTTCCAAAAGCTTTTCTGGGTTTTAAAGGGGGAATGGAGGATTTAGAGCTTGTTCTTTCATGGATAAAATGTCCTGCCTTAAATGCAAAATATGACGACATTATTACAGATAAAGGTTTTATATCCGATGCCTCTTATCGAATAGGAGAAGTCTATTTTAAAGAAGGTGACAGAGAAAAAGCGGTTATGTTGTTTAAAAATGCGGCCTCACTTATTCCTGATTCACCTATTGGCAGAGCCGCAGTCAGGAGGCTCAATGAATAAGCGGGTGGTCATTACAGGTATTGGCGTAGTTGGCCCCTTTGGCTCTGGGAATGATACCTTCTGGAACGGTCTCATAGAGGGAAAGAGTTTCCTTCGCCCTATGACAAAGTGTTCGTTTTCTGGAATGGGAGGGGAAGTCCCTGATTTTTCTCTAAAGGATTTTGTTAAAGATCCTAAGCTGGCCAGAATTCCTCTTAGGCATTAAGTAAAAATAGCATCTTCTGTTTTGGCTGTTGCTGATGCGGGCATTGATCTTAAAAAGATTAACCATGAAAAAGCGGCTGTCGTTTTTGGAACCAGTAATGGGCCATGTTTCGTCACAGAAAAGATTTACACCTCAATTCTTTTAGAAAGTAAAAAAGCAGTCAATCCTCTTTTATTTCAGGAATCGGTATTTAATGCCCCCGCAGGAATAATTAGCATACTTTTTGGCATAAAAGGACCGTGTATTGCCCTCCCTCTCGGAATGGTTTCAGGTGGATATAGCATTGTAACCGCCATAAATTACCTTGTTAACTACGGCATTGATTGTGTCATTGTTGTTGCATCCGATGAGCTCACTCATACCTCACATAAGGCATATTCTCATTTAAATATCCTTTCTAAAGATAATGATGCGGCATGTATGAAACCTTTTGATAAAACAAGAAATGGAACAGTTTTATCCGAAGGAAGCGGCGCTCTCATTTTAGAAACAGATACACATGCAATCGGGAGGGGCGCAAAAATATATGGCGAGATTGCTGGATACAGCATGACAAGTGATGGATATGGCGTTGCTGATAATAACCCTGATGGAAGTGGATTATGTCAGGCCATGGGAAATGCCCTCAATCAGGGGCATCTTGGTCCTGACGCCATTGATTATATTGTTGCCTCCGCCCTGTCCATTCAAAAAATTGATCTCATGGAGGTTAGGGCTATAAAGAAGGCTTTTGGAGAAAGAGCCTATCATATTCCCGTGAGTAGCATAAAATCTTCCATTGGAGAAACACAGGGGCCAGATGCTCTGTTTAATATAGCGGCGGGGGCATTTGCTATCAGAGATGGCATTGTTCCCCCGACGATCAACTATGGGGCCTATGATGACGAGTGTGATCTGGATATTGTCCCAAATTGCGCAAGAAAGATGCAAGTGAATACGATTCTTGCAAACGCCTTTTCATGGGGTGGAATGTATAGTTCTACAATTATAAAAAGGTTTCGATGAAGACAGCTTTTTTATTTCCAGGTCAGGGATCACAATATATTGGCATGGGCAATGACATCTTTGAGGGGTGCGGAATAGCCCAAGATATTTATAAGACTGTATCCGAGGTGAGCGGTATTAATATTCCCGCAATTTCATTTTCGGGTCATGCGGAAAAACTGAGAGAAAGCCAAAATGCACAGCTTGCAACATTGACCATGAGTCTTGCTATCTTTCACGTCATAACAGCGAAAGGGATAAAGCCCGATATTATTGCAGGACACAGCATGGGAGAATATTCCGCCATTATTGCCGCAAAGGGCATGGATATCAAAGAAGGCATTGTGTTGATCAAAAAACGGGGAGAGTTAATGTCCCAAAAGAATACGAAATTAGAGGGGGCCATGGCGGCAATCACTGGACTGCCTTTGCAAGAGATTGAGGCCGTTTTATCTGATGAAGCCGATATCTGTATCGCCAATCATAATACACCAACTCAATTTGTATTATCGGGGGCGAAAGCCTGTATCTATAAAGTGACTTTACTGCTGAAAAAAAAAGGAGCAAAGGTCATCATCCTGCCTGTAGAGGGTGCTTTCCATTCGCCATTGATGCAGAATGCGGCCACAAAATTTCATGAGTTTTTAAATGGGATATGCGTTAAAGACCTCTCCTATCCCCTCATCGGAAATGTGAAAGCCTCTCCCATCTCACAATCTTCAGAAATTATGGAGGAGATGAAGCGGCACATGCTTTCACCTGTAAGATGGTGTGACACTATTAAGAAGATGCTGGATATGGGAATTACGCGGTTTGTTGAAATTGGCCCCGGTAATGTCCTGAAGGGCTTGATATTGAGAATCCATAGAACTGCAGAGGTTTTCACGACGGGGAGTCTAAGGGAGCTTGAAAAGACCACGGAAAAATTGGTGTCATGATGAGGGATGACTTACGGTGATTTATGGTGTGGGTGTCGATATGGCAAGTATCAGCAGAACACAATTGGCGGTAGAAAGAAGTGGGAAACATTTTCTGAATAGATTTTTTACAGACAGGGAAATAGAGTATTGCCAAATAAAGAAGGATCCCTATCCCCGCTTTGCAATGGTTTTTGCTGGGAAAGAGTCTGTTCTAAAAGGATATGGTAAGGGATGGAATTTTACAGGATGGAAAAATATCGAAATCGTTTTGTGGGACAAAGACAAACCCAAGATCGTTCTTTATAAAATAATGGATGAAGAAAAAAAGAAAAATGGGATAACGCATATGCATATCAGCGTTTCATGTACCGATGAATATGCCGTGGCAATGTCTGTTATGGAGGCACGATGATACGGGAAGAGATAAGGCAAAGAGTTTTCATTACTGGCGTAGGCGCTATCTGTTCCGTAGGGAATAACTTTGATGACATAAAGTCTGCCTTAAAGCAAGGGTTTTCGGGTACACGTAAAATAACGGCTTTTGATACAGAAGATATGGGGAGCGTGAATGGCTGTGAGGTTAAGAACTTTAATCCCTTTGATTACTTTTCAAAAAAAGATTTAAAGCGTATGGATAGAGCTTCTCAATTATGCCTGGTCGCGGCGAGGGAGGCGATTTCTTCAAGCGATCTAAATATGCAGATGATCAATGGAACCCGGTGTGGGGTTTCTTTAGGAACATTACTCGGAGGAATTATCTCTGGATCCAAATACTATAAAAAACAAACACAAGAAAATTGCATTTACGCGAGCCAATTACTCGATTTTCCTCTCTATTCTGCGGGGAGCCGCGTATGCACAGAATATGGCATTAGAGGCCCAAACATTGTCATATCAACGGCCTGTTCTGCATCCAATGTTGCAATAGGGTACGCTTATGACCTTATACAAAATGGCATTGTCGATATCATGATTGTGGGAGGCTTTGAATCGATGTCAGAAATGACCTGTGCGGGTTTTGGTGTTTTAAGAAATCTGTCCCCCGATATTTGTCAGCCTTTTGATAAAAACAGAAAAGGGATTGTGCTGGGGGAAGGGGCCGCGATTATGATATTAGAAAGTGAAGAACACTTCATTCGAAGATCAGGCAGGGTCTATGCCGAATTCATGGGGTATGGAATGAGTAGCGACGCTTATCACATGACAGCTCCAGATATTACAGGTAAAGGTCCGGCAATGGCAATGAAAAAGGCTATAGAAAATAGCCGCATTGGTACAGGAGATATTGATTATATTAATGCCCATGGAACAGGAACGCATTATAACGATTTAATTGAAACGTCTTCCATAAAAAGAGTTTTTGGGGAACAGGCATACAAAATCCCAATCAGTTCAACAAAGTCGATGCACGGACATACATTGGGTGCGGCTGGTGCCATTGAGGCGATAACAAGCATTGCGGCCATAAAAGGTTTTTTCATACCCCCGACGATCAATTATGAGATGCCCGATACAAAATGTGATTTAGATTATGTTCCTAATCAAAGTCGGGATAAATCAGTCAACATGATTTTATCAAATGGCTTTGGTTTCGGAGGCAATAATTGTTCAATTGTAATAAGGAGGTTTAATGAGTAATCCGATTTTTAAAAGAAAAGAAATGGTCTGTAGTATTGAAGATATAAAGGCAAAACTTCCACACCGGTATCCCTTTCTTATGGTGGATAGGATCATTGCACAGTCGCCCGGCGAATGTATTGGGATCAAGAATGTGACTTATAACGAACCTTGCTTTTTGGGGCATTTCCCATCTTTGTCCATTATGCCCGGGGTACTCATTACAGAGGCGATGGTTCAGACGGCGGCCTTTATTGTTGATCCTTTCAATGAAGAGCGTTCTCAAGGGGATATCAAAAGAATCTTTTTGACTTCTATGAATGTGAAGTTACATGCTCCAGTTATCCCCGGGGATCGAATGATGATTAAAGCGCGACTTATGAAAACGTTGGGGTCATTAACCAAATTTCGTGGAGAGGTTACGGTAGATGGAGAACTTGTTGCAGAGGGAGAATTTGGAGTCGCAAATGTACAATAAAATAATAAAGCGTATTACGCTTATCATACTGCTCATGATTGTGTCTTCTCCAGTTAGGAGTTATGGAGAAACAAACCTGCAGGGAATATACGGACTAAGGGAAAAAGGTGCCCTTCAAAAGATTGTCGATGAAGCTGAAAAGGGAACTGCCTCAGATCAGGAGCATCTCAAACTTTTGGGGATCGCTTATCATAACTTAGGTGTCTTGGAAGTTCGGGGGGCACCAGATAAGGCCGTAGAATATCTTGAAAAGGCAAATTCGTTGTCCGGTGATGATTATGAAGTGCTGGTTTATCTGGGTAGTGCAAAGACCATGATTGCAAGAGACTCATGGAATGTTGTAGCGAAGGTAAGTGGCGTAAACAGAGGAATAAAGATGATGGATAAAGCGGCAAGAAAAGCGCCTGACAATATTCCCATAAGGATGGTGAGAGGCAATAATAGCCTTAAGCTGCCAAAATTTTTTAATAGAATGCCTATCGCAAAAGAGGATTTTCTTCAGGTCGAGATGTTAATAAAGAAGGCGCCATCCTACCTTGATTCTAATACAAAGGCAGAGATTTTTTATCAATTGGGTATGCTTTTTAAGCTGGAGGAAAATAGCGCATTCGCAAGAGAGTATTTTAAAAAGACAATTGCAATAGCTCCTGATTCTCAATGGGGAACAAAAGCAAAAGGGGAATTGTGATTCTTCTTAAAAATGTAACCAAGGAATACAGGCTTGGAAAGACGATTGTCCATGCCTTACGGGGTATAGACCTTGATATTGGTAAGGGAGAGTTTGTCTCTATTTGCGGGCCTTCTGGAAGTGGTAAATCGACACTTCTAAATCTGATCGGCTGTCTTGATATCCCCACATCGGGGACCGTACATATCATGGATACAAACATAATATCTCTTCAAGATGCAGATTTAGCACGCCTTCGGAATAGAACAATCGGTTTTATATTTCAGATGTTCAATCTTATTCCTGTCCTCAATGCTTATGAGAATGTGGAATATCCATTGATTTTACAGGGTTTACCAAAACAAGAAAAACGAGAACGGGTTCTTAGGATCATTGAAGAGGTGGGCCTTTCTGATTTTATCAAACACCGTCCTGATGAGCTTTCAGGAGGGCAAAGACAGCGTGTTGCTATTGCGAGGGCACTGGTTACCAACCCAAAGCTCGTGCTGGCCGATGAGCCTACTGCAAATCTTGACGCAAAGACAGGAATAGAGATATTAGAGCTGATGAAGAAGATGAACGAGAAGGATAAGACAACTTTTATTTTCTCCACACATGATCCAAAAGTTGAGCAATATGCAAATAAGACGTATACGCTTTCGGATGGGAGTATAACGTGAAGACCCTGTTTCTTTTAGCACTTCGTAATCTTTTTAGAAACAAGCGAAGGACGGCAATTACATTTATGGCCATTATTTCCGGAATGACCGGAATTGTCGTCTTTGGCGGTTTTGTTCAGTTTACCTATCAGGGGTTAAGAGAATCGACCATCAGGACTCAGCTTGGCCATATTCAAATATATAAAAAGGGCTATTCGGACAAGGGCGTGGCAGAGCCTTCTAAATACCTTATAGAAAATCCAGAAAAGGTTATAAAAACTTTATTCCAGATCCCTAATATCACCATGATTACAAGTCGACTGACCTTTTCAGGTCTCATCAGTACAGGAGAAAAAACGCTGATATTCAAAGGCATTGGTGTTGATATTGCCCAAGAAGGTGAAATGAGTGATTTTGAGACCATTGTAGCGGGTGAGCCTCTTGAACCAGAAATGACGGATGGCGGTGTGGTGGGTGTTGAGCTGATGAAGGGCTTGGGCGCCAAGGTCGGAGATCATCTCACGGTTATGACAACAACAATGGATGGTGTGATCAATGCTTTGGATTTTAAAGTGGTAGGCGTCGCACAGACGGGTGCTCAAGATTATGACAGTGTATTTGTAAAACTACCGATCAATCTGGTTCGCAAGCTTTTGGATACCCAGTTCACAGAGAAAATTATTGTTCTTTTCAATGACACAGCAATGGTTGAAAAAGCGATTTCTTTCATCGCGTCGATTACAAAGCAAGGTGGGCTTGAATACCGACTCTGGAGTGATCTTGCTTTTTTCTATCATAAGGTTGTCGGTCTTTATGATGGGATATTTAGTGTCATACAAGTCATTATTGGGGTCATCGTCCTTTTGAGTATTGCCAATACCATGACCATGTCTGTATTTGAACGGGTCAAGGAGATTGGAACATTACGGGCTATGGGAACAACAAAGGGTAGGATTATGAAATTATTTATTATAGAGGGTCTACTGATCGGTTTGATTGGGGGAATAATAGGTATTGTTGTCGGCATTGTAACGGCCTATACCATCAACATCAGTGGGGGTATCTCGATTTCCCCGCCCCCGGGAATGTCGAGAGGATATACAGCGCTGATATTAATTGTTCCAGAGATCCTTCTCCAATCATTTTTATCAATTGTGCTTGTTTCGACCCTTTCATCCTTGTATCCTGCCTATAAGGCATCCCAATTAAAGGTTGTGGAGGCACTTCAGCATATATAAAATGAAAACAAAATATTATAAATTCTGTGGTTTCCTATTTCTAATTCTAACTTTTGAATGCTCAGTTTTGTATTGTCCCGCCAATGCCATCCCTATTGAGGAAATACTTAAGAAAGTCGATAAGTTTAGAGCACCGGATCGTTCCTTTGGCTTTAATCTTAAGGTAACTGTTAAGAAAGAAGAGGCCGACTTGGTCGGAACATTTTCAGTAAGAATAAAAGATTTTAAGAAGAGTCTTGTCCTTTTTAAATCTCCAGCCTCAAATAGGGGCAGGGTATTACTCATGGTAGAAGATAATATATGGATATATATCCCCGGCACAAAAAATCCGATTAGGATATCGCCTCAACAACAAATGATGGGAAATGTATCTAATGCGGATGTGGCGAGAGTCGTGTTCAACATTGACTACAAGATTGAATCCATGGAGGAAGATACGTTAGAAGGTCAGCGCGTTTTAAATCTCACGCTTTCAGCAACGACAAAGGGGGCCGCCTATCAAAGCATTACGCTATGGGTGGAAAAAGAGAGTTTCAAGCCGATCAAAGGGGAGTTTTTTGCCCTGACCGGCAAGCTCTTAAAAACGGCCATCTATAAGGGATATGAGAGAATTTTAGGGCAAGAAAGGCTGACCCTCCTTGAAATAAGGGATGCCGTAAAGCACAACGAAACATCCATGATGGAGTATAGTAATTTTAAAATTCAAGATACGCCTGAAATCTATTTTCAGAAGACCTCTATGGAAAGGGCTGGATCAGGCTTCGATGAAAGATGAAAACTGTTCGAATAAGAGTCGTGAAAAACTTTCATTAGGTTTTTAAACCCGATTCAATGGGCTGAAGTCTCGCATCGTATTCCCTTCGGATTCCACGGTCAATTTTATGAGTCCTCATAAAAATGAATAGGATTGTTCTCAGAGTAGCATTTTTTTTCATGCTGACCTGCTCTTTAAGCAATGCTCAAGATCTGACTTATGAATTCAACGGTAAAATAATTGAGCAATTCACATTTTATCACCTAAAAAAAGACGATCTTCTCAATCCAAATCAAAAGATATTTGATCTTTCTAATTGGAAGAATAGATTTTACGCAGATATTAATTTAGGTCTTAAATACAAAAATACTAGGCTTGTTTCTAAGGTTAGACCCACGATCTTATCTGATGATAACAAAACTATTTTACATGCCCCTATTGATGACTTATATATCGATCAAATGTCGAAGGAGATTTTTTTCTATGTAGGGAAAAAGAATGTAAAAGATGGAGTGGCTTTTGGATCTAATCCCACAGATTTTCTGGGGGAAGAGAAGGAAGTTGATTTTACAAAGAGAGAAGAAGAAAGGCGTACTGAGAGGGAAGGAAATTATTTGGTAGGTCTAGATACCTTCTACAGAGATATTGCTTGGACGGCCATACTGGCTCCACGGGTTCATGATTGGCAGGAGCAGAGGACGAGGGTTCTTTTAAAGGCAAGTTATCTGTTAGAGTCTCTTAGCACCGACATGTCTTTGCATTATTTCAATGGAGATGCTTCTGGAATAGGCTTGAATCTATCTCATACGGCCCATGATAATCTTGTTTTGTATACAGAAACAGCTTTTCGAAGAGGGAGCAATAAAAAAATTGTACGCTTGATAAGCGAAGGGACTCCTAACACTTATTCAATTGAAGACATGGACAATAGTGAAATTGTCCCTCATGTCGTAACGGGTGGACATTACACCTTTGAAAATGGCACAAACATTATCTGTGAATATATTTATAACGGAGATGGGTATAATCAAGGGGCTTGGGATGAATTTGAAAGGTTTATTGCCTACAACAATGATCAGTTCAAAAAAGGACTTTTTTTAGATTCTGCATCTAGAAACTTAGCTCAAGCAAACCAGATTGTGACATTTAGACAAATGAGGAAAAATTATCTTTTCACAAGAATAAGTAATCTGCCCATTCTCAATAAGATTGATGGAGCACTGGTTTTATTCATAAATTTGGATGACAGAAGTTTTCTGGTTAATCCATCCTTGGATTATAAAGTCAATGAAGATTCAGCGATTGGTCTTTCTTCGAATATATTTGTGGGGAATAAGACGAAAGAATTTGGCATGATGCATTGGGGTGAGGATGTGACGTTAAGCTATAAATATTATTTTTAACCCAGATTACGCATCAGAACGGGCGCGCTCTAGTTCCAAGTGCAACATTCTTTATGGGAGAATGTTGCATGAAAAAACCATACAAACACCTCACGTTGGATGACCGTACGTTGATACAGACGCAGCTTCAGCAAGGGTTCAAACCGGCACAGATTGGCGACGGGCTCTCTGGGCTAGGCACTGCCCTCAAGGGGATGGCTAAGCAGGGGATCACCTTGAAATATGACAAGATTCATAAAGTACTCGGCGAAGGCAATTTTGTGCTGGTAGTCAGTGAAGGCCGTTTTTCGGGTTGCCACACCTCGTTCTACGACCTTTTCCGCATGGAGAGCTGCAAGGTTGCCGAACACTGGGACACGATTGAAACAATCCCTCCGAAGGAAGAGTGGAAAAACAAGAACGGAAAATTCTAGAATATACCCGAATGTTGCGTCTATTTTTTCCATTAACTCATGCGGCTCTCAACACTTATTCTGTCACAAACTCTTACCTCATCAATGGCTGCGATGTGACGCGAAGAGGGCATCTACAAACGATTCTGCCTCAAATGGGAGGAGGTCTTCCGCCATCTCTCCGACCCCGACGTAGGTAACCGGAACACAAAAGGTATCCACGAT
>Ga0209082_1000453_pt1 | contig 14039 bp, 14 predicted proteins | sample ColdCreekSource_FD_184127 | JGI IMG/M metagenome (GOLD analysis project Ga0209082, IMG submission 184127) | Groundwater microbial communities from Cold Creek, Nevada to study Microbial Dark Matter (Phase II) - Cold Creek Source (SPAdes) (version 3) | ecosystem: Environmental > Aquatic > Deep...
AAAATGCAGACGGGAATATGGCACAGAAGGCAATGAAAAGTCAAGAAACGCCTCCCTCCTACCTTGAAAGAATCTCGCACGCAGCGGGTCTGGTTTCAGCCGGCACATTGATCAGCCGGATTTTGGGATTTGTGAGAGACATGTTGTTGGCCCGATGGTTTGGTACCTCCATTTCCGCAGACGCTTATTATGTGGCATTTCGCATCCCGAACATGCTTCGAGAATTGTTGGCGGAAGGAGCGATGTCGGCAGCGTTTGTCCCTGTCTTTACTGAATACTTATCAAAAAAATCAAAACATGATGCAGCCCGTCTGGTGCGGGCCACATTTACCATACTCTTCCTTCTCCTGACACTCGTCGTCGTCTTGGGCATGGTCTTTACTCCCCTGATTGTTGGGATCGTCGCACCCGGTTTTTTACGCAGCCCAGAGACATTTCAATTGACGGTGCTTTTTACGCGCATCATGTTCCCCTTTATTCTCCTCATTTCGCTCTCAGCGCTTGCGATGGGCATCCTAAACAGCACAGGCCATTTTGTCGCACCCGCAATCTCCTCTGCCGTTTTTAACGTGGTTCATATTGGATGTGTGCTTGGATCCTCTCTTGTGGGACCGGCGTTGGTGTATGGCGCTGCGCTGGGCGTCGTCGTGGGAGGAATTGCACAATTGGCCATCCAACTCCCGGCTATTTACAGAGAGGGGTTCTTATTCCGCATCGAAAGACCCATTTGGCCATTTCACCCCGGTGTGAAACAGATCGGACAATTGATGTTGCCGGCGACATTGGGCCTCTCCGTCACACAGATCAACCTGTTTGTCAATACGGTCATCGCGTCTTATCTGGCTCCCGGCAGTGTCAGCTATCTCTACTATAGTACGCGCCTACTCCATTTTCCATTAGCACTGTTTGCGATTGCCCTTTCCACCGTGATCCTGCCCACCCTTTCAACACAAGCCGCCAAAGGAGAGAAAAAGGCGCTTGTAGAGACATTTTCGTTCGGATTGAGGCTGATTTTTTTCATCACCTTTCCGGCAATGGTGGGGCTGATGGTGTTGCGCCAGCCGATTGTTCATCTCCTTTTCGAGCATGGGGCGTTTGACGCAATGGCAACAGAGAAAACAGCCGATGCCCTTTTTTTCTATACAACCGGGATATGGGCACTTGCCGGCACCCGTATTCTCGTTTCCCTTTTCTATGCGTTACAAGATACCCGAACCCCGACCATTGTGGGAATGATCACCGTTTGCGTCAATATTCCCTTAAATCTTTTGTTAATGTATCCCTTGAAACATAACGGGCTGGCCTTGGCGACGGCGCTTTCCGGAATCTTCCAATTTTTTATGTTGTTATGTCTGATCCGGAAGAAGATCGGCTTGCCCTACATTGCCATGAAACAAGTCGGACTATCACACTTAAAGGCCACAGTGGCTTCGCTAGGGATTGTCTTCCCCTGCCTCTTCATCAGTCGGCTTTCCTTGTGGCATGTGGGGGGTACTTCTTGGGTGATGAAAGGGGTGATGCTGGCGGCAGGGATTACGACCGGCGTCGGGCTCTATTTTTTAATTCAGCGGTGGCTTAAAAGCGAAGAGCTCACGTTTATCGTCCGGATGATGTCAGGACGAATGAAGGGTCGAGGTAAGGGTTTGTGACAGAACAAGGTTTACAGAATTCTGTCACAAACCCTAATACCCCTACTGGGTAGGTTCCTCCTCCGGTTGTCCGCCCGAAGGCGCCGATGACCCTGTTGGCTGGGGCGTCTGGATGACGATTTCCACACGACGGTTCTCCGCCCGACCCTGACCGGTCTTATTGGAAACCACCGGATGGTATTCCCCATATCCCGCCGCGGATAAACGTTCTGGAGAAATCCCTTGCTGATCTGTGAAGTATTTCAAAATCGTTGTGGCACGAGCCGATGAAAGCTCCCAATTAGACGGATATTGGGCCGTTTTAATCGGCACATTGTCGGCATGTCCTTCTACTTGAATCGGATAAGGCTGTGCTTTGAGGAGCGCCGCAATCCGGTCTAGCTTCTCCTCGAAATCGGGTAGAACGAGCGCCTTTCCAGAAGGGAACACCATGCTCGCTGGAATACGCACAGCCACCCCCCGCTTGGTTTGTGACACACTGATGTTCGGATCAATTTTTTTAAGATCGGCCTGTATCTTTTTGATCAGTGTAGTAGAACCACCGGTTGCACCTAAGTCAATAACATCCGGCCCATTGTTTTGACCTGTTATCCGTACCTTGGAACCACTGAAAAATGGAATGGGCAAACTCATGGCGATAGACATATTAGCGGCGTCCTGTGGGGCTCCCGTCTTGGCCGCGTCCTGTGGGGCTCCCGTTTTGGCGGCTTGCGATGTGGCCACCATCGCCGCAGCCGCAGCTTCAGCCGCCTGATTTGCCGCTTTGGCCGCGTCCTGTGGGGCTCCTGTTTTAGCCCCTTGAGAAGCCGCTTTCTGGGCCTCCCTTGCTTCTTCTTTCGTTACATCGGCTGCAGCTTGTGCAGCGGCGGCCGATGCAAGTGCAGCGGCCGCTTGCTGAGCTGCAGCTGCTGCACTAGATGGAGCGGGCTTTTGCGCGGCCGCCGCAGCCGCCGCAGCCTGTGACACATCAGCCGCTGCTGCCGTTGAGGAGGCAGCTTCCGATGCTGCAGCCTGTGCGGCGGTCGCGGCTGCAGCCGCCGCTGCTATTGAAGCCGCCTGCGTCTCTTTCGCTTGTGCCTCCTGAGGCGCACCTGTAGCGGCAGCAGCGGCCGCTGCTTGCTCGGCCTCCGCGGCCGCGGCCTGCGCCTCAGCGGCCGCTTGTTCTGCAGCCGCCGCAGCCGCGGCTTGTGCTGGAGAACCCTCCGCTGCAGCAGCAGCCTGCTTGGCCTCCGCAGCCTTTTCCTGAGCCTCAGCCGCCGCTTGTTGAGCGGCTGCAGCCTGTGATTGCGCCGGATCCGCCACCTGGGCTGCCGCCTGAGCCGCTTCCGCTGCTGCCGCAGCCGCTGCAGCAGTAGCCTGTGCCGGTGAACCGGCAGCGTCGGCCGCGGCTTGTGCCTCTGCGGCTGCTTGTTGTGCCTCTGCGGCCTTTGCCTGTGCCTCTGCGGCCGCTTGCTGCGCCGCTTCTGCCGCGGCCTGCGCCTGCGCCTGATCTGCCGCTGATGCCGCGGCCGCGGCTTGCGCTGCTGCGGCCGCTTGTTGCGCAGCTTCTGCCGCGGCCTCGGCCTCGGCCGCGGCTTGCGCTGCTGCTTGTTGAGCTGCAGCCGCAGCCGTTTGCGCCTCTGCTGCCGCCTGTGCCTGATCTGCCGCAGCTTGCGCCTGCGCCGCTGCATCTGCCGCGGCCTGCGCCTGCGCCTGCGATTGGGCCGCTGCCTGCGATTGAGCATCTGCCGCAGCTTGCGATTGGGCTGCGGCCTGCGCCTGGGCCTCTGCCGCAGCCTGTGATTGGGCATCCGACGCCTGCGCCTGGGCCTCTGCCGCAGCCTGCGATTGGGCCTGAGCTGCCGCCTGCGCCTGCGCCGCCGCCTGCGCCTGAGATTCAGCCTGAGATTGCGCTTGAGATGCGGCTGCCTGGGCCGCTGCAGCCGCAGATTGAGCCGCTTCGGACGTTGATTGACTTTGGCTTTGACTCTGGCTTTGCGTCTTGCTCTCTACCTGCATCGCCTCTTGAATTTTTGCAACCGCCTGCGACTCGGTGGGCGATTTTAACTTCATCTTCATTGCGAACAACACAACGAATGTGGCGAACAGAAGGGTGATAAAGTCGGCATACGAGATCAGCCACCTCTCCAAATTTTCATGATCGGCATGTTTTTTCTTCTTGGCCATTGGGACTCCTTACTTTTTCGCTGTTCCTTTTTTCAAGGCAATTTTCTGCGCTGAATCCAAAAACCCTTCGAGCTTTTCCTGGATAATATTCGGATTCACCCCATCTGCCATCGAAAGAATCCCTTCAATAATAAGCTGCATCGAAATACCGTGCGCCATACCATATAGTTTCAATTTCTTATTGATCGGAAAACAAAATACGTTTGCACCGACCAGACCGTAAATCGTCGCGATAAACGCGGTGGCAATGGCATGGCCCAATTTTTCCGGATCGTCCAAATAGCCCATCGCCTGCATCAGTCCCATAACGGCCCCGATAATTCCAAACGTCGGAAGATAGCCCCCTGCCGATTCATAGAATTTCTTGTTGGCCTCAGTATGCTCTTCATGAAAAGCGTAATCGGTCTCTAGAATTTCACGAAGCAACTTTGGATCGGTGCCATCCACCAGAAGCTGCAATCCCCTTTTGAAAAACGGATCCTTGAGTTCTTTTACCTTCGGCTCTAATGCAAGAAGGCCATCTTTTCTGACAAGATTCGAAAACTCGACAATTTTTTTGATATGGTCAACCGGGTCATTCTTGGCCGGCATCAGTGCTTTAAGCGCCATCATCAACGACTCGATGAATTTTGCAAGGGGGTATTCGATCATCATCGCCCCCAGACACCCACCAAATACAATCAGCACAGCCGGAAGACCCACCAACTGCCCAATGGTTCCTCCGTCCAGATAAAGACCCCCAATCAGCATCCCCAATGCAACGACCGCCCCTACGGGCAATAGAATATCCATAGCAAACTCCTTATCCCATTATAAATCGGACGAAAACACCCTTTAGGACACCTCTAGATCAAACATCGCCCGAGACAATACAACTTTTTTTATTTTTTTTACTCTCCCACTCCCCATTCTTAACACCTCCTAATGCGTTCTTCAATTTTGAAATGGCGATGGCATGAATTTGACAGACACGGGATTCGGTAATGTCGAGTACCTGTCCAATCTCTTTCATCGTCAATTCATCGTTGTAGTAGAGCGCCACGACCATTTGTTCCTTTTGCCCAAGAGACTGGATCGCTTGCAACAACCCATTCCGGACATCTTGAGAAAGGAGCGATAAAAGTGGATTCTCTGCAGAACTATCCGCAAGCGAATCCATTAAACTCACCTCGTCATCCTGCTGAATATGGACATCGTCCAGACTCAACAACGTCACTGCATTGGTTTGGGCCAGTAACGTCGCGTAGGCCCCGCTACTGATCCCCAATGCCGCTGCAGCTTCCTCATCAGAAGGGGAACGACAGAGGTTCTTTGTCAGCGCATCTATTGTTCTATAAAGTAGTGCAGCCTTGTCCCGAACCGACCGGGGAACCCAATCGGCCTCCCGAATCTCGTCCAACATCGCCCCCCGCACCCTGAATTCGGCATACGTCTTAAATTGGGCATTATGGATCGGATCAAATTTTTCAAACGCGTCCATCAATCCAATCACCCCCGCATGGATTAAGTCTTCCGTATCCAAGTGGGGAGTAAGACGAAACGCCAACCGTCGTGCCATATACTGAAGCATCGGAGCAAAATCCGAGATCAGTTTTTCTAGCGGCGTTATCTTCTCATGAGAAAATGGAAGCTTCCATGCCATAATACGAACAAGTCTTGTTTAGAACGGATCGGGCATCTTGACTGTCTCAAGCAATTGCAATTTCACCTCGGACGCCACCTCGTTCGAAGAAAGAACCACGACGGATGGCAAAACCCGTTCCGCAAGCCTCCGGAGATGACGTCGGATCATTGGTGAACATAAAAAGACCGGAATGTAACCCCTCGCAGAAACCTTTTCAATCGCTTGGCGAATCTGGGTCAAAAGCTTCTGGGCCAGGATCGGATCTAGTGCAAGGAACGACCCATGCGGTGTCTGTTGAATGGCCGCCGCAATCTGCTGGTCCAAATGTGGATCAACAAAAATGGCCGGCAGGCTTCGATCCGCTGACTGGTATTGCTTGGTCAATGTCCTGGAGAGGGCCTGTCTGACATGCTCAGTCAGTTGGTCCGGGTCTTTTGTAATCGGGGCATAATCTGCCAACGTCTCAAGGATTGTTCTAAAATCCCGAATCGGCACCCGCTCTTTCAAAAGAAGACTCAACACCTTGACCAGATTGCCTAACGTCAATAAATTTGGGATCAGCTCTTCCACCACCTTCGGGTGATCCTTCTTGAATTGGTCCAACAGCATCTGGGTCTCTTGTCTGCCCAACAGTTCATAAGCATGTCGGCGGATGATTTCGGTCAGATGGGTAACAACCACGGAAGGAAGATCCACTACGGTATAACCGGCCACGTGGGCACGATCTTTCTGAGATTCTGTCACCCAAAGCGCTGGCAATCCAAAACAAGGCTCTTTGGTCGGGATCCCCGGCAATTGCCTGTCGGCGCCATTCGGGTTCATCGCCAGGTAATGACCGATCAGCAGCTCTCCCCGTGCAACCTCCCCCCCCTTAATTAAAATCTGGTACTCGCTATGCTGAAGCATCAGGTTGTCGCGGATATGAATCGCCGGAACCACAAACCCCAACTCTAACGCCATCTGTTTTCGGACGGCCGAAATCCGTTTCAAGAGCTCGCCACCTTGAGCCTCATCCACGAGGGAGATCAGCCCATATCCAATGTTGACCTCCATCAGGTCCAACGGTACCACCCCTTCCTGCTTGTCCGGAGGGGGAAGCACCGCCTTTGTATCCTCTTCCGTCTGAGCCGCTTCCTGCTGAGATTGCTGGGCCGCATACCCGACATATCCAATCATGGCACCCAACAACAACAGCGGAAAATGGGGTAGACCCGGCATCAATCCAAAAAAGGTGACCACCGATGCGGCCGCCATCAATGCCCGTGGGTGGGCAAGGATTTGGCGCACGACTTCGGCCCCTAGATTGGCCTCTGAAGCCGCCCGTGTGACCACCACACCGGCCGCCGTAGAGAGAATCAACGCGGGAATCTGAGAGATCAGCCCCTCCCCCACTGTGAGAAGGGTATAATTCTGGGCCGCCGACCGAAAATCCATGCCATGCTGAAGCATGCCAACCACAAGCCCCCCAATGATGTTGATCAAAATCATGATAATACTAGCGATCGCATCCCCACGCACAAATTTGCTGGCACCGTCCATCGCGCCGTAAAAGTCGGCCTCTCGTGCAACCGTCTCACGCCTCTTGCGGGCCTCTTTTTCATCAATCATACCGGCGTTCATGTCGGCGTCTATCCCCATTTGCTTGCCAGGCATCGCATCCAGAACAAATCGGGCCGCCACCTCGGCGATACGCCCCGCCCCTTTTGTAATCACGACAAAATTGATGACCACCAAAATGGTAAAGACCACGAGACCGACGGCATAATTCCCCCCCACCACCATCTCGCCAAACGCTTTAATGAGTTGTCCAGCCGCATCGGCCCCCTCATTTCCACGAATGAGAATGACACGGGTCGTGGCAACGTTCAGCGCCAGCCGAAAGAGGGTCACAAAGAGCAGGATAGAAGGAAAGGTGGAAAACTCGACTGGACGCAAAATATGCATTGAGACAAAGATAATCACAAGAGAAAGGCTGATACTAAAGGCAAAAAGAAGATCAATGAGAATACTTGGCAACGGAAAGATAATCATCATCAATACAATGATGACTCCCGCGCCCAGCACCAACTCTCCGTTTTTTACACCAAACATTTTCGTATCATCCAAAGTCAGTACATTGATTTCATTATGCCGCCGGCGGTTCCATCAATTTGCCCCGTATACGGAACACGTAGGCCAAAATTTCCGCAACCGCCACATAAAAACGGGACGGGATATATTCTCCAACTTTTACCGATTTGTAAAGCGCCCGGGCGAGTAGTTGGTTGGTGATGACCGGGACTTGATGCTTTTCTGCAATCTCACGAATCTTTTGTGCAATATACCCAGACCCCTTCGCCAGCACACGCGGGGCATGCATCCGCCCGCCCGGTTCATACATGAGGGCCACCGCCAGCCGAGTTGGATTGGTAATCACCAATTGTGCCTTGGGAACCTCCACCATCATCCTTTTTCTGGCCAACTCCTTCTGAATTCTTCGAATACGGGCACGGAGCATCGGATCCCCTTCCGTTTGTCTCAACTCCTCTTTTAGCTCCTGGCGACTCATCATCAAACTCCGTTCAAACTCCCACCGTTGAAAAAGATAGTCCGCCACTGCCAAAAATCCAATCAGCAACCCACACCAGAGCATGAGTCGAGAAACCAACCGGCCGATTTCTGGAAGCACCTGTTCCGTCCCCGACTGCACCAATAACACCATCCCAGGAACCGCCCTGCGAATCACGAAGTAAGAAACAGCGACCACCAGAAAAAACTTAAGAAGCGTTTTCAGTAATTCCACCAGCGCTGTAACAGAAAAGAGACGTCCGAACCCGGCAAATGGATCCACTCGCTTCCAGTCAATGGGGGTGGCCCAAACCCATCCATGCTGTAATGCGGATGCGGCCACACTCACTGCGGTTACAAAGAATAAAATCGGTAGGGTCGCCATTGCTCCCCATTGCAAATAGCTGAACATGAGATCATACAGGGCTTGCTGGGACATCGGCTGGGCAGACAAAGCGGACCAATTTGTGGAGGCAAACAAAACCGTCTTCGTCGCAAGGGCGGACCCTACCCAATGAAGGCCGAGCAATGATCCCAAAATGAGGGCTGCCGAAGTCACCTCTCGACTTCTTGGAACCTGTCCCTTTTTGTGAGCCTCCTCGCGACGCTTCTGCGTCGCCTGCTCCGACCTTTCTTGTCCGTCTCGTTCTGCCATCATTACACCACAATTCTAACGTGTCGGCCGGGGCGCCATCCCTTGCATGAAATCAAAAATGGCAACAGGTAAAGCGTTGACCCGATTCTCTATCAGTCCTGCCGTCAGAGAAAGAGATGCCCCGACCATCAACAAACCAATCGAAATCGTCAAGGGAAAACTGAAAAACAGCACATTGATTTGGGGAACCACACGGGACAATATGCCAAGCGCCACATTGGTTAAAAGAAGGACCACGGTGACAGGGATACTGATTTTCAGCCCCAGTATAAACATCTCACTTCCCATTCGGATGAGGTGGCTTGTCACCGGCCCGGAAGGATAAAAACTGAGCGGTGGAATTAGGTCAAAACTATGGACGGCGGCACGAACGAGCGTGTGATGCCCATTGACTACGAAGAAGATCAATGCGGCCATCAGGGTCTGGAGTTGCGCGATCAACGCAACCTGCTCGTTGAGTGTGGGGTCAAACAGATTGGCCACACCAAATCCCATCTGTATCCCCATCATTTCTGCCCCTGTCTGCACCCCCGCGAAAATCAGTCGGGCGCCCAAACCGATGAGCATACCCAGAAACAGCTCCATCAGCATTCCTGCCGCAAAGAGAAAGGGGTCGGCGCTCAGCGACTCCGTCACAGGATGATCCATCTTAATCATTGGAAACAACACAAACGACATTGCCACTACCACCAACGCCTTCACCATGATGGGGGTTCCTCTTCCAGATAAAACCGGCAAGGCCGCAAAACATGCTCCCACACGAACCAACACCAAGACAAACGCCGCGCCATTTTTCAAGACCAAATCAATGATATCCACCTTAATGATTCCCCTCCTTCGATTCTTCGGAAGGACCGTCATTCCATTCCTTCATGTTGATGGAACGACCGATTATGTCTTCAACTTCTCGAATCATTATTCGTAATTGAGGCACTGAATACTCTTGGTTTGACGGTATAGCTAAACGGTGCTGCTGATAGATCATAAACTGATGACGTGTTCCAGAAAAAGGTCCATGAAAATCCAGTTTTCGCAACCGACGGACAAACTCATTTCGTTTACAAGGCGTCCACCGACTCATATTCTAGTTCTCTGTTCATATCTATTCCATCAATGATTGGCAAAGGGTGTCCTAATTTAAAACCCACCAATAGCCAGTCCTCTAAAGTAGATCGCAGCTCAATTTCGCATTTGTAAAGAGTTAAGGCAAAAGCAATAACTCCTTTGCAAGACGAGATACGACCAGAGAATGAGCCATCATCTAATTTGTCATATTCCGCTTGAGCCAGTGCGTGCTCTATGTACTCGCTGATGATGAACTGGGCAATCATACTTTTCTCCCAATGGTCGTTGGGCATCCTATCTACATGAAGAGCCAAAATCTTCTACCGAACGTAATTAGGTATCTGGATGAATAACGTGGTACTGAATCCTACGAAGATTGAGATCATCCAGGGCAGAAAGAAAATAAATGCCACGGCAATCGCAATAATCTTTGGGACAAAAGTAAGCGTAATCTCATTGATCTGCGTCACCGCCTGCAACAAGCCCACCAAAAAACCGACCGCAAGGCTGACAATGAGGGCCGGCGCCGCAAGATAAAGCGCCGTCTCAATCGTCCGTTGCAAAAGCTCTACAACAAGCTCGGCAGTCATGGTTTACACAAAACTCTTTACCAACGATTCAACAATCAAATGCCACCCATCGGCCAACACAAACAAAATCAGCTTGAAAGGAAGCGATATGAGGACGGGGGGAAGCATCATCATCCCCATGGACATCAAGATACTCGCTACCACCATATCAATAATCAAGAAGGGAAGATAAATGACAAACCCGATCTGGAACGCAGTCCGTAATTCGCTAATCATGAAGGCCGGAATAATCACATGGGTCGGAATTTGGGATGGATCGGCCGGAGGGGGCAATTTGGCCATCTCCACAAACAAAGAAAGGTCTTCTTCACGCACCTGTTTGAGCATAAAATTTCGAATCGGCTTGACCCCGCGCTCTAAAGCCACCGACTGCGTAATCTGATTTTCCAGATAAGGTTGAAGGGCCTCGGCGTTGATCGTCTGCCAAACCGGCGCCATAATAAAAAAGGTCAAAAACATCGCAAGGCTAACGAGAACAGGGTTGGGCGGAGATTGCAACGTCCCAATCGCTTGTCTTAGAAACGATAACACTACCACAATCCGGGTAAAAGAGGTCACCATAATCAGTATGGAAGGGGCGAGCGACAGAACCGTCAGTAGGATAAGGACTTGAACCGCAGGTGATTTTTGAGCGCCGCCACCCAAATCTATGGTGAGCGAAGGGTTTTGTGCGGCCTGCGCCCACACGTCACCGTGAGAAAACAGAACGCCTGTGACGAGCAAAGCGAAGAAAACGAAGGGAAAAGTCTTACTCATTTTTATTGGGTGGGTCGGACGGGAAAGAATCCAGTTGAGACAGGAGGGTAACTTGATACGGTGTGACACCCAGTACGAGGTACACCCCGGAGACGGAAATCAAAACAACCTCCTTTTTTATGCCTAGCGACGCCGTGGCTAAAACATGAATAAGCGGTTTGGTGGTAAAAAGGCCGGGACGAAGGAACCGCTTCACAAGATAGTAGGTCAACGCCATCAGCCCCAGCACAACGAGCAGCGACGAAACCATTTTCAGGATAGCCGCATCCATCGTTGAGAATGACTCCGATATTAAACCAAAAGACTCTATCTGCCTGGTTGCTGAAGCCGATCCGCCGGATTGACAATGTCGGTAATCCGAACCCCGAATTTTTCGTTGATGACCACCACTTCGCCACGTGCCACCAACTTATCACCGACAAAAACATCCAGTGGTTCGCCCGCCGCTTTCTCCAGCTCAATAATGGACCCCTGCCCCAATTGCAATAGGTCTTTTACCAGAATCTTGGACGCTCCCAGCTGAGCACTTACCCTCAATGGCACATCTTGAATAAACTCAAGACTCCCCAAAGGGGTCCCCATCTTGTTTGGCTCCAGCGACGAAAAAGAAGCCGGCTCCGCTGTGGTCATCGTTTCTACTTGTGTTTGGTCAGCCATTGTTTGAATCCCCTCCTTCTAAGACAATATGGTCAATTTGCAATGCCCGCTTCCCTCGATACATCCCGGGTCTTCCGGAAAGTTTTTGAACCCCCCCCAACCTTACCTCCAGATTGTCGGTGATAAATTTGCTCAGCTCAATCACATCCCCAGTCTTAAGCGCCCCAATCTCAGGGAGGGTGAGATACGCATGTCCCAAGTCAACAACGGCTTCCACATTACAATCTGCTAGATGCTCATGGAAGGCATCGGTCTTTTGAGTTTCGTCCAATTTCACCGGCTGAAAAGTCGCGTAAAGTTTGTCCCGAGCTGCCTCTATCGTCGGATAGGGTAGACAAAAGAGGATGTCATACCCCCCTGTACTCGGCGCCGCCCCCTCCGCACCAGTCGCACCGGTCGCAGTCGTGGCGATTGTCAATCGAAATGGGATTGTAATAACCGTCTCTGTGGGAGGGACGATCATGGCGAACTCGGTATCGGTTGCTGATAGGACACAGGAGGCCTGAACTGGATAAACCGGTCTCCACGCCCGTTGAAGCTCTTCCAGCAAGAGATTGAGAATTTTTCGGATGAATTTGTCTTCGATTGGGGAGAATCGATCGGCCGTCTTCTGAATCGCCCCACCCCCTCCACCGCAAAACGTATCCACCAGAAAATAAACGGTCTTCGTATCTATTACAAAAAGGGCATGTCCCCTCAGCGGCTCCATTTTAATAACATTCAGGCTACTGGGAACAGAGAGCCCCTGAATAAATTCCCCAAACTCTGAAATACGCACTGCTTGCGGCAGGAAGAGCATTTCCTTCTGGAGGAGCACTGATATGCCCTTCTGTGCGCTGTGGGCGAACTCTTCATTAATCCGATCAAAGGTCGGCATCTTATGAGGAATAAACCGCTCCTGCCGAGTCAAATTATAAGGACGCGCTTGACGGCCTGTCTTCGCTCCGCCCCTTGACAGACGGTCTATTTCCTCTTGAGACAAAACAGTGTCTACCATCTTTAGAATTCCTCCATTATTGGACAATGAACTCAGTGAAATAGGCGCCGACCACCTTTCCTTCTTTCAGGATCGTATTGACCCTGTCCACAATTTGGTCACGCAACTCCATCTTCCCCTCGACGGTTCGTACCTTTGCGTAGGATTTGCTACTCAACAACATCAGGACGCTGTCCCTGATCTCGGGCATACGAGCTGTCACATCTTTTGAGAAGGCCGGCTTCGCCATTTCCAACTTAATGACCACCCTGGCAAAACGAGACTCCACGATGTCTGCGAGATTAACCACAAACGGTTCGAGATCAACAATGTTGCTGGGTGGGACAGTGGCCAATTGCGCCGGTGTGGGTGGTTTAGGAGGAGCGGGAACAGGAACCGCAGGGGCGGCGCCTTTTGCATCTTTCACCGGTTCTCCTTTGGACGCATCTTTGGTTTCTTTTGGTATTGCTGGTTTTTCGTCTTTACCAGGTTCATTCTTTTTTTCTTCCTTTGGTTTTTCCTCTTTTGCCTCGGCTGTTGTTGAAGAGAGTTCAAAAATGGTGCTATTCTGTGGGGGAAGGTAACGCGTCAGCATGACGGCCACAATAAACATGACAACAGATCGCCCCCAAATCACCCATGCACCGCCACCTCTCATTACCTGTCGCTTTGTTTTCATAAAAGATCCTCCCCAAAAATTTAGATACATGTTGTCTGTGTCGTCCCTTCTGCCAGAAAAAGGCAAGGTTATAATTTTACAAAACGAAAGTCAAGCTGAGTGATAGCATAGCCAATAACCTGACATATTGATTTTGCTGTGACACAGTAAGCATTGAACAACAGCCATGAACAACAGCATTGAATTCATCGGCCATATTGTTTATTTTTTCATGCACTTAGACCAGCACTTGATCTGGGTGTTGGAACAGTATGGTAACTGGATCTATCTCCTCTTGTTCTTGATCATTTTTTGTGAAACGGGCATAGTGGTCACACCCTTTCTGCCTGGAGACTCCCTGTTGTTTGTTGTAGGCGCTATGTGGGCCCATATGGCCCTGAATGTGTCAGGGATCTTCTTGTTGCTGAGCCTGGCGGCGATCGCAGGGGATACCGTCAACTATTGGGTGGGCGCTTACGTCGGGCCGGCGATCTTTGAAAAAGAAACAGTCCGTTTTCTCAACAAGGAACACCTTCAGAAAGCACAACAATTTTATGAAAAACATGGAAGTAGAACGATTGTCCTCGCTAGATTTATTCCGATCATACGAACCTTTGCCCCCTTTGTTGCCGGTATTGCCAAGATGCACTACTCCCATTTCATGCGCTATAACATCATCGGGGGCATTCTTTGGAA
>Ga0209082_1000454_pt1 | contig 14024 bp, 21 predicted proteins | sample ColdCreekSource_FD_184127 | JGI IMG/M metagenome (GOLD analysis project Ga0209082, IMG submission 184127) | Groundwater microbial communities from Cold Creek, Nevada to study Microbial Dark Matter (Phase II) - Cold Creek Source (SPAdes) (version 3) | ecosystem: Environmental > Aquatic > Deep...
GATCACCCTGCGCAGACCACGCGAGTTCCGCATCGACCTGGGCCATGCGTCAATCTGGGGGCAGATCCCCGGGATCGTCACACAATTTCAATCCGGAAATCGCTCTGTATTCATGTAACTATATGAAACTACTAAATCACTATGGTAAGACGGAAGTTGGCAGAGCGTATAGGGCCACGTACTGTATTGTACGTCATGCGGAGGCGCCGACCCGGCAAGGTCCCTACGACCCTCGATTTTCCCGAGGAGCTGCTAGAGCGCTGCCGTCGAGAGTCATCCTCACGTGAAGTGCCGTTCAACCGTTTCATTTTTCGCGCGGTGACGGAGTACCTCGAAGCCCTCGCCGTTGGTGATCTGACGCCGGCAGCAATGAAGCACGGCCTCCCGCGCAAGCGAATGCTCGGAGATCTCACGGACCCACCCCCTCCCGATGTCATCGTCGATCGTCGACGAGCGCCGAGAGTGAAGGTCACGGAGGACCAGGTGAAGAAGGCTGGCTAAAGGCCGGCCCGCCACACACGCATCACATAATCCAGTCCCGAAAAGGGCGAAGCCCCGACGCTGCTAACGTCGAGGCTTCTCGGTCGGGGCTGGTCGATTGATGGCGGGCAACGTCCGCCGACCCATCGACATTTGTAGCTAGATTCTGCCCTACGGGGCGGTCGCTGGCAAGGGATCGGCTCTACGTGCTCGCCATCGAGGAAAGGCCTCGATGGGAAGGCACGGGCGACGTGTATCCGACGACGGCAGGGCTACCGCTCTGTCCAGGCAGTGCAAACGAACGCGTGAGCAGCTGACGCTGTGGCGCGCGAACCGTGACGCGTGGGACGCCGAGCGCGACGACGGCGGCCTGACCGCGAGCTACTGGCGCGCGCGCAAGCGCATCGGCCGCGAGCTGCGGCCGTTCAGCATCGTCCAGGTCATCCCGCCCGAAGTGTTCTCGACGTTCGTCGCGGCGCGCATGGCCGGCGTGGTCGCGCTGTGCCTGGTGCTACGCCACTTCGAGGTCATCGCGTGGAGCTATGAGCAATGGGCCGAGTACCTCGGTTGCAGCCCGCGCACGGCGGGTACCGCGGCGCGCGAGCTGGCCCGCAAGGGGTGGATCGAGATTCGCGCCCACTTCGCCGAGTTCCACTTGGCCGGCAAGCGTCAGCATGCCCAGCTCCCCAGCACGTTCGCTCCGGGGTACATGATGCGCGTCGCGTTCGATGTCTGGGAGGCGCAGGGACGACGCGCGAAAGAGCAGTGGACGGCCGTGCGCTCCCCCGTCGGTGCGGCGGTTATCCACAACCTCGAGGTTCAGTCCCTTCCCGATACTTGCCAGCCTAAGAGAGAGACCAGATCTTCTGACGGAGTGCTTCTAGCCAACGTCTCCTATGGCTCCCTGGGTTTTCCACAGGCCACCGGAGCAATTAGTTCCAGAGCGGGGGGGAGTGGCAGCCTGTTTCCTCCGACTGCTAGCCCGCTCGTCATCCGCGGCATGGAAGCGCTGGCTCGTGAGGGAGGGGAGCCCGTGCAGCAGTGGGCACAGGCCATCGCCCTGACGCTGCAGGATGCGCTGAGACAGGCCTTTCCCGCCCACCACGCCAGCTCGGCGCCTCCGAAGACCGGACGCCGCTACGCGGCGGGCAAGCGACCTCCCGACATCGTACGCTGGCGTCCCTGGATCAAGAGGCGCACCGAGTGGCGCAACCGTGACCAGCTCCGCCGCGAGGAGATCCGCGGCCAGCTCCGGTTGCTCCAACTTCGCGAGTGGGGCGTGGCACCGAACGGGCCGCCTCCCGCGCATCTTTCTCCGGCACAGGTGGCGTACTGGTACAACCACGAGCGATCCTGCGTCTGCGCCGTGTGCTTTGCCGCGCGCGAGGCGATGACCGGGCGGGTGGAATGAATTGGACGCCGAGACGTCAAGACGTCTGGGAGTCAGGACCGGCCGAGGAACTTGCTGACGGCCTCGTCGACGACCTGGCTCATCTCGGCGCGGTGCTCGGCGCAGTAGACGGCCAGGCGCTTGCGCACTTCGGCGGAGAAATACACCGTCGTTCGCTCGCGCTCCTCGCGTGCCTTCGCCTGGCGCTTGGGCGCCTGGACGCTTGGACGTCTGGGCTTCGATGCCGGCTTGGTAGCATCGCCGGCCACGAACGCCTCGACGGCCGCGGTGCTGGGCTTGCGCAGGCTGAACGCTGGGGGCTTCTTCCGACTCATTCTCTCATGTCTCCCTGGTTACGCTCGGCCACGGGCCTTGAGCTTGGCGAACCGCATCAGTTCATCACAGACCGCGACCAGCTCGCCGGCCGCGGCGTCGCTGTCCGCGAACGTGGTCACGCCCTCGCCCGCTGCGAGCGCTTCCTGGAAGGCGACGCGATAGCCCAGCTCGGCCACGAGCACGTGCGTACTCGCCTCGGCGAGCGCCTCGCGCGCCGACTGCGCGATCCGCGTGTTCGTCTGAACGCGCGTCATCACGATGCACGACTTGAGCGCCGGGCGGACGGTGCGCGCTTCCTCGACCAGCTCCAGCGCGCTCGCGAGCGCCCAAGCATCCACTGGTGTTGGGCCGCACGGCAAAACCGCGACGTCGGCAGCCATGAGCGCAGAGCGCTGGATCGCGTCGTGGCGCGGCGGGCAGTCGATAAGCACCAGGTCGAACGCCTGCGCCACGCGATCGAGCTGGCCTGGCTTGTGGAGTCCTGCGCCCATCGCGATGCACGACGGCACATCGCGCCCGGCTTCCGTCGCTACCTGCGCCCACGTCCGCGCCGAGGCCTGCGGATCCGCATCCACAAGGAGCACCCGAAGGCCGCGCCGATGCAGCTCGGCCGCGAGACAGATAGCCAAGGTCGTTTTGCCGGCGCCGCCCTTCTGACCGACGAGGGCAAAGGTAGTCGGGGGCATATTGGCCGTCACCTTGGCGCGCACTTGCCCCCCGAGTCAAGTTGACCCCGGAGTCTGGGCGCCTGGACGTTTGGACGTCTTCGCCGAAATTCGTGAGCCAACGGCCAGCTTTTGCTCCATTGCCGCATGCATGTGCAGTTGACCGTTCCTTCTCCATTGCGCGACGGTGCGCGCGTTCATGACACTCGGCTTTCGTCGGGATCAGGTCATGAACTTCAACCGGGGGTCTTGATGAACAAGCGGTGGATGGGTTCGGTGGGTATGGCGTTTTTTGGTGCTGCGCTCGCGCTCACGCAGAATGGCAGCGCAAGCGCCATGGACAACGCGCCCAACGGTTCAGGCTGTGATGCGGGCCAGGTCGATCTCGGCAGAGATTCGTCTGGTCTTCAGTGGTGCGGCACCTGCTCCGAGGGCGCTACCGCCGTCGTGAGCACTGACTTTCCCGACGGCTGGGGCTGCGTGTGTAATGAAGGCTTGGTGGCGACCACCTCAGTGACCTGCGGACCGGGCGGCCTCGACGGTGGCGGCGGCGGTGGTGGCGGCGGCGGTGGTGGCGGTGGCGGTGGCGGCGGCGGTGGTGGTGACCCCCTACCTCAACCCGATGACGGAGACGAAGACACGTGCGACGTGGCGCCCGTCATGCCCATCGGCATCCTTCAGACCAACCAGGGCGATACGTCCGGCAAGCTCATCGTGCTATCGACGAAGCAGGCCGCCGCGTGGCAGGCCTACTTGAAGTCCGCGAAGACGGTCAAGGCGGCGGGCAAGGCGTGCAAGGACACTTGCAAGAGCTGCCGCAAGGACCAGAAGGCGAAGGACGAACGACGGAAGAAACTGCTTGATAACTGCGAAAAGGGAGCCACGGCACGGGGCGAGGAGCGTTGCACGAGCGGGCGCTGGCGCCAGGATCCGCGCCGTGGAGGAAGCTGCGGGATCATCGATCAGGTAACCGACCAGTGGTGCGCGGAGGCTTCCGGCACCCCCGTATCCCCGGACCAAAACTGCCATGTAGTACCGAGCCCTCACGCAGGCGCCGACCCGGAGGTGCTTTGCGAGACGAACCCGTGGTGGACCAAGTGCGTGAGCAGCTGGACGGAGGACATCCCGTCGTCACAGATCGAATCTGGCAATGGAGTTAGCCTTGGTCCTTGGAATTTTCAGTGGGGCAGCGAGGTCATCACCATCACCATGGAAGGCGGCGACGGCTTCATGAGCGCTTGCGACGATCTCGACAACAAGCTCACCGCCAAGATCCAGGACGAGTACGATGATTGCACGGACGGGGTTGAAACTGCGCACCCGGGGGTCACATGTCCCTGAAGACTTCCGGCCTAGTAGGCAGCCTCTTGGTCGTTGCCAGTGCGTCTGCGCTGCTTTTCTGGGGCACTCACGGTGAGAGCGCCGTGCGCCCCGAGTCGCGCGAGCCGGCGGAAACGACGGCGACCCCACGTGCTTCGCGTGTACAACCAGGCACACCGTTCCGCGTGCCCCATCTTCCCATTTCAGACGCGACTACCCATTTTGAGGCCGCGCGGGCTTCTGTTTGGCTGCGTCCATACTTCACTCGATGGGTCGAACGGGCGAAGCTGACGGCAGAGGAAGAGGAGAGCGCACTGCAAATCCTCTCTGACGCGCAGGCGATCTATAACGAAAGCGCTGACGTCCGTGACGCCTTGAAAGCCAGAGCACGGCGCTTACGTCAAGCGCGCATCACACCCGCGCAACGCGCGCGGCTCGCGCCTGTCCTTGAGCAAGATCGCGCGCGCGTCGATGGCTTGCTCACGGGCGCCGCCGCGGAGGCCGCGGAACACCTCTACCGCGAGACCTGGGAGGCGGTGGACGCCGAGCTAGACGCCACCATGCCCGAGTCGGAGCGGCAAGCCAATGAAGACGCCGAGCAGGTGGATCGCGACCTTGAAGCCGAGGTAAAGGCGGCCTTCAGCGAGTTTCTCACCGCTGAGCAGATAGAGAGCTTCGACCTAGAACTAGCGTCCGTGAGTGACTTTCTGCGGAGAAACTACAGGCCTTACGCGGCCGCTCAACATGCCGAGGAACTCGCCAGCCGGCGCCGCTAAATTAGCGGAGGGCTCCCTTGGCAACATCGGCGGCCTTCTCCGACTTCAGTTCTTCGACTCGCCCGAGTAACGCCAGGAAAGTTCGGACGTCCAGACGTCTGGCGGCCTGTCACCATCTCATCCTAGACTCCGCTCCAATGTCCTCTGCCAAAGTCATGACGAGCTGCGACACGTGCACAAAAGGCGTAGAAACCGCGCACCCGGGGGTCACATGTCCCTGAAGGCGATCGGACTAGGGGGCCTCCTGGTCGTGGCCGGTGTGTCAGCGCCGCTTTTCTGGAACGCTCGCAGCGAGGGCGTCGTACGCCCCGCGTCGCACGAGCCGGCGGAAGCGGCGGCCTCGAAAGAGGCCGCGACCCCGCGACTCGGCGCGCCGGTCATCGTGCCGCCTCTTCCTATTTCAAACGGTTCCTCCAATCGGGAGACCGCGCTGGCTTCAAGCTGGCAACGACCCCATTTCGCCCGCTGGGTGCAAAGGGCAAAGCTCACGACAGAGGAAGAGGAGAGAGCACTGCAAATTCTCGCGGATGCGCAGACCATCTACAACGAGAGCGCCGACGTGCGGGACCTTTTGAAGGCCAAAGCATGGCGCTTGCGCAGGGCGCGCATCACACCTGCGCAACGCGCAAGACTTGCGCCCGTCATCGAGCAGGATCATGCGCTCGTTATGGGGACGTTAACTGGCGCTGCCGCGCAAGCTGCGGCGCACTTGTACCGCGAGACCTGGGAAGCGGTGGATGCCGAGCTAGACGCCACCATGCCCGAGGCGGAGCGACAAGCCAACGAAGACGCCGAGCAGGTGGAGCGCGACCTCGACATCGCGATCAAGACGGCCCTCAACGAGTTCCTGACCTCCGAACAAGTGGAGTCGTTCGACGATGTACTCGGACCCGTGAGCTTATTCCTGAAGGAGAATTACGACACTTACGCGAGCGCTCAGGACGCCGCGGAACGCGCCAGTCGGCGCCGCTAAATTAGCGGAAGGCAACATCGGCGGCCTTCTCCGACTTCAGTTCTTCGACTCGCCCGAGTAACGCCAGGAAGTTTGGACGTCCAGACGTCTGGCGGCTGTCACCCTCTCATCCTAGACTCCGGTCCATGTCCGCTACCAAACAAGTCACCGTCGAGCTGACCGAGCGCACCTATGCGCTCCTGGCCGTGCTCTCACCTGCCGGCAACGTCGCTGACGTTCTCGGCACGCTCGCTGACCACGCCGCGGATGGCGTGAGCCGTCCAGGCGCCTGGGAACGCGACTGGTTGGCGCGGGTGCCCTGGGATGTCGAGGATTGGGAGGACGGGCTCGTCAGCGATCCGGACGCAGCGTGGCGACGCGTACCGAAGTGACTCGGCACCTTCAGTTACGCTGAAGGGAAGGGTTCGAGGGGTGGAGATGTCCGTGAGCTGCGTGGGGTGCGGGGAGTTCTCGGAGCGGTGTGGCTGCGAGCTGGCCGAGCTGGGCGGTGAGCTGGGCGGTGAGCTGGGCGCGGCCGAGCGCGGGCCGGTGGCGCTGGGCGGGCGCCACCACGTGGCGGTGATGGCGGAGTGGGGCGTGTTGTTTGGACCGGGCCAGGCGGGCGCCGGCAACAACTGAGAGCCAGGAGGGAACACACATGGGTTGGACGAATCCCAACGCGCTCATGACGGACCATCGGCGCCGCGAGCATGGGTAGACAGAAGCAAAGGGCTTCTAACTGCGGCGTGACGATCAAGTGGCCCCGCGTGGGCATGCTACCCTGACGACAAGATGCACAAGGCACACGTGAAAAACGGTCGATTGGTCCTCGACGAGCCTACCGAGTTGCCCGAGGGGGCCGCGGTGGAGCTGGTCGCGATCGCGACCGACGCGGATGCCGACCTCGATCCGGAAGACCATCGGCGGCTGCTCGAAGCCCTGGCCGAGTCCGAAAGCGACATCGCGCAGGGCCGTCTTGTGGCCGCTGATGACGTCCTCGCCTCGCTTCGCCGCGCCTGATGCGCGTCGTCTTCACGAAGGTGGCCGAGCGCCAGGTGCAGACCATCGGGACGTGGTGGCGCGGCGAGCGGCTCACGGCGCCTGACCTCTTCGCCGATGAGCTGGGCGAGGCCTGCGCGCATCTCTCTCTCGCGCCGTACATCGGCCAGCCGTTCGACGCGCCGCGCCCGCGTGGCGTGCGCCGACTTCTGCTCGACCGGACCCGCTACCACGTCTACTACACTGTCGACGAGCCGCGCGGCCTGGTCGTGGTGCGCGCGGTCTGGCATGCCGTGCGCGGCCACGGTCCCTCGCTGCGATGAGCGCGAAGCGGAAGGCACCTCGGAGCAAGGGGAATGCCAGGAAGAAGCAAATAGACATTAGCTCTCGTGTGCGCCCGAGCTCCACGCGGCGCCCCGTCGAGAAGCGGTCCGCTCGAGCGCGCTCGAGCGCGCCTCGAGGCGCCCCGTTTGCTTCCGTCTCGCCCGCGCGCCTCGCGCGCTGGATCGCCGAGTACCTCGGCGACCTGGCCGCCACGGAGCACCGGCCGCGCACGCTCGACACCTACCGCAAGGCGCTCCTGCGCCTGCGCCCCGAGCTGCGCGCGGCGCGCTCGGACGCCGAGCTGCTGCGCGCGATCGCGCCGCTCGCCGCGTCCACGCGCGCGCTCTACCTGACCGCGGCGCGCGGCTTCGACGCCTGGTGCGTGGAGACGCGCCGCACCCGCGCGCGCGCGCTCGCCGGCCGCGCCCGGGTCAAGCTCGACGCGCCCACGCCCAAGCCCTTCGAGGCGCGCGAGCTGCGCCAGCTCGGCCCCGCCGCGGCCGTGGACCCTTGGCGCGGCCAGAAACGCTACGCGCGCCTCCGTGCCCGCGTGCGCCTCCTCATCGTGCTCCTGCAGGAGAGCGGGTGCCGGATCGAGGACGCGCTCTCGCTGCGCTGGGAGGACGTGGTCTTGGATGCCGGCCGCGAGGGGCTGCACCTGCGCGCGCCCAAGGGCCGTGCGTCGCAGTTTGTGCCGCTCCTGGCCGGGCCGCTCCTGGTCGCACTCAAGGACGCCAGGCGCCGTCAGCACGTCGCCAGCGGCCTCGCTGGCGGCGGGTACCTCCTGGCCGTCGACGTGGACGGCGCGCGGCCGTGGAGCTACAGCGCGGCGAATGCCGCGTTTCAGAAGTTGGCCACGGCCGCGGGCGTCGTGGGCGCCACGCCGCACCGGCTGCGCCACTCGCGCGCGACCGAGCTGGTCGAGCGCGGGATCTCGCCGTACGGCCTCCAGCGCGCCATGGGATGGGCCAAGCTCGACACCGCGACGCGCTACGTGCGCTTCACGGACGCGCAGCTGCGCGCCGAGCTGGCCGGGCTTCCCCGGTCGAAACGGTGACGGTCCGCCTTCAGTGGTCGCGGTGCCAGGAGGCCGGTTGCGACAAGCCGGCCAACTTCGCGTGTGACCACTGCGATACGCACGTGTGCGTGTGGCACGTCCGCGTTGGCCTCCCGCCCGAGCGCCCCGAGCTGTGCGAGCGCTGCGAAGGGCGCGCGCGCCGCGAGCGCCACGAGGGCAGTTCCTCGATCGCGCCCGTGCCGCGGTGGCTGCGCTGGCTCGCGCGGCTCCTGCCGCCATGGGGCGTCTAGACGTTCAGGAGTCTAGGAGCCCGCCTTGCCGAAGAGGTTCGGCGGGATCGCGATGATGGGGATGGGCATCGTGGTGGGTCGCGTCGGGTCGTCAGGGAGTAGGTGCTTGTAACGGCCGATGATGCTATCGAGCACGGCGCCGAGCGGGTCAGGCGCGCTCGCACCGGCCGCGGGCGGCGAGCTGGGCGGCGAGCTGGCCGCTCCGCCCGGGTCGAGGACGGAGAGCATCATCCGGCACGCCTGCGCGGCGGTCTGCTTGGTGGCGGTGTTGGCGCCAGGCTCGAACGCGGCGCGTACCTGGTCGATGAGTTGCTCGTGGACTTCGGGCATGGCTTCTCCTCACGCGGCGCGCCGGGGCGCGCTCCTTGGACGTACGGCCATCGAGGGGCGGCCTGCCGCGTCGACGGCGATGAGTCCCCACGCGCGCATCTGCGGCGCGGGATCGACGCGTGCCGAGGGGCCGCCGCGCCAGAGTTCAAAGTGCAAGTGCATGAGGCGCTGCGCATCGAGCGGGCTATGGCCGATGACGCCGAGCGGCTGCCCGGCCTCGACGAGCTGCCCGGAACGGGCGCGGCTTGTCTCCTCAATGAACAGGCGGGAGAGGTGCGCGTAGAACGTCGCCCACGGCTTGCCGTGGTCGAGCACGACGGCGAAGCCCTTCGGGGTCCACCCTGCGGACCACACCGCGGCGCGCGCCGCGGCGAGCGCGAACACGCCATCAGGCATGAAGTAGTGACGCGAGCCGTTCGGCGAGCCAGGCGGGTACGCGTCGGCCTGGTCGTGGTCGGCCGCGCGCCGAAACATGATGTCCACGCCCCCGTGCGGCTTGCGCGAGCCGTCAGCCGCGGTGCGCCACGAGCTGGCGCCGTCGGAGACGACGGGCCGGTAGCCGTCGACGGCGAGCACGGGCCATACCCAGGTGTCTGGACTCCCAGGCGCCTCACGCGGTCACGGCCGACGCGGGTGCGGCGGGCGCCGGCCGCGCGCGTCGGGGCTTGCCGTAGAGTTCCCAGTTCCCCACGCGGCCGTAACGCTCCAGTCCATAGCTCGACGTCCAGCGCGCGCGGATCGCGTTCGCGTCGTCCTTGGTGCGGCCTGCGGCGTGGAGCTTGTCTTGTAGGTCAGGCTCGAAGCAGTTGATGGCTCCGTCGGTGACGTCCATCTCTTGCGACATGCCGAGCACGGTCGCGGCGACGCGCAGGTCATCGTCCGTCGGTGCCTGCGCCGTCGAGAACGGCCGTCGGAAGCCCGCTTGCGGGCCGCACGGTGCGCACACGAGCTGCGCCACGCTGCGCTTGCGGTCGTGCGCCGCGTTGCGGCACACCCAGGCCACGGCCACCTTTTCCGGCAACGTCTGCGTGCCCGCTTCGGAGCGGATGACACGCGCCAGCGCCGTCTGGTCCGTGACCTGCGGCTCGACCTCGGGCGGAAGCGGCGGCCGTGGGCGCCGCGGGTCGGGTGGCGGCGAGCTGCTCGCGCTCGCGGTTCCGCTGAGGAGCGCGACGCCTCCGACGCCGAGGAGTAGAAGCCATAGGCCGTTGCGTCGCTTGTTCGCCACGGGGGTCATCTCCTCGCGATGGCGCCGAGCACGGGAGGCACGATGAGCGCGGCGGCGACGAGCGCGGCCACGACGGTCAGCGTGCTCCACGGAATGCCCAGGCCGAAGTGGGTGTCCGGAAGGACCGGATCGGGTGAGTGGAGCTTGCCGCCCAACTTCTCGAAGTCCCGACGCCAGGTCAGGACGCGCTGACGGTAGGCCACGGCTTCGTCACCTGTGGCACCCCACATGTTCTGATGCCAGTGCTGGTGCCTGCCCTTGAAGTGGTTCCACTCGGCGACGAAGGCTTTGAACTGCTTCATGAAGGGTCCGTGGAAGCAGCGCGTCTCGACCTCGGGGCCATCGGGCTGGACGCCCATGGTGGCGTAGACCTCGGCATAGTCCGCGGCGCTGCGGTCAGCGGGCACGCGGCCGTGCAGCTTGGTGAACGCGGCTTCTGCGGCTTGCTGGGCATCGTCGAAGGGACGGCAGAGTTGCTGGCGGATGTCGACGCTGAGCGCGGTCAGGGCCGCGTCGGTCTCGGCGATCTGGTCGTCGATGGCGCCCGGCGTCCAGATTTGTAGGCCCGCGTTGCGCCGGCCGAGCTGCTCGGCCGTGGCCGTCGCGATGTCCGCGAGCTTGGCGCGGTCTCCCTCATTGCGCGCGTGGATCCAGTCGTCCAAGAAGCGCGCGCGCACGACGGTCAGCGTCTCCGCGGCGCCGAGCTGCGCGCCGTCACCGAAGTAAAGTCCGCCGAAGTGGCACGACTCGGCGCGCTCGCCGGCTTGGGCGAGCGCGCCGAGCGCAGCGGCGAAGCGCTGCTCATGAGGGGTCAAGGTGGGCATGGTGGCGGGTCTCACCGTCGGGTTTTGGTGGTCTTCTCAGAACTGGCGACGAGAGCGGTGGTGGTCGAGAACGTGTAGCCCGGCTGCGAGGCCGTGAAGAGGCCGCCGAAGTATCCGGCCCCGCCTCCGCAAGACGGCGTGCGTGGGTCGTGCAGGTAGACGGGGCGCGGCCACAGGCCGAGCGGTCCGCACCCGTTCTCCACGTGGGCCACGCGCTTGCGCTCGTGCTCGTAGGCCGGGGTCGTCGGTTGAAAGATCGGCATCGGTCTACACGAAGAGACGCGCGATGTAGCCGAGCGTCCGGATCTGCTCGTTGCGCTTCGTGTACTGGGCCAGAGCCGTCTGGTAGACGACGAGGTTGGTCAAGGACGCGCGCATATCGTCGGTGGCCGGGGGTGGCGGCGTGGGGAGCGGCTGCAGGGCCACGAAGGCCTGCGCCGCGACCTCAGCCAAGAGGCCGGTCGGCATGTCGCGGATCCCGGGGCGCGCGGTGTTGACCACGATGGGCTGCGGTTGCATCGGCATCGGGCGCCAGGGGGCGGGCGCGTGCGCGTTCACGTGGACCACGCGGCGCGGCGGGGGCCGCCGCGCGTTGCGCTGGCGATCGGCGGCTTCGTCCCAGTAGTCATTCCGGTAGTAGGGGTAATCGTCGTCATCCATGGGGGAGCGCTCCTTGTGCCTTGGGGGTTGGTGAGCAACCGGGTTGCTCGAGGTTGGCTAGTTGGCGTAGTCGTCCTGCATCTGCTCGCGCGCATCGTGGAAGGCCTGCGCGACGTCGCCGGGCAGCCCTTGCCGCGGCTGGTTGCTGCCCACGCCGATGACGGCCGCTGCCTTGGCGGCGACGGCCTCTTCCGTCTTCTTCTGGAGCCAGGCCAGCGCGAGCTGACTGGCGCCAGCGCCGAGCGCGCCGGTGGCCGCCCATCGAACGTTCCCGGTGGTGGCCAGGGCGCCGGCCGCGCCCACGACCGTCACGGCCATCGCGGCCGTCTTGGGCTCGATGCCCCCGCGCGCGGCCAGTGCTCCGCCGATGGCTCCGACGGCGGCGCCTCCGGCCGCGGCCGCGACGGCCCACGCCTTCCCGTTGCCCGAGGACTTTCGCTTGGTGCTCCCGCCGTCGTCTTTCTTCTTCTTCGCCATGAGGGTCATCCTTTCGGTGGTGAGAACGCGGCGAGCGTTAGTGCTGCTCGATCCGTGGGTCCCAGGGATTCGCGCCGCGGCGCTGGCGACGGCGCCGGTGCCGACGGCACGGAGGGCTGACCAAGAACCTGCCCGTAGACGGTCTGGTACGTGACCGCGCCCACCGGGCCGCCGTAGGCCGTCGCCGCGCCGAGACCGCCCCAGTACGCCGCGCGCTCCCAGTTCACGCGCTTGGCGGCCGAGTGGATGCGCTTCCAGTCGGGGCGCACGCGGTACCCGCCCACGCTGAGATTGCGCGGTGTCGGCCCCGAGCTCGGGTCTGGACTCCCAGGCGTCTGGACGTCCGCCGCTGGCCTACAGCCGCAGCGCACCCCCGAACGCTTGAGCGCCTCGCGCGCGAGCCGCACGCCGAACAGGCCGACGTCCCCGAACATCGGCGCGGCTTCGTCAGCACGGTCGAGCGCGTAGGCGATGGCGGCGTGGTCGGCCTCGGTGAGCGGCTGGCGCGCGAGGAGTCGATCGAACGCGTCGCGCGCGCGCCGCACGCGCGCTCGGCCGCGCTCGTCCTCGGCCTGGTCGGCGGCGATGTCGGCGACCCACGGCAGGAGTTCGCGCGGGTCGGGCGGCTCGTCGGGAATGGTGGCGGGCGCGCTCATGAGGAACAGACCCGCGCGCAGCGCGTTGCGCGGCATCGCGGGGTCCAGCAGCACCGGCCGTCCATCCTCGACGGGAAACGTGTGTCGGCCACTGCCCGTCTCGATGGTGGCGAGCTGGCGTACGGCGTCGGGGTCGATGAGTTCCGCCGCGGCGTTGTAGAGCACGCTGCGCTCTACGCAGTTGGGGTTACCGGGCAGCACGCGCGCGCGCTGCGTGACGTCGCACGTCACGCGCGGACCGTCGCTCGGGTTGCCGTCGTCGTGGCGCTGCGGCAGCGACCGTATCCACGCGGCGAGGGCCGCGGTGGTGGCGAAGCGCGCGGCGAGCTGGCGCACGTCGTCGCGCTCGGTGGCGGCGAGCGCCACGCGGGTCAGCTTGCCGAGGCACTCCGAATCGTTGAGGGGCTCCGCGATCACTGCGGCCTCCTGCGTCGTCGGTGCTGCTGGTGTTACTGCTACGGCGGTTGAGCTTTAGCGTGCGGTGGTGCCGTTCGTCGGGCCGTGGGTGGTGCCGTTCGTCGGGCTGGTCGCGGCGGCGGCTGGCTTCGCCGCGGGCGTGGTGAGCTTCGTGGCCGCGAACTTGATGCCCAGCTCTAGAAGCTGCGGCAGCGTGGGCATGATGGCTTGCACGAGCGGCTCCCACGGTGACGGCTTGTTCGGGTCGACCGCGGCGATCGCCGGCTTGTCGTCCTTGGCCTCTTCCGCCACGGCGAGCGCTGTGCGCTCGCGCGTGGTGATGCCGGCGTTGTCGGCGGCCTCGATGAGCTTCGCCGCGGCGGTGACCATCGTCGAGAGCTGCGCGGACAGGTCCTTGGTGACCTGCTGCATCGCGTCCGCGTTCGTCTTGGCGAGGCGCTCGACGCTTTCCAGGGTCTTCGCGAGCGCCATGGCGAGCACTTCGTCACTGTTGCCCACGGAGTTGCTCAAGCTCGCGCCGCCGACGGTGACATAGGCGGGCGTGGTGCCTACGATGGCGCCGCGCTCGTCGACGGCATCAAGGCGGTACTTGCCGCCGACTTGGCCCACGGCCTCGCAGAAGCCTCTGTGGCTGCACTCGACCGAGACCACGAGCGGTCCGGACTGGTCCGCGGTGTTCACGCGCTCCAGCGCGCCGCCTCGTGGCGGGCACTTGCGCACGCGCCAGCCGACGGCGGTTGCCGGTACGTCCACCGGATCACCCTGCGCAGACCACGCGAGTTCCGCATCGACCTGGGCCATGCGTCAATCTGGGGGCAGATCCCCGGGATCGTCACACAATTTCAATCCGGAAATCGCTCTGTATTCATGTAACTATATGAA
>Ga0209082_1000456_pt1 | contig 14005 bp, 6 predicted proteins | sample ColdCreekSource_FD_184127 | JGI IMG/M metagenome (GOLD analysis project Ga0209082, IMG submission 184127) | Groundwater microbial communities from Cold Creek, Nevada to study Microbial Dark Matter (Phase II) - Cold Creek Source (SPAdes) (version 3) | ecosystem: Environmental > Aquatic > Deep...
ACCTCGATAGAGCGGTTTCTCAGTTCTATCCATCCTACGGTGAGAGTAGACTGGATGGTGATGGTGGTGCATTTCAACCACCAGATGGTGGTGGCCCATCTGGATCCTATTTCCATGAAGAACTTTCGATCAATGAGAATGAGGAAAAGGAAGATGAAGAGTATCTACGGGCCGAAGAGCCGATAGAGCCAGTTTTTCCTACAGAGCATACCAATGATTCATGCGAATTTGAGTTCATGATGACAGATGAGAAGCGAAATGAAGAATTAACTGATCTACTTAAAATGATGGAGAAACATCCAAATAAGCATTTCCATAAGCATCTAGATAAGATTGATAAACAAAGACTCCTAAGAGCTCAGCTTAAGTTTGAAAAGGCGCTGGAGCGGGCTCTAGTCGAAAAAGGCTTTACACCAGAGAGCATTCTTGCTTCTCGCAGTAGCTGGCGAAACGCAGCTTTAATAAAAACAACACATACAGATTATATAGCTGCACGGACCTTAGATGTAACATTAAAGAAATATAAGAACAAGATAGCAGAGAGTCAAAACTTTCATCGCATTCTTGATGGTATAAGAAATGGTTTAATTCAACTTATTAAGAAAGATGAAAGATAGATTTCTTTGACTTTGCTCTGTCTTCGGATCATGGTTGTATGTTTGTTCTGTATATTGATTGTTTGTTCTGTATATTGATTGTTTGTTCTGTATATTGATTGTTTGTTCATGAGTCCCCCCCCCCGGACGTAGCTGAAAGGTGAACCGGGTCAACAAATCACGATCATTTTGGTATGAAATTGAATGAATCTAATTCATCTAGAAATGTTGGTTCGAATCCAGCTCGTGACCAAGCTTTCCTCACCAATCCATATTTTGATGAAAGGCTTTTTTTTCTTTCGAACAGGGATATCATCTATAAATATTATTATATTAAATAGAATCCACTCTTTCTAAAAAGCTACCCTACCCTCAAAGGGAACGTAAGCAGCAAAGCACGGAACTCGCTTTCTTTTCGATTTTGGGATCAGCCGACTGGTAGCTATCGCATGTAGTCGTAGGCGGAGAACAAAAAGTGATAAACATTTAGCCCTGATATGCTCCTCGTCTGCGATTGCAATCTCTGGCTGGAGAAAGATAGAAACTTCGTCGTGATGGGACAGATGACTTTGTTTGGTAGGATCACAGGCCGGGATAATAGAATTCTCCTTTTTTTCGAGAAAAGTGCTTTCTTTTGGTCAACGCTCGCCTCGTAATAGAGACGAATGGTACACCAGTTCTCCAAGCAGCTCCGTTACGTTACAGCGGTTCGACATTTGGCAGTACCCGTCAATAACAGGAGCGAAAGACCTATCGGTGATACGAAAGCCTACCTCGCGATGAAAGACTAAATTCCCGAATGGGAAACAGTGTGAGAACCAGAACCAATACACTTTAGGCGGGGCTCCTTGTGGAATGATGAAACCGTGGTCGTTCCCGTATCATCGAATTAATAGCTTTGGGTTTTATCTTGGTCTTCCCTTTCACCGTCTTTCGAAATCGCGGATTCGTCTATACTTTTTTCGTTTTGCAGACGAGTCACAAAAAACCTACGGATCCGTCGGCGTCGGAGCAAGCGGTTAAGGCCAAGGGCGTAAGTGAGCGGTAGCCATGTGGTCTAGCTCTTCGGCTGTGCTGTTCTGGGCTAGTATACGATCAGGACTTCGATCCCGCGCGTCACAGCCGTCAGCCTAAAAGAAAATCCTTGCTGCTTCTTCGCTTGACTTTGCTTCCTATACGCAGAGGCTCGTTATTCGAGCCCCGGTTGGTTCTCTTTGAGAAATCCTTTGAAACTCGGAATTTCTTTCAGACTTTTTTCAAGCAAAGGCATGAAGTTACTAATGAAATCGAAATACTCTTAATAGGCTTGGCAGGATTGGACAAAGAGAAGAAGGGCTACTAGTCTTCTTTCGACCAGAAAAGGCAGTTGCCAGACTGTTGAGTGAAAGCTCTTTCTATGACAAAGGGTAATCCCACAGAACACAGAAAGGAAAAGACTTGACCAGTCATCTCTTCTTGGAAAGTCCTTGAATAGCCCTAGTTCCAGAAGGAATTGATCAACAACATTTCCAAAGCTCATGGGGGCGTATCCGTATTTGGCGGAGTAGGTGAACGTACCCGTGAAGGAAATGATCTTTACATGGAAATGAAAGAATCTGGCGTAATTAATGAACAAAATATTGCCGAATCAAAAGTCGCTCTAGTCTACGGTCAAATGAATGAACCACCGGGAGCTCGTATGAGAGTTGGTTTAACTGCCCTAACTATGGCGGAGTATTTCCGAGATGTTAATGAACAAGACGTACTTCTATTTATCGACAATATCTTTCGTTTTGTCCAAGCGGGATCCGAAGTATCCGCTTTGTTGGGTAGAATGCCTTCTGCGGTGGGTTATCAACCCACTCTTAGTACCGAAATGGGTTCTTTACAAGAAAGAATTACTTCTACCAAAGAGGGGTCCATAACTTCTATTCAAGCAGTTTATGTACCTGCGGACGATTTGACCGATCCAGCTCCGGCCACGACATTTGCACATTTAGATGCTACTACCGTCCTATCAAGAGGATTGGCCGCCAAAGGCATCTATCCTGCAGTAGATCCTTTAGATTCAACGTCAACTATGCTCCAACCTCGGATTGTTGGTGAAGAACATTATGAAACTGCGCAAAGAGTTAAACAAACTTTACAACGTTACAAAGAACTTCAGGACATTATAGCTATCCTTGGGTTGGACGAATTATCCGAAGAAGATCGCTTAACCGTAGCAAGAGCACGAAAAATTGAGCGTTTCTTGTCACAACCTTTTTTCGTAGCAGAAGTATTTACGGGTTCCCCAGGAAAATATGTTGGGCTAGCAGAAACAATTAGAGGTTTTAAATTGATTCTTTCTGGAGAATTAGATGGTCTTCCTGAACAGGCGTTTTATTTGGTAGGTAACATTGATGAAGCTACTGCGAAGGCTACGAACTTAGAAATGGAGAGCAAATTGAAGAAATGACCTTAAATCTTTGTGTACTGACTCCGAATCGAATTGTTTGGGATTCGGAAGTGAAAGAAATTATTTTATCTACTAATAGTGGACAAATTGGCATATTACCAAATCATGCGCCTATTGCCACAGCTGTAGATATAGGTATTTTGAGAATACGACTTAACGACCAATGGTTAACAATGGCTCTGATGGGAGGTTTTGCGAGAATAGGGAATAATGAGATCACTGTTTTAGTAAATGATGCGGATAGGGGTAGTGACATTGATCTACAAGAAGCTCAGCAAACTCTTGAAATGGCGGAAGCTGACTTGAGTAAAGCTGAAGGCAAGAGACAAACAATTGAGGCAAATCTAGCTCTCAGACGAGCTAGGACACGAGTAGAGGCTAGCAATATGATGTCGTAACTAGTTGGTGTGTCCGAATAAGCAAAATAAGTGTATAAACAGAAGTTCTGTTTATATACCTATTTTGCTTCTACTGATTAAAGATTAAAATGAAAATTGAATTAAGAATCAAATCCAATCAAGTAGAATCGACCTCTCATGCAAAGAACTAATTTGAAATTCAAAAATTCTATAGATAAATAGAATAGGATGAAAAATATACAAAATAAATAAAAGGGAAGGAGTAGAAAAGCTCATTATATACTATACTATTTAGGCTGCTATCTTATCTAATAAGTTCTACCTATCTAATAATACCTACTATTGGATTTGAACCAATGACTCCCGCCGTATGAAAGAAAGACTCTAACCACTGAGGTCATTTATCATCACAAAGAAAAACAAAAAGCAGTATTTTACATAAGGCAGGGTGCTGACCGATGCAGAAAGAAGGTATGGAGCAATGAAGAAGTTGGTCTTAGCGCTTTTGAACGCGAAGAGGAAACTCCGCCTTTGAAAAGAAAAGACACCCAGTGGTGGTACTCACTAATCAGCCACTTAAGGCTGTCTTGGCTAAGCCAGACCGACCTGTCGGGCAGGGCGATGGAGTTGGGTATTTATGACATCACAATCAGGCCACGAACAGCGAAGAAGGGGCAGGTCTTAGCAGACTTCATGACCGAGTACATGGCATTGGGTATGGAGAAAGTGGGATGGGACAGATAGCATTAAACAACTGAGCTTCATAACCAAACCACATCATGGCCTTTTGCAGTATATTGCCTAGATATCATAGGAAGGTTAACCCGAAAGCAGCCAATTGGACATGAATACATCTTGGTGGCTATCGATTTTTTCACAAAGTGGGATAAAAACATCCTACACCACGATCACAGCGGCACACGTCATAATCTTTCTGAAGAAGCAGCGATAACAGCTCCGGGTTTAGAGGTGCCATCCCTCTCTCCGGTTGGGTTTCTCGTTCAAAAAAACTACCCGGGGGACTCAACCGTTCTCAAGTGTGATCCCCGACTAGGGGCTCCCACTCGATAACTCCAATAGCAACTCAATTAGTAATAACTGCTCTTGTGATCCGGGTGAAGTGAAGATTAGAGGTGAATCAGAAGCCAGAGACAGCCCTACTGCTAGTCGGGTTTAGCGTTCCGCTTTCTCCTCGAACTATAGAGCTAAACGGCTTCCGCTCCACTATTGAACCTTCTGTTTCAGCACCATACCTATTGGACCTTCAATGTAACTCCATCCTGACTCCCGCCTTAAAAGCCCTACCTTCTCGTCACTTAGTATCTATGTATGCTATCGGAAAGGTGGCATTCAAAATAAATTCTAGTCACGTTATAGCTTTCAGTGCACGGACCGCCGAAAACAAACTGTTGCGTCCGGTCGAGCAGGCGCACAATCACTACTATATCTCTTTCATTTACACCCATTATGAACTGTAAGAGGTACAATGAGACCAGGAATCACCTTAGCTACGGCTCCGACTTCCCTTTGGTCAGTAGTGCAATGATCTGTTAATGACCGGCGTAACATTGAAGTTTACTTTCGGCGTGGGCCTTTGCCCTCTCAAGGACTTCTTCATAAGCAGTATTTGATGATGCCTATAGCCGAAGAGTATAAGACCATTGTGATTCTTGATGACATTGAGCCTTGCAGTTCATATACTTACTCTAGGGAAAAAAGTTCATCTATGATTCCCCAGTTTCGTATATAGCTGATCGAATTCTTATATCAGAAGAACCGATACACATCCGAAAGTCCCATCTTCGATAGGAACCCTATCAGTTAAGAAACAATCTTAGAAGTCTTTCATACCTTAAGGCCCAAGGTATCCTTTTGTTTCATAGGAAATTCATCACAAGGAGTGAAAGCAGCTTTTTATGACTCAACGTTTATGAGTTTCTCAACAGGAGGAATGAAGACTCAGTCGGAATGGAAAGTAGCTGAAATAAAAGATGTGTGGATAGTTTTCCCTGAGATACCATTGATATACATTAATTCAACAATTCAATATGAAAGTGTTAGAGACTACAGTCATAACTGCTTTCTCTATTTAACGATCTATGTTGGAAAGAGTTGTTCAAAGCATTAATACAAGCGTAGCAAGAACTATTTTCACATAGAAACAAGATAGCATATATCCAAGAACTATATGTTCTTATATAGACCGGTATTTGAGACATATGAGATAGCATGAATTCAATATAAGTCTTACCGAACAGAAACTAAGACATAATCGTAGACCCATAATATCTCTCCAATAATGATATAACTGTTCATAATGATAGAATTAACAGCATGATCCTACCATTTAGGTGAGAGGCTAGTCGGCAGGTATAGTCTCTTAATGCCTATGAGTCTCAGTTATTGAAACAATTCCTACAGATGGCTCTATACGAGAATGGGTTTTAGTTCTTTCTTCATTTCTAAATCAGGTATAGGGTACACGCCCCCTTTGCAGACTTACGATCTGTTATTGAATCAGGTATTGAATACTAGCCGTGTTTTACGGTGAATATGAATTGGGTTGCCAAGGTATTGTTGTGAAAGTCCTGATAGAGTTGAGAGCAAGAACTATACAAGGGAGTTATAAAGAGAAGACGGAGTTAAGGTTCTATAAGCTTCATAGTCCTGATATCCTATATGATTAGTTCTCCGGGTAAAAATTAGACATTCTTTCTTTTTTTTCTAATGAACTCATATAATGAACTCCTTCATTGTTCGTTTAGTGGTTCTATGATTATTCATGCTTTCTGTTAGAGGCTGGTTGTTTATATAACTCAACTTCTAAGTCTTACTGTGACTCTTCGGGATCGATCTCAGAATAGGCTTGTATCATTATAGAACCCACCCTGCATTCATTGACTCGCATTTCAACAAGAATTAACCAGCTCTCAAATACTCATGAATTCATATAACTGCATCATTAACTCTTTCAATGACATGAATCATTACCCTTTAAAGCATGAAATGGCCTTATGCCTACGGTCGCATGAAAAGTAATGATTGTTAATCTCACGTTATTTGTTGTTTTTCTATAGGCATGGATCTAGACCGAAAGTATTGTTGAAAGATAAATAAGGTATCGAAGCAAAGCGAAGATACTCGTAGGAAAGAGGTATCGAACGGAGTGAGATAAATGCCTCGAGAGGAAAGATACGAGAGGTATCGAACATGAGAAATAGTCATTGGGAGTTCTATAACGATCATTAAATAAGAACTATACAGACAATCGAAGATCCGCTGTAAGACTGACTTATTTATAGAACGGGACTCAGTGAGTTCTTATTATCAATATACGAAGAGACGGAGTTATTAATTCTATCAACGCGCATAACATATGGGTTGTTATTATACAGTGAAATGAATGAACGGAGTAGTATCAATTATACGGGGAAGTCTATCCATCATCGATGTTATAGATATTATAGAATTGTTATATCGGATCTATAACTAGGCCAGTCAGTATATTCATGGTTGGTATCGGAGATCATACGATCTTTTAATTGCCAACTTCTATTCCTGCATAATGTCCGATGCTAGTTGCCCATCTCTATCTGTCATCATGAACTAGTGTTGGATTGATTCAATGGTAGTTAGTCCGATATGATCCTGTTCTTAACAAATCTTCGATACCTCGGTGCGAGCATCTCTCTGAATCCAATCGATACCTATCTCTTTCCGATACTATCGAACGGAATGTCATTCAGATGATTCATGCTGTTGATAGAACCAAGATAACTGCATTCAATGGCAGGCATATCGATACATACCTCTTCGTATGGTGTATACCCTCCCTCGCTTTGTATGTGCTCACATCTCACTGAATCAATCCGTTCGATTCACATCCTACGGCTCATTACTATCAACAAAACCATAGAATAACAGCATTAACTATGAACATCTGGGCACCCTACGGCTCATTACTATCAACAACTATCAATGAATCGGCAACAACCATAGAATAACAGCATTAACTATGAACATCCGGGCACCCTACGGCTCTATGCTCCATCTTCGAATCATACCTCTCGTATGGTGAGCATCTCACTTCGTTCGATCCCTCTTCGTATGGTGCATTCCCTCTCTTGTACCCCCAGTCCCTCTGACTACCCAGGATCTGACGCCTGGGCTACCCGAGCACCTCATCTCAATATTCTCTCTCTTCCATCTCCAGCTGAGCGGCTGGATCCGCTCGAGGGGTAGTACCTGCTGACGAAAAGAAAAGATAGAAGGAAGTAATCGCCTCCATAACCAACCAAGTCCGTTGAGTCCGTAGCACCCGCAAGTAGCTTATTCAAAAGGTCGGTCTGGGGGGCTTATTGGTGATTAAACGATACAAAGGGCTGAGACTAGTAGGTAGGGAGGGGAGGATGCCTCTTTTCCGTTCTAAAGAGGCTACAGGGCCTTCGATTAGGACTTCCATCTAAGTTAGCTTTATGCACGCACCACCTGATCCGAGAAGCCAAACCTTCTCTGTTACCTGAAAGGTTTCAAGAATCATTCTGGTACCGGGGTAGTACCTACTATTCTTTCTATTCATTCCGAACCTGGGGCTTCGCTTGCTCGCCCACTTATCCATGCGTTCTTTGGTAGGCAGCATAGCATCTTTTGGGTTTCCACTTCCCTTCCAAGAAAGACTTAAGTGAATTAACCATTCGCTTACTCTTCTCCTTCGGATCCTCGCTTTATTTATTTAAAATCTTTCTGACTTGGGTAGCCGGATCTTGATAATTAGAATAGGCAAAGCTCCCCCTTCCTTTGGTGATGAAGTTGGGCAGTCTTTATTATGTCAATTCTGGGTCAACCATATTCCCATCCTCGGCTTTCAGCCTCAGAGACTTTCCAACCTTTTCGGTAGGAAGGATCACTACAACTTTACTCAGGTCGGGCACTACCCAATGATAAAGTACCGGTTACAGGATACCATAACTAATTCACGACTTCTCCATCGAGCAATGCAACTCGAGATGGAACATGTATTATTTCATTCAAAATAGCTATTCTAAAAATATGAACAGCATGAAAAATGCAACTTTGAAATAGCATAGGTGATGTGAAATTCATCTTCGAGCCATTAACCCGCATTCAGTGGGTAAAGTAAAGTAGAATGGCATGGGATTTTGCCCAAAAAGTGCTTCACTGGAGAAAGGGATTGGGAATCGGTTCGGAATTCTCAAACGTATAATAGAATAGAATTTAAAGAAATAGAATAAGTGAGTAAGTGAATGAAATCCGCCTTACTTGATGAGCTTTTGTCATTCATGAGTCACGCCGAGAATAAAGGCAGGGCCCAGTCCGTATGGAAGGCAACCCCAGCTGGAACTCTGTGATTCAGGAGTGATGTAAGCGAATCTTTCAGGCGATGTCGATTACGATTTCGTTGGGGTTCAGTGTATCGTGGCTAAAAACTAAGCCAATCTCGATATCCTCACTCACGGCACACTTGATATATCTTTTTTTGCGGCTTCACAAGTGAGAAATGATTCTTAGCGCGTGCTACGAATTTCAAGTGATCGATCGGTTTCTACTCTGCGGAGACCGGCTTGACCCTAAGGTGGTACTTTGGGCGCTGGTTTTTCGAAACCGATTTCTCCTTTCTTTTTTACGCTACGATCTTTCTTCTCTTATGAAATTTTTAACCAAATGAAACGGATTCAATGGCAGCCCTTCTTCCTAACATTTGCAGACTAAGCCCGGAAGTGACTGAACTACCTTTCCCAGTCTCAGGTCCCATTGGCAAAAACCTCTATCAATGAGAAAGAAGGAGAGATCACTTTTCATACCTAAAAGCAGCCATTTCTCTTTACTACGATACCACATCCAATTTGATTGAACTCACGGATCCAATCGCCAAGCCAAGGAAAGGCCAGTCTACTGACTAGGGTTCAAAGAATTTACCCAGGCATGGGATAGCAAGAAGAGCCTAGATGGCAAAGCGAGCAGCTGCGCTAACGGTAATGAAAGGGATGATGCATTTAGGACAAAAATACGGGGTTTACTCAAACGAGTTGAATAAGCAAGCCAATAAGATAAAATTCCTCTTGTTGAACCAGCTACTAATCACCAAGTCCTTTGTTTAGCCAAATCCGCTTGGTTGGTGAGAGAATGGATTTTAGCATGTCATTTGATTGAGAGATGCGAATCAGTCACGAATCTAACTAGAACTCCGCGAGTGAACGAAAAGAAGCAAACCAGACTAGACGGAAAGAACTCCGAGTAAACAAAGCGACCATCTCATCAGGCCGATCTCAAGTTGGATGAGAAGGCAAAGCAAGTACCTCCCCTCCGATCCTTGAATTCGTATAACAACATTAACTCGCCTACGGCTACAGAGATTCTATGAACAACATCATTCCTCGAGTATCATACCTCTCTGATAGTATGGTGTATTCCCTCCCTCGCTTTGTGCGAGCATCTCACTTCGTTCGATCCCTCGAGTCTCCATCTTCGATTCAAGCCTCGGTGCGAGCATCTCCGATCGATACCTACCGATGATGAATGTCATTGAGAGCTGTATATTGTTCTTTCTTTGTTTCTAGAGTTCATGATGAATAATGCTTTAGAATGTATATTGTTCTTTTCTTTAGTTCCGGTATAGAGTTAATATCAATGTTGTTATTCATAATGCAGCATCGTTGTTTGGATTCTTTATTGAACATGAAAAAGCGGATGATGAATATTAGTAAATCTTAACCATCAAGATGTTTAGTTGAAATAGAGAAAGTTGATATTAATGCTGTTAATTCTCTAGTTATGATGCTTGTCAAGAGAACTCTCAATTCCTGGATAGCATTAATGCACAGTGAGAGACCGGATTGGACTCTTTGAATTACCATTAGACTACCAGAGTACTAATGCACCTATGATACACTTTTTAATACCAATAAGAGTTCAACAACCATGCACAAGAAGGTGAGCCCCAATGGGGCAACCCGCGCTAGACCCCCAGATTGTTCTTAAGTATATTAATAGGAGCAGCTTTTTGGTAGATGAATTCTAATTATTTATTAAGAGTCTTGGTCCAATCTATGACTTAGCGCACAGGAGTTCCTGAGGGACATCATGAGGCCCACACCCACTCATCAAAAATAGGTGTGAAGCTGACTTTGACTTGCACGACCCCTATTGTATTGGAATTAATTGATGCAGTTATTTATAGGTTCATGTTGTCAACTAATCTCTTCTTCTTATGTTCGCCCGGCTCTATGTTAGAACATTTCTTTCTATTAACTGGTTCATGCTATTCTGATCTAAGTGGTCCTATTCTGTGTCCCGTGCTAGGAAGCATTACTCCTCTTTTCATTCCAAATTCTAGAATACGACCGATACGATTGATTGGTCTGTGTGCCTCTCTTATTACTTTTTTGTATCCCCCTGTTCCTCGGATACAATTCGATCCTTCTACGGCCAACTCTCAATTTGTGGAAAGCCTTATCTGGCTTCCTTATGAAAACATCAATTTGATTTTAGGTATAGACGGTATCTCTTTATTCTTCGTGATATTGACCACATTTCTGATCCCTATTTGCATTTCAGTGGGTTGGTCTGGTATGAGAAGTAATGGGAAAGAGTATATTACAGCATCTCTAATTCGTGAATTTCTAATGATCGCCGTGTTCTGCATGCTGGATCTTTTACTATTCTATGTTCTTCCCGAAAGCGTGCTAATCCCTATGTTGTGCGGAGCTGAGCATCTTCTATTCGCTGGGATATTTTCCTCTGCAGGGGCCTTGTGCAGTAAACCCCCTACGGGCGGTCCCGCGAAGCTTTCGGGGGGGTAGTCTTGTGTGTAAGCATAGCATTTCTGGTCGAACCCTAAAACAAGAACACCAGTTCTTTCCTTTTGTTTATGTATTATCTCACTTCGTTCGATACCTCGTACCGTAGGTACGAGTATCTTCGCTTTGCTTCGATACCTCGTAGGACACCTACTCGGGTCTTGTATGGATATGCAGGAAGGGGTGCTCCTAGGTGTGTGTAGGGTATTGTCCATTAGAGGATGAGGATTCGTCTGGGGGTGTGTCCACACTTGCGCGAATTCGGGTAACGGCTACAAGGGAGAAATCGAAAGGAAACTGTATCCGGCCAGGGATGGACGTAAACTCTATAGCTACTTTCCGAGGGGATAATCGTCCAGGTCTTAAAGAAAGCCCTAATATCCACATCAGTATTCCGCATCAGTAGCGGTTCCTCTATTCCGCGTCGTCGGAAAGGTTTTTGAAAAAGACAAGTTGCAAAAACAAACGGGAGGACCAGTTCAGTATAATTCCGAAGAAAGAGATCCAGAAGCCTAAGTAAGAAGCTACAATATGCCGAATAAATCATCCAGGTCTATGAGTTGTATTTCATTGAGTTCTCGCCTTCGGAAAGCTTGTTCTATACTTCGGTACCTTTATTCGGAGAAGCTGCCTATAGATATAACATATTTTTTTATTTAATACAACCTAAGACTTCAATACGAAGAATTGTAAGCCGTTTTACTCTCTTTCTTTTATTTAAAGCAACAACTATTGTACATCTAATGGTTAGGATTATAGTTGAATAAAGACTTAACCACTATTATGGTTAGGAACTATTATAGAATCTTGAATAAAGATTTAACTCTTTTTTCCATATTAAAACCTTAATCTATGATTGAACGTATAGTTCTTACGGTTTAAATAAAGAGTATATGATAGTTCTTATGTAAAGAAAAAAAACTACTATGATGCAATATAGAAATAAAAAATAGGTTCTATCATAAATGAATTAAATCCTTACATTGCTCTATGAATATGAAGTCTATCGTTATAGAAACAAGGAATGGGATGTTATAGAAGAATAGTAGTGTTTTATAGTCACAGCCATTAATTCCATATCCCTCTGGTTTTTTAACTAATGGTGAAAAGCTATATACTTTCCATAAATTATAGAATTTAAAATTGATAGTTCTAACTTCAAGAAAGTTGACAGTAAAACCGATATCAATCGGTTCCCAAGAAACTGGGATAAAAAAAACCATTTACAATAATTAGACTTTATTGTATAGGATTACAATCCTTTTATGATAAAGTTTGTTGTGTTCTGAAATTATTGACGATTAGAAATAATCTAAAGTATAGACTTTAATACAAGAAACTCATGTTTTATTATAATATAAAATTAGGATCTCAATACCAGCTATAGAATTTTGAAATGGTATTAATCGAAGATAGCCGTAAATCGAGGAACCGTAGTCTTGCTACTAATATAGTATCTAATGATCTCAAAAGAAAGGATTGATGCGATTCTCTATATACCTCTTATATTCAATTATATACCATGGTACGAGTCTTGATCTTACTTCAATGTCTTCGTTCCATACATTTGAAGGACTTATATCCGTTATCTCTATTCGATTATATACGAGTCTTGATACAACTATCTGCGATACCAGTGAAATGGAGTTATGCTTGATCTTCTTGTATGAGACCAGGATCTTATACAACTCACTTCGTTATGAATCTGCGAAAAAATACGAGGATTACCTCTTAATGTTCTCAAAAGGATTGATGCGATAAAGACTTATATCCGATGCATAAAGTCTTGTTATATCTCAATGATATGCGAATACAAACAACCTCTTGATTCGAGCCACTTCTGGGGACCTGAAAAGAGCCCTGTTTGGAATACGGATGAGATCATAAAGTAGAAAAAGCAGTTCGGAGAGGAAGGAAAAGTGGTAGAGTTTGTGATTAGCCAGCAAGTATTATATGAAGGGAGATACCTTCGGGCGAGTTCTCAAAGGAGATGGCTAGCCCCGTGGAACAATTTTGAAAAAAGCTATTGATTATATTGAATTCATTATTCAAGGCAAGAAAACCATAAAAACCCAAAAAACTAACGAGAAAAAAACTACACAAATGAAAGACCTGTTTGTTCCATAAAATCTCGTTTATAGAGACATTCTCATTAGATAAAACTTTGTCTTTCATTTTTGTTCTAAAATAATTAAGTAAACATAAAGCTATAAAGAGAAGTAGAAAATACAGAAACACCCACCAATCGGACTGTGTGTTTTCAAAAATCAAATGCACCACATAATGTTAATAGTCCCTCTCCCGGAAGCGGTGGGGTCCAGCCTTCTACATATTTCCCCGATACTACCGTTCCATTCCATTTAGCGGAATAGTCCACCGGAAGTCCCAACCGAAGATGATATTTGACTATAGCTCTATTTAGAGCAAGATTAATGAATCCCATAATAATATATAAACAACTACAAAAGGAAAAAATGTAATAGATTAATATTCTATAGGGGCTTTGGAAAAGAATTGAAAAAAAGAGAAACATTTTTGCCATTGAGATAAGAGCCAACCCTCTCTTAAATATACTGTCGCTGCAATAATGTCTAATGCTAGTCCCCCTCATGCGGAAATTGGTTCCCCCACTCCCATTTATTTTGGATTTGGGTCTTGCCAGATGCTAGGAAAAGCCAATTTTAAGGCTTTAATCCTGGTTATTTTTTCATTTCTATGCTTATATAAGCTCTTTAACAAGCATATGTTTCTTTCCATTCCTCGTGAGCCACTTATTTCTCCGAAAGAGCAGAGAAA
>Ga0209082_1000459_pt1 | contig 13842 bp, 11 predicted proteins | sample ColdCreekSource_FD_184127 | JGI IMG/M metagenome (GOLD analysis project Ga0209082, IMG submission 184127) | Groundwater microbial communities from Cold Creek, Nevada to study Microbial Dark Matter (Phase II) - Cold Creek Source (SPAdes) (version 3) | ecosystem: Environmental > Aquatic > Deep...
GGTTGGTACACAGAAGAAGTAATCTAAGTAGTATTACAAATTAGCGCTTAGTCATCTTTGAGATGACTGAACGCTTAGATTCAAAAAGCCCCTGAGGTCAAACTCCGGGGCTTTTTTCATACAATAACTCTATGCAAACCCTGAAATCAAGCAACTTCGACCCTGCCGAACTGGCTAAATTTTCTGATTTAGCGCACCATTGGTGGGATAAAACGAGTGAATTTGCGCCATTACACGCGATTAATCCACTTCGTTTGGACTGGGTCAACAGCTTGGCGAGTTTGCGCGGTAAGCGTGTGCTTGATGTTGGTTGCGGTGGCGGTATCTTGGCGGATGCTATGGCTCGCAAGGGAGCAAGTAGCGTTTTGGGTATAGATTTAGCCACCAAATCGCTCAAAGTTGCCCAGTTACACGCTTTAGAAGCGCAAACGCCCAACGTGAGTTACCGTGAAATTAGCGCAGAAGACTTGGCGCTTGAGCAGCCTGCCAGTTACGACGTTGTTACATGCATGGAAATGTTGGAGCATGTGCCCGACCCGCAAGCCATAGTCGCCGCCTGCGCGAGTTTGGTAAAACCCGATGGGTGGGTGTTTTTTTCGACTCTAAATCGCAATGGGCGCGCCTTTTTGCAAGCCATCGTCGGCGCAGAATATGTTTTGGGCATGTTGCCGCGTGGCACGCATGAGTACGCCAAGTTCATCACCCCCAGTGAATTAGCCACATTTGGGCGCAAAGTTGGCTTAGAAATTCAGGCAACGCGTGGCCTGGAGCATAACCCCATCACGAAACGCTATAAATTAAGCGCTGATACCCGTGTCAATTACATGCTTGCAACCCAAAAAAATAGGTTTTAACAACGTGACATCAGCACGCACCATCAGAGCCGTTCTATTTGATTTGGATGGCACACTCATCGACAGCGCCCCTGACTTAGCCGCTGCTGCTGACAAAATGCGAATTGACAGAGGCTTACCCTCTATTCCTTACGATAAATACAGACCGATGGCCGGCGCTGGAGCGCGCGGGATGCTGGGTATCGCGTTTAACATGGCACCTGAGCACCACAACTACGTGGCTTGGCGTGAAGAGTTTTTTTACAACTACGAAATGTGCCTGACCCAGCGTACCAAACCCTTTTTGGGCGTTGAGGAATTACTGGCAACATTGTCCATGCGTGGGCTTGCTTGGGGCATTGTTACCAACAAATCTAAACGCTTTACAGATCCCTTGGTACGTCAAATGCCTGTGTTGCGGAGGGCTGCTGTAGTTATCAGTGGTGACACCACGGCGCATGCCAAACCGCACCCCGAGCCTATGTTTGAAGCCTCACGTCGCTTGAAAACTGAGCCGCAATATTGCGTTTATATTGGTGATGACAAGCGCGACATAGAAGCAGGTCAAGCAGCTGGTATGCCCAGTTTGGCGGCTACTTGGGGTTACATGGGCAGTCATGACGTGAGCACATGGCATGCTGACGCTACCTTGAAAGAGCCAGATTGCGTACTTGACTGGTTAGATGGTTATCTGTAAAAGCTCTATATTTGCTATATTATTTATAGCTACTCAGGCAGTAAGTGCGACGGCTAATGCTTGTTTTGATGATAAAAAATTAGATATTCAAATGCATCCACAGCACAGTAGCTCAGGCAGTCTGCTGTACGTCTGGTCCCCTCGAATGGTGCTGTCAGCCACGCAGGCGCATTTGGCAGCAGATGCCGCAAAAGCAGCTGGTTTGCAGTTTGTGCCTTTGGTGGATGGTCGTTTGCCAGCCATCGAGTGGCAATCTGCACTGCGCACCTTAGCTGCAACGCAGCCCAAAGACGCTGAAGCCTTGGCAACTTCAGAGCCGCTTTGTTCCTCTAAATTGGTTGAAAAAGACGCTTATTCACACTTCCCTACGGCTTTTGTCGTTAAAAGTGGCGATATGCCTCCAAATGTGCATCCAAACCGCTTGATTGGCGCGATGCCAGCGCAGTTTTGGGCGCAGGGGATTCAAGAGCGTTTGAGGCCTAGTAATGACGTTTCTAATGTTGAAGCGCCACAGCAATGCATCCCCCAAAACCAATTCATCGCCCTAGACCCTGTTTTAGCCGGTTTGAACGAAGACAATCAGGTGGCATTGGGCGCTTACGAGCGCGTCAGCCCTGACGGGCGCTATGTGCTGCGCTCGTTTTCAGGCAGCAAGTTATCAGCGGTAAGCTTGGTAGAAATCGCTGGGCCACCGGGTTTAACGGCCATCAAAGGGCAGGTCAGTCGGCAAAAAATCGTCTCTACGCCGTTGTCTAACGAGGCCTTTCCAGTTCAAGGTAGTTGGCGGTATTTGGTCGATACGAATGGTGATCACTATACTTTTAATAGCGTTTTAGGCAGTAAAAATAAGGACTACAAGGCGAATAGTAGTATAAAACCTCTGTTTTCAGGGGGTATGGACGGTTTTTATGCAGCGGCGTCTGAAGTCGATACCAGCTATCCAACGCGTGACGGAAAAGCCGTCAACATCCGCTCTCTCAGCTGGCCCAACGCCAATACGCCCAGCGCAACCTCTGACGAGCGACAAGGTGAGGGCATGTTGACATCTCGAACCATCACGGTGGATGCTGTGCGGCAAAGTGTCGTTGCGGACTCCAGACGCGTCAATTTATGCTTGGACCGATTGCGCGAAGACGGCGCGATGTACGCGTTGCCCATGATTTCAGTGGACGGTCAAGAATTTGCCGCCTTGCCGCAAAACCCCGTCTCGGGCGTGGCCACCATGCGTATTTTTAAGTTTGGCGCAGATGGCAAGCAGTGCATCCCTAGCGGGCAATTCACCCTGCAATCAGGCAAAGTCATTTTCGGCTTTTCTAGTAAAACCAAAAAACATGCTGATGTGGCTTACGAATACCGTGGCCAAGTCTGGTGGGTGCGGCGGGACGACAGCTTGAAATCTTTGATTCCCTTGAATTTAGCGCCTTGGGAAGACCCCGCTTTCAAGCCGACCAAAGCTAATCCTGCCTACAAAGACGTCACAGCCAGCGCCTTTCCAGGCTTCACCCGCGACGGACGCATCATCTACGCCGCCAGCTGGAAACGCTGCGACAGCGCCCTTGACAGCGCTTGCGTGCCAGAGGCCGGCTACGTCGTGTCTGACCCCTATCAAAGCAACGCTTACCGTAACGAGCTAACGCAAAACAAGGCAACAGCTATCAAAAGCTGCATCACCGTGCAAGATGTGGCCAAAGAGCGCGCCGCATTTTCAGCCTTTCACGGCACAGACTGAGCATAAATGCGACATAAAGGCGGCAGATAGCGTAAAATATACTGCTTGGGGCTGCACTGGTTTCGACATGGGTACGGACGCGCAGTGGGGCATGCCGAGCTTGAATCACGCTCGTAAAAATCGGTTCAAAACAATAACTGCAAACGACGAACGTTTCGCACTCGCTGCTTAATTGCCAGTGAGCTTCACAACAGCAGGCCGATAGGCTGGGCAAGGGTGGTTTAGCAATAAACCGTCCAGGCTGTGGAGTCATTTTTATCGGCTGGTTTGGACCTGGGCACCTTAGGTTTGAACGAGAAAATAGGGCGCTGGCGAACTGTGTAGCGTGCTCCTGCGCGATACGGTAAGTGAGATTTAAATCAGACGGCTAAGCATGTAGATCTACGCGAAAAAGTCTTATGGACGCGGGTTCAAATCCCGCCAGCTCCACCATATACATGGTAAATACGCCTGCAGCCGGCGTAATTGCTGCCTGAGTAGCTATTGAATAGATAGCATTTCAAATCCTCTGATTAGCTATTGGCAATGGTAGATAATCGAAGCTAAACGACACTTAACTTTGATTAATACGACTGCATGAGCCTATATCAATCACTACAAACGGCTAAATCTGAAGAAGATGTAAAAGACGCTTACATCAAAGCATTAGGATTAAATTTCTTAACAAAAGGATTGTCCAAAGGCTGGGTAGACATTCGCACTGATGAAATATGGTTTGAGGCTAAAGAGGCCTTGACACCACCTGTGGCCATGTTTGCCCAGTTGCTGTCGTACGTCAAGGTTGCACATAAAAGAGGTGATCAAATACCGCCATTTTTAGGTGTATTTGACCGTGAAAAATCTGCCTTGATGGAAACTAGGCACGCGCTGCCACTCTTTAAAGACAAAGATATTGAATGGTCTACAGCGGCTTCACAGGTAAGCAAAGCAACTATCAAACAGATACAGCCCTACATTGAGGCGCATTTTGTCGTTTACAAAATCGAGACACACGAAGCTGAATTTATCCAAGCCGTCAAGACAGGCATCAAAGAAGGTAAATTCATTCGCACTCCCATCACGCCTGATAACTTGAAGCAGGTTTTTGATAATTGGGTAGAAATGATTGGTAGAGAACTCGAAGGCGTGGATGAGGTTGACTACGCGTTGATGTTTTTTGCAGACATCATGCATGATGGCAAGGCCAAGGTCGTTGAAAACTTGCCAGCAAGGTTGGTTTACGATGGTGAGACACCATTGTTCATGCTTGGGGGTAAAACCTACGAACTTTCAAGCTTGGCAGGTTATCGTCGCTTTTGGGCAATTTATCACAGACCACCTGAATCAGAGCACCGTGATTATTTGTTAGCTCGTAGAGATAGTTTGATTCCTTTGGATGAGCGCAGCTTTAAGGGCGCTTATTACACACCGCTCAAGGTCGTGGACAAAGCATATGACTTGCTGGCAAAAACGCTGGGTAAAAATTGGCAGCAAAAATACATTGTTTGGGATATGTGCTGCGGGGTAGGTAATTTAGAAGTCAAACACTCTAACCACCGCAATATTTTCATGAGTACGCTCGATCAAGCGGATTTGAATGTGATGAAAGCTTCAAAGACGTGTGTGGCAGCCACGCATTTTCAATACGATTATTTGAACGACGACATTGATGATTTTGGAAACATCGACTATTCCCTTACCAATAAATTGCCTAAAGATTTGCAGCAGGCTATTGCGGATGCTAAGTCTAAGAAAAAAGATGCCAAGAAAATCTTGGTGCTGATGAATCCACCGTATGCAGAAGCTATGCATTCGGATAATACGAGTGATGGTGAAAAAGCTGAGTCCAAGATAGGCGTTGCAAGCACGCGAATTGGTGCATTAATGGACAACGCAGGATATGGCTACGCAGCGCGAGAATTGTTCGTGCAATTTGTTGCCAGAATACAAAAAGAAATTCCAAGCGCGATGCTTGCAATGTTTAGTAAATTGAAATATGTCAACGCGCCAAATTTCGAGCAATTCAGACTACATTGGAAAGCTGATTACCTAGGTGGTTTTGTAGTTCATAGTAAGGCTTTTGATGGTTTGAAAGGCAATTTTCCCATCGGATTTTTAGTCTGGAATACTCAAAAAAAGAAAGTTATAACTGATATTGAAACTGAAGCATTGGATAAAAACGCTCTATGGATTGGTGAAAAACAGTTCTATAACTTGCCGAGTAGGATTTTTTTGAGCGAATGGATTTTGCGCCCTCGATCAAATCGTACTGACGCACTACCACTTAAAAATGCGGTTACCCCCTCGACAAGTACTAAAGATGTACGTGGGGATAAATGGGCCGACGGTGCAATAGGAAGCATGATCTGTTTCGGTAATGATTTGCAGCACGCAGGAACTGGTACGGCACTTTTATCGTCTGGTTATGGTAATGCAGGGGCTTTTTTTGTTACGAAAGATAACCTTTGGCAGTCTGCTATTGTTTTTTCTGTTCGTCGCCTTATACGTCCAACTTGGCTCAATGACCGTGATCAGTTCTTGCAACCCACCGAAAAACTCACACAAGCATTCAAAAACGACTGCCTAATCTGGATGCTTTTCAACGGTAGCAACTTAACAGCAAGTGCAAACGATCTTGAGTGGAACGGTAAAAAATGGTCAATTGTTAATCACTTTATTCCTTTTACAGAAACAGATGTTAATGCCAGAAAGCGCTTTGAATCTACGTTCATGGTTGATTATTTGAAAGATAAAACACTTTCAAAAGAAGCAAAAGCCGTCTTAGACGCTGGGCGTGAAGTTTGGCGTGCTTACTTTGCTACAGATTTCGAGAGAAAAATTCGTTCCGAATTTAAACTAAACCGTGATGACGTAGGGTGGTATCAAATTCGCAAAGCATTGGAAGCAGTCGGTAAAGAGGGAGGTGCTGAGTTTGACTTTGCGCCATTTAAAGCAGCATACGACGTGCTAAGCGAAAAGCTGCGACCGATGGTTTTTGAGCTTGGATTTTTAAAGTAACGTTTATTCAAATCACTTGACTGCTTTAGCTGGACATTCGCGCCACAAAAGCTTCGCGTCAGCTAAAAATCGATAATTGCTACACCCAAATGCCCTGTCAGCAATCCCGCACAGGCACGGCTCATTAGGAAAATCAGTATGTCAAATCGTCGTGAATTTATCGTTCAGTGTTCTTTCGCCATGGGCGCTTTATCTACAGGTTCAGCTTTTGCGCAAGGTGCTATGCTGGATGAAAAAGATGCGCAAGCGGTAGCCTTGGCTTACAAAGCCGATGGTACCAAGACAGACAAAGTTAAATTCCCTAAATACGCAGCCACGCAAAACTGCAGCAACTGCGCTTTGTACCAAGGCAAAGCGGCTGACAAAGCTGGCGGTTGCCCCTTGTTTGCCGGTAAGCAAGTGGCAGGCAAGGGCTGGTGTAGCGCTTGGGCGAAAAAAGCTTAAGGCATCTTTAAACCTTATCCAGACACCATGCAAAGCCTGACCATTTACTATGACGGTGAATGCCCGCTTTGCTTGGCTGAGATTCATTTTTTAAAAAGCCGCAATGCACTTGGTTTGATTGAATTTGTTGATGTGGCTGCTCCGCAGTACGATGAAGCAACGCATCAGCTTTCATGCCAACTCGCTTTAGCGACGATGCAAGGTCGGCTAGCCGATGGCACACAGTTGGAAGGTATTCCTGTGTTCGCAGAAGCCTACAAACGGGCGAATTTGCCAAAGCTGGCATGGGTATTTTCTAGGCAGTGGCTTGCGCCAGTTTTGAACGCTAGTTATTACGTTTTTGCAAAATACAGGCACAGCATCTCAAAAACCATTGGGCCGATGATGCTGCGTTTGTCAAAGCGGTACGCGCCTGAAACTAGTACATGACATATAGCGTCGTCTGGTTCAAACGCGATTTGCGCGTGGCAGACCATGCCGCTTTGCATGCAGCCGCACAACGCGGCCCAGTTTTGTGTCTCTACGTCATCGAGCCCAGCGTGTGGGCGCAGCCCGATGCCGCGCACCAGCACTATCTTTTTTTGTTAGAGAGTTTGCGTGATTTAGACGCTGATCTGCGTCGTTTAGGTGGTCAATTACACGTTCTAGCCGGCGAATTTGTTGCCTCATTAGCTAGATTATTAATAGCAAATCCGTTTGACGCTGTTTATGCCCACGAAGAAACGGGCAATGACATTACCTACAAACGCGACTTGGCTGTGGGGCAATGGTGCAAGTCAAATAAGGTCGAATTTCACGAGTTCAGACAATTTGGCGTGGTGCGCAAACTCAAAAACCGTGACGACTGGAAAAGCCATTGGGACAAGCATGTGCGTTCGCCTTTGCTGCCCATCCCCGCCATCGAAAGCTTGCAATTCGCGACGCTGCCGTGGCCGGCAACTTTGCTACCAAGTCCCGTGAAACTTGGTTTAGCTTTAGATGCGCCTAAGCTGCGTCAAATCGGCGGCAGAAAGCTGGGTTTAGAGGTCATGCAGGATTTTCTGAGCGACCGAAGCGCGCAGTATCGGGGGGGCATATCGTCGCCCTTGTCCGCAACGACCGCGTGTTCGCGTTTGTCTCCCTATTTGACGTTTGGCTGCGTCAGTTTGCGCGAAGTGGTGCAATCGACTTATTACGCCATCGCAGAGCTACCCGCTGGCAATTGGCAAAAAAAAGGCTTGGTGGCTTTTGTCAGCCGCCTTTACTGGCATTGCCATTTCATCCAAAAGCTAGAGTCAGAGCCCGAACTTGAATTCCAAAATGTACACCGCAGCTACGACGGCTTGCGTGAAAACGACTGGAACCCCGCACATTTTGAAGCTTTGACCACTGCCCGCACCGGTTGGCCGCTGGTTGACGCTTGCGTGGTGATGCTGCGCGAGACGGGCTGGCTCAACTTTCGCATGCGTGCCATGCTGGTGTCCGTCGCCGCTTATCCGCTGTGGTTGCATTGGCGACCTGTGGGGCAGTGGCTGGCGCGGCAGTTTTTGGACTACGAACCTGGCATCCATTGGAGCCAGATGCAAATGCAATCGGGCACAACTGGCATCAACACGCCCCGCGTTTACAACCCCATCAAACAAGCGCAAGACCACGACCCGCACGGCCATTTTGTGCGCCACTGGCTGCCGTACATGCGTCGCGTGCCAGACGCGTGGTTGTTTGAGCCATGGCTAATGCCTCAAGTGATGCGAGAGCATTTGGGCTTAACCGTAGGCGTGGGCGCAGAATTCGACATCCCCGAACCCTTGGTAGATCTGCAAACTGCCACCCGTGAAGCCAAAGCCAAGCTTTTTGGGTTGCGAGCACAGCCAGAGGTTAAAGCAGGCAAAGCGGCGATTGTGCAGAAGCACGCCTCAAGAGCTAAAAAACCAGTTTTGAAAACCAAGTCGCGTAACAAAGCAGCGGTCAAATCGGAAAACCCACAAATCGCCCTAGATTTTTAGAGTCTCCAAAGCTATGAAAATGATCAAAAAAGCCAACCTGCCCAGCAAAGTCTGCATCCACTGCCAGCGTCCGTTCACCTGGCGTAAAAAGTGGGAGAAGGTGTGGGACGAGGTGAAATACTGCTCTGACCGCTGCAGGATGAGCTATTCAGGAAATAAGGGCACCAAATCGCCATGACCGCTGTTGTGTATTGGTTCCGCAACGACTTGCGTATCACCGACAACCCCGCATTCGCCCAAGCACGCCATCGTACCAATCAAACGGCTACGAAACTGCATGCCGTTTACGTTCATGACCCTAAAAACGACGCCCAAACCACATGGGGTTTCGAGCGCATAGGTGCGCATCGCAAGACGTTTTTAGCCCAGCGATTGCAAGATTTATCCTTACAACTAAAGACGATAGGGTGCGAGTTACCAGAGTTGCATGGTTCACCCCAAGACGCACTTTCAGCCTTCTGCGAATCGATGCTAACCAAGCAAATTTATTGCGAAGACATCGCTGCGCCAGAGGAGCAAGCCGAAATTGAAGACCTAAAAGATGCTGGCTTGGAAGTCAAAACGCTGTGGCAATCCAGCTTGCTAGAACCCGCAGATTTGCCGTTTGATGTACAAAATCTGCCCGCTGTCTTCACGGCTTTTAGAAACAAGGTCGAAAAGCAAGGCCTCAAGCCTAGAGAACCTAGAAAACCGCTGCTATTGGGTGAGGATTTGCCCGAATCCGCTGCCGAAAAGCACCTGAAACACTACTTTTCGGGATATTTTGCGTTGACGTACAAGTTGACGCGCAACCAGCCCATGAATTGGTCGCCAGACGAGCACTTCTCCACGAAATTTTCTCCGTGGCTGGCTTGCGGAGCGATTTCTGCGCCGATGATTTATGCCGAGTTGAAACGTTTTGAAGCCGAGCGCGGCGCGAACGACAGCACCTATTGGATTTGGTTTGAGCTGCTTTGGCGCGATTATTTCAGGTTTTTGCATCTGCATCATGGTAAAAAACTTTATATAAAACAAGGGCTTGGCAGCGTTGATCTCGCAAAGGTTCCAGATAACAGGCAAGGCTTAAAGCGTTGGTGCGAAGGCCGAACGGGTGAGCCGCTGGTCGACGCAGGCATGCGCGAGCTAGCCGCCACCGGCTGGCTGTCCAACCGCATGCGCCAAGTCGTCGCTAGTTATTTGATTCATGACCTGGGTGGCGACTGGCGCGCAGGGGCGGCGTGGTTTGAGAGCCAACTCATCGACTACGACGTTTATAGCAACCAAGGCAACTGGCTTTACATCGCAGGCCGAGGCACTGACCCGCGCGGCGGGCGGCGCTTTAACCCGCACATGCAGGCGCAGCAGCACGATGCGGATGGCGTTTATCGTCGGTTTTGGAATTCAAATTGATCTCTAAAAGATATTCAAAAACAGAAAAACGCTATAGTTACTATAGCTGTTTAGGCAGCAAATAAGCCGGCTAGAGGCATAAAACGGCATTGAAAAATACATCAAAAATGATAGCAAACAACGTTGGCAAAGCAAGCACTCTCAGATTAATTCTAGGCGACCAGCTCAACCCGCTGCACAGCTGGTTCACTGCAGTGGATGACCACGTTATCTACGTGCTGATGGAGCTGCGCCAAGAGACTGATTACGTGTTGCATCATGCACAAAAAATAATCGCTATTTTTGCAGGGATGCGAGATTTTGCAGCGCAGCTCAAATCTGCTGGCCATCGCGTCCACTACATCACGATTGACGATGAGGCGAACTTGCCGACCATCACTGACAACCTCAGCGCGTTGATTTCACATTACCAAGCCAGCGCGTTTGAATACCAGGCGCCTGACGAATGGCGGCTGGATGTTCAGCTGGCTGATTTTGCAAAATCATTATCAAAATCGAGCAAAATATCTGCGCAAATGGTTGATACAGAACACTTTTTCACCACCCGTGACGAAGTAGCCGCGCTGTTTGGTGAACGCAAAAAGTGGTTGATGGAGACGTTTTATCGGCAAATGCGCGTCAAACACAACGTATTGATCGAAGAGGGCTCAAAACCACCTAAGCCTGTCGGTGATCAGTGGAACTTTGACGCTGAAAACCGCAAAGCTTGGCCAGGTTTGCCAGTTGCGCCAGCGGATATCCGCCTTTTAAATAGTAAATCTGATCGCAAAACGCACGACCATTCTGCGCTGTTGGCAACAATTGTGAAAGCGGGCGTCAAAAGCTTTGGCGAACCGAACGCAGACAAATTCGGCTGGCCTTTGAACCGAGCCGAGGCCTTGGCGCAATTGGATACCTTTATCGACCAAGTTTTGCCCAATTTCGGCGATTTTGAAGATGCCATGAGCAGCAAGTCATGGCGTTTGTTTCATTCTTTGCTATCGTTTTCAATGAACGTGAAAATGCTGAACCCGCGTGAAGTGGTAGCAAAAGCGGAAGCAGCAGGGCGCTTAGGCACAGCGCCCTTAGCGGCTGTGGAGGGGTTTATGAGGCAAATACTGGGTTGGCGCGAGTTTGTGCGCGGGTTTTATTGGGCGAAGATGCAAGATTCTGCTGGCGTAAATCCTGACGCTAGCTATCCCGATAACAACTTTTTTGACCACCAATTACCGCTGCCAAGCTGGTTTTGGACCGGCCAAACCCAGATGCGCTGCATGGCTGCGGCAGTGGGGCAGTCGCTTGAGCAAGCCTATGCCCACCACATTCAGCGGCTGATGGTGATTGGTAACTTTTCACTGCTGGCGGGGTTGAATCCTAAGGAACTCCACCACTGGTATTTAGGCGTTTACATCGATGCTTTTGAGTGGGTGGAACTGCCCAACACCGTGGGCATGAGCCAGTTTGCCGACGGCGGGCTGCTGGCCACCAAGCCCTACACCAGCAGCGCCGCCTACATTGACCGCATGAGTGACTATTGCAAAGGCTGCAGCTACGACAAAAAATTGCGGGAAGATACACCCTCCAAAAAAGCTTGCCCGTTCAACGCGCTGTATTGGGACTTTCACCTGAAACACGTCGACAAACTATCCGCTAACCCACGGATTGGCATGGTTTACCAGCAGCTCAAAAAGATGGATGTAGGCAAGATTGAGGCGCTTCAAATGCAGGCGGCGAGTTTGCGGGAGCGTTTGGACCAGTTGTGAAGTGATGCTTTGAAGTTAAGCCATGAAGTTATGATTGAGTCATGGCTAAAAAAATGCATTTAGAAGATTTGTTGTACACCCAAGGCTTTGGCACGCGGCGCGTTTGCGCGGGTTTGTTGGAAAAGGGTTTGGTGCAGGTTTATGTGGATGAAAATACCTCTGAAGATGATAAAAATGAGGCTCAAAATTCGTCATTAAGCGGCGTATTTACTGCCTCAAAAGCTACAGAATGCATAGCACAAGGGCTACGTTTTAAGGTGCAAGGCGAGGACTGGGAATACCACGAACTCGCTTATGTGCTGTTCAACAAGCCGACTGGCAGCGAGTGCTCGCAAAAGCCGTCCATGCACCCTAGCATTTACACGTTTTTGCCGTCACCGCTGCGGCTGCGTCCGCAAAAGAGTGCGATTCAAGGTATTCAAGCAGTCGGGCGGTTGGACCAAGACACCACGGGCATGCTGCTGATGAGTGATGACGGGCAGTTCATCCACAAAATGAGTTCGCCCAAAAAGCATGTCTCCAAAGTTTATGAAGTGACGACCAAACACCCTTTGGACGACAAACAGGTGCAAAAGCTGCTCTCAGGGGTGGTTTTGGACGACGATCCTAAGCCCGTTAAGGCGGCAGCGGCTGAAATCGTCTCCGAATTTCACCTCAAACTCACACTGACTGAGGGCAAATACCACCAAGTCAAACGCATGCTGGCGGCTGTGAGCAACCGTGTGGAAGGGCTGCACCGCTCGCAAATTGGTGGTTTAAAGCTGCCAGACGACTTGCTGCCAGGCCAATGGCGCTGGCTGACTGCGCTTGATCTAGCGCAAATCCAGCCGCAAAAATAACTTCCACCAGAGACTACAATCCTAGGGTTGTCCTCTAGTTTGATTTTTGATTGGGTTGATGTGAAATTTTTTTATCGCTGTTTTGTTAGCTTGTTGTTTGTTTTTTTGAATGTGGCTGTTTCAGCCACAACATTAAACACGCCAGTTTTCGTCCTAAATTCACTGGATGCCGACGTTAGTGTGATTGACCCGAAAACTTGGACTGAGATCAAGCGCATTCCGACTGGTAAAGAACCCCATCATTTGTATTTAACCCCCGACAATAAGTCTTTTATTATTGCGAATGCGTTTAGTGATTCATTGACTTTTATTGATCCTATAACAGCGGATGTCCAGAGAACAGTTCGTGGCATTTTAGACCCATACCATTTGCGATTTTCTCCCGACATGAAATGGTTTGTGACCGCGGCTAACCGTTTGAACCATGTGGATATTTATCGTTGGGACGGTAAAGACATGGTTTTGGCAAAGCGAGTGTCTACCTCCAAAACACCAAGCCATATGTGGATAGACAGTAGAAGTACGATTGCATATGTAACTATGCAGGATAGTGATGAGCTGGTAGCAATTGATTTGCCGACGCAAACCTTGAAATGGCGAGTTAAAACTGGTGCGACGCCTGCTGATGTGATGCAAACTGCCGATGACAAAATTTTGTTGGTGGCATTGACTGGTGGAGATTCTGTGCAAATGTTTGATGTCTCTTCGGCTGGATTAGTGCCTGCGAAATTAATTAAAAACATAAAAACTGGGGATGGTGCGCATGCTTTTAGAATGGCGAGCAACAGACGCTATGTGTATGTAAGTAACCGTGTTGCTAATTCAATATCGAAGCTGGACTTGCAAACGATGGCTGTTGTTGACAGCTACAATGTGCCCGGCGGGCCAGATTGTATGGATGTGTCAGCCGATGGTAAGCAGTTGCTAGTTACTGCGCGTTGGAGCAAAAAACTCACGGTGATTGATCTCGAATCTAAGAAAATCACCAAGCAAGTCAACGTTGGAAGGTCACCCCATGGCGTTTGGACACTGGAACACGCACCGCGCTGAAATTAAAGCGATTGTTAAAGCGATGAAAGGCTTGAAATTTGCTATTATTTTTATAGCTGTTCAGGCAGAAAATACGCTGGCTATAGCTCAAAATGAGCCTAAAAATAGCTATCAAAATTGTAGCAAACCGCTTTATT
>Ga0209082_1000460_pt1 | contig 13831 bp, 13 predicted proteins | sample ColdCreekSource_FD_184127 | JGI IMG/M metagenome (GOLD analysis project Ga0209082, IMG submission 184127) | Groundwater microbial communities from Cold Creek, Nevada to study Microbial Dark Matter (Phase II) - Cold Creek Source (SPAdes) (version 3) | ecosystem: Environmental > Aquatic > Deep...
AGCAGCAGAAATTTTAGGAAAAATTGGTCTAGGAAATGAAATTGCGATCGCGGCTTTAGTTAAATTAATTGCTTCTACTACTGATGAATTTACTCGTAGACAAGCAGCAGAAATTTTAGGAAAAATTTTGTCAAAATCTTTGATGCCGAAAGTTGTTAACGCTTTAAAAAATTCCAGAACAGAAAAAGCTGTAGAAATTCTTTGGAATTGCGCTCAAAATTTATCCTACCCAGAGTTCTACTCAGCTTGGCACAAATCTCGTTCCTGTTAATTACGATTAACCCAACTAAAGCAATTACGTGAGGATAAAGATTGATGAATGAATATAGTATGTTAATTCAATGGTCAAATGAAGATAAGCTCTTTTTAGTAACAATTCCCGAATTTTGCGATCGCGTGGTTATGCCTTGTACTCATGGAAAAACACGAGAAGAAGCAATTAATAATGGCGAAAAAGTGATTGAAATGTATTTAGAAGCTTGGCAAGAAGATAACCAACCTATTCCCAAACCAATGACGCTGCAAATTGCTTAGAGATCAATGTAACAAAGCGAATCTGCGATCGCTTTTTTTAATACATCCCGCCATAATTTAGCATCGACTCGACTAAGCCAATGCCTTGAAGCCCTTCCCACTTGTTTCCATCAATGAGAAAGTCTCCCGTCGCCATCGTCCAATAACGAAAGCCCATCGCAATGTCTAAAGAAATTTGTCCCTGTGGAAGTAAAAAACAATACCAGTACTGCTGTGGAATGTATCTTTCTAGTCACAAAGATCCAGCAACAGCAGAACAATTAATGCGATCGCGCTATACGGCTTTTTGTCATGGTAAGATTGATTATCTAATGATAACGCTGCACCCCTCGAAAAGAAAGCCAAGCGATCGCAGTGAGTTAGCTAAAAGTATTAAAAATACCGAATGGTTAAACTTAACCATAATTAATATTAGCCAAGGCAAAAAAAATGATTCTACAGGCTATGTGGAATTTGAAGCTGTTTATAAAATAAATCAACAACCAGGGCAATTACACGAACGATCTAAATTCATTAAAACTGAAGGTAAATGGTTTTATGTCGATGGTCAGTTTTTACCTGGACTAATACCCAAACCTAGTGAGCCTTGTTGGTGTGGTAGCGGTAAAAAGTTTAAACAATGTCACAAGTAATATTTATATTTAAACTTAAACAAGGGAAACAATTTTTATTCGTTAAATCTCATTTGAGCCGCAGTTTCTTGAGTCTGAGTCAAAAACGCATCAATGAGAGGTTTTCCTGCGTGCATCAATGACTTGACAATCTCTTCCCCTGCTGCCTCTGGAGTTCCAGCATTAAAAGGAGGCTGAGGATCGTATTCCAGCATTAATTGAGTCATCTTAGCGACATCTTCTCCGCACAGTAAACCAAGCAAAGTTAGACCCAAATCAATACCTGAAGTTACACCAGCACCTGTAACTCGATTGCGATCAATCACGACCCTTTCGCAAATAACTTTAACCCCCAGCATTGCTAATTGCTCTCGAAATGCCCAATGACAAGTGGCTTGATAACCTTCTAACAATCCAGCTGACGCTAAGATAAGCGATCCCGTACACACACTGGTTACATATTGAGCGGTACTACTTTGGCACTTTAAAAAATTAAGAACGTCTGCATCTTTCATAACTTCAACCTGCCCTATTCCACCACCAGGAACACAAATTACATCTAGTTGAGGGCAATTTTCTAGTGTAGTCGTAGGAACAATTGTTAAACCTTCATTGCTAATAATAGGTTCTGAAGTTTTTCCAATTAGATGTGTCTCCGTGTTCGATGGAAAGCACAGAACTTGATAAGCTGCCATGACATCTAGCTGAATCACGCCAGGGTAAATTAAAAAACCGATATGCAGTTGAGTCATAGTAAAATTGTCATCTAAACATTATGTTCATGTTCGTTCATGAGATCATAATTGAAGACTTCTGGCTGTAGATAGTCCCCAAGTGGGTACACTTTGGTGTTAAAAGTCAGTACGCTGTTTAATTTCCAATATGGTTAATTCTTTACATCCTCTATTTAAAGAACTTGCAGCCGCACCAACAGAACAAGAGTTGCGTTTTCGGTTTATGGATGGGATTAGCGAACACTTTGGTATACAACGCTGGGGAATTTATCTTTTGGATGCTCCAAAGCGTCTGGCTAGTTTTGATGTTAAAGGTGTTAGCGACGCTTTCGTCGAGAGATATGAGCAAATTGGTAAATCTGTCGATCCTGTACTGAAATATGTCCTTGAATATCACGCACCTGCTCACGAAGAGTTAGTATTACCTGTAGGACAATGGAAACATAGTGAACTCTACAAACGCTGTTGTGTTGAGTACAGCCACGAGCATATTATGACAGGGCCTATTGTTGGCAATGGCGATCTTATTGGTACAATTCATTTTGCTCGTGTTGGGGATGTACCAGCTTTTTGCTCTCAAGATTTAGCTAACTTAAGCGCAGTTTGTCTTCATATATCTGCTTGTTTAGCTAAGTTGCAATTAGCCAGGGAGCATAATTTGCGATCGCATTTTAACTTATTTAGCCCAGACCAATTTCAATCTCTACAGGTTCAGAATTCAAACATTACACGCCTAACTCCGCGAGAAATTCAAATTGCTAACCTGGTTGCTAAGGGGTTAACTAATGCCGAGATCGGTAAAGACCTATGGGTTACAAGCAACACGATTAAGCAAGCTCTCAAACGATTATTTCGGAAATTAGGAGTTGCTTCTAGAACAGAAATGGTTGCACAACTGAGAGATATTCTCCAAAGATAAGGCGCACGGGGATCATTAGCGCTATATCAGCCAAAATTCGGAGTATTAGCCACATCTATTTATATTTTTATCTTCATTCAAATAGCTCTGTTGCCTCACAAATAGTTAGTTCTGGCGGCTGTTTACATTGCTTGAGTTCTACTTGTATTTCCTCTGCTTTTTCTTCCATTAAATCTTCAATATAACCAGATTGTAATGCCTCCGCTTCTACAGGGCTATCAAAAGGGCCAAAATAATAAGTGCATTTTGGTACTTTTGTGCTTATTTCAAGCCAGTAAGGTGCTTCTTCTTTTTTCCAACCCAACAGGCTAAACATTTTATCGGCTAAAGACATGGCAATTAAAAATTTATTAGATGAATTTGATAATGTTTTGTAGCTTGGTTAACATTCTCTAGCAATAGGTAGAGGTCAGGAGTAAAAGGTGTTCAGATAAAGAGCCTGGCTTTGCCTGAATTTAGGTTAAGAATATTCATACTTATTTCAGAAAATAGTTGAATAACTTATCCTCGTGGCGATGTAATCGATAAAGTGCAGCTTACAATTGAATATCGACAGCCTAAAAAATATTATCATCTAGTTTGAGCGATCATCAGTAATATATTTATCGATAAATAGGCAAGTGCTGCGATTACCCTTTGGGTAGCTCAATGCGATGCTTCTCGTGCGCGCGGGCAAAGCCCATCGCAAATACCAAAACTTAGTTGAAATTTTTTCAATTTCGTAAAAGCGTGAATCTGGCAAGTAAAATCTAAAAATAGAGAACTACTAACTCAGCCTATCTATATTTTATTTTTTTATCATTATATTTCTGTAATAAAAACCTAAGAATTATTTCCACTAATAGCCATTACATTAACAATACATTTATATTGTTCAGTTAATACCATCTTGTAGACATCAATGTTTGTACAATATTAGAAATATTTAGTCAATGAGTTTTAGTGCCTATTGTTTTTTTTGACTTGCTTAATTTAATGACATTATCTTTACTGGAACTTGCTGCCGATTTATCAACTAACAAGTCTGATTTACCATCACCAGAGGAAGTCGTTGCTAATCTTTTGAATGCTGAAAAAACAGCCAGAAAAGAAAAACTTAGTAATTCTTTTGAAGACTTAATCGGAACTTGGAGATTGCGCTTTATTACTGGAACAAAGCAAACCAGAAAAAAAGCAGGTATTGTTTTGGGTGCAGGACGTTATCTCCCCAGACTAATTAAAATTCAAATTACTTATGCTCGCGAGCAAAATAAATCCTCCGAAATGGGAAAAATTGAAAACTCTGTCCAATTTGCTTTTTTGAATTTATCTCTAACTGGCCCAGCCAAGTTTCTAGCTCAAAAAAATATTTTAGCGTTTGATTTTACAGCCATAACTGTGGCAATTTTTGGTTTAAAACTGTATCAAGGTTATATCAGGGGAGGAAAGCGCCTAGAAAAAGAGTTTTATCAAACTAAAATTAGTAAGCAAGCGTTTTTTGCCTATTTTTTAATTCAAGAAAATTTCATTGCCGCTAGAGGGAAAGGCGGCGGATTGGCTTTGTGGAATAAAAATGAGGTTCGTGAGAATTAATTATTACTAAGAAGTTAAAACCAATTGTTGGTTCAACTGTTCAACTGTACCAATCGTTTCCAATTCTATTTCAGGGCAGGTTCTTTTAATTAAGCCACATAAGGCTTTACCAGGGCCTACTTCAACGATATTAGTTATTTTCTCGTGGGAAAATTGCAGCATAATTTCTCGCCAACGCACTGAACCAGTCATTTGTCGAATCAAACGTTGTTTTAACTCTTCTTGATCAGTGGTTGGAGTCGGTTCGACATTAGACAAAACGGGAACTTTGGCATCGCTAAAAGTAACCGCATCTAGCACCGACAAAAATTGCCCTGAAGCTTCGATCATTAGTGGAGAGTGAAAAGCACCAGATACGTTAAGCTTCGTAGTGCGTTTGGCTTTAACTTTCGCTACCACTTCTGCTACAGCTTCAGGAGTACCAGAGATAACCACTTGTCCTTCACTATTGTCATTTGCTAAAACTACATTAGGAATTGCGGTTAAAATTGATTCCAATTTAGAACGATCAAATTTCATTAAGGCTGCCATGTTGCCACCATCTGCACTATCCATCAATTCGGCTCTTTTTTTAACTAGGCTCAATCCTGATTCAAAGTCAAATACTCGTGCTGCGTAGAGAGCTACGTATTCGCCCAAACTATGACCTGCGACTAACTGCGGTAAGCCAACTTTTTCCGCTAATAAATCAACTAGGATTGACTCGACAACATATAAACAAGGCTGAGTATAAAGAGTGCGAGCGAGAGTTGCTTCGTCTCCCTGGCAAATGTCTAGTACAGACCAACCTAGAATTTTTTCTGCAATTTCAAATTTAGCTTCTGCGACGGGAAGAGCTTGTAAATCCTTCCCCATTCCTACTGCTTGAGATCCTTGTCCTGGGAATACCCATGCTGTCTTGGTCATTGATTAGAATTAGATTAGTTTATGGATTAGAAAATTATCTCACTCTCTTTGTTTATTGTCGATTTTTAAAGAAAATAATTAATAATGAGATAATTAACACTCTAACCACTTAGATAAATCGCGACCGATTAATTCTTGCAGTTGCAGTATATCTGGTTGATATTCTGTTATTAGTAATTGGCGAACTTCAGGTGATAGTTGAGGCTTATAGAGGTTATTATTTTTGGCATTTTTTTTGATATTTTGTCTTAAATCAACAGGAAGTAAAGGCTTGATTATTGATTTAATTAGATTAGGCTGGTTAATAAATTTATGCCAAGTTTTGTTACGGGGAATCTGGGAAGTGTTGTGCTTCTTGGACATATCTGGGCAAAAAGTATTATCTATTGCTAAGAACTTAAAAATATCTTGTAAAACTGCAACTGGATTGGCTACAAAATCTTCGTGAAGATAAATTTTTATTTGCTGGCGAGTGAAGTTTTCATAATAAAGTTTTAACTGCCTATAGTAAAAACCTTGTGCTTTGTAATGCCAACGGGGTCCCCAATTATGATTAATTCTTTCAGGTTCGGCTGCCAATGCGTCGGTAAAGTTAGTGATCGGTTCAGCACCTGGTTGAACTGCCCAAACATAATTAGAAAAAGCTCTTTCTACAGGATCACGGAGCATAACAATTAGTTTAGCATCGGGGATATAATGTTTAATGCGATCGCAAGCTTTGGGATAATAAAGATATAAAGGTGTTGCCTCACCGATCGCTTTTTCAGTTGTTACTCCCGCAAACATTTCTTGGTAAGTATTAATATCGGTTACTGACCATTTATTAATTCTAGTTTTTGTGCCTGGGCCTTGAAAGTTTAATTGTTCCCCTTCAAAAGCAAAAAAGCCTGGCTCTTTAAAAGAACTCATGTAGATATCGGGATGTTGTTCTAAGTATTTGTAAAGTGAAGTTGTTCCCGCTTTAGCTGCACCTAAGATTAGAAAGTTAGGTAAAGTCATGATCAAATATACTCCTAATTTAAATAAATTTTATTAAAAATATCTGGCTACTCTAACCACTTAGTTAAATCGCGATCAATTAATTCTTGCAGCTTTAGAATATCTTCGCGATACTCTGAAATTAATTGTTGACGCAATTCGACGGGGACTTTTTGCTTTACTAAATTGTTTTGATTAATCTTATTAATGACTTGCTGACGCAAACTTTCAGGTAACAGCGGCTTAAGTAATGATTTAAAAGGATTGGGTTGAGAAACTAAAGAATGTAGAGTTTTATTTTTCGCGATAGGAGGAGACTTTCTAACTTTTTCGGCTAAATTGGGAATAAAGCGATCATTTACTTCTAGAAACTGAAAAATATTTTGGAGTAATGCTAAAGGATTAGTCTTCAAATCTTCGTAGAGATAAACTTTAATTTGACTGCGATCAAAGAGGTCAAAATATCGCTTTAGCTGAATATAATAAAAACCTTGATCTTTATAGTACCAAAATGGCCACCAATGCTCTTTAATTCGCCGTGGTTCTTGTTGAATAGCATCAGAAAAATTAGCTAAAGGTTCTCGTCCTGCTTGCACTAAATGTAGATAATTAGAATAAGCCCTTTCTACAGGATCACGAGCGATCGCAATTAGTTTAGCATCAGGAAGATGATTTTTAATACTCTGGGCAGCTTTGGGACTCCAAAGATACATAGTTGTAGCTTCACCAATAGCTTTTTCATGAACAACATTAGCAAAAAGCTGTTGATATTCTTCTAAGCTAGTTTTAGCCATTTCTAGATCATCTCCTGGCCCTTTAAAATCAAAAGTTTCATTTTCAAAGGCAAAAAACCTAGGTTCTTTTGAAGGACTCATATATATTTCAGGATGCTGTCTAATATAGCGATAAATCGAAGTAGTGCCGGTTTTGGCAGCACCTAAAATCACAAAATTGGGCATTGTCATCATCTTTGCTTAATTATTTATTGAGTAGTTTTACCAAAATAAAAAAGCTCTTACTTTTATTGAGTAAATTTGAGCCACTAAAAATCGCCATACTTATATACTTCCCAGAAACCTAGTTACAAATAACAATATTAAAATCAGATTTAGAAAATTCAATTAAGTGCTAGTCGCTAGTCACTTAAATACAGAACAACTTATCAACATGACTCATAATTTTGGTCAGCCGATTTTCCCAAGAAAATTGACGAGCAAAATCAATTTGTTGCCTATAACCATCTACTTTTCTCGGATAGTTTGTTATAGTTTGTTCTAAGCATCGAGCATAGGCAACTGGGTTATCAGTTTCGCACCAACCAGCAATAATATTTGCCAGTTTGAATTCAATGAGGGGCGGAATTTCTGTGGCGACAATTGGCATTCCCGAAGCGAGATATTCAAAGAATTTTAGAGGAGAAGTAAAGGTTGCAGCTTCCCCTGAACAGTGGGGATGAGCTAAGATATCAGCGGCTTGTAATAAACTAGGTAGTTGATCATGTTGAAGGTAGCCTAAAAAAGTTACGTTATTAATATTTTGTGCTTGAACTTTTTGTCGATAACTATTCAGGCGATCGCCTTTTCCTCCAGCAAAAACAAATTGAAAATTAGGTAATTGTTGAGCAACCTCTAATAGTAAATCTACCCCTTTGAATTTATATAATCCCCCTGAATAAACAATTAATTTATGACGATCATTTAATAAAAGCTGGTTACGCCAAAGATTAGCTGCTTCTATTTCTCGAATTAAAAAAGATTGATTAAAACTTAAATGTAGCTTAATAATTTTGTTGGGAGGCATTCCCTTAGCAATCATATTATCTCTAACAGAATCTGCTACGGTAACTGCTACTTGAAATAAAGGATTATTAACAATCTCTGGTTCGTAATTATTTTTGCGATTGTGTTCTCGTTCATAAATTACAGGAATTCCAGATCGAATTGCAGTTTTAACTAAGTTCCAATCTAGAGTATGAAGAATTTTTGTTTGAGGAAAAATATGTTGTGGAAAATAATATTTACAAATAATCGTACTAACGTTGGTCCATTTTCCGCCAGTGGAACTAATTGGCCAAGGCATAGCCAAAGGTAAGACTTTTAAATGTTCTTGAATATTGTAATATTTGACTAATTTTTTGGTTGGATTTTGTGGTTGAAAAACATTAACCCAACTTAAAGGATTGAAAGATTTTTCTTGATTATTCAAATAAACTAATACTGCGGGATAACCGAGATTTGCTGCGGCATTGGCTGTATTAACATCATGGACTATATGAGCTTCAGCTTGAGGCAGTGTATCTCTAGTAAAAAATATATAATACTTAGACATTATTTATGAATTAGTATCTTCTAATCCTTGGTGAATTTTTTGTTCATATTGCTTCAAACTAAATAGCATATTTTTTGCAGATTGATAAGACTCATCTAGAATTTTTTCTTGTTCTTGGCTATTATCTATTAGACCTTCATTAACTAACTGTAGAGAATTCAAAAGAGCATTGAGATTATTGCGTATTTCGTAAGAAAGATTGCTATTAGCCTGACTAATTAACTTGTTAGAAATCTTGTTAGCTAATTGCTGTTGATGAGACTGATTAGTATTTTTAAATTGCATTGAATAGAGACGACTATAAAAATCGCCTTTTTGAATTAACTCGTCATGACTGCCAACTTCCATTACTTTGCCTTGATTTAAAACTACAATTTGGTGTGCTTTTTGAATAGTAGAAAGTCTGTGAGCAATAACTAAAGTAGTGCGATCGCGACATAATTCTTCAATTGCTTCCTGTACTAATTTTTCGGAAACCGTATCTAAAGCACTAGTGGCTTCATCTAAAATGAGGATATCGGGGTCGCGTAATAAAGCACGAGCAATGGCAATTCTTTGTTTTTGTCCTCCAGAAAGCATGACACCGCGATCGCCTACTTCTGTATCAAATCCTTTAGGTAATTGAGTAATAAATTCATAAGCATTAGCTCTTTTAGCGGCAATAATAATATCAGATTCGCTGACATTTTCTAAACCATAAGCAATGTTATTAGTTATTGAATTATTAAACAAAAAAGTATCTTGACTTACTACTCCCATCGCTTTTCTAATACTTTTAATATCGTATTCTCTTAAATCTTGGCCATCAATTAAAATACTACCTTCAAGAGGATCATAAAATCTGGGTAAAAGGTCAGCGATCGTTGACTTTCCTGCACCAGAAGAACCAACTAAAGCGATCGTTTTTCCCTGAGGAATCCAAATATCTATTTTGTCTAAAACTAACTTGGCATGATTGGGGTAGGCAAAAGTCACGGCTTCAAATTTAATCCCAGATCGCAATTTAGTAAAAGTAACATCTCCCGATTGCAAAAAAGGTTTATTGTCTTCTCTTAAAAAATTAGCAACTATTTCCGCACTAGGGGAACTATTAGCAAATTGTGTGCGAGCATTATTTAATTGACCAACATAGGGCAATAACCGAAACAAAACAATTAAATAAGTTAAGAGAATAGGGGCAAAGTCTTTCATTTGGTCAGTATATAAGTAACGACAGATCATGATTAAAGCCAAAATCATAATCATGCCTGCAACTTCATTAATTGGCCCAATCATTTCCGAAATCACTTGGTTATCTAATTGTGCTTTATCTTTGGCTTTAATGAGCTTTTCAATTTCTTGATATTCTTTGTCTTCATTAGCTACTGTTTTAATCAGGCGAATTCCTGTCAGTAATTCTATGATTTTGCGAGAATATTCTTTAGATTTTTGAGATAGTAATATACCGAGGCTTTTAGATCTAAAAATTAAAAATTGATTAGCAAAAGCAATGATAGATAGCAAGATTGTACATACCAAAGTGAGCTGCCAAGACATCAAAATTAGTAAGTAAATAAAGGTTAAGATAGTAATCGAGACAATTAATATTCTTTGACCGCTTTTAATTGCCAGTGCAGTCCGATCTATTTCTCGATTTATTTTAAACAAAATATCGCCAATTTTATTTTTGGCATAATAATCGATGCCGACTCTACATAGTAAAGAAAAGCTCTCTAGTTGCATGCGGCAAACTAAATATTTTGTATATCTAATACCAATAATCGCGCTGGCATAGTTAGCCAGGTTTTTTAAAATAATAGCTAAGACGACTAAGCCAATCATAACAATCATTTTTTGCTCTCCTTCAAAGCGATCAAAGAAGGCAAAAAACTGTTTAATAATAGCTGGCTTATTAGGCAAACTATTGTTGTCGCCATCTCCCAAGAAAACAACTAAAATCGGAATCAACAGCGCAGTACCAACTCCATTAAAAACTGCACTACTTAAACTGAGAATTATTGAACAAATTATATAGACAGGTCGTTCTGTGGCAAGATTAAATAAAAATTTATTAGCAGATATATTAGACATATTATTTTTATTTATTAGTAATTATCAAAACAAAAAATAACCGGGATTAAACCTGAGGAATGACTCCTGCTAGAATCTGAGCCATCGAATCAATACTGTAATAATTTACACATCTTTTTCTGGCAGTTATGCCCTTAAAAATAGCCTCATGAAAATTATTAAAAATATATTCAATAGTAGTAGCAAGCTGTTGAGGAGAATTAGGATCAACTAAGTAACCAGTCTCTCCCAAAATATTAGGAATATCCCCGACACGAGTTGCTAAAATTGGCTTCGCCATCGCCATACCATCAGTTAGTTTTAGGGGGAATTGCGCCCTCGCAGCAGGACTATCCCTTTGAGGGACTACAATTACATGAGCTGCTGCGACAATTTCAGGCATTAAAGCTACTGGAGCTCGCGGTAGTTGAATAATCCACTTGCTCCACTTTTTCTGTAGTTGCTGATCATAATCGTCGTAAGGGCTACCTCCCACAATCACTAACTTTAAATCAGGGCGATTGAGTTGATCTAAAGCCTGCAGCACATCTTCTAAGCCCTTATAAGGTCGTGGTGCGCCAGGAAACATGAGAATTTTATAGTCACTTAAACCATACTTAGCACGGCAAACTTCCGAATCATATTTTGTCGGCTCGAACAGAGCCACATCTTTGCCGTTGGGAATACAAACACCACCAAAACGCTGTTGCAAAAACTGGTTGTGAACAGTAATTAGGTCAGAGCGAGTGCTTAAACTTTCAATCCATTTAAGATATAGAGGATGGTCAGGATGTCTCAACGCACCTTGAGGTGTAAATAAATCACGGGCTAGTTGTTTGGGATTAAAATCATACCGCCAATCATCTCCACCATGCCAACTAAGCTCCCAATCATCAATGTCTAAAAGTAAAGGGCGACGGCGATTACAAAGCTGGTTGACTAAAGCAATCCCAAAACTCGTAGGCTTGAGTTTAACAGCATAAACAATATCGCCATCAATACCTTTTAGTACCTTGGATGCAGCCCGCCAAAAACCGGAATGATACTGACAAGGAAAAGACGCGATCAATAATTCCGCATCAGCAACTTGGGGAGCTTCTTCTCCAAAAGCTACTCCTAGCAGTTCCACCTCGTAGCCCAGTTTACGCAAAGCTTGAGCCAGTAAAAATGGACGCACTCCTCCGCCCCACCTACCAGCACCACTAGCAGATAAATCGCTGACTATTAAAGAAATTTTCAATTTCCGCGCTTCTGCTTCTATCAAGGTAGTAATTCCATCATCTTTCCTTAATATGATGGAATACAGTAAGTAGAAACGTCGAGAGTAAAAACACCTTAAATTAGCTTTTAGCTTTTTGATGAATTTATCGAGAAATTGGGTTTAAAACCCTGTCCTTCTAGGACAGCTTTATATTTACTAGGAGATGCAGCTCTAGTAAATCGTGCTATAGTACAAGACAATGTTAACACTTACCTATCGCTATCGCATCTATCCCAACACCGCTCAACAACAAAATTTGTTTGAGTGGATGGATATTTGCCGCGCCTCCTATAACTATGGATTGCGGCAAATCAAGGATTGGTGTAATAGTCGAAAGTGTCTGATTGATAGATGCTCCATCAGTCATGAATTTATCATGGCGGCAGAGCTCAAATTCCCTAGCGAGGTTAACCAACTTAATGCTCTGCCCAATGCCAAAAAAGACTTTCCGAGATTGGGTAAAGTACCAAGTCAGGTATTGCAGCAGACGATTAAGCAGTTGCACAGGGCTTGGGAGGGGTTTCAAAGACTTGGACATGGGTTCCCCAGGTTCAAAAAGTTTGGGCAATTCAAGTCTTTGCTGTTCCCGCAGTTCAAGCAGTCTCCTGTACAGTCCAAGCACATATTGCTGCCCAAACTTGGACTTGTCCCCATCAACCTGCATCGCCCAATTCCTGATGGATTTGCAGTAAAGCAAGTACGCATCATCAAAAAAGCTGATAGGTGGTACGCCTCTATTGCTCTTCAGTGCAATGTCAACGTTCGAGAGCCTATCGCTCACGGTCATCCAGTCGGGGTAGATATTGGACTGGAGAAATTCTTGGCAACTTCCGATGGCATTTTGGTAAAACCGCCCAAGTTTTTTAAGAGTTTGCAAAGCCAGCTGAAATTGCTGCAACGCAGACTGAGTAGAAAACAGAAACGGTCTAACAACTACGAAAAAGCCCGAATCAAAGTGGCTTTGTTGCACCACAAAATTGATAATACCCGCCAGGATTTTCACTTTAAACAAGCTCATGCCCTTTGCGATGCTGGAGATCTGGTGTTCATGGAAGACCTGGACTATACTGTTATGGCCAAAGGGATGTTTGGCAAACATATGTTAGATGGGGGATTTGGACAATTTCGCTCCCTGGTTAAATATGTATGTTGGAAGCGAGGTAAGTTTTTCGGGTACGTCAACGCCAGGGGGACTTCGCAAGAGTGTCCTGAGTGTGGAGTTTTACTGAAAAAAGACCTGAGCGTAAGAGTTCATAATTGTCAAAGCTGTGGATATGTAACGGATAGAGACGTAGCGGCGGGTCAAATAATTAGAAATCGGGGCATTGCCCTAATTAGTACCGATGGACAGTCGGGAATCCAAAACGCTTGTGCAGCAGGTCTACCAGGGGCTGATGAAAATCAGTCTAGGCAAGTGGCACCCCGTAAGGGAACAACCGAGAAATCTAAATTGTGAAATTTAGAAGCCCCATGCCTTCGTATGCGGGGAGATGTCACAAGTTTAAGTAGCTCCGCCAAAATAAAAATGAAATAAGTTCTATAGAGCTTGATTTGTATAATCGGAAATATGTTAGGATGTACACCGAATACGGGATGTAGCGCAGCTTGGTAGCGCACTGCTTTCGGGAAGCAGGGGGCGCAGGTTCAAATCCTGTCATCCCGATACTTCGCTATCGCTTGTATCCTTACGATTTTCACTACGACTCCTGCTTCCGAAGGCACTGCTGTCCCCAAAATGTCCCCAAACTTGAATATACCTCCCTTTCACGCTAAGGGTAAATTAGTAAGCTTATACCCCTATTAAATAAAGCTGTGGTGCTATAGCAGCAAAAAAAAAGAGAAGCGCATTATATAGCAACCTCTCTTTTCTGTCAAAACTGTATTTCACTATTTTTTTAGTCTCACGGCTTCAATTGCTCGATATCTTGAATCAGTCGAT
>Ga0209082_1000464_pt1 | contig 13796 bp, 13 predicted proteins | sample ColdCreekSource_FD_184127 | JGI IMG/M metagenome (GOLD analysis project Ga0209082, IMG submission 184127) | Groundwater microbial communities from Cold Creek, Nevada to study Microbial Dark Matter (Phase II) - Cold Creek Source (SPAdes) (version 3) | ecosystem: Environmental > Aquatic > Deep...
CTTGTTGATCAGAATCGTCACCTGGTTGGCTTGCTTGCCTTTGGCGGCGCGGTCGATCTCGATTTTGTCGTGTTGCTGTACCTGTAAACCCATCTCGGCAACCACGCCATTGACCTTGACCCAGCCGTTGGCGACCCATTCATCCGCCTCGCGGCGTGAGCAGATGCCCATCTCGGCCATGCGTTTGTTCAGGCGGGTGGTCGTTTTCGGAGGTGGTGCGTTCGGGTCGAGCTTTTTGCCGCCCGCAATGGCTTTGGCTGCGCCGGGGGACAGGGCACGTCTGAATACTGGGGCTGGTGCGGGCGATGTTGGTTCGGTCATAGGGGGTTGAGTTTATTACCAACGTCTAGGAGTACATATAGATATGCGCAGAAAATAGAAGAAACTCGCAGAAAGTGGTTCAATGGCGTAGTCTAAAAACCGCCTTTAGGTTAAAATAGTTAGTAAATCGGTGTTCTATATACTAAAAACACACTAACAAACAACTTTGATAAGTTAAACATCTTCAAAAGATTTCATCATGGCAGCCTTCGAAAAAGAAAAAGTTCTCACCGTTCACCACTGGAACGACACCCTCTTCACCTTCACCACCACCCGTGGTCCAAGTTTGCGTTTTGAAAGCGGCCACTTCGTCATGGTTGGTTTGGAAGTAGACGGCAAGCCTTTGCTGCGCGCCTACAGTATTGCTAGCCCGCACTACGCGGAAGAGCTGGAGTTCTTCAGCATCAAGGTTGAAAACGGCCCGCTGACCTCACGTTTGCAGCACTTAAAAGTGGGCGACGAGGTGCTGATTGGCCGCAAACCCACAGGCACACTGGTGTTGACCGACTTGCTGCCAGGCAAAAACTTGTTCCTCTTCGCCACAGGCACAGGCCTCGCGCCTTTCATGAGCATCATCCGCGACCCAGACACCTACGAGAAGTTCGAAAAAGTTATCTTGGTGCACGGTGTGCGCTACGGTAGCGAGCTGGCCTATGCCAAATTCATCGAACACGAGCTGCCGCACGACGATTTTTTGGGCGAAGAAGTCAAAAAGAAACTGATTTACTACCCATGCGTTACCCGCGAAGAGTTCCGAAATATGGGTCGCCTGCCGGTGCTGATTGAAAACGGCAAACTCTGCGCCGACATCGGCCTGCCCCAAATCAACCCCGTTACAGATCGCGCCATGATCTGCGGCGGCCCCGCGATGTTGAAAGACTTGCGCGTGGTGTTAGACGGCTTGGGTTTCACCATCTCCGCAGGCATCGGCCAAGCGGGTGACTATGTGATTGAGCGGGCGTTTGTGGAGAAATGATTGCTATTTAATTTATAGCTTCATAAACAATAAATACGCCGGTTAAAGTCGAAAATAACCTCTAAATGAGGTGTTTTTGGTTTCGGCCGGCTTTTTTACGTCCATGCTGTTCAGTTTGCTGTTTCTTGAAGCAATAAAACGAACTTAACGAACTTTACAAAATTATCGGATTGAGCTACAATACATTAACTTTACTGGCAAACAGTTTAAGTTTTTTGATATTGAAAGATTCAAATGATAGTTTTAAAAGCAACACAAGATAAAGTACTCGCCGCGCTGCAATCCGTAGCCGGTATCGTGGAGCGACGCCACACGTTACCAATATTGGCAAACGTTTTAATTCGCAAAACAGGTGGAATCCTCAGCTTTTCCAGCGTAGATTCCGGCTCAAGTAAAACTGAGCTAATTAATAATACGCAAATTTCACGAATTTCTTGGGATCAAAATAGCGGCGAGACAAAAGGGCGAAACGGATTTAGAGTCAATATTTCTCGTCCGAAAGGCTTTTTCTCGTCTGGAAAAACAAACCTGCGTAACGCGCCATAAGCGCAATTTTTCGAGTATCCGCATGAACACCTTAACCCTTCACTCACCGTTTGCCCCCCAAATCGCTCAATCACGCCATGTTTCATCTGATAGCCCTTACGCCACTGCCGCGCAGACATCCGCCGTTTTGCGCTCTGGTGTGCAGTACCGCCGTGACCGCATGGACGCTGCCGACATGATTTCAACAGACGACGCTGCCGCATTGGCTGGAACGACGCGCGTTACCGTCAATGCTTGGATCAAGAGTGGTCGCTGTATTGGCGTGTCTAACCTGCGCCGTGGCTTCAAATTACCGCGGTGGCAGTTTGAACCCGCTCTTTGGCCTGCTTTGCAACCCCTTGCGAAAAGCTTGGGAACGAACGATGGCTGGCAGCTACTGGCGTTTTTAGAATCACCTGCGACCGCTTTAGATGGAAAAACACCGCGTGCTGCCTTAGAGCAGGGCGTCGCCTTCGAGCGTGTATTGGGATTGGCAACGGCTGAGGCACATTAATCTTGTCTTCCTGCCTCATTTATGAACTCCAAAGACCCCTATTTACTCTTAAACAATCCACCTATCGTTCAAATCCCCACAAACCAAATTTGGTATCGACTACAACTCAAAAAAGCAACTTCAAGGAGCGTTCAAGTAAAGGGTTACATACTTGCGCCAACAGGTGGCGTGGTCAATCGTTTTGATCTTGTAAGCGAGCCAACCGCTTATTTGGCAGATAGCCCAGAGACGGCGTTGTACGAGTCACTTTTTCGCAGAGAGGTAACAAGTTGCCATTGGGATCGCTTGGCGCAGCGCGAGCTCGTTAGCTTCGAAACGCAAAAAGCTATTAGCTTGGTCTACCTACGCGGACAAGAAGAGCAATATCCCGTTTTGCAGTCCATGCGCTATGAAAGCAGCCAAGAACTTGCTAAAAACTACAGAGAAAAGGGGCTAGATGGCATTTTGTATGCCTCGGCGCAGCACCCGTATCATGGTTGCGTTTGCTTATTTAAGACGGGCATTGAGAAGACGAAAAAGCTAGAAAGCTACCCCTTGGTTGAGCCCAAAACAAAAGCGATTCATAAAGCAGTTGTTATTGCTCAACGTGGTTCACAAGTGCCAATTATTTACGAGGCGAAGTGATTTGCTATTTAATTTATAGCTGTTTATACAATAAATACGCCAGCTAGAGGTCTATTTTATGTTTGAAAATGTCGCGTTAAAAATTCCGCGTCCTCAGCGCATGAATATCCAAAACCCGCAAACCACCATATTCGACCTTAATCGTTCCTTGGTCTGACAGGTTCGTCAGCGCCTCATTCACCCTTTGCCGTGATAAGCCGACTAAATATGCCAGTTCTTGCTGGGTGATGCGTAAAACCTCGCCCACGCCAGGGTAGAGCACGGGGTTGAAGAGGGCGGCTAGGCTGCGGGCTACGCGGATGTCGGGGTTGGTCATGCGGTCGATCTCGCGGGCGGCGATGAATTGGCCTAGGCGTTCGTTCAGCTGGCTCATCACAAAGCGGTTGAAGCCGATAGAGTTGTCCAACAGCCAGTCAAACGTGGCAACGGGCAGACCGGCGACGGTGCTTTTGCGCAACGCTTGGATGTTGTAACGGTAAGGCTCACGCTTCATCAGTGTGCCTTCACCAAACCAACCGCCAGGCGGCACGCCGGTGAAGGTGATGGTTTGGCCTTGGGCGTTGTCGCTGCTCATTTTTAACAAGCCCTGCACCAAGCCAAACCAGTAGGTCACGGGTCTGCCCGTGCGGCACACATAATCGCCTGGTTCTGCGTCGCTCACATCGATGTCGTTGATGGCTTTTTCACGCTGTTTGGCGTCTAAAAAAGCTAACCAAGGAATGCCAGCCAACTCGAAGTCGGTTGGGTTGCGGCGGCGCTGGTGCAGTGTGGATTCGTGGCTGGTGTAGCGTGTCATATGGGCTAAATTTGCATCAAAGTATCAGGGAAAGTCCTAGGCGAAGAAGAGCTCAATTGTCGTCCAAACGACAACATAACGTCAAATAGTGTCCTAATATTCAGCCATCAGATCACAGATCTTTTGGAAATATTGTTTTGGAACACATGAGATGCAGACCACATTTGCCCGATTATTGTTAAAGCACGCCGCAGAGCGCCCGCAAGTCGCCGCTATGCGCGAAAAGGAATACGGCATTTGGCAGGCGCTGACTTGGGCGGACTTGGCAACGATGGTTGAGCACTTGGCTTGCGGCTTGCATGAGGCGGGGCTTAAGCGCGGCGACCACATGGTGGTGGTTGGTGCGAACCGCCCGCGTTTGTATGCCACGATGTTGGCCGTGCAGGCGCTGGGAGCGGTGCCGATTCCTTTGTACCAAGACGCAGCTGCGTTGGAATGCGTGTTTCCTGTCAACAATGCAGAAGTTAAATTTGCCTTTGCAGAAGACCAAGAGCAAGTCGATAAATTGCTTGAGATTCGTCCGCAATGTCCGCAGCTAAGCAACATCTACTTTGATGACCCGCGCGGCTTGCGTAAATACGATGAGCCTGGTTTGGCGAGTTTGGATGCCTTGCTGGACAGTGGCAAAGCTTTTGCAACAAAACACACTGGCTTTTTCAAAGCTGAAGTTGAAAAAGCGCAAGCAAGCGATGTGGCGGCGATGTTTTTCACGTCGGGTACAACGGGCAACCCCAAAGGTGTGGTTCATACGCACAACAGCATGCTCAACGCGGCAGAATCTGGCGCTACCTTTGACAAATTGACCAACCAAGAAGAGGTTCTGGCTTATTTGCCACCGGCTTGGGTGGGGCAAAACATTTTCAGCTACTCACAATGGCTGGCTTGTGGCTATGTGGTTAACTGCCCAGAATCAGCCGCGACGACGACGATTGACTTGAAAGAAGTGGGTCCCACCTATTACTTTGCGCCGCCACGCGTGTTTGAAGGTTTGCTCACCAGCGTGATGATTCGCATGGAAGATGCCGGTGCTTTCAAACGCAAAATGTTCAGCTACTTCATGGATGTGGCGAAAAAAGTGGGTCCCGCAAAAACGGATGGCACATCTGTTGGCTTGTCAGATAGCTTGAAATACGCTGTGGGCAATTGGATGGTTTACGGACCACTGCGTAATAACTTGGGTATGAGCCGCGTGCGCGTGGCTTATACGGCGGGTGAGGCAATTGGTCCAGACTTGTTCACCTTTTACCGCTCCATCGGCATCAATTTGAAGCAGCTGTATGGCTCAACCGAGACCGCGGTGTTCGTCTGCCAACAGCCAGACAACCAAGCTTGGGCAGACACAGTAGGTATTCCAAGCAACGGTGTTGAAATCAAGGTTGCAGACAACGGCGAAGTTTTGGTGAAATCACCAGGTTTGTTCAAAGAATATTACAAAAACAAAGCCGCAACGGATGAGGTGTTGACCGAAGGCGGCTGGTACCACACCAGCGATGCGGGCTTTTTGGACGCTCATGGGCATCTGAAGATTATTGACCGCGTGAAAGACGTAGGTCGCATCAAGGGCGGTGCGTTTGACGGCGCGATGTTTGCGCCCAAGTATGTGGAAAACAAACTCAAGTTTTTCCAGCACATCAAAGAAGTCGTTGCCTACGGCGATGGCCGCGAAAAAGTTTGCGTCATGATCAACGTCGATTTTGATGCTGTGGGCAACTGGGCGGAACGTCGCAATTTATCCTATGCAGGCTACACAGATTTGGCGCAAAAACCAGAGGTCTACCAGCTCATCAAAGAATGCGTTGAAAAAGTCAACGTAGATTTGAGCTCGGACACCATGTTGGCGGGCAGTCAGGTCAGCCGTTTCCTGATTTTGCACAAAGAGCTGGATGCAGACGATGGTGAGTTAACGCGCACCAACAAAGTAAGGCGCGGCTTCATCGCGGATAAATATTCAGCATTGGTGGATGGCTTGTACGCCGGCAAAACCGAGCAGTTTATCGAAACTGTTGTGAAGTTTGAAGATGGCCGCTCGGGCAGCGTTAGCGCGACTTTGAAGTTGTCTGATGCCACGATCTACGCGCCTGTCAAGGCTGCAGCTTGAAAAGTTAAAGAACAACCATGGCAACTAAAAAAATAGGCGACGTCATTCTTGACGTCAAAAACATCAGTTTAGCGTTTGGCGGCGTCAAAGCGCTTAGCGATATTTCTTTCGATGTGCGTGAGCACGAGGTTCGCGCCATCATTGGCCCCAACGGCGCGGGTAAAAGCTCGATGCTGAACTGCATCAACGGCGTTTATACACCGCAGCAAGGCAGTATCACTTTCAAAGGGCAAACTTTCAGCCACATGGATAGCCACCAAGTGGCAACCATGGGCATTGCGCGTACCTTTCAAAACTTGGCATTGTTCAAAGGTATGAGTGTGATTGACAACATCATGTCTGGCCGCAACCTGCGTATCAAAAGCAACATTCTGATGCAAGCCTTGCGTATCGGCCCAGCTGAGCGAGAGGAAGTTCGTCATCGCGAGTTTGTGGAGCACATCATCGACTTTTTGGAAATTCAAGCATACCGAAAAACGCCGGTTGGACAATTGCCTTATGGTTTGCAAAAGCGCGTTGACTTGGGTCGCGCTTTGGCGATGGAGCCGCAAGTGCTGTTATTGGATGAGCCCATGGCCGGCATGAATTTGGAAGAAAAACAAGACATGTGCCGTTTTGTATTGGACATCAATGACGAATACGGCACAACAGTGGTGCTGATTGAGCACGACATGGGCGTGGTGATGGATATTTCCGACCGCGTGGTGGTGCTCGATTACGGTAAAAAAATTGGTGATGGCACACCCGATGAGGTGCGCAACAACCCAGAGGTTATCAGCGCATACCTCGGCACATCACACTAAAGAATATGACCCCCACGCTTGTCACTCCGTGTACTGCGCTGCCCCCCGAGGGGGCCGTAGTTGCCTTGGGGCGGCCCGGCGTCAACTGAATAGGATAAAAATAAAATGGCGTTCTTCTTAGAAACTCTACTCGGCGGCCTGATGGCTGGCATGTTGTACTCATTGGTCGCACTGGGCTTTGTGTTGATTTTTAAAGCGTCTGGTGTGTTTAACTTTGCGCAAGGTGCGATGGTGCTTTTTGCTGCTTTGGCGATGGCGCGCTTTGCGACTTGGATTCCTGCTTGGACGGGCGTTGAAAGTCCAATCATCGCAAATATTGCTGCCTTCATCATCGCCAGCTTCATCATGTTGGTGGTAGCGTGGGCAATTGAAAAATTTGCTTTGCGACATTTGGTCAATCAAGAAGGCACAACTTTGCTGATGGCAACTTTGGGCATCAGCTACTTCTTGGATGGCTTGGGGCAGACCATTTTTGGCAGCGATATTTACAAAATCGATATTGGTATGCCTAAAGAGCCCATCATGGCTTTTGAGAAAGTGTTTGAGGGAGGCATTTTGATCAACAAAGAGGATCTTTACGCCGCTTTGATTGCAGCAGTGTTGGTTGCTGCGCTCAGCATGTTCTTCCAAAAAACCGCAACCGGTCGTGCACTTCGTGCTGTGGCTGACGACCATCAAGCAGCACAAAGTATTGGCATTCCGTTAAACCGTATTTGGGTCATTGTTTGGTTTGTGGCTGGCATAGTCGCCTTAGTGGCGGGCATGATTTGGGGTTCAAAATTGGGTGTGCAATTTTCGTTAACCACGGTTGCTTTACGTGCTTTGCCGGTTGTGATTTTGGGTGGCTTGACGTCTGTACCTGGCGCGATCATCGGTGGTTTGATTATTGGTGTTGGTGAAAAATTGTCTGAAGTCTTTCTTGGTCCCTACGTAGGTGGAGGCATAGAAATTTGGTTTGCTTACGTACTCGCCTTGGTTTTCTTGCTGTTCCGTCCACAAGGTTTGTTTGGCGAGAAGATCATCGACCGCGTGTAAATGATTGAACTTATCAAACGCAAAAATACCCTTACACATCTAAATTAAAAGCAGTTTAAAAAATGTTTTACAGAGAAAACGGTCAATTCAAGACCAATTACCGTGCTGACCAGCAAATCTTCCCGATTGCGCAAGACCGTTGGGCGGTAATTGCACTCATGGCCTTTGCATTCGTGGCTGTGCCGTTGCTGGGAAGTGACTACATGTTTCGAGCGATTTTTATTCCATTTTTGATCATGGCATTAGCTGCGCTTGGGGTGAACATCCTAGTTGGTTATTGCGGTCAAATTTCTTTGGGTTCTGGCGCGTTCATGGCGGTGGGGGCATACGCTGCATTTAATTTCTTTGTGCGTGTACCTAACATGCCTCTGATTCCAGCTTTGATTCTGGGTGGTTTGTGCTCTACAGCTTTTGGTATTTTGTTTGGCTTGCCTAGTTTGCGCGTTAAAGGCTTGTATTTGGCGGTGGCAACTTTGGCTGCGCAATTTTTTAGCGATTGGATGTTTTTACGTATCAAATGGTTTACCAACGATTCACCCTCTGGTTCGGTTTCCGTTTCTGGTCTTCAAGTTTTTGGCTTTCAAATTGAAAGTCCAATCTCCAAATATTTGTTTTGCTTAGCGATTTTGACCGTATTGGGTTTGATGGCTAAAAACCTAGTGCGCAGTGCGATTGGCCGTGAGTGGATGGCTATTCGTGACATGGACGTAGCAGCAGCTGTGATCGGCATTCGTCCTATGTATGCCAAGCTGAGCGCGTTTGCTGTTAGTTCCTTCATCATCGGTGTGGCAGGCGCTCTGTGGGGCTTCGTGTATTTAGGCGCATGGGAGCCAGCGGCCTTTTCTGTAGACATATCGTTCCGACTGTTGTTCATGGTCATTATCGGCGGCATGGGCTCCATCATGGGCAGCTTCTTTGGCGCAGCATTTATCGTGCTGCTTCCGATATTTTTAAATCAATTTTTGCCTTTCTTGGGTGGCTTGTTCGGCATAGATGTTTCGACTGCAGCGGCATCGCATGCTGAGTTGATGATTTTTGGTGCGTTGATTGTGTGGTTTTTGATTGTTGAGCCGCATGGTTTGGCAAAACTTTGGTCGGTGGCCAAACAGAAACTACGTTTGTGGCCTTTCCCGCATTAGCAATGGTTGCTAGCGGGTATGTACTGATTTCTTTGTTGTTGTTTTTCTTGTTATTGTTCGTTAACCATAAGCACATAAGTGCTATTACATTTGGAGATTTTAAAAATGAAACTTCGTAGCCTTGCACTTGCTGCCACTTTGGTTGCTGTTGGTGCCACAGCCTTCGCTCAGGCCAAAGAGCAATTTTTCCCTGTGCTGTCTTACCGTACAGGTGCCTACGCACCTAACGGCGTACCATTTGCCAATGGCTATGTTGACTACTTAAAACTGGTCAATGCACGTGGCGGTATTAACAAAGTGATGGTGTCGTTTGAAGAATGTGAAACCGGCTACGACACAGCGCGTAGCGTGGAGTGCTACGAGCGCCTTAAAGGCAAAAACGGCGGCGCTACTGTGTTCCAGCCTTTGTCAACTGGCGCGACTTTTGCGCTGACCGAAAAAGCGCCTACAGACAAGATTCCGTTGATCACAGCTGGCTATGGCCGCAGCGAAAGCCAAGACGGTACGGTGTTCAAGTGGAACTTCCCTTTGGCCGGTACCTATTGGCTCGCAGCTGATGCCTTGGTACAGCATATCGGCAAAAAAGAAGGCGGCTTAGACAAGCTCAAAGGCAAAAAGATTGCTTTGGTCTACCACGACAGCCCATACGGCAAAGAGCCGATTGCTTTGCTGCAAGAGCGTAGCCGTCAGCTGGGTTTTGAATTGCAATTGCTACCTGTGACTGCACCGGGCGTAGAGCAAAAAGCCACTTGGTTGCAAGTACGCCAGTCTAAGCCAGATTTCACCTTGCTGTGGGGCTGGGGCGTGATGAATTCCACCGCTTTGAAAGAGGCGCAAGCAACTGGTTACCCGCGTGAAAAAATGTATGGCGTATGGTGGTCAGGTGCTGAGCCAGACGTGAAAGACGTGGGCGAAGGCGCTAAAGGTTACAACGCGGTCACCATGCAGCACGGCGCAGAGCCAAATTCTAAAGTTGTGAAAGACATTTTGGCGATGGTGCACGACAAAGGCACCGGCACTGGTCCTAAAGACGAAGTCGGTCAAGTGCTTTACATGCGCGGTGCGATGAGCGCCATGATGGCAACCGAAGGTGTGCGCTCTGCGCAAGAGCGTTTCGGTAAAGGCAAAGTCATGACGGGCGAACAAGTGCGCTGGGGTTTAGAAAACTTGAACTTGACACAAGCCAAGCTTGATGGCGTTGGCTTTGCTGGCGTTATGCGTCCCATCAGCACCTCATGCGTTGACCACATGGGTTCCAACTGGGCGCGTGTGCACACATGGGATGGCAAAAAGTGGGGTTTCACATCTGACTGGTTGCAAGCGGATGAGCAAATCTTGAAGCCATTGGTGAAAGCCACAGCAGCTAAGTACGCGGCAGACAAGAAGTTGACGCCACGCACGCCAGCTGATTGCCAATCGTAAACAGATGAATTGAGGTTTTGTTTGGCTGACAAATTTAGCGATTTATTTAGCTATTTGTCAGCCAGCAAATGCCAGCGTTTTAGTTTCAACTAACTTGGAATCAGAGCGCTGTTGTTTGGATACATAAAACAAGCCGTATGACACTATGACTACATCTCACATTGCAACAGCCCCAGAGCCGAATATCGTTTTAAACGTGAACGGCATCGAGGTTATTTATAACCACGTTATCTTGGTTCTCAAAGGAGTCTCGCTGAATGTTCCTGAGGGGAAAATTGTCGCCATTTTGGGCGGCAACGGCGCTGGCAAAACAACGACTTTGCGCGCTGTTTCAAATTTGCTTCAAGGTGAACGTGGCGCGGTGACCAAAGGCACGATCGAACTTCGTGGCGAGCGTATTGAAAACTTGAGCCCTGCAGACTTGGTGCAGCGTGGCGTTGTTCAGGTGATGGAAGGCCGACACTGTTTCGCACATTTGACGATTGAAGAGAACCTACTCACTGGTGGTTACACTCGCAAAAACAAAGGTGAGGTTGAGGCTAACTTGGAAAAAGTCTATAACTACTTTCCCCGCCTTAAAACCCGCCGCACTAGCCAAGCTGCTTACACCTCGGGTGGCGAACAACAAATGTGCGCTATTGGTCGCGCACTCATGGCCAACCCCAACATGGTGTTGTTGGATGAGCCGTCCATGGGCTTGGCGCCACAAATTGTGGAAGAAGTTTTTGAAATTGTGAAAGACTTGAACCAGCGCGAAAAAGTAACTTTTTTGCTGGCGGAGCAAAACACAAATATGGCTTTGAAGTATGCGGACTACGGCTACATCATGGAAAGTGGCCGTGTGGTGATGGACGGCAAAGCCAGTGACCTTGCCAACAACGAAGACGTGAAAGAGTTTTACTTGGGCGTGGGTGGTGGCGAACGTAAATCGTTCAAAGACGGCAAGAGCTACAAGCGTAGAAAACGTTGGTTAGCATGAGCGATTTTTACAGCATGCTCGTCGCTGCAGAAAAGCGACCACACGCCGACCGTGAACGTGTTCAGCTCCAAGCACTGCCTGCGCAAATTAAGCACGCACAGCAAAAAAGCGCTGCGTTTGCTGAAATATTAGCTAGTGTCGATTCTGCAACTGTGACTAGTCGTGAGGCTTTGGCTGGTTTACCAGTGACACGCAAAACTGAATTGCTTGACCGTCAAAAAGCTGCTCGCGGAGTTTCGGGTGGCAATGATGCCGTTTTTGGTGGCTTCAGCAGTATTGGATTTGGTGCCAGCATGTTGCGAGTTTTTGCCAGTCCAGGCACGATTTATGAGCCCGAAGGCAAGCAATTGGATTACTGGCGCTCGGCCAGAGCCTTGGCCGCCGCTGGCTTTAAAGCTGGGGACTTGATTCATAACTGCTTTAGCTACCATTTCACGCCAGCTGGCGCGATGATGGAGTCTGGCGCGCATGCGCTGGGTTGCACGGTTTTTCCGGCAGGAGTGGGGCAAACCGAGCAACAAGTGCAAGCCATGGCAGAGCTTAAACCGGCAGGTTATGTTGGCACACCGAGTTTTCTCAAAATTATTTTAGAAAAAGCTGCTGAAATGGGTGTTGCACTCCCTAGTGTGACCAAAGCCTTGGTCTCTGGCGAAGCTTGCCCACCGAGTTTGCGTGATTGGTTTGCTGAGCGCGGTGTCGCAGCTTACCAGTGCTACGCCACAGCTGATTTAGGTTTGATCGCTTTTGAGACCAGCGCCCGCGAAGGCTTGGTGATTGACGAGGGCGTGATCGTTGAAATCGTCACCCCAGGCACGGGTGATCCGGTTACTGAAGGCGAAGTTGGCGAATTGGTGGTCACGACCTTCAATACCGATTACCCCTTGATTCGTTTTGGAACGGGTGATTTGTCCGCTGTTTTGCCAGGTAACTGCCCAACGGGTCGCACCAATATTCGTATCAAAGGCTGGATGGGTCGTGCTGACCAAACCACCAAAATTCGCGGCATGTTTGTGCACCCCAGCCAAGTAGCGACCATTGCCAAGCGGTTTCCCGATGTGGTGAAAGCCCGTTTGGTGGTCAGTGGTGAAATGGCGGATGACCGCATGACCTTGCAAGTTGAAACTGCAAAACATGCTGAAACTGAAGATTTGCTTGAGAAAATCAGCGAAGCGATTCGCGATGTCACTAAACTGCGCGGTACAGTTGCGATTTTTGCACCAGGCAGCCTGCCTAACGACGGCCGAGTGATTGAAGATGCCCGTAGTTATAAGTAAAGTTACCGTAAGAAATCGGCCTTGTAGCGTTAAAATAAGCGTAGATACATAGGGTTAGTGCTAGTCACAAAAGCGACTCAAGACCGTTATGGTACTGGCTCGGTGCTTTTTACCCATTGCATTGATTTTCAATGACCACGTCATTCTTACGTGATCGCCACTTATATTTAGGAAATTTTGATGAAAAAACTATTAGCCGTCACGCTCGCATGCGCTGCAATGCTTGGCTTGAACGCCAGCGCGCAAGAATACCCAATCAAAGACAAAACAGTTAGTTTTGTCGTACCTTTCGCTGCCGGCGGTCCTACCGACAAGGTTGCTCGTGACTTAGCTGTTGCGATGGGTAAGACCTTGGGTGCGACCATTGTGGTTGAAAACGTTGCTGGTGCAAGTGGTTCGATTGGCGCTAACAAAATTGCCAAGGCAAATCCCGATGGCTACTCACTGTTGTTGTTTCATATTGGGCAAGCTACTTTGCCGACAATGATTCGCAAGCTGCCATATAACGTTGAAACCGATTTTGATTTCTTGGGCTTGGTCAACGATGTACCAATGACTTTGATTGGTCGTCCAACCTTGCCAGCGAACAATTTTGCTGAATTGCGCAAGTGGGCTGGTGAAAATAAAGGAAAAATCAATCTAGCTAACGCTGGAACTGGTTCTGCTTCCAGCTTGTGCGGCATGATGTTCCAAAGTGCATTGGCAGTCGACATGACGACAGTGCCTTACAAAGGTACAGCACCTGCTATGAATGATTTGTTGGGCGGTCAGGTTGATCTGATGTGCGACCAAACGACAAACACCACAGCTCAAATCGAAGCGAAAAAAGTCAAGGCATTTGGCGTGACATCACCTAAGCGTTTAACAACAGCCGCTCTTAAAGACATTCCAACATTGCAAGAAGTTGGTTTGAAAGACTTCCAAGTTAGCATTTGGCACGGCCTCTACGGTCCTAAAGGTTTGCCACCAGCAGTGGCTAAGAAGATCAACGATGCGTTGAAATTGGCTCTGAAAGACCCTGAGTTTATCAAGCGTCAAGAAGGTTTGGGCGCGATTGTGGTGCATGACAACCGCGTAGAAATGGCTGAACACAAGAAATTTGTATCTGCTGAGATTGCAAAATGGAGCCCAGTTATCAAGGCTGCTGGTATCTATGCAGATTAATCTGTAAAGAACGATTCCCAAAAAGCCGCAAGTTTGCGGCTTTTTTTATGGCAAGATGATTCTGCGATTTTCTAATTGTCACATTCAACGATACGGGGAGACACACCAATGGCTTTGAAAATATCC
>Ga0209082_1000474_pt1 | contig 13545 bp, 16 predicted proteins | sample ColdCreekSource_FD_184127 | JGI IMG/M metagenome (GOLD analysis project Ga0209082, IMG submission 184127) | Groundwater microbial communities from Cold Creek, Nevada to study Microbial Dark Matter (Phase II) - Cold Creek Source (SPAdes) (version 3) | ecosystem: Environmental > Aquatic > Deep...
CGCTTGAATATACCATTTTTAACCCCCGCTTAGTTAAATTTATCTACTCCGCTTTGATTCTACGCGATCGCCCAAAAGATCTCAAATGGGTTCTATAGGTAGTAACAGGAACAGCGATTACTAAAGGACTGCTTTTATTGATAGCATTTCTGGAAACGATTATTACTGGTCTAATTCCACCCTGTTCTGAACCCTCGACTGGCTCTAATCTAGCATCGTAAATTTCACCCCTCTTCACGTATGCGCTTCTCCTAATTTTAGGGCTTCCCAACTAGCATTTGCCCACGAAGCTTCAATCTGTAAGGCTTCACATTGATATTCAATGTCGTCGGCCATACCTTCAAAAGCAGCATCGATTTCGGCTTTTGAAGGTATGGCAGCTAATTTGGCACTGATTGCCTCGGCGATAAACTGATTTCGATTTTTGGCTTTGCCACGAAATATTAATTTATCTGTTGCCGCTAATAGTTCTTTGGGTAGCGATAAGGTAGTACGAGTTAGTTTTGATGTCATAATTGATGCTTAAAACAACATCACTAATTGTATCGATTATTACATCAAAAAACCAAGCATTGTTTAATGGCTCTAAGCTATAAGTTTTTTGCTCAAAGATCTATTCGTTTCTGATATGTCGAAACATTGGCGTTGCCGAGGTTACTCATTTTCCGAGCGGCAGTTAAAACGGCAAAAATTGAGATATACAACTGCTATAATGTCTGTATTGAAGTAAATATATTAACTATTAATAAGCGGCAAACAGAAGTGAAAGAACCAATTTCTTTAATGGAGCCATTGATGCCTCCGTTGGGCAATAAAAAGTTAGAGGACTTGGCTTCAGAATTAATTGCCACAGCATATGGATTGAATCAAAGTGTTCATCCCATTGTTAGACGAGAACTCGGTTCCCTTGTGCGTTCGATGAATTGCTACTACAGCAATTTAATTGAGGGACATCGAACATTACCGACAGATATTGAAAAGGCTTTAAATAATAACTTTGATGATGATGAAAGAACTAAAAATTTGCAGTTAGAAGCTTTAGCCCATATCAAAGTACAAGAGAAAATTGATTTGGATTTAGCACCAGGAACAGCTACTTCAATTGAAAGAATTAGTTGGTTGCATCAAGAATTCGTTAGTCAATTACCTAAATCGATGCTCAATATAAAGAATAAAGAAGAAACTCAAGTTATTGAGCTTATACCTGGACAATATCGAGATGGTAATGTCATTGTTGGTCAACACGTAGCTATTTCTTCAATAGCTATTCCTTCTTTTCTAAATCGGTTTGAAAAAGTATACGATCTAGCTAAATTATCAACTGTTAATGCTGCTATTGCACTCGGCGCGTCTCATCATAGATTGCTATGGATACATCCTTTTTATGATGGTAATGGTCGAGTCAGCCGTCTATTTTCTCATGGTTATTTAAGACAAATCGGTATAGGTAATAGCTTGTGGTCAGTAGCCAGAGGTCTATCACGTAATATCGACGATTATAAAAAGCTTTTAGCGTTAGCCGATTCGCCACGTTGGAATGATTTAGACGGACGGGGTCATTTGACTACTAAAGGCTTAATAGAATTTTGCGACTTTTTTCTCAATATTTGTATCGATCAAGTTCGGTTTATGTCTTCAATTATCGAGCCAGACAAAATACTAAATCGGATGGAGATATATGTAGAAGAAGAGGTTCGATGTGGAAATTTGTTACCTAATTCTTTCTTGTTATTGAAGCAGCTTTGGTTAGAAGGAGAAATTCCTAAGCACCAAGTACCACAAGTTGTCGGCTACAAAGAAAGACAAGCTCGAACTTTGCAAAATAAACTTATACAGTCAGGCTTAATTATAGCTGATTCTATTCGTTCCCCCTTAAAGCTAAATTTTCCTATAGAGATTGCCGAACGATATTTTCCATCACTATTTTAAATATCAGCGAACAATCTCTGTTTCAAGGTTGATAAACTCTTCGACTCTAGCGATCGCTGTCTTGAAACTCCAGCTTCAACAATATCCTTTCCTCTCTTCTTTTTTGGCGATCTCTTATTTTTATGGCTTTTTGGCTCTCACTCAAAAATATATAACACTTCAAACTGAATTTTTTGGTCGTAAATCTCAACTTCAACTATGAACATTCGACAACTTAAATCGAAACTAGTTCAAGCTGGTTTTACTTGCATCAAAGGGCGGGGCAAGGGTAGTCACAGCGTTTGGAAACATCCTCACAACAATAGTATTGTTGTTTATTCTGGTCGCAATCGTTCCCATGCCAAGCCTTATCAACTTCAAGCTCTGAGAGCGATCGCTTGATCAAACTTGACTCTTAATCCTATGCAAGATGAAGAAAATAATAGTGATGTACGGTGCATCTGACGTAGAATTTCGCCCTACGGCTTTACGAGGAATACTACGTTATTGGTTTCGCGCAGTAGCTTTAGGCATTTATTCTCATTCCGATTGTAAAAATCTAGAATCTGAACTGTTTGGTACTATTGAACCTCAAGCTCAAGAAGGAAAAATTCGTATCGCTGTAGATTGGACTGAAAGACAAGACGATCGCAATAGACCTCATTATTACGAAAGTAATATTGTGTTGGAAGCTAAACAATCTAAATACCTTAGTTTAATAGATAGGTTATTACAATTATCCTCTCATTTAGCAGGAATAGGCAGAGGTTCTCGCAGACCATTACATTGGAACAATCCTTATCCTGGTTTAAGAGGATGTTATTGGGAATTAGAAACAAATATACTACCCTGTGATGACAATACATGGAAGCAGTTTTTCATTGAATTAAAAAATACGTTTATAGCGGTTAAAACCCCATCTAGAAATATAGATAATTGCTCTCCAGGAGAACCAAATAATAGATATCAAGATGTGCTGAATCAATACACGGCAATATATTTAGTTAGTACCAAAAGTATTTCATTGCAACACCCAGCAAAAATAAATAATTGGCAACAAGATGGAATTAAAACTCAGGTTAGAGGTACAGCTTTAGACCTACTTTATCAAAACCAATTTAAAGGAGTTAATAAAAATGGGGAAGGAAATAATAAAGTAGGGGGAGCTTTTGATACTCCTTCTTATGTTGTGATTAAGTCCAATTTTCCGCAATTAACCCAACCTTATCAAGCTGTAACTATTTTTGGGGTCGATCAACGCGATCGCACTCATTTTTGTCAAGAAATAGAACATCTTGGTGGAATCAAGATTGATTGGTAATGTGCGATCGCAACTAAATACTCCAGACAGGCGATCGCTCTAGTCGTCAATCGCATCAAAATAAAGATTATTACAGCTTCGATTGTCTAGCATTTTTACAGAAAATTATCACTCAATAATAACTATGTCAGTCCTACCCATCCAAAAAGCGATCGCATTATTAATCTGTTGTGACAAACTACAAATTAATTAACTTGCAACTACTGCTATTTGTGGAACAATCTATTTGAGTATAGAGCAGATCGATCCACTGCTCTTTAGTAGGAAAAAGCTTTTCCTCAACACAGAAAATCCAATAGCGATCAATATTAAGGAGATGTCGTATTTTTACCATTGCTGGTTGTTGAGCCATACGATAAACAGAATAGGCTTTGTTATTTTGATTTCGTAAAGCCCATTTTCAGCTTTTGATGAGCTGCTTTGCTCTTGAATCTTTAAAACTTTCACCAAATTAATTAAAGTTGCAACATCTATTTCTTTTTTTAGACTGCTTTTGTAAAGTTTTTCGGCTTTTTTAAAGTTGCCAATACCACTATAGGCATTGCCAAGCCTTGTCTCGGTTATGGCTAAAGTTTCGTTTGATGATGCTTTTAGCATCACTTTTTCCAATTCGGAAATAGCCGAACGATACTCTCCAAGGCTAATGTAACCTTGGGAAATTTTTAGTAAAGTTTCAATTTCCTTCGTTTTTTGATTTTGATGATGGTAAGTTGCCGCCGATTTTTTCCCGAGTGCGATCGCTCTTTTTAAATTAGACTGCTGAGGATTATTTTCTTTTGATAATGATGGCTGGTTTATTCTTATGGAGTGATTACGAGTACTTTCAGCCTTGGCAAGGGAAATCGAGTTCGGTAGAAATAATCCCAAGACAAATCCAATTTTAAGTAATTCAAGAGAATGTCTTTTGGCGAAAATCAAGAGTATACCCATTTAATTGCCTATTGAGCGAGTATTTCGGAGCAAAAAGACGTATAAATTTGATATATTTGGGGCTCGTCTTGAGGATTGATGGCAGTGCGATCGCCTGAGCTTGATCAACCTGTTCGTCATAAAACTTCCAAATGCTTGCAGTGATTAGTTTGCAGCTTTACCAAATCTCGGTTAAATCTAAATTGAAATTGACCAGAACATCACCGCAGTCAACTGACATTGGTGATTGTAAAATCTCTGTTTCTTGCTTCATTCTATAAAGCTCAACCTGTTTGTCTTGAGGGTTGATCAGAAGACCTAATTTAACTCCTAGACATTGATATTCCAGCATTTTGGTTTGTAGTATTTTTAATTTATCGCCCTGAGAACGAAGTTCGATAACAAAATCAGGGACTACTGGACAAAATTTCTTAAGAGAAATACCTTCTAGACGTGATGAATCAATCCAAGAAACATCGGGTGACATTTTGCCACCGCCAATGGCTGTAAAATCGTAGCCCGTTGAAGAATCACCAACTCTTCCTAATTTTGCTTGTCGATTCCAGTACCAAACTTGCCCTACTAGATCACTGTTTTTTTCTCCTGTTTCAAAACCAGTTGGAGGCATAACAATAAGTTCTTTGTCTTTAGTTAGTTCAAGTCTTAAATCAGGATTGTCCATGCACAGCGAATCGAACTGTTCAGGTGTGACGTGGAGAGTAGTATTGCTAATATTTAGTAGTAACTGCTTGCCCTCCGTCGATGAGGGTTGACTATTGAGCGCATTCGTAGCAATGGTCATAAAACCTCCAAATCTTTTGGATAATATCGATTGCAACTCTTTAATTATACCAAATTAATCCAGCCGCGCGATCGCCCCCAAGATTAATTTTCGTTTCTTTCTTCAGGATTTTGATTGCAAATTTGCGATTCAGCAGATTCAACTTGCTCTTTAACAATCAGAAACTTGCGACCATCTGGGTTAATTTGGACGGCATTAGCTTCGACGACAGGATCTCCTTTTTCCCAAGTTGGGGGGATATTCGACTCGGTTTTTTCTGGTTGTATAGCTTCAGTCGGCAGCTCAAGTGCCTCTTTTTCTGCAAAAAAGTCGTATGGAGTTTCTGGCTGTGGCGTACCAGTAATAGTTAACTCACTTGTTTGTCGATTTTTAGGATTGAGGCAACTGCCGGCATACAAATCGTCAAACAAATTTCGTCTTTCTTCTTTGGCATTCGCTATGACATCCTCGTCAGCATTGCTTTCAGGTGCATTAATCGTTACTGTGCCGTCAATTCCTAGTTCCGAATCGGCAGTAACGTCATTGTAAGGGGTTAGTTTCTCTCTCTCCTCAATACCAAAAATGTAATCAGTATTGATGGTGACATTGCCACCATTGCCACGAAAAGCATTAGCTGTAATGTCGCTGTTATCACTGCCTACTACACTTCGAGCATCAATAGTAATATTGCCTCCATTACCATATCCTCCTGCATTCGCCGATATTTGGCTTTTCGTGGCAAGTTGTAAGTCTTCAGTATTAATTGCGATATTTCCTCCTTGACCTGATGCTGAAGTTGCGGTAATTTTCCCGCCTTCAATTAGATTGATTTTGGCGGCATCGATAGAAAGTGTCCCCCCAAGCCCTGTACCTTGATTTTCCACGCTAACAATTCCCTCTTGTAGGGCATTAAGCTGAGGAGTGTTAATGGTTAGATTACCAACGTTTCCAGTCGGCACTTCAGGTAATCCAAATATCTTTTGACCTATAGGGCTTACGGATTGGACAGATGTTCTAATGGTACTACCTTGAGGCTCGGTGCTTGATTGAAAATTACTATTGTTTCCGTTTAGAGTGATTAACTTAGAAGCATCAATAGATATATCTCCAGCGTTTCCATTTCCAAAAAAAGTGCCTCTTGTTAATTGAGTTCAGAATTTGAGCGTTGGATAAGGCATATTCGCCATCAAAGCACCTCTGACAAAACCTTTCCGCACCCGCTAGAACGAACGAACGGTAACAATTTTGGCTCTCCCCAGTTTTATCCTTTAAGTCACGAGTGCTTGCCTCAATCGACCGCAAGCGCGTGGGCGGTCAGTAACTTACGGCAGCATCCGTAGGTACAGCCTTTACGCTAAGTCGTAAATACTGGAATTGCTCCAACATTTCTGTGGTTTGAAGTGGAAAATTTATTTTTAACTCCTGCCGATAGCGCCCTGGCTAAGGTAACCGAATATCTAAGCGGCAGCGGGGCTGGCGCTTAGATATTACAAATCCGACTTCAAGCAATTAGAGAGCTATTTGACTATGTAATTATCGACGTGCAACCGACGCGATCGCAAATTTGTTTAACCGCAGTAGGAGCCGCCGACTGGGTGCTGATTCCTGCCGAGTCAGCGACAAAGGGAGTAAATTCCTTACTTGATACACAAAAGTTTTTAGCCGAACAAGCCAAAGTAATGGCATTTAGAGGACAAATATTAGGAATTATTCCATTTCGCGATCGCTGGGTAGGAAGAACTCAAACCTTAGAAAGCAGAGATAATATCGCGGCAATGAAGGAGTTTGCCGCTCACGCTCCCGTACTTCCGAGTATTAGAGAGTCAGAAAAATTTAAACAGGCAACTCGCCAGGGTCAGCTTTTGAGCGAATTGGGAGTAAAAGACTTAGAGTATCCCTTTGAAAAAATTATTGAGCTATTAGATGAGTGTAAATATCATAACCAAGCCAAGATAGCAGTGTAAAGTTTTAACAAATTGACCAAAATAATGAATCAAGATGCTTTAGAAAGACTGAGAAACAGAGCCAAACCGACAGTGGAAAATCGTGACTTATCACCAATTCCATCGGTTAGTAATAATAAAGAAACATCCCTTGCTCTTGATGCGGTTATCGCCCTCGAAGATTCAAGATATCTTGATATCAAGATATCTACAACTACAGATGTCGAACAGGCATCACAGTTATCTGAACCTGCTTCTGATAGCTTGTTAAAGTCAAGTATGGATATCAAAACCAAGCAAAGCACGGTTAGGTTAGAACAAAAACTTAGTCAGAGATTGAGTCAACAGTGTCAGAATGAAGAAGTTAGTCGAGAAGTATTTTTAGAAGCTTTGTTTGTGTATTTTGAAAATCATAAATCCATACAGTCCAAAGTGCTGCAAGAAGCTCGTAAAAGAGATCGACAAAGACAAAAAATAGCTAACTATCGTCGTGCTAAATCAATGATCAAACGCTTTGTCATTGAATGATCGAACGCTTTATGTATAGATATCTAGGGGGTGTCATCAATAATTGTACAAGCTAGAGATGAGATTGAAACGCAATTCAAATCGACAGGGTAATTGTTTAGTCAAAGGCAGTTTCTGGTTTAAAGTTTGCGCTTGATTGTCAGAACACGGTATATAATTTATAAGCCTGCTGAATATCTTTTTTCATTTTCTGGCGTAAATAGCAAGGTAAAATAACTTCGACATTAAATCCCCAACTACGCAATCGCATAATGACGTTATTATCCCCAACACGATAGCGAAGTTTATAATAAGCATCGTCAGGAAAACGATCTACTATTGTTAATAGCTTTGATTGTTGTTTGTCTGAAAGTTTATTTTTTTCTAAAAAAAGCTGTTCGATAATAAAGTTTTTAACTTCTGTAATACTTTCTAACTTAGTAAAAGTAGCGTGGCGAATTGTGTCTTGAATGTAGCGTTGATAATAATCACGGTCAAAACGTAATAACATCATCCTAGATTCATGATAAAAATTGAATCCATAAGCAAATTCTAATTGCTCTTTAATATAATCGGGAGTGTATAAGTAATTTACTTTATCTTGTTGATATATTTGAGTTTTTAGTAGTTGAGTTATCTGAGAAAAATCCCAAGATAATACCTTTAAATCTATAATTCTTTCTAAGCGGTAATTATACCATTGCCCTGAGCTTGCCAAATCTTGAATATGAGGTGTTGTGCCAAAAGCATATAGATAATAAGCTCTCTGATAGTAATAGAGCGAAATTGGATAAATAATACATTTAACTGTTTCATTTTGACTCGCACTCCGATAATTTATTTTAACTGGAGAAATTACATTTTGTTTCCACAGTTCCTTTAGATTGTCTGCCCAATCTGTTGCTACATCTTGTAATTTCTCTGTGGCAACATATTCGGTTTGAATAAATAATCTTTGAATGCCATTAATTTTAGTCAATAATAATTGAGCGATCGCTGATATATTTTCATTGAGAAAATCCCAATTATCATTTTCTATAAGTAAATGGTGGAAAGAAAGTATTTCGCTACTATTTACTTGGTAGTTAAAATCATCTTTTACTTTTTGATATTTTCCTCTACAAGAATCTGACTTAATTAATCTTGGTTGCTCTAATTTAGATAGTTGCTTAAAATTATTTCTGATAGTGCGATGGGTTACTTGAAAAATATGGGTAGACAAAATATTGGCAAGTATTTCATTACTAATATGATGTCTTTCAACAACTAATTTTTTCCATCGAGCTTGATAAAATGTAGTATATTCACCAAGTAAAAAATATTCTAAAGTTTTCAAGTTAGCGTTGGGTATTTTCCGCCAAAATTCCTTTGTCCAAGTGGCACAGTCAAACCATTCCGTTTCCAGGTCAATAAAAAAGTCACAATCTGGATCGTAAAGTGATCGCTCTACGATCCATAATCTGGCAGCATTCTGCATTAAGATTGAGAAATTTTGCAGTTTTTTTTGATCGGTTTTTTGACAGTTAGCTAATTTGGCTAACTCTGGTACGAGTTGTTCTAAGGCAACTATGGAAGGGAAGGTCATCAAGTTCAAAACTATACTATTTGGGTCTTTCTTATCATAAGTAGCTCAGAGAAAACCCCCTTTCCCTAGGGAAAAAAGCGAGTGGCTTTATAAAATCAAAGAATTGGCTGGGTTGGTTTCTTCAATTACACCTGAAGAAAAAGCAATCTTTCCGTCAGAGAGAGAAGAAATATCATCAGAACAGAAATAACAATCAGAATTACCTAAATGATTGGGATCGGTTTTGAGCCAATTCATGTTGGCAAAATCGTAAATCCAATCTAAGCCAGCATCGAGATCGAGAAAGCCACTTATCATTCCATGAATTACACCAACTCCCTGACTGGCACAAATACTGTTTAACCAATACACCGCAGGAGCATCGATTCCATGAATATAGCCAGCTTTTTCTACCATATCTGTAATCTCAGTTGGAGCAGATTCTAGGGCTGCTTGTTGTAAATTGATAATATTGCCACACATTAAACACCAGTCGCCACCAAGAGGTGGAACAGTTACACGACAGTAAAGACGAGGACGACAATCTGGTTTGAGTTCAATATGAGTTCCCAAGCATACTAGAGTCCGAGCATATTTTATAGCTAGTTCTTGAGCCACTTGTCGCGAGCGATGATTGTCGGTCGCTACGACAATTAGATCGGCTGTGGCTATTGTTTTTATTGCCTCCTCATCTTCTACTGCTCTGGGTAAAGCTTGAACATAAGAACCAGTAGTATAAGCTCTTTTGATTAGCCATTTAACATAGTTGGTTTTGTACCACCATTGGTCTACCATTTTGTGAGTGGCAGCAGGCATTCGATTAAGATTGCTTGTTTCTAAGCGGTCTGGGTCTACTAATATCCAATTTCTTACTCCTAAGCGTGCTAATTGTTCGGCGAATACCGCACCAATACCACCACAACCAATCAGAGCAACTTTTAGTTGACCAAGTTTCTGCTGTACAGTTGCGCCGAAGACTTGTTGTCTGGTAAAAATTGATTCAGTTTCTTCAGAAACAATAGTTTTGTTGGTCGGTGCAAACCAAGAAGTATAAAAGCTAATCTCCCGATGCTCAATTCCCTGGCGATCCCAAAGACGAAACTGCGATTTTTCCAAAGATTCATTAAATACTCCAGAAATTAAACGGGGTTTTTGACGATAACAAAAAGAAAGAAATCTAGCATATTCAGACTCATGGCGGTCATCTATCGCCGAAAATGTAGGAGACTGATCACCGAAATGGGTGTGAACGTGAACCACATCTAAATTAGGCGATCGCCAGTAAGTATCTAATATGTATTGATGAAATTGTTGTTTGAGTACCAAACCGCTAGCAGATTGATGTTCGTAACAATCGGGAGTTGGCACAACCCAAGCTTGAGGTGTATATCTAATGGTTTGTTTTGATAGTTGATGACGTTGACAAAAAAGAAAGCCGATTACTTCTTCTCTATCTTGACGAGCATCAAGCATTGCTTGACGAAAATTCTTCCAGGTAAGAGGCGGGATATGGAGCAAGACCTTTTGAGATAATTGTTGCAGATTCATGATGGATTTAATTGTTGTGAATAGTAATTAGTAAATATGGCTGCGAAAAAATCTAATCTTCGCTATTGATTGCATGGCGTGCGGTGACAAACAAAGTAGCTAGATTATGTCCTCGTTCGGGATTATTACTCGGTCGCCAGGAATTGAGCCATCGCTCGCTGCTAAAGCCTCCTCCTAGTCCAACGCAGTACCAATACCAGCCTTCTTCACTGAGAAAAGGTGCGCCATAGTAACTCTGCCGGGTGAAGTGATGATCTCCTTGTCCCACCGTATCCCAAGGATAGTTAAGATAACAGCCAACAGGCGGAAGACGAGGATAGTCAGAGGGGAGTAAAAACAACACATCTGAGTTAGAGACTTTAAATTTACTCGAAGACAAAGGCATTCCTTTAATTAAAATGGCAGTATATTTAACACCCCCAAGAGTTTTACTACCAACTACGACGTTTTTAGCCACTTTTTCTAGTAGTTTTAGTTCGGAGATCGTCCTGGTATCGGGGTAAAAGTCTGTACTACTATTACTAATAGTTATCGTCATACCTTTAACGATTTTAGGAATAGTCCAAACTTTAGAACCTTCTTTGAGAGCTTCATTATCTTTCAAAGCTCTAGTACCGCCAAAGCCTTCTTCCATTACGTCATCGTTACCAATTTCAGGAAGTCGCGAGCGCAAATCTTCCACAGTTGCTCCTTGAGGTAAATCGACTAATTTACCATTAACTACTGCACGCATAATATCTCCTTGTTTATTCTAAATTTTGAGTTTTGAGTAAATTAAATCTGATTATTTTGAAAGTTATCCGATTCAATTAAACTAAAGCTAATCAAGCTGTATTGAGCTTCTTTGGGCTTAATATTTGTCGGATAAATATTAAACCAATTACATAAAGATATAATCCCAACTATTACGGAACTACCAAAGGTTAGCCACAAAAAATTCTGAGGATTTTGTTGCTTAATTTTAATTAAGTTATTCTCAATTTGTGATATTTTTGCGTCTTCTAAATATTTCCATCGTTGTTGTCTTGTTTTCAGTTGTTTTTGCTCTTGTTCAAGCAATTGGCAACGTTCTTCTAGTTGTCGAACATAGTCTTCTAAGCGACGAAATAAAGCTTCTCTTAATGCTTCTCCTTGAAGAGTAGTTTCAGCTCGCTTAATTCGATGTTCTAATTTTTCTAGAGAAATCGTCAGTTCTAAGTTACATTGATTTTGACGTTCTTTAAAAATATCCAAATCGCTTTCAGGTTGACCTAATAATTTGCCGTTGACTATTTTCATAATTTTTTAGTTTCCTTTTTAGTTACGTCTTTAAGGGAAAAAGAAATTAGTCAAAGACGTTATTGTTGCCAATGGGATGGTAATCTCGCTGGGTATTTTGCGCCTCAAAATCATCAAATAATTCAATTAAGTCAATAACGCTATTGGCAGCATTTTTAAGCTCATTCCCCAGGGATTGTTCGATGGAAGCTACTTCTACACGAATACCTTTTCGGCGAAGTTTTTCGGCTAGATGCACAAAGTCAGAATCACCTGTAACCAAAACTACAATATCGGGCTTAACTTCTAAAGCTAATTGAATTGCATCCATTGCCATAACTACGTCAATATTAGTTTCATAGTCATTGCCTTTAGATTTGCCTTCTTTGGTAACAACTAAAAAACCATTACTTTTTGCCCAATAAATAAATTTTTCTTTAGTTTTTCTAGCCTCAGCAAATCTTTCTCTGTCTGGGGGCAATCCCACATAAAGTACCATTTCAATTAATTCTCTTCCTTCCTTGGGGTCTGCTAGATAGTTACAAATTTTTTGCCAATTAGTTTTGCGGTTAAAACTTTGGGCAGATAAATGAGTATTATCTGCATCGGCAAAAACCATGACTCGGCGAGCTAGTTTCATGACATATTCCTCGTTAACTTCAGTTTTATTAAATAACATGATGGGAAAGGGCAATTTCCCTCTTACTTTTGCCAAATCATGGGTTGATATGTAGCAGTTTTTTCCATTAGGTAAGAAATATATTCCTTGACCTGTAGTTCCAAACAATTGCGTAAACTTACTCTGCGTTGAGTGTGAGGATGAGTTAATTGAGTTGATAGCTTTTCTGACCAATATTTGAGGAATATTTTCAAAGATTCTGGTTTTAAATAGACTGCACCTTGTTCATTGGCTAAGGTAAAGTCTTCCGCAGCAAAAATATTCTTGTTAACCAAATAAATTACTAAGGAATCTACTATTTGAGCGCGAAACTCTTCCATCAAATCTAAAACTAAAGCTGGATGATGATCGCGAGGGGTATGAAGACTGCCAAAATCTGTATGTAATCCTGCTAACTGTACGGTAGATAAAAGATGCTGGCACAGAAGTGTATAGCCATATCCCAGTAAACTATTAATGGGGTCTGTTGGAGGACGCAAAGTTCTTTTGGTAAAGTTGAATTTTCCTTTGAACAAAGGGCTTAAACCCTGAAAATAGATATTTGCTCCTTTTCCTTCATAACCCCTCAATCCCTCTAGAGAGATAGTGGCATCTAAACTAGCAATTATTGTCTTAAGCTTTCTGTTGGCTCTTTCAGTAATTTCATTAAAATTACGCCGATTTAGACGCATAAGCAGAATTCGAGAATTATGTAGTTTGGCGCGAACAATAGTTTCTGCTTGTTGGCGGATAATAAGCGGATTCTCCTGACGTTTAATTTGTTGTACTAAGTAGGTTACTTTTGGCTGATTTCTAGTATGTAATCCACCTTGAAAATAACCTTGAGCGGAGTAATAGATAATGGGAATCTTACGAAACAAGGCTGTTTGTACTGCACCGTGGGATAAATGACAGTAGCCAAGAAGAATAATATTTTCTACTTGGGTGACAGGTATTTTAAATAAAAGCTGTTTTTGCTGTAAAACATGAAATTGTTGATGCTTGACTCTTAAAGTTACACCTGGTTCTGTAATATATAATGTAGACATAGACCTTTGACAAAAGAATTAATTAGTTAATCTTGATTTTGTTAGCATTATTTCAAAATTATGGAAGAGGTCTTTTCCATCCCATTGGAGTTTTGATTCA
>Ga0209082_1000479_pt1 | contig 13384 bp, 11 predicted proteins | sample ColdCreekSource_FD_184127 | JGI IMG/M metagenome (GOLD analysis project Ga0209082, IMG submission 184127) | Groundwater microbial communities from Cold Creek, Nevada to study Microbial Dark Matter (Phase II) - Cold Creek Source (SPAdes) (version 3) | ecosystem: Environmental > Aquatic > Deep...
CAGGGCGGGCGGAGTGGTGTCGAGCGGGAGGGTAGAGGGTCTGAATCTCAAGGCGAAATTGACGATGAGAAAATCCTACGGTTTTCGGAATGTCGAGACACTGCAAACCGCCCTGTATCACACCCTTGGAAAACTCCCCGAACCCAAAATCACCCACAGATTCTGCTGAAGAGCCACCATTCTGTTCGTCTCATCTCTACACCTCCTCCGTGTAGTATGAAAATCTGACAACTCATTTGCTAATAACATGAGGCAATGCGCCCCCTTGACAAATTAATTAACTATACATACCATATGTTTAGTTTAAGGCGTAGCGGAACTAATGGAGTCCACTATAGCTTATTTTACATTCCATGGTATTAAGGAGAATGGCAATGCGAGTTTTCGTTACAGGAGCAACAGGATGTCTGGGTGAAGGAATAGTGAAGAAGCTGAAAGGTCGAGGATATGACGTCGTTGGGCTTGTCAGAACGGCGGACAGCGCCAGGCTGCTTGAGGCACTTGGATGCAAGGTTGTTATTGGAGATATCACTCAGCCCGGCCTGTGGCAACAGGAGGCTTCCACCGCAGAGGGCATCATCCATGCTGCTTGGGTACGGCCCGGTCGGCGTTTGGGAATGAAATGGGTACACACCGCAGCGGCCGCTGACGTTATTGCAATTCACAAACTGATTGAGGCGGCAAAAAAGGGGAACAGGTGTAGAGCCTTAATCTACACCTCGGCTGTCGCCGCTTATGGTAGTCATGGAGATGCATGGATTGACGAAAGTACAGCATCCATCCCTGGTGCAATCGGTCAAGCTCACTTTTCCAGTGAGCAGTTTGTGATGAATGCGTATCGCGATGGGGTCCCAGCTTTTTGCTTCCGTCCTGGGACATTCTACGGTTCAACAGGATCTTTCGCAAAATTTTTCCTGGCGGAAGCCCAGAAGGGCAAGCTTAGCTATGTGGGGCCAGGGGATAACTATATGTCATTTATCCATATTCATGATGTGGCTGAGGCTTATGTCTTGGCCTTGGAGTGTCCACCTGTTGGGCAAGTGCTGAGTATCGTCGATGATGAGCCTATCCGAATGAGGGAAATGAGCGAGCTTGTCTTGAAGACGTGGGGGGGAGGCAAGGTTTCCAGTGCTCCGGTCTGGTTGGTAGCGCTTTTTGCCGGCCGTCCACTTGCTGAACTGCTATCCGGGTCTTATCGGGTAAAGAACAACAAAGTCAAGTTATTGCTGGGTTGGAAACCGAGCTATCCGACGGTGCGTCAGGGGCTGAAAGATGTCATTGCTGAGTTTCGGAATTTTCACAACTTGCATGGGTAAGTTCGTTGGTGAGTAATATTTATGGATGGGATACTGCATAAAAAACGGGTCGGAGAATTGCTTGGATTAGCAATTCTCTATGCGAATCCACCGGTATTTTTTGAAAGGCTTTATCGAGTAGAGTGGTATCGCAAGATGATGGAGGCATGGGTAGACTGGATCGGAGTTCAGTCGGGGCAAACAATGTTGGAAGTTGGTTGCGGACCGGGACTGCTTACCCTTCACTGTCTAAATACTGGCATTAAGGCACACGGACTCGACCGCTCGAAAGCGATGCTCCGACGGGCACGTCGGTTAGAACAGGTAGCAGGTTTCAAGTACTCCTTCGAGCGAGGGGATGGTGTGGCGTTGCCATATAAGGATGATATCTTTGATACAACCCTTGCGGCATCCCTTATCAATATTGTCTCGAATCCCAGAAAGATCGTCGGTGAGATGGTACGGGTTACGAAATTGGCCGGAAGGGTCTCCTATCTCGTTCCAACTACTGCGATGACAAGCGCGGCTGCATCCACCTTCATTTCCATGTACAGACTCCAAGGTTGGTCTGCCGCGATGCTCAGTCTATGGGCGAGAAGTGCCCCAAAAATGACGGAAACACAAGCAAGACGGGTTTCCGAGAATACAGGCCTGGTTCAGGTGCAGGTGTTGGGATTACTGGATGGTATGGTATGCGTGGTAATGGGCGTCAAACAGGCGGCATGAGGATTCCGAGAATGAAGCTGTCCGCTGAGTTATTCGAGAATGTGGGACAAATGAAGTGGCCCTCTGTATCGGGAGATAGCTGATGCTTGGATACAGCCTTAAATATTTGCATATTTGCGGTGTGATCATGTGGCTCGGAACAGCCATCATTTTCCCTATATTGACCGTTGTAGCGGTCAAAGGGAAAGACCGCAAGGTAGGATGGTATTATGCGGCAGTGAGCGTCCGAATGAAACAGATACTGGTGCTTCCTGGTTTGGCGATCGTACTGATGACAGGCATCCTGATGAGCTACACTAGCCAACTTGGTTTTTTTCGCTGGTCATGGCTTGGGATTGCCCAGACTATTTCAGTTTTTCTAACAATCAACACGCTCTATCTCTATCTGCTGATGGTGCGGCAACGTAGTCTTGCGAATCCAAAAGGTGAAGATCGGTTTCATGGGATAGAAGGCAAAAGGCTCAGGCAAAAGATCATGGTCTTCGGCATGGCGAATATTATGGGTATTTTGACGGTTATGTGGTTTATGGTCACAAAGCCTTAATTAATAAACGAGGCTTAACGCGGATTCACCTGGGCGATTTTTGCGTGGTCCAGGAGTGAGGACGATTCAAACTGTCAGCAATCTGTGCCGGTTTGAACCCTTGCTGAAGCTGCGTCTGTATCAACGTACGGTCATCCAACGTGAGGTGTTTGTATGGTTTTTTCATGCAACATTCTCCCATAAAGAATGTTGCACTTGGAACTAGAGCGCGCCCACAAAATAATTAAGGAGGATCTGTTATGTCCATTGAATATCCGGTTATCGATAGTTGCATAGAACTGAAACACCATCATTCTCGACTGAAGAAGGCGACCTTCCCCATAATCAATCACGGGCTTTATGGGAATGTCAAAGAGTTTGAATCATCGCCTTTTCTCCTACCAAAGCAGTTGTCAGATTTCACAGCGGAGCGCAATTTCGATGATGCCACTAACCTTGAAATATGCCCAAGCTGCTTTTTCCAAACCTCGGGTACCACATCACGCAGTAAAAGAATCCCCTATTCTGATGCTGACCTGGAACGCCAACGACATCATCAAGCCGAGGCACTCCGTCGACTAGGCATGATGCCAGAAGATGTCGTTCTTACGATGGGTTCTCCTCTGCCTAGTATCTCTGGCTGGGCCTCGGTTCACGGATCCCAAACCCTTGGCGCCACCGTTGTCAATACTTCCTTCTATGATTATGAGCAGGTGTTCCGCATGAATCGCAACCCCGATGTCACAGTGATAATAGGTACACCGATAGTAGTGAAGGAGATCGGAATTCTCATTACGAAGACACGTGGAAATCTTAAGACACTTTTTCCGCGCTTGCGTACCGGAATCATATTTGGAGATGTTCTTCCCAACGTGCTACGGATGGAGTTGGTCAATCTCTGGGGATTTAAGAATGTCGCTACGCTTTATGGAACTGTAGAGGCCGATGTGATTGGCGTAGAATGTTTGTGTCGTACTGGAAGTCAGCATTTGATGCTGGAACGTCTTATTATCGAGGCGATTCCAGAAATCGAGTTATTAAAAGAGTATCAAGATAAATCTTACACTCCAAAACCAGTGAATATTCTGGATATCGAAAACGATATCGTCGGAGAGGTCGTGATTACCGACCTAATGCGCGATATTCTTCCCATTGTGCGCTACCGTATAGGAGACGTTGTGCAAGTATCCACAGCTACGTGCGGCTGCAACTTACATGGTCCTACCGTTTCGGTTCTTGGACGGACCAGAAACACTATCTACCTTGGAGATGTTCCAATATACGAAATGCAGATCAATCAAGCGTTGGAGCGTGCCGTTGGAGCTAGGGTTAGTGATTGGAGACTACTTGGAAAGAGTCCGACTGAAAAGAGCTTTGACCTTTATCTTCTTGCTCCGGATATAGAGGGGAGCACATGGAAAGAACAGATATTCGCAGCACTTCAGGAGATACGGCCCGAGTTACAGCATGTCGATCTCCAATCCGCCCTGCGGATGCAGACAGTATCAGAGTTGGACCAGGTTCCCCTCAAGCCCGATGCAAAGGCACAGAGGATTTGTCTCGATTAAGGGTAAGTGTTTAGGAGGTTGGCATGAAACAGCATTTTGACTACCAGATTATCGGCGCAGGCCCGGCTGGTTTACAGTTGGGATATTTCCTTGAACGTTGTGGTAAATCATATATGATTCTGGAAAGAGAAAAAGAACCCGGGTTCTTTTTCACCACCTTGCCAAGACATCGGAAACTTATTTCAATCAATAAAATTTATACGGGATATACAGAAAAGGAAATAAATCTGAGATGGGATTGGAACTCCCTCCTCTGCAGGGATGATCTATCATTTAAGAGTTACAGTAGCGAGTATTTTCCTAATGCTGATGATCTCGTGCTGTATCTCCGTGATTTTGCTCTGCACCATAAACTAAATATCAAGTATGGGGTCGCTGTTGTATCAATTTCACGACCAGACGACCTGTTTGAAGTAACGGATCGCCATGGAAATATTTATACGGGGACGCATCTTGTGCTGGCATCGGGGCTTTCGAAGCCCTACTTACCAGAGATACCTGGAATCGAATTGTGTGAACCTTATGCGACCGTATCAATCAATCCGCAAGACTTCAAAAACCAGAGGGTTCTTATCATAGGAAAGGGAAATTCTGCATTCGAGACAGCCGAAAACATAATCCATACGGCTGCTGTAATCCATTTGATCAGTCCCAGCCCGATCCAGATGGCATGGAAAACCCACTTTGTTGGCCATCTGCGCGCGGTAAATAATAATATCCTGGATACTTATCAGCTAAAATCTCAGAACGCCATCCTAGATGCCTCGGTCGAGAACATCTGTAGAAAGGGGGAAGTGCTCGAGGTGACCGTCAACTATAGCCATGCGGAGAGCGAGCGCGAGCAATTGTTCTACGATAGGGTAATATGCTGTACAGGCTTCCAGTTTGATGCGTCGATATTTGATCCTACATGCCGTCCGGAACTGTCTATTAAGAACAGGTTTCCCAGTCAGACGAGCGAGTGGGAATCTACCAATGTTAAAGATCTCTATTTCGCGGGGACATTAATGCAAATGCGCGACTACAAGAAACAAATGTCCGGCTTCATTCACGGATTTCGCTATAACATCAAAGCACTCTTCCATATACTGGACAAGAAATATCATCATAACGAGTTGCCCTGCCGGATAATCGATGCAACACCTGAGAGTATGACGAAAGCCATTATTGAAAGAATCAATCAAACATCGGGTCTTTGGCAACAACCTGGCTTTCTCTGTGATCTTTTGTTTGTTACCAAGACGGAGACTGGATCCGAGGCCCAATATTACGAGGACATTCCTGTCGATTACGTGCATGATAGTGAGTTCGGCCTAACAGATCGGTATTTTATCATTACGCTGGAATACGGACATATTGAAGGCGAGGATCCGTTCAACATTAATCGAGTTCATCGAGAAGATGGCGATCGAGCGAGATTGAGTAAGTTTTTGCATCCAATTATTCGTCAGTTCTGTTGGAACCAGTTGGCTGCGGAACATCATATTATTGAGGACATCGCTGCAGAATGGCTTGAGCCGATCCACATCGACCCGTTACTCCACTTCTTTCGCAGTCAGGTACAGGACTCTGCGGTAGAGGGGCTAAAAATATAGCATTGACAGCTTATCTTTGCTGCATCTGTTAAAAAAAATGCCTACGTAAAATAAGCCGAGCAGCTTTTAGTCTCGTTTTATGGCCGGATAAGGGATTACTTGTTCAAATCGTTGTTCAGCGACTCTTTAAGGAGGAAACTTAATGACTGTCAATGTAGAAGAAATGCTTTTAATTGTCATTCTGCAGCTCATCCTTATCATCGCATCGGCGCGCCTCTTTGGAATGCTCTTCCGAAAGTTTGGCCAGCCCCAGGTTTGCGGCGAGATTGCAGCTGGGTTGATCCTAGGCCCCTCTTTATTTGGTAAGTTCTTTCCCGGTATCTCGGCGTATGTCTTCACACCTTCTGTGGGGCCGATCTTTGGTGTCATCAGTCAAATCGGTTTGATCTTTTTGCTCTTCCTCATTGGGCTTGAATTTGATTTCGGTCATTTAAAGGAATATAAGAAGGCATCCTTTACTATTTCAGCCGTTGGAATCATCCTCCCCTTTAGCTTGGGGACAGTCGTCGCACAACTGCTCTACCCCTACGTCGGGGAGGGGATCAACCAGTTGGGCTTTACTCTGTTTATCGCAACAAGCATTTCAATCACGGCATTACCAATCCTAGGCCGTATTATGGTGGAGTTTAATATCAGCCGAACACCCGTGGGTGCCGTGACGATTACGGCGGCCGCGATTGATGATGTAGCTGGCTGGATCATACTGGCAGCTGTCTCGGGGATTGTGAAGTCGGGATCAAGCTCGGCTCAGGTCGTTGTGATGGGAGTTGAGAGTGTGATCTATGGGGCGTTTATGTTGTTTATCGCACGCCCCTACTTAATTCGCTGGACAAGGCGCGCACTTGAGCAGGGAAAAGGAGAGCTTTCGCTGAATACATTGGCTATCGTGATTATTCTGGTATTTACGTCGGCCATCATCACACACCTCATCGGACTGTTTTCGATCTTTGGCGCCTTTATGATGGGGGCCATCTTGTCCAATCAGGATAATTTTGTGAAAGCGGTGAAGCAGCGTCTTTGGGACTTTGTGACTGTTTTCTTTCTGCCAATATTTTTTACCTACACTGGTTTGAGGACAGACATTGGCATAATGCAGGGGAAACTATTGTGGGGCTTGTGTTTTCTTGTTTTATTCGTCTCAATTCTTGGAAAACTAGGCGGCGGGACCGTAGCGGCTCGGTTATCGGGATTCTCGTGGCGTGAATCTTTTTCGGTTGGGATCATGATGAATACGAGGGCCTTGATGGAGCTGATTGTCGTGAATATTGGCTATGATCTCGGTGTGATTCCTTTAAGTGTCTTCTTCATGTTAGTCTTTATGGCCGTCGTGACGACCTTTATGACATCGCCGCTCTTGACCAGAGCAATTCTAAAGACGAACATGGAGCGTCATTTTCATGAGTCTGAGTTTGTTGCGCAGTGTAGATAAGGAATAATTAATTAAGAACAAGAATACACCACCCCATGTTAAGAAATGAAGAATTTCCTGTTCCATGAGTTATTACGATGATGGATTTATTCAAACATAATTATTCAGAAAGGGTCATCTGCATGAGGGGTTCAATACTTCGTGACTTAATGTGCTACGTGGCACGCCCCGGATTCATTTCATTAGCAGGTGGTCTTCCTCTTCTCACCTCCTCGCTAAGGAGAGACCTGGCACTTGCGGCGCAGTCCGTTTTAAATGAACAACCCAATATTCTCCAGTACTCGCTTTCTGAAGGGCTGATTGAATTGCGCGAATGGATACTGGAGAGATATCGGAAACAGATCACAGGGCTTAGCATCGAAAATGTTCTCATTACCCATGGATCACAGCAAGCTCTTGATTTACTCTCCAAGCTCTTCCTTGATGATGGGGCAGAGATTGTGGTTGAAAACCCTACCTTTATTGGGGCACTACAAACCTTTAGCTTATTCAAGGCACATCTCCGACCGGTGGAAGCGGATTCTGATGGTGTACTGCCAGACCAACTTGATCGCGCACTCTCAGAGTCAAGGTCGAAATTCTTTTATGCCATGCCAACCTTCCAGAATCCGACGGGTCATACATGGACACTGAATCGGCGCAAAGAGTTGTGCACCATTCTTCAAGGCCATCACGCCTTGTTGATTGAAGACAATCCATACGGGGAGATTTGGTTTGATCAGCAACCTCCTAAAAACATGATTGAGTTGTGTGGACTTGAGCATGCGCTTTTACTCATCAGTTTTTCCAAGACCGTTGTGCCTGGATTGCGTGTTGGGGCAATAATTGGCCACAGAGATCTGATACGTCGCCTGATTCAGCTCAAGCAGGCAGCAGATCTGCATACAAACACATTGGGTCAAGCGATTATTAACCATTTTGTGCGCTCGACGGGGTATGAGGATCACCTAGTCAAGCTAAGAAGAGCGTATTGGGAGGCAATGCACATCATGCATGGGAATCTCACGAAACATATAGGCGAATTTGCAGTCTGGAGTGAGCCGAAGGGGGGTATGTTTTTTTGGTGCAGACTAAAGAAAAAAGAGATACAGACGCGATCCTTACTAACGTTGGCGGTAAAAAAAGGGGTCTCTTTCGCTCCTGGAGAGGAATTCGCCGTTGCGCCAGGGCACGAGAGCAGTCTACGACTCAATTATACCTATTCCAGCAGTGAGTTGATTGGGCAAGGTATTCAGATATTAGGTGAATGTTTGCAACAGATGGCTACTCCCGAATAAAGCCGTTTGCGGAAGTCGGGCTAGAAATACCATGCCCACTCCACGACAATGTAATCGTCCTGTCTCAGCCCGAAGAGAGTATCTTCCTCCGGGATGGCCGTGAAAGCGCGCCCCTCCAGAGTTAGCCTCCATTTGTCGCCAAACCGCTGGCTTGCCTCCAGATTTAGGAGGCGAGCCGTGGAGTGGCGGTCGAAGATGACGCCGAAGATGACCTCTGTCCCCTGAATGTCATTAAGGGCAAGGCGACTGCCAAGCATTAGATCGTCTTGAAAAGAGGTGGTGGCTTTCCTTCCTCGGTCGTCGTAGAGGTGTTCGGAAATGAGACCGATGTCGATCCCCGTATTGAGAAAGTTGGAAAGGGTATATTCGAAGCCATAGGTGAAGGCGGTGTAAGCCGATCCCTGACCAGACCGTCGAATTGCTTCCATCTTCCAGAGCCAAGACGCGTGGATCGCCTGCAGGTCGAGGCCGGTCTGATGGATCAGGTCATAGCGTGGGAAGAGGAGCGGCTGGCCTTCCCCATCAATCCCTTGGAGCAGAAGAGGATCGCGACTTGTTCCCCAGAAGTGGGAAAGGCCGATGTCCAAAATTTCCGTGCTCCTCGACCAACGAGCTGCCAGATCAACATGTTCCTGACTAGCCTCGTAGGCTACTCGATTTGTATCAATCGGCAGGGAAGGGCGGAGCCGCCCCTTCTTCCCCGGAAATGTCCGCTCTCGGAAACCGGGGAGAACGAAGAGATCAATGGTCCCACTCCCCCGGATAAGCGCCAGATTGATCATCAGTTGGCCGAGTTTCTCCTTCCCGTCTGGGCTTTCGACTAGATCGGTCTGATTAATAATGTCAACGAGGTGCTGCGACTCGGTTACTCCCCAGAAAAGCTTCCGTATTCCGATCCGCCATTCATACCCATCCCCTACCTTCAGCCAGGTGAACTCCCTGAGATCGAAATGGCTCCGCTCCCTGTCGACCGAATCAATTCTGGCAAAGGGGACCACAGTCAGGCTCTGCCGATCTCCATCCCATGAATGATGATACTCCGGTTGAATCATAAGAGAGAATTGATTGTCGAGCTGTTCATAGAGGAGGGGTTCTTCCACGAACCAGCGTTCCTCAAGGGCGACACGTCCTGACCACTCCCCGGCCTCCGCAGGCAATGCCCACAAGAAGACGAAAAGAAACAGAAAAACGGCAAAGCCGCGAAGCGAAACCGCAGAAGACAGAAGAAGAGCCTCAAACTTTGTTCTTTCAATCACCCTCTAGTTTCCCTTCTACTTCACCCGTTTTAACGCCTCTTGGCTGAAATCCTCTTTGGTAAGGCCCGTTCCGAACCGCCAGTTGTTCCATGTCACTAGCGTGCTCTTTCCTGTCTGGTGATTGACCACAAACCACTCAATCGCCCGCCAGAATCGATCCTGATAGTGTTGATAGTTCCTGTAAGTAAGAGTTTTCAGTAAGCTTCCTTTGCGATCATAATAGTCGATCTTCCGGTTTTGATACTCGGTCTGGTCTATCCAAACCTCTTGACGCTTATATCCCGAGTTAGGATCAAGTGGTCGCCTTTCGATGACGAAACAGGGCATCTTGTCATAGGCCTCCTCTCTCAGATATCGGTAGGTATACTTCTCCAACTGATGTGCCTGCGCCCCAATGTCCTCATAGGCGAACTCGCTCCCCATAAAGGATCCGGATTTATCATCGGAAGCAATCCGTTTCACCCGCTTTAATGCCGGGAGGTATAACCACTGATCGTCAGATGTAATCTTATGGCCAGAAACTAGAAATGCTGTTCCTTTAACATCAGCTGGCGACTGGAAAATGGTCATGCTCATATTCCCATCTTCCTTCCTCTCCAGTATCCGGACATCTAACGAGCGAAAGCTCTCATGACCATGACTGTCCTTCATTATCATAACCAGATCGCTCCGGCTGTCGGAGAATCCAGAACGCACGCGGTCGGCCTCGCGAGCTATTTTCAATCCTTTCTCCTCCAATACTCCGGCAAAGGCGTTGACCGAAAAGAAGATCCAAAGTGCCAAGAATAATATATTTTTCATCAATTCTCTCCTTTCATGTGCATGTTCCAGTATTTTCTACATCGGGGAGAATGACTGGGTACCTTTCCTCCCTTATGCCTTCATCTTCAGCAAGAGCGGCGGCAGCATAAAAAACTCAGCAAAGAGTGCCATGGCGATGGTGATCGCAGTTAGAAGCCCCATTGAAACATTGAACTGAAATGCCGAAAAGGTCAACATCGAAAAACCGACGATTAGGATCAAAGAGGAGAAGCATGTTGCCATCCCAACCGTTGAGAAGGTATATCGGATTGCATCCTCCGGGCTTGATCCCATCTGCCTCCTGGCATAGATATATTTGCTTATATTATGGATCGTATCATCGACCAAGATGCCGAAAGTCATTCCGGTTACGGGGGCTACATCCATTCCCAACCGGCCAACAAAAAGCCCCCAGAGACCAATTGCCATCCCAAGAGGAAGGATATTGGGGATCAGGGTGATTAGACCAAATTTGACACTTCGAAGAGCAACGATCATCACGCCAGAGATCAAAACCACACCGAGGATATCTCCCCAAATCATGGACTTCGTGTTCCGCATTCCTATGTGGGAGAACATCATAACGGCTCCGGTCCCCCTCGCCTGCATTGCCAACGGGGCATGTTCGACTAGCCATCTCTGGGCGCGCAAATTTAGACCTATGATCTCTTTACTCGGAAGGTTTTTGAGGGTAACCGTCATTCGTGTTGCCGATCTATTAACATCAATCTGGTCATTGAGGTCAAGGCCAAAGGGAGGGGAGAGTTCATGTAGCAAGAGATACTGTGCAATGAGATTCCGTGCATCGGGAATACGATACTGATTCGGAGCGTCTCCATGCATGTTCTTGTTGAGTTGTTTGATTACATCGGTGAGGACATTCACATGGATCACCCCCGACTGTTTCCTATACCACTCGGCGAAGGCTTCAATCCGATTAAGATAGTCGGGACGGCTGATCCCCTCATTCTCCCCCGATCCCAAGGAATAATCGATCTGATAGACACCGGTCAGTTGGGCGGTAGCAAAGTCGTTGTCCCTCCGAAACTCGACACTTTCGTCGAAATACTGCACAAATTGATCGTTGAATTCGTTGCGGGGAATAAAAAGCATTAGCCCCACAGCCAGAAGAGTCATCCCAGGCAAAATAGGACGACGGTATTTGATGATGAAGTTGGCGAAGGTGGCCATCACCCCGTCTCCCCATGTGTGAGGGGGCCTACTGCGCACCGGCAAGACCGCCATGAGGGCAGGGAGGAATAGAACAGAAACACAGAAGGCTGTAATGACACCAATCGCGACAATGTTTCCCAAGTCCCGGTAGGGTGGAACATCGCTGAAGTTCAGCGTAAGAAAACCAATCACGGTGTTCAATGTTGTCAGAAAGAGCGGGTAGAAATTTAGATCAAGGGCATGGATAATCGCCTCCCGCTTATTTTGGCCACTGCCCATTGCATGAAAGATGGAGAGGAGAAGGTGGATTGAGTCGGCGACCGCTAGCGTTAGAATGATAGTGGGGGCGGAGATGGAGACAGGGGTTAGCTGAAATCCCAACCCCCCCGCAAGTCCCATCGCCGTCAGAATCGAAAAGAGGATCACCATGACCGTGGCAACTGTCCCGGAGATCGACCGGAGGGCTAGGAAGGTCACCAGTATCATGGCACCATACATCAAGGGGACCAGAGTCTTCATGTCTTTCTGGGCACTCTCAGAAAAGGCCTGATTGAGCATGACAACGCCGGTCAAATAGACCTCCACGTTCGGGTTCTGTTCCCTCACCTTTTCAGCAAGTTTCCTCACAAAGGCAACCACATCCGGACCTTCCGTCAGATCCTTCTGCGGGAGAACGAAAGTGACGTTGACCCCAGTGACATGGGCCTGCGGGGATATCAGTCTTCGAATCAGGAGGGGTTCGGTTAGGGCGATCTCTCTGGCTCGATCAATATCAGCCTCCGACATTGAGGCTGGATCTCCGACCAGACTTCGGACAACTATGTCGTCTCCGTCAGCAGAGGCAGAGGTATGTTGAAAATTGGTGACTGAGTCGACCCGCCGGGAGTAAGGGGCCTGCCACGCCTCCTTTGTTAGCCATGCAACGCTAGCAAGAGTCTCCCGGGTGAAGACCTTCCCATCTTTTGGGGCGATCACAAATAGAACGTTATCGCTCTTCGAGTAGGTATTCTGTAAAGCCTCGAAGGCGAGCAAATCGGGGTTCTCCTTGCTGAAGAATAGGCGGTAGTCGTCGGAGAATGTTAAAAACCGGCCTCCACTTGCAGACGCCAGGACAATCAGTGGCATAAGAATTAGTATCCACCAACGAAAACGGATCACCCACTCTCCAAAACGCCGTGCTGTCATATAAACCTCCTTTAAACCTCCTTAATGAATCAACTGGACTTTCGTAATCTACTCTATTTAGAAACCTTTTCATGGGTTTCTCCTTTTCTATTTTAACTATATATTTAATATATATAGTTATGGACAAAAAAATCACCGATTTAATTCTCGGATGAGGTCATCAATGATAATATTTTTCAAGGCCGATTTCATCGCATTCTCGGCATCGGCTAAGATCCTGGCGATTCCAGCCTGCGCCCGGGTGGGTTTCTCACCGGTGACGCGGAGGCGAACAGCGGCATGAAAAAGGGGCCGGCCGCCTTCAATAGCGTTTAAGATATCGAGGAGCGTAACCTGGGCGGGGGGCACCGCCAAACGGACTCCTCCGTTTGCCCCTTCGCGAGTCTCGATGATTCCGGCCCTGTTCAAGCTTTGCAATATTTTCACCGCCGTTGGAGCCGTGAGATTCAATGCCTCGGCCATTTTGCCGGTGGGCACAAAATCAAAGAATCCTTGCCGCACTTTGTCGGAGACAAAGAGCGTGCAGAAAATCGCTTGAGTAAAAGCCAGAGAGTAG
>Ga0209082_1000488_pt1 | contig 13250 bp, 8 predicted proteins | sample ColdCreekSource_FD_184127 | JGI IMG/M metagenome (GOLD analysis project Ga0209082, IMG submission 184127) | Groundwater microbial communities from Cold Creek, Nevada to study Microbial Dark Matter (Phase II) - Cold Creek Source (SPAdes) (version 3) | ecosystem: Environmental > Aquatic > Deep...
CGACGAAGCTTCGAATAGCGCTGCAAAAGACTCCTCTGCGGCTTTGTTCGTGCCGCCGGCGGTGGCCTGTGTACTCGTCATGCTGTGGGGAAACCCTTTCCTACTCCGGAAAAGTCAAAAGCGGACGGCGCGCGTCGCTCCGCATAGTTGTGTATCGCGTTGTGTAGTCGCAAAGCCGCGTGCTAATGACGCACCCACACGCGCGTGAGGGACGAGGCGAACCAACGCCTAGTCGGGCGCGCGACCTTAACAGCGGGGTATGGCGCTGTCAACCCAGCGATCACGCACCTTTTGAGCGGGCCAGCTCAGCCAGCTGCTCGACGACGGAATCTGCGTCCAGGTGGGTCGTGTCCAAGGTTACCGCATCCGAAGCGGCGCGCAACGGCGACACCGAGCGGTTCGCGTCGCGCTCATCGCGCAGTTGGATGTCGGCGAGCGTCTGACCAAAATCCGCTATAATTCCACGTTCGGCCAAGTCAGATACCCGTCGCGTCGCGCGCGACTCGGGCGAAGCTGTGAGAAACACTTTGAGCTCGGCGTCGGGGAACACGACCGTGCCGATGTCGCGACCCTCCAGCACCACGCCACCCTGCGAGCCGAGGCGACGTTGTAGGGATAGCAGCGTCCGACGCACGCTCGGGTGCTTAGATACTTCGCTCGCGCCCAGCGAAATCTCAGGCGTTCGGATGTCGTCGGAGCGGTCGCGACCGTTCAAGAACAGCTGCGGCGGCGCATCCTCGTGCTCTCCGGACGCGTTCTGAAACTCCAGCTGGAGCCCGCTCGCGAGCTCCCCTAGCGCGCTTTCGTCATTCCAGTCGACACCCGCCTCCTGTGCGGCGAGCGCGACGGCGCGGTAGAGGGCGCCCGTATCGACGAGCAGAAAACCTAATCGTTGGGCGACGCGCAGCGCGACGGTGCTCTTGCCTGCGCCGGCAGGGCCGTCGATTGCGATGACTGGGCGGGGTCGGGACGATGCACTCATACGTATTCGATCGAAGCTCCGAGCTCCTGCGCGGCGCGGATAAAGCCTGGATACAGCGCCGTCAGAGCGAACAGCGCATCCTGTACCACGGTCTCGCCGGGCGTTGCCAACGCGAGCGTGCATGCAGCGAGCGCAACGAGCGGATCGCCTTGCGCGTCCCACTGTCGTCGCGCTCCAGCGCCAGCGAGCGCGCACCGTGGGATGAACAGCTCGTTCGGGCCACGATCCACGGTGACACCGAACGCAGCGTACAGTGCGTCGAGACGGGACCAGCCTGGGTCATGCTGCTGGCATTCGACGACATTCAAGTCACACAGACGTACGCCGCGTCGGCTCTGCGTACCGATTAGCCACAGCGCCGGCACAGCGTCGCCCGAGCGTAAGAGCAAGTCTGCGTCCACGACTCCGCCGCGCACAGCGGCGGACTGGACGCGCAGGTCCGCGATGGGCTCGCGCAACGCGGCGTCCCCGAGCGGATTCCACGTGACTGGCGCGCCCCATGAACGCAGCACGTCGAGCACGCCACTCTGTGACGGGTTGACCGAGACGCCGCGCAGGGTGATGTCGCTGCCGGGGAGCGCCTGCGCCAGCGCTGCGAGCATAGCCGCCTGCGCCGCGCTACCGGGAATGTGCAGCTCGCCGAGGCCTGGCAACTCGCGGTTCCACGCCGGTGTGTCCAGCGACACCACGCTGCCGATGCGACGCAAAGGCAGGCCGACTTCCACGAGCGCCCGCTCCAAGTGATCCGAAGACACATGCGGCTCCGACAACACGGTCGGCCCGGCAGCGAACAGCGTGTTCAGCAAGATCGCATCTTTGCCCACGGCATCCGAGAACGGCAAGCTCGCATCCAACGCCTGCAATCGCTCCGAAGCCAATAGCGGCGCGACGCTCACCGGCGGATACAACCGGGCTGCGTCCGCGCCGGCGCGCGCGGCGATGTGGGCGCCGCGTGCGCGCAGCACCTCGACCCAATGATCAACGGGCGCGTCGCCCGCCGCTCGCAGCTGCGTGCCGAACTGCTGCGCGCACAGCACGCCAGAGAGCTGCGCGAGCAAGCGCGGACTCATGGCGCAATCGATCGCGCCGGTCGGCGCGCTGAGCGCATCGAGCCCTGGGCCATGCACGCTCAGACGCGCACCATCGAGCTGCGCGCTCACCCCCAAGTGCTGCCACGCGGCGAGCGCCGCCTGCAGCTGCGGCGTCGCGACCACGCCATGCAACCGCGAGCGGCCACGCGCTAGCGCAGCCACGGCGAGCGTCGTGTCCAGAATCGCCTGATCGGGCCCGAGCCTTACATCACCGCGCAGCGGCAGGCCGCCGCGGATCAGCAGCGCGTCGGATTCGAGTCCGCTCATCGCTCAGCCCTCGACGGTGGGTTTGCCGTCACGGCCTGCAGCTGCGAGCGGCGAGACGCCAGCGCGGCCACGGCGAGCGCTGCCGCCGAAACCACTGCACCGGTATTGACCCGCACATCGCGGCGCTGGGAGGCTCCACCGCGGATCAGCAGCGCGTCGGACTGCGAAGAGCTCATAGCGATTGCGCGTCGGGACTGCAGCTCGGCGCTTGCCGGTCGAACAGCGGCTTCGCGCGAGACTCGTAAGCGTCGAGCTCTTCCTTCGTCACGTCGAGCTCGCCGCGGAGCAGCGCGCCTTGGGTCGACAGCTGCGTGCGATCGAGCACTGCCGGCAGGCCGGTCAAGCGCACCACCAAGTTCGCTTGCCACAGCAAGTCGCGCAGACCGCGCTCGGCCAGCTGCGCCGCCTCGCCGTTGGTGAGCTGTGCGGCGAGGCCGAGATTGAGCTTGTCTGTGAGGGTGAGCCCGAGCGCCGTGTCAGCGCTCTGTATCGCTTCGCCGAGCTGCCTCGCGCCAGCGCCCGCTAATCCGCGCTCGATCAGCTCTGCATTGCCGCTGTTCGCAGCCGAGAGCAGACACGCCGAACGCTCGTTACAACCGAGCGGCGTGCCGACCGTGCGCCAGAGCGGCGAGCCCGAAAAGCTAGCTGTCGGCTGCGCGACCGCAGCGATGGCCGCGCGCACCCAAGCCTGGGTGCCCAGCACGAGCACGCGCCCCTCGAGTTGGCTGACCGCGAGCGTGCCCTGCTCTGCCACGCCGAAGCGCCCTGATCCGTCGCGCACATCGCGCACCGGATCGGCCGCGCTTCCACGCGACTTCTTGTGCGCCAGCTCGAGCGCGCGTCGCGCATCCGCCTCGCTGTAGCTGCCCACAAGCACCAGCAGCCACTCCGCCTGCTGCTCGGGCTTCTGCCGCACTGCCAGCGCCGCGCGCCGCGTCGCGGACAACACCGCATTCCAGTCCGCGAGCTGAATGCAAGTCGCGCGCTCGATGTACGGACGCAAGCGCTCGAACAGCGGCGTGCCCATGACCGCTTGCACGTTTGCGACCGCGACAGACTCGGGATTCTCCACCACCAGCGCGAGTGGATCCTCGGGCACAGGTGGCAAGCTGAGTGTGCTCGTGTCGGGGCGCGTACTTTGCGAAGTCGCGCATGCCGCACACAACATCAAGAGTAGAAACGCTCGGAGCATGCCGCGATGCTACACCGCGTGCTCGACAAGTCGGAAGTCTTGACTGCGTCCTCGCATACTGGTGCGGGCCGAGCGCGCTGTGCTGCACGCTCAGCCCCGCGCGAAGCGCTCTCAGCTGTCAGCCATACGCGGATACGACCCAAGCACCTTCACGTAGTGCCCAGCTGCCCGTAGCTCCTCTATCGCTGACAACACAGGTCGATCGGTGATGTGACCGTCGATCTCGAACAGGATCAAATAGCGAAACTCCCAGCCGCGTGCCGGGCGCGTTTCCAGTCGGTACAAGTTGATGCGTCGATCGGCGAACGGCTTGAGGCAGTTGATCAACACACCGGTCGCGTCGTGCAACGCGATCACGACGGCTGTGCGATCTCGACCCGTGCGCGACGGATAGTCGTTGCCGACGGCCACGTAGCGCGTGTCGAGGTCGGGCGTATCTTCGACAGACTTCTCGACCAACGTGAGGCCAGAGGCCGTCAACGCGAGCTCGGTGCCGAGTGCAGCAGCTTCGGGTTCAGCGGCAGCACGCGACCATGCGAGCGTGTGACTGCGAACATCCAAGATGCTCGCTTCGGGGAACTTCTGCGTGAGATAGCGCTCGCACGCGGCGAGCGCGCTCGTCGCCGCGTAGATGCGTTGGATCTGCGCGCGATCACCGCTCTTCGAGAGCAAGTGAAACGAGCGTCGCGTGGGGATCTCGGCGCACACTTTGATCTCGCTGCGCGCGAGTAGATTCAGTGTCTGCGTGACCGCACCGTCATGCGAGCTTTCGAACGGCAAGACACCAAAGCTGGCGCGGCCGCGCCCGATCTCGGAGAGCATGGCTTCGGGCGAGTCGACGGCGCGCAGTACGGCAGCGGCGCCGAACTGCTTACGGGCGGCGAGATTTCCCAAGCCACCTTCTTGTCCTGCGTACACAACTTGTGCTGGCGCGATCAGCGCGTTGCACGCGGACAACACTTCCTTCATCACGGTGTGCGTGGCTTCCTTGGGCAAGCCATCCACTCTCTCCACCGTGCGCGTGAGAACATCGACGTCTCTGGGCAGCGTAAAGTACGCATCGGAAGCGCGAGAACGCAGCGCGGCGAGCTTCTTCACCGCTTTGGCTCGCGCAGCCAACGCCTCCGCCAAAGCCTGGTCTGCGGCTTCGACGGCGTCGCGGATCTGCTCGAATTCCTGCTTCGCATCACTCATGGCATAAGCGTACACCGCGCCCGGCCGCGCGGCACTAGCGAGTCCACGTAACGCGCAGTCAACAGTTATTCTGCAGGTAACAGTGCTTTGAGACGCGCTAACGCGTTGAGTGCTTCGAGCGGGGTCATGCGCTCGATGTCCAGCTCACGTAGGGTGGTCTCGCATACCGAAGGTGGAGGCAACGCGTTGTGATCAGCGCGCTCGAACATCGAGAGTTGCGCGGAGCGCGCGTCTCCCCGCGCGACCTTCTGTCCGGACACATTGCCGTCGCCCGACTCGAGCGCGCGCAGAATCGCCCGTGCGCGCGCGAGCACGATCTCGGGGATCCCACTGAGTCGCGCGACCGCGATGCCGTAGCTGCGGTTGGCCGCGCCCGGCAACAAGCGGTGCAAGAACACCACGTCTTCACCGTGCTCACGCGCGGCGACATTGTAGTTCACGACGCCCGAGCGCACGTCCGCCAGATCACACAGCTCGTGGTAGTGCGTGGCGAACATGGCGCGACATTGGACGACATCGTGCAAGTGCTCGGCCACGGCCCACGCGATCGACAAGCCGTCGTACGTGCTCGTACCGCGGCCGATCTCATCCAAGATCACGAGCGAACGGCGCGATGCACCTCGCAGGATGTTGGCAGTTTCCTGCATTTCGATCATGAACGTGCTCTGACCTGCGGCCAGGTTGTCGCTCGCCCCGACGCGGGTAAACACGCGATCACACACACCGATGCGCGCACGCGCAGCAGGCACGAAGCCGCCGACCTGCGCCATGATCACGGCCAATGCCGTCTGACGCATGGTCGTGGATTTGCCGGCCATGTTCGGACCGGTGATCACCATCAGGCGACGCTTCTCGACGTCGAGTCGCACGTCGTTCGGCACGTAACTTCCGCGGGTCACCATGACTTCGACCACCGGGTGGCGCGCCTCGCTGAGCTCCAGCTCCAGCGAATCATCCACAAGCGGTCGCACGTAGTCGTGCCGATGCGCCACGTCTGCGAGCGTCGTATGCACGTCCAAGTCGGCGAGCCCCGCCGCCAACCGCCGCAGCCGCCCCGCTTGCACGCCAATGCGCGTGCGCAGCTCGACGAACATCTCCTGCTCGATCGCGCGCAGACGCTCGTCCGCGTTGACGATCTTCGCCTGCACCGTCTCCAGCTCGTCGAACGTAAAGCGCTCGCCGCTGACCACCGTCTGTTTGCGCCGATACTCCGGGGGCACACGCTCGGCTTTGGAGCGCGTGATCTCGATGTAATAGCCGAACACTTTGGTGTAGCGGATCTTCAGCGTGGAGATGCCCGTGCGCTGACGCTCGCGCTCTTCCATCCGCAGGATCACGTCTTTGCTCGACGTGCTCAGCTCGCGCAGCTCATCGATGCGCGGGTCGTGACCAAGACAGAAGATGCCGGCTTGTGTCGCTACGAGCGGCAGCTCGACCTCCAAGCAAGTCGACAGCAGCTCGCGGACGTCCTCGCACATGTCCGTCGGGTGCAAGCGTTGCAGCACGTCGTCGACGCTGTGAGCGGCAGACTCGGTCAAGATGCCGCAGATCTCCAGCGCTTGGTGCAGACCCTGACGAATCGCCCCCAAGTCGCGCGGCGTCGCAACGCCGAGCGAAGCACGCGTAGCCAGGCGCTCCATGTCACCCACGCGCGCGAGCGCAGTCCGCAAGCGTTCACGCAGCTCGCGGTTCTCCACGAACAGCTGCACTGCGTCGTGCCTACGCCGGATCGCATCGACGCGCGAGAGCGGCGCCAAGAGCCTACGCCGCAACAGACGCGCGCCCATCGCCGACTGCGTGTCGTCGATCAGCGAGAGCAGCGAGCCTTTGCGCTCGCCGCCCAAGGTCGAGACTAGCTCGAGGTTGCGTACGGCCGCCTCGTCGAGCAACAGCACGTTCGCTGTGTCGTAGGTCAGCACGCGCTGAATATCGAGCGGTGCAGTGGGCTGCGCGTCGAGCGTGTAGCGCAAGATCAGCCGCACAGCGTCGCTGCTGGCAGCGGCAAGCTTCTCCGGCTCCGGATAGAGCGCGAGCACTTTCTCGATCTGCGGCTCGCTGCACGCGCGATCCAGGAGGGCCTGCTCGGTGTTGCGTACTGCGACTCTCGGCAAGAGCCGCGAGACAGTCTTGCTCAGCGCGCTCGCACCAGCGTGCAAGAGCAGCTCGCGCGGCTCAGTGCGCGAGAGCTCGGCCAAAAGCTCGCTCTCGGACTCGAACAACGTCGTGCTGACCTCGGCAGCGCCCAGCTCCAGCACAGAGAAGCCAAACTTCGTTCCATCAGGCACGATCGCCACGAGAAAGTTCGGACGGCGGGCGTCGATCGCATCCGAATCGAGCGCGAGCGCGGGCGTGATCACGCGCACAACCTCGCGCGGGACGATCCCCTTCACCTTCGAAGGATCTTCGAGCTGCTCGCAGATCGCGACGCGCTGGCCTTGCTCGATTAAGCGCGAGATGTAGCCCGCAGCTGCGTGGTACGGCACGCCAGCCATCGGAATCGGCACGCCGTCGGCGTCGCTGCCACGCGAGGTCAGCGTGAGCTCGAGCAACGCGCTCGCTTGCACCGCGTCCTCGTAGAACATCTCGTAGAAGTCGCCCAAGCGAAAGAACAAGAGCGCATCCGGGTACTCTTGCTTGGCGCGGAAGAACTGCTCCATCGCCGGCGACCGCTTCGGTCGCTTCTCGCCTGCGCGCGTCACCCGCGCACCGCGAGCACTGCGCCTATTTCACCGGCGCGGCCTTGGATGCGCGAGCGTACTGAGAGATAGGTCATTGGATCGTGTCGGCTACGTTCACTCCGCCAGCGACCGGATTGAGCGAGATTCGCATCAGGCCACGGACGGTGCTGTCGACGGCGTACAGGCGTTGATCCGTCGGGCTGTAGCGGATGTCAATCGGCATCACGCCTTGCCAGCCGCTCGTTCCAGAGGAATCTGCGGCGCGCACGAGCAGCTTGGGTGAGTTCGAAGCTGCAGCGAGCGTGAGCACCGTCAGTGGCGCGAAGCTCCCTGCACGTGGCTGAAACGCGATCAGCCCGTTGTCGTACAGCTGTCCCTTCGGAGCGCGGCTGCTGCGCTTGGGATCTTGCGTCTCGTCGACCACACAGAGACCTGAATCAGCCTGCGCGATCACGCGGTGACGGAAGCCCAGCGAGCCGAGGTCGCGCACGACGAAGCTCTCGCGCGTGTGCACTTGGAAGGTGAGCGGCTGCCCTGCGAAGCACTTCAGCACTTGCTCCCAAGTCGCACGCGCAGCGCGCGGCGTCGCAAGGTCTGGAGTAACTTGCACGCGATCAGCAAACGCGCGGCGAATCCCGAATGCGATCAAGTTGTCGTTCGCGGTGCGCGCGTCGACCAACGTCGTACACAGGTCCTGCTCTGGTTGGCTGAGCTCCTGACCGAGCTCCGCGCGCAACGCCTCAGTCGGCAGCGGCGACGTGATCACGAGCTGATCTCCCGGCGCGAGCTGATCGTCACCGAGCACGCCCGCTCCGCAGAACTCGACATCGCCCGTAAACTCGAGCGCGCCCGTTTGGTTGTCGGGGCTACTCCGCGGGATGAAGCGACCGCGACCACCGAGTGTTCCTGGGATCGGCCCCTCGTAGACAGCCTGCCAGTTGCGCGGCTCGATAAACGGATCCGCCATCGAGCAGACGCGGCCTTGGCCCTCACCGCAAGTCACGTTCTCGCCTGGGACGCCGCCGTCCGTGGTCCCGCCGTTGTCGACCACACCGTCGTCCTGCGGAAACGAGACGGCTTGATCGTCGGCACACGAGATGCAGTCGAGGCCAGCCACGCGCGTGTCGTTGGTCGTGCCGTCAGACTTCACGCCGATCGCCGAGCCTTGGACGATAAACTGCGGCGCTACCGACGGCGCGAGCACAGGCGTCGCGTTGCGGTCAGTCGTTGCGTAGGTGAGCAGACGCGCGTGGTTGCGGACCACGGGCAGCGGATCGTAACCCGGCTGAAACGGCGAGAACTTCGGCTCTTCGCCGACCGTGCAGCTGCGACACTCGCGCAGCTCCATGTCGTGCACGTTGAAGATGCGCACGGTGCCGTCGGTTGCACCCACTGCCAAGAACACACCGCGCAAGCGCTCTGAACGCCGCACCTGACGCAGGTTGTCGACACACTCCAGCGGGGCGTCATCGGCACGTGGTTCTTCGACTCGCTGCACCCATTGCGATGCCGGCCCGCGCACATCGAAGTTCGGCGTCAGCACAGCCATCGAAATGGCGACGATCGACGCGGTGGAGACGGTCGGACCGAGGTCGAGCCGATCGACACGGCTCTGAGCATCCACGCCCACGTTGCGTGGCCGACCATCCTGCGTCACGACCACAGAGCCGTCGCGCGCGTCGATCGCGTACACGAACTGCGTCTCTGCGTCGGACTCCAGATCGACTGGCACACGCGGCGTGACCGCGACGCGCTCGGTCGGAGCGCCGGTCAAGATCGGCGTGAGAATCGCATCGCTGGGCGTCTCGCCCGCGAGCTTGTCGAGATCGACTGCGTGCACGATCGGCTGACGTGCGTCCGCGATCAGCAGGCGCCGAGTGCAGCTACCAGCTTCACAGAAAGCATCGACCGCCATGCCTGCAGGCTCGGGGGCACCGACGTCAGCATCTTGCGCCGGCAGTGAAAGCGGCACATTCGGTGTCGAGATCAGGGGCGGCGTCGAATCACAGATGTATCGGTACGGCTCAGCGCCGCTTGTGCCGGCATTGGGATCGAACGCCTCTGCAGGCAGCTTGGCCCACGATTCCTCGAGCGGAATGCGTACGATGCCCGCAGGATCGAGCAAGCCATCAGCACAGTCCTCGACACCGTCTGCGCATTGGACGCGCTGGATCGGGATGCGCGCCAGCCAACCCCCTGCGCGCGACGTGACGAACAGGGCGTCCTGATCGGGCGCGATGGTCATGTCGTAGGGCTCGACCAAACCAGCTGCCTCTGGCAGCTGCAGCGGAACGCGCTGCAAGGTCGCCGGCTCGACGGTGGAGAGCACCATCGTGGCCGCCGTGCGCAGCACCGTGATCTCACGCGAGCCGCTGTTGGCGACGTACACAACGCGCGGATGATCAGGCGCCGCAGCGATCGCCATGGGCACAGGACCTGCCGGCGCAAACGTCTTGCCTGGGATGTCCAAGCGGCTGTCGAGCACGCGCCAGGCGCGCACATCGACAGCAGCGACTTCACCTCGGCTCGACTGCAGCACAAGTGCGTGCAGCCCGAACCCGGTCTCTTCGCCTGCAGGATCCCGATTGCAGCTGCTCATCGGCGCGAGCGAGCCATCCGTCCCGATCTGTTTGCGCAAATCGACGCACACGAACGCAACGCGATTGGCGCGCTGGAAGCTGGTCGGCTCGGGAGGCGGTGTGGTGTCGCTGCAAGCGGCGGTGAGTAGGCAGGCGCTGATCGCGCGCAAGCCCACGCTGCGAAACCACGTCATTGAAGCTCCTGAACGACTTTAGGAATGCCGAGCTGACCGATGATCGGCGCGTCGGTGCGCTGGTCGTTCGCCTCAGCCAGCGCGCTCAGGTCGACGACCAGCACGCTCGATGAGCGAAAGTCAGCGAGGTAGAGCCGCTGTCGTTGCGAGTCGATCGCGAGGTCGAACGGCCCGTTCAAGTTGTGGATGACGGCGGCGATGGTCGAACGCAGCGCGTCGATCAAATACAGCTGTTTGCCGTCGAAGCACGCAACCGCGACGATGTGGCGCTCGCCGATCTTGCCGTGCGCCATGCGCAGGGGGCCGTCGCCGACCGTGACGATCTCCCGCGCGGGTACAGTCGGCGAGGCCGCCGTGACCACTGAATCTGGGCCACCCCCGACGTCGACGAACAGCAGCGATGCAGGCCTGTCGCCGGTGACCAGCAGCTGGCCTGCGCGCGCAGGATTCATGCGCAGCGTGCGTGTGCTGCGCTGCGGCGCCACGCCGTCGATCACGACCGCGCCCACGTCGTACAGGTAGCTCGCGTCGAGCGAGCCATCGGCGCTCGCCTCCACACTAAAGGCGATGCGCGAGAGCAAGCGCGACGCGCCGTTCGATGCCGTGCGCGCGTAAAGGCTCATGTACGCGACGTGCCCAACCGGGTCGAACTCGAGGCCGGTCGGCTCCAGTGGCAGCTGGTCGAGCACTTGAATGAGCTTCGGACCGCCTGCACCGCTGTCGTGGAACAGACTGACTTGGCCGTAGCGATGCGCGACCATCACAAAGTCGCCCGGCACGTTCGCCGGGTCTAGACCGGGCACCGCGCTCGCAGCGGGCAAGCTGACGATGCCGACAGCCTCCGGAGGGAAGACCGCTCCGCGCGCGTTGTCGGAGGCATTGGCTCCACGTCGGCGATCATCGTTGCAGCGGCGCTCCGATTCATCGCACTGCAGGATGGCCTCGCCGTCGGCGTTCTCATCGAGATCGATGTACAGCAGCGTTTGGTCGGTCCGTGTCGCCACGTACAAACGCTTGCGGTCCGGCGATACGTTGTAGCTCGTGGCCAGCGACGGCACGAGCACCTCATCGGCGAGCACCCGCGTGGTCTCGACCTGGCAGGTCAAACCTGGCTGTTCACAGTCGCTCAGCTGTGAATCCAGCATGTTCAGGTCGAATGCCTGGATGCTGCCGCGGTTGTAGCGCAGGTCGAAATTGGAATTGAGCACGTACAGGAAGCGCGCTGCGCTGCCGTCGCTCTCTCCAGACAGGAACAACCCCGTGGGGAAATAAATGTCAGCGTCGGGCGGGGGATCGCCGACGTTGTCCAAGTTGCATGCGGAAGCGAGATGCAAGCCGAGCAACGCGGTCAGACAACAAAAGAGTGCGCAGGGCTGGCGCATGGGAGGCGCAACGTAGTCGGTCGTTCTGGATGCCGCAACCCTCGACTGACAGCGCTTAGACCGCGCGGCCTCAGTTCCAGGGGTCGAGCACGTCAGTGGACGGAGCCGGCGCAGGGTCGCGCTTCGTGGGCGCAGGCTTTGGCGTTGCGGGCGCTGCAGGCTGCGTACGCTTCGGCGTGCTGGGCGTCGTGGTGCTCTTCGTGCTCTTGCTGCTGTCGGGCCGCGCGGGCGCTTTGCCCGCTTCCTTCTCGAGCTGCACGAGCAAGTCGCTCGACTGATCGGAGATCTCGACTTGCTTGTCTTCGTAACCCGCCAAACGCAATTTGAGCTTCACCGGTTTGTGCGAATCCGGCTTGGTCATCGTATAGGGCGTCGAGCCCACGAGCCGTCCATCCGCGTAAACTTCTGCGCGTTCGGGGTTGCTCGTGATGTTCAGCGTCGTGATCACAGGCGCTTCGGCGTGCGCCGGCTCTTCTGGCTTACCAGCCGGCTGCGCAGTCGGTTGGTTCGCAGCTGCTGGCTGCGATCCCTTTTCGGGCTCGGGTTTCGAGCCAGGTTCCGGCACGATCGCTTCAGCCGGCGCCGGTGCGTCGGGCGTGCCTGCCGCCACGGGCTGTAAGCTCCGCCCGAACACAAACCACAAGCCGATGCCAGCCACGAGCAAGACGGCGGCAACGCCGAGCAACATCGGGCCGCGATTTTTCCTGATCTGCAGGTCAGGCGCCGCTTCGAAGCCAGTGACACGCGCTTCCACACCGGTCAACGTCTGAGGCCCCGTCGGCGCACCGCGGCCAAAACCCTCGGTGGTCGCGCGCGGCACTTGGCCCCGCTCGAACGCCTCGAGATCCGCCGCCAGCTCCGCCATCGACTGGTAGCGCTGATCCGGTTTCTTCTGCAGGCACTTCATCACGATCGCTTCGAGCGCAGGCGGGCAATCCGCAGGCGGCGCGAGGTCACGCGGTGCCACAGGGTTTTCATACAAGTGCTTGGTCAGGATGCCCATCAAGTTGTCGGCATCGAACGGAACCTTGCCGCACACCATCTCGTAGAGCATCACGCCGACCGCGTAGATATCCGTGCGCTGATCGACGTTCGCGCCAGCGCACTGCTCGGGCGACATATAGTGCGGCGTTCCGAACACCTGGCCGGCTTGCGTGAGCTTGCTCGTGCTGCCGCCGACCTTTGCGATGCCGAAGTCGAGCACCTTCACGAAGTCTTTTTGCCCGCCGCGCTCGATCAGCTGCACGTTGTCAGGCTTCAGATCGCGGTGAACGATGCCGATCTCGTGGGCGGCGCCGAGCGCGCCCGCCAGCTGCTTGATCACATGGATGGTGCGAGTCGTGCTGAACTTCGACTCGAACAACGCGACCGTGAGCGACTTGCCCGCCAGGTACTCCATCACGAAGTACGTCGAGCCGTCCGGCAGCGTGCCGAAGTCGCTGATGTCGATGATGTGCGGATTGCCGATCTGCGATGCGCTCTGCGCCTCTTGGCGGAAGCGCTGCAGGATCTCCTCGTTCTTCGAGACCTCTGGACGCAGGACTTTGATCGCGAGCGGCTTGCCGAGCGTGGTGTGGACGGCCTTGTAGACCATGCCCATGCCGCCCTCACCGAGCAGCCGCTCGATGCGATAGCGACCGTCGAGCGTTTGGCCGATCAACGGGTCGGTCGCGTGTCGCACGACTGTGGTG
>Ga0209082_1000489_pt1 | contig 13235 bp, 13 predicted proteins | sample ColdCreekSource_FD_184127 | JGI IMG/M metagenome (GOLD analysis project Ga0209082, IMG submission 184127) | Groundwater microbial communities from Cold Creek, Nevada to study Microbial Dark Matter (Phase II) - Cold Creek Source (SPAdes) (version 3) | ecosystem: Environmental > Aquatic > Deep...
AGAGTATAATTAATCTGAGTCGCCATGAGATATTGACAGTAATCCAAACAGGACATTCTATTTGCCATGATTTGACATTAACTTGTTTGCTCTTACCTAATCAAATTTTTCTTTTGCGTAAGTCCTAAATATGTTTAATGCAGCGTTTTCATCTCGCAAATTGTAATTATTACAACTAGGGCAAGACCATTCACGCAATTTTAAATCCTTAACAAGTGGGTTAATTAGTTTGCAAGAGTTGCAGGTTTGAGATGAAGGAAAGAATGTACCAACTTTCTGCACAATTCGGTCATGCCAAGCTGCCTTATATTCCAACATAGCGACAAACTTAGACCAACTAGCGTCACTAATAGAAAGTGCTAATTTATGGTTTTTTAACATGTTTGCTACTCGCAAATCTTCGATACAGACAATACTGTTTTCTTTGATTAGGCGAGTAGACAATTTATGCAGAAAGTCATTTCTCAAATTGGTAATTCGTTCGTAAACTTTAGCCAGCTTGGTTTTTGCTTTGACTCTATTGTTACTACCTTTAAGTGCGCGAGATAGTTTTTTATTGGCTTTGCGTAATTTTCTTGTTTGAGTACGGTAATATTTAGGATTTTTAATAGCCTCATTACTGCTAGTAACTAGATAAGATTTTATTCCTAAGTCTAGACCAATATTTTGATTAACTTGAGGATATTTTTCTATTTCTGTTTCGCACAAAACACTGGCAGTATATTTGCCCGTTTTGGTGCGGCAAACAGTAACGCTAATTAACTTGCCTGTTAGCTCCTGAGACTTGTGAAACTTTACCCAACCCAGTTTGGGCAACTTCAAGTAATTATCTCTAACTTGAATGTTGCCATTAGTAAGATTAGTTTTGTAAGACTATTTGCAAGAATGCTTTTTCTTAAACTGAGGAAAACCAAAACGTCTTTTAGCTTTAGGCTTCTTACAAAAGGTTTTTTGTACCACAAGGGTATAACATCGGGGAAACCCCTCCGAAAAACTTTTGCGCTTTTTTAAGTCGGCAAAGAAGTTTTTGTATGCTGTTTCTAAGGCTTTGAGCGAGTTCTGCAAAGCAAATTTATCTACCTCTTTTAACCAATCTATTTCTTTCTTTAAAAGGGTAAGTTTTTGGCTGCACGCATTGTAATTGAGGGTTGTTTTGTCAGTTTCATATATCTCTTTTCTCAATGCCAAAAAGCGATTATACACAAATCGGACGCATCCAACTGTCCGATTAATTAGGTCAGATTGAGTGCGACTAGGAATGAGAGTAATTTTAAACGCTTTCTGCATTCTGATTTTCGATATACTTTTTAACTTGTGATTCAGTATTCTCCGAGACTGTCGCTACAAAATAGCTTGGATTCCAAAGATGAGCCACCCCCGTGCGGGGAGTGGCGTGTCCTCCCCATAGTTTTTTCTTAAGTTGAGGAAACTTTAAAAATAACTTCCTAGCTGATATTCCCTTAAGCATTTTGACTATATTAGGGATGGTGTGCTGAGGTGTTGCAGAAACCAAGACATGAACGTGATCTTCTACTACTTCAAGGCTTTCTACCTTAAACTTATAAAGTATGGCAGTCTCAGTTAAGACTTCTTTCAAAAACTCAGCTATTTCATCCCTCAATACTTTGTGGCGATATTTAACACACCATACTATATGGTACTCAATTGCATAAACGTATCCCCTACCGTGTTTTACTTCCATATCTAAATTTACCATATGCAGCACCATATGTTAAAAATAAATATAGATCGCCGTTGACGAGTGACTAGAAGTCACGAGTGTGCGGCTTGCAGAACATCAAGTAATTCCACCAGCAGATAACTTGCAGTTGCTAGTTGCTAGTTGCTACTTTTGAAAGTTATCACCTAAATAATATTGCTTAACCAAAGGATTGTTATAAAGCTCTTCTGCTGTGCCAGAAGCTAAAATTTGTCCATCCCGCATCACATAGGCGCGATCAGTGATTGCTAACGTTTCGCGAAAATTATGGTCGGTAATTAAAACACCTATGTGGCGATCACGTAATTTAGCAATAATCTCCTGCATCTCAGTAACTGCAATTGGATCAACTCCTGCAAAAGGTTCATCTAACAGAAGATATTTGGGGCCATCTAAACCCGCAGCTAAAGCCCTGGCTAATTCAGTACGTCGCCTTTCTCCTCCTGATACCAATGACCCTAAAGTTTTAGCCACTTTCTCTAAACGAAACTCTCGCAATAACTGTTCCAGACGAACCGGTCTTGCAGGGCGAGGAATTCCTGTTTGCTCTAAAACCAATAAAATATTTTCTTGGACGCTAAGATTACGAAAAATGCTGGCTTGCTGGGTAAGGTAACCCATGCCTAACCGCGCTCTTTTATAGAGAGGCAGAGCCGTAATATCTCGCTCGTTTAGTTTGACTGTTCCTTCGCTAGGTTTAACCAAGCCTGTAGCGATATAAAAAGTAGTTGTTTTACCCGCGCCATTAGGGCCTAACAACCCGACAATCTCTCCAGGCAAGACTCTCAAATTAACACGATTGACTACGGCTCTTTTGCCATAAGACTTATGAATGTTTTCTAAAGTTAAAGTCACAGGTTCACCATCAACAATTAACAACTAACAATCTACAAGTTACTGAGAATTGTCAACGGGATCGGTAACTATATAACTTGATTCTACCTGACGATCGCCTTGGGGAGTAGCAATAAAACGTCCTTCATCGACCAAATAAGTCATGGTTTCAGCTCGCATACTGTTACCTTTCTGTAACACATAAACATTGCCTGTCAGGATTAAGCGACGCTCACGGCTAAAATATTGAGCTTGAGCTGCTGTTGCCTGAATCTGTCTGGCTGGATAATTAATTTTGACGTTTCCCCTGGCGGTAATGATTCCTGTCTCAGAATTAGATTCTTGAATATCTGATTGCAGGGTAATTGAACCTCCTTTTACTTGAGCTTCGGCGCGCAAATATTGGGGAGAAAAAGAAACTACGGCGATCGCGCTAATCATAGTTGCCAAAATTAGCCGAAGCGATCGATGACGGAATAATAAAAAAATAGCAGCCATAATGATTAATCGTAAATCTTGATTGAGAAACCAAATCTTGATTACTATTATTTATATTTTATAAACGATTAATCCGATAGACGCTGCCTCAAAGAGATAAGTTGCAAGGTTAATTATCTCTAATCAATAAACTTCTTCCATCAAATACTTTTATTTAACAATATTTGATGGAATAGGTCTAAATAGTTACAATATAAGGTAGTTGACAACCTTTAGTGATTGATTCAACTTCTGCGTCTCCTGTCTCCTGTCTTCTCTGATCTCTCTCCTTTTTTTGCTGTAGCTGCTGAAAAAATGTTCCAACTGCTCCTGGTTCAATTTGCTGTAGAGCTTGGAGAAGTCGGCTAGTTTGCTGTAAAAGTAACTCAACATCGATTCCTTCATAGTCAGGTTGATAGTCGCACAATCTCCTAACACTTTCTCCCAAAAGAATGATTGCACCCCGTAAATTACTGTTGCTCAAATGGTAGCAAGCGACCGCAACCTGTAAAATCCCCTGATAAAATCTTTTATCCGCTTCTGGAGCTTCAACCCATATCGCTTCTAAAGTATCGTGGCAAGCGTAAAATTGCTGCTGGTTAAATTCTTCTATCCCCTGCCAAAATTCTGGCGGTGCAGCCATGCTCTTCAATTCCTTGAACGTTGTTGCCTATTTCATGCTCTCACGAACTTCATTAATAATTTCTAGATCAATTTCTTGTTGATCTCCAGCAAATTCGTTATCTGGAGTAATAAACAACATACAGTGACAGTCTTTTCTTTCCCGCATGGGAACGCAAGGACAGTTCCAAAAAGTGTTTTTAACTTCTGCCTCTTTATCTTCGTAATGACGACAAGGACACAAAGGCGAACCTAATTCATCTTTATTTTTAGCTAGTCCTTCAATTACCACCGCAGTTACTGATAAGTCACTACAAAAATAAGTCCCAGTGCGCTTAGCGTACTGTTCGGAAAAGTTTTTCATAGACTCCAAAGTTTTATTTTTCTCTGTAGGAGCTGGTTTTCCTGTAGTCATAATAGTTATTAAATGAAAGCTAGATTAACAGATTTTTGACCTTATCTTATGTATTGTAAGTCAAGTTGGTATTATCTAAAGTCTTTCGCCAGCCTTAACAATTAGCAGCAACTTAGTATTTATGTATTCTGTGAAACTCTTATAGATTGCTAAGGGATTACTCCTTTACAACTGTAACGAATATATAAAATATTAGTTATAAAGGATTAGTTACGTTAGATAGTTGAGTTATTTTCATGGATCTGGTATGAAGCCACAAATAGTTTTGTAAATAGTACTCATTGAAACGCTTTGAAACAAAGTGACCTGTTTTGACTTAGTCATCACCTTGATCAAGCAGTGCTTAGAAAAATCCTGTGTGACCTAAATAAATGATTAAATATTGTTTCTCTTAGAACCTAGCTCATAACCCAAGATTTGAAGAAGTTACTAAATAATCTAATAATTGAATGATGAACTCATCTAGCAATGGTAATAGCGATCACGCCAAAGATAACAGTACTGATATTCAGAACGGTATAATTCGAGTTTTGCTCGTAGACGATCAGAAAATGATTCGTGAAGGCTTAAAAGCTTTAATCAAAGCCGAAAGCGACATAGAAATAATCGGTATAGCTGAAAATGGTGAACACGCGATCAAACAAGTAGAATCCCTCAAGCCAGATGTTGTGCTGATGGATATGGAAATGCCTGGCATGGATGGGATGGAAGCAACGAAAATCATCTGCCAAAAATTTCAAAATGTTAAAGTACTAGTTCTAAGTACCTTCGATACTCAAGAATACGTTGCTCGTTCTTTAAGTTCTGGAGCAATGGGTTATCTTCTCAAAGGAACCCCAGCCAAAGAACTTACTGATGCAATTAGATCAGTTCATCGTGGTTATGCACAAATTGGTCCAGGCATTTATCGCAATTTAGCTTTACCCCAACAACAAGAAGCAGATAAACTCCCCGCCCTCTCTCCTCTGGCGACTCGCACCCAAGAATCAGGAGGAATTCCTCGTCGTTCTTATCCCAAAGGAGAACTAGTTCAAACCCGCTCTAGCCAAGATTCTTCAGCTCTTGCTCCTCGTAATCCCGCATCTCTTAGTACTCGTAAGTTCGAGCAAACAGTAATTCTGCGTCAATCCCCTAAATGGTCAAGAGCCACAATCTGGGGGGTGATAGGAGTGACAGTTTTTGCACTAGGTTGGTCTTATTTTGCCAAAATTGAGCAGGTAGTTCCCGCTCAAGGTCAAATACAACCGACTGGTAAACTTCAAGAAATACAGGTGCCAACTAATGGTGTAGTAGAAAAAGTAGCAGTCGAAGAAGGGCAACGTGTTGAGAAAGGTGACTTGCTGCTAGTTCTAGATTCCACTACTTCCAAGGCTCAGGTAGATTCACTCAGTGAGGTTCGCAAATCACTGAGTCAAGAAAACAAATTTTATCGAGCCTTGATGAAAGGAGATATAACACCCACCAACATCGATGGAACAATTGCAGCCTTAAAAATTCCCAGAGAAATTGCCGAGTTGACTCGTAATCGTGCCGAATTAAAAGCTGAAAATGAGTTATTTCAGGCTCAACTGGGAAGCAATAGTAATGCCCTTAATAGCGAACAGAGAGCAAGACTGAACGTATCTCAAGCAGAACTGCAATCTCGTGTAGCAGCAGCTAGGCTAGAAGTTGAACAACTCGAAAAGCAGTTAGAGCAGAACCAAACACAGATAGATGATAATCGAGCGCAATTGGCTACAGCTCAACAGAACTTGAAAGAAATTAAACAGCGCAATCAAGAATCAATGAAACAGGCGCAAGATAGTCTGAAAATTGAAAAAGAGACTCTAAATTCGATCGCGCCATTGGTAAAAGCAGGAGCGTTGTCAAAAATTCAACTAGACTCGCAAAAACAGAAAGTTAATGATCGTAATGCTGCCATAGTAACATCCAGCAAAGAAGGGAATCTCGAACGGGATACTCAACAGCAACAAGTTACCACACTGCAATCAGAGATTCAACGTCTGCTCCAGGAAGGACAAAGATTAAATCTAGATATTTCTCAAGCCAGAGAAGAACTGACTAATACCACAACTTTCTCGGAGAAAGATCTTCTAGATAGAGCTGCTGCTAATCGGATTCAACTCTCTGAAATCGATAGTCAACTCAACAAAACGATTGTGGAAAATGACAAGCAAATTGCTGAAATCAACAGTCAAATGAGTAGTGCCGAACAAAATCTCAAATATCAAACTATACTTGCTCCTGTTACTGGAGACGTATTTGATCTTAAAGCCTATCCTGGCTATGTACCTCCTTCAGGTCAAGCAGCTCAACCAGTATTACAAATTGTTCCTACAGAAGACTTAATTGCAGAGGTATTTATTACTCCTGAAGATATTGGTTTTGTTCAGCGAGGAATGGTTGTTGATGTACGCATTAGTGCTTTTCCTTATAGCGAATTTGGCGATGTTAAAGGAACAGTGGAGTTTATCAGCAAAAGTGCCTTAGAACCAGAGCCTCCTTATGATTTCTTCCGCTATGTTGCCAAAGTCAAGCTAAATCAAGACTATCTAACGATTCGAGGTGAAAATAAACCTTTACAGTCTGGGATGTCGGTTCAAGCTAATATCAAAGTTCGAGAAAATCGTACTGTTTTCAGCCTATTTGCCGAACAATTCTTTGGTGGACTTGATAAGTTCAAAGAAGTACGTTAGAGTTACTGCGCTATGGGAAAGGGGAAAAGAGAAAATAATCTCTAATCCCTAATCCCAAATCAAGAAAACATTAGTTTCCGCATCACAAAAGCGACCAAACTGACTGCGCAGATTACGGCTAGTTGTCCTGGGAGGGGGTGAAAAGAATAAATTGCTATTCCCTGTAGTAAAGAATTAATTCCTTCTCCTAGCCCAGTTAGATAATACATGATCGTGAGGTAAGTAATACCTAGCGCATGAATTACGAATAAGCCAGCCAGACAACTAAAAATCAAATTTGAGAATCTTACTAAAGTTTGAAACGCTAACCAACCACAAAGCCAGGCAGCAAATACAAAGCCCAATAAATAGCCAAAATTTGGTTCTTGAAAATACTCTAAACCGCCCCCGCGATCAAATACGGGCAATCCAGTTAAACCTAAAAGTAGGTAAGCAAGTTGGGATAACAAGGCTGCATTTCTGCCCCCCAAGCAAGCAGTTAACAAGACCGCCCCAATTTGATAACTTACCCCCAGAGTTTGAATTTTAAAACCATTTCCGAGCCACGACCAAGGTGCAGCAATCGTATATGCTTGCACAAACGTACCACCAATTGTAAGCATCAAGCCAATAGCCGCCCAAAGCAACACTTCAGGCAAGGGATGAACATAAGCTTGATTGGGTTTGTCTAACCGTAAGTCAAGTTGATCTCGCAACCATTGATTTTCAACCTGGACATACTCTAAATTTTTTTGCTTCTGTTGCAACAGTTGCTGTAGTCTTTCGATAATCGCTTTGACAGTCTGGGGAGTAATTCCCCACTCGTAATCAGTAATGTCTGAATTAGGTTTGGGCAGTTCTTTCAGGTTAGACATGGACTGAGGCTGTTGAGGGCATTTTCCAGTTTAGCCTCGGACACGGAATTTAGTTGGAAAGTTTAAATTAAAGTTTAAATTGATTGCAATAATTCTCAAAATATAACTAAAAAAGCCTATGGATATTCAAGCTACAATCAAATAACTATACATTACATTGATGACATGGCGCGATCGCACTTGGGGTCTAGCTTGTTCCCATCCCTAATCGTTAATTAATATGACCGTATCTTACCCAGTTGACTTTCAAGACGCTTTTGACATTATTGTTGTCGGTGGCGGACACTCTGGCTGTGAGGCAGCTTTAGCGGCGGCACGGATGGGCTGTCGTACCTTGATGTTGACTCTCAATCTGGATAAAATTGCTTGGCAGCCCTGTAACCCCGCAGTCGGTGGCCCAGCCAAATCTCAATTAACCCACGAAATAGACGCTTTGGGTGGAGAAATCGGCAAAGTCAGCGATCGCACATATCTTCAAAAACGGGTTCTCAACTCTTCAAGAGGCCCTGCGGTGTGGGCATTACGGGCGCAGACTGATAAGCGTGAATATGCCGCTGTGATGAAGCAAATTGTGGAAAATCAAGCTAATCTGAGTATCCGCGAGGGTATGGCAACGGACTTGATCTTGGGTAAAAATGATGAAGTCGTTGGGGTAGAAACCTACTTCGGTACTTGTTTCGCAGCGAAAGCGGTAATTTTGACCACAGGGACTTTCTTGGGTGGGCGGATCTGGGTAGGCAATAAATCGATGGAAGCAGGACGAGCAGGAGAATTTGCCGCCATCGGTTTAACGGAAACTCTCAATCGATTGGGTTTTGAAACAGGAAGACTAAAAACAGGCACTCCTGCCAGGGTTGATAAGCGCTCTGTTGATTACAGCAAAATGGAAGTGCAGCCCCCCGATGAGGAGGTGCGCTGGTTTAGTTTTGACCCTGAAGCGTGGGTAGAGAGAGAACAAATGAATTGTTATCTGACTCGTACCACTGCCGAAACTCACCAAATTATTCGCGATAATCTACATCTGTCTCCCGTTTATGGGGGATGGGTGGATGCTAAAGGGCCACGTTATTGTCCTAGTATTGAAGATAAAATTGTCCGTTTTGCCGATAAAGCCAGTCATCAAATATTTATTGAACCAGAAGGCAGAGATATTCCTGAACTCTATATTCAGGGTTTTTCTACGGGTTTGCCTGAAAAATTGCAGCTAGTGATGCTTAAAAGTCTTCCTGGTCTGGAAAACTGCATCATGCTGCGCCCTGCTTATGCGGTGGAATATGATTTTCTGCCCGCGACTCAGTGTTATCCGACTCTGATGACTAAGAAAGTTGAAGGGCTGTATAGTGCAGGTCAGATTAATGGTACAACTGGCTATGAAGAAGCTGCTGCTCAAGGATTGGTTGCGGGTATTAATGCGGTGCGGTTTGTTAAAGGACAAGAAGAGGTGGTTTTCTCTAGGGAGCAAAGTTACCTCGGTACCTTGATTGATGATCTTTGTACCAAAGATTTGCGCGAACCTTACCGAATGTTGACCAGTCGGTCTGAATATCGCCTGATTTTGCGTTCAGACAACGCTGATCGTCGTCTAACTCCTTTAGGCAGGGAAATTGGCTTAATTTGCGATCGCAGATGGCAACTTTATACGGATAAGCAGGCTAAGATTATTGCCGAAAAAGAACGACTCCACGAAACTAGAGTTAAAGAGAAAGATTCAGTAGGAATTGCGATCTCAACTGAAACTGAACAAAAAATCAAAGGTTCAATTACTCTAGCCGATTTACTGCGTCGTCCTGGGTTTCATTACGCCGACTTAAAACGACATGGGCTGGCTAACCCTGAATTAAATATAGCTGAAACTCAAGGGGCAGAAATTGATATTAAATACTCTGGCTACATCAAGCGTCAGGAAACGCAGATTGAACAGGTTAGTCGCCACAGTCAACGTAAATTGCCGATGGACTTAGATTATTTAACGGTAGAAACTCTATGTATGGAAGCTAGGGAAAAACTGAATAAAGTTAAACCTTTAACTATCGGTCAAGCATCCCGCATTGGCGGTGTTAATCCTGCCGATATTAATGCATTATTGGTTTATTTGGAAGTTAAATCCCAGAAAAAAGAGCGAACAATAGTAGATTTCTTGCATAAGTCTTCAAAGTCTCATGCATAACATACGGGGACAATATCAATGTATTTTTCACCTTGCATTGATGGTCTTAAAGGACATTCTTTCGTAGGCCATTGAGTTCTGTCTTCATAAACAAATAGTTGGTGTACGCTAGGTAGGGAATCAGAGCTAAATTTATCTATCTTAGAAAAATATTGTTCGTACCTGTCAAAATAATCTAATCCAGGCGCTCTGACATGATATTCTTCATTGGGATTAGGTTCGGGATATTCGATGGTATTATCTGCCACTAAGGGTACGGGAAGGATCGCAATGCCATTGGGTTTTAGAATTCGGCGAATTTCAGATATAGCTTTTCTGTCATCTGGTATATGTTCTAAGACATGAGAAGCAAAAATAAAATCGTAGGTCTGATCTTCAAAACAAAGTTCTTGTAAATCAACATTATGATCTACATTAGTCATATTTAAGTCAGCAGTTTCATATCCCTTAAATCGTGCCGAAAAAAATTCTCGGAAAAAAGGTTCTGGAGCAAAATGAAGCATTTTTAAGACTGAAGTGTTTATGCTTTCTAATAGCTCATTAACAACTAAATATTGAATTCGATGCCTTTCCAAAGCTCGACATTTGGGACACTGAGCGTGTTTCCTAGAACCTGTAGTAGGATGAACATCTTTGAATGGCCCAGCATAATTACATACTGGACAATTAAATTTTTCCTTATTTAAATTTTGAAGCTTGAAGATGAGAGCAACAGCGTCTTTTTTTAGTCCTCGTGCTTGGCGTTTAAGATTCATCAATATTGAATATAATCGGGTAAATCGAGAAATAACCAGAAATTAAGGTAACGTACGATAATTCTACAATTAATTCTTAACCAGATAAAGTTAAACCTTAAACTATCGCTCAAGCATCCCGCATTAGCGGCGTTAATCCTGACGATATAAATGGACTGTTGGTTGATCTTAAAGGTAAATCTCAATCTAAAAAGCGATCGCTTTTTATTAATAACTAGTTTAAGGCAAGATTAGTGAGAGACTTTTTTTGCTAAATATCTTTTTCGGTATTTGGCATTCGATTGTGTATAATTTTAGCCAATACATATCGCCTATAAATTTTTACCTCGCGATTTCAAATTCTGGAAAAGCTGTAGCATTTATTTTTAGTGCAAAAGTTTAGAAAAAATCTAAGTTTAACGGCAAAATCAAAAGCAGGAAAAAGACCAGAGTTTGATTTTTGGTTTACAAAAGCCAATGTTTAGTTGGAATTTTGGACATTTAATTCATATTAGGCGTAATTTGTGGCAGAACATCGTAAAAACTCTTTGCCTTTTAAATATGAAGAGTATTTTAACACTGACGATTTAGAAGCAGATTTAAAAAACCGCTCCGTGCGTGGGGGAGCCATTGTCTTAATCTCGCAAGCCAGTAAGTTTCTGCTGCAAATGGGTTCGACAATTGTTTTAGCCAGATTGCTGACTCCATCTGATTACGGTTTAATCGAAATGGTGACTGTAATTATTCGTTTTGTGCAGTTATTTAAAGATTTGGGTCTTTCTAACGCCACTATTCAACAGTCAGAAATTAGTCATGAGCAGGTTAGTACCTTATTTTGGATCAATATCGCCTTAAGTAGTGCCATCGCTTTATTAGTTGCTCTGATAGCTCCTTTCGTAGCTGAATTTTATGGTCAGCCAGATTTAGAAAAAATTACTTTAGCCTTAGCCAGTATTTTTATTTTTAGTGGTTTAACCGTTCAGCATCAAGCATTGCTGATGCGCAAAATGGAATTTGCCAGTCTCGCCAAGGTTGACGTTGTTTCGATATTAGCAGGAGTAATTGCTGCTATCGTCTCTGCTATGTGTGGGGCTGGATATTGGGCTTTAGTAATTTTGCAACTAGCAACGAATATCGTTAACGCGATTGGAATCTGGGTTTATTGTCGTTGGCGACCTGGATTACCTAGTCGCCAGGCCGATGTTAGTTCGATGCTAGCTTTTGGCGGTAATTTAACTGGTTTTAATGCAGTAAATTACTTTTCCCGTAATTTAGACAATATTTTGATTGGTCGAGTTTGGGGCGATCAAGCCTTGGGTCTTTATGGAAAAGCCTATCAATTAATCCTGCTACCAATTCAACAAATTAATAACCCCATCACTAACGTGGCTCTTCCTACTTTGAGCCGCTTGCAAAATCAACCAGAGCAATATCGCCGTTATTACCTAAAGGCTATTTTGTTGATTGTCACTATCGGGATGCCAGTGGTAGCTTTTATGTTTGCCTGTACCGATCTCTTAATTTTGGCTATTTTAGGAGAGCAATGGCTCGATGCAGTACCAATTTTTCGTTGGCTAGCTCCTGCGGCTTTTATTGGGACGCTTAACGTCGCCGATGGCTGGACTTATCAATCTTTAGCCCTTACAGACCGTTTATTTCGTTGGGGCATTTTTGCTTCAACCTGTAATGTTATTGTCTTTTTAATTAGCATTCGTTGGGGCGTTGTTGGTGTAGCTATTTCTTACAGCCTATTTTTAATTGTTTTTAAAATACCTGCAATTCTTTACTGCTTTCAAAAAACACCCTTGCGATTTGTTGACTTAGTTCGTACTATCTACAAACCGATGGTCGCATCTATCGGTGCAGCAATGATTGTTATCTTAATCGATAATGCGATCGCAATTAAGATTCAAGTAGTTGTTGCCTTGTTGATTTATGCTTTGCTTTATGGCTTTTGTTATCTGGCAATTTGGATGCTATTGCCGAATGGTCGCTCTACTCTACTGAACATAGTTCAGATTGTTAAAGAGCTGAAAAAGCCGCCAACGATAACCAGAGTTGACTAAATTTCGGGTAGTGTAACCCGAATTTCAATATCGACTTTAAATCTAAAAATGATGAAACAAAATATTTTTTCAACAGATACTAGTATTACTTCAGAAAAATCCTCGATCCAAAAACTTCCTTGGCATCATCGTCGTCGCTGGATACGTTTTTATATCCAGCAAAAGCTAAAAGCTCTGATTGAGTCTAAATTAGTTGCCCCTGGAGAAACCGTACTAGATTATGGTTGTGGCGATAAACCTTATGAATGGATGTTCCAAAAAAAGTTTGAGCAGTATATAGGAGTAGATCTGGCGGCAACCGAAGCAGCGGATTATGTGATGATCGAGCCAGATAGTAAATTACCAGTTAATGATCAGAGCATTGATTTAGTTTTATCTACGCAAGTATTAGAACACGTAAAAGACACAAGCAATTATCTACAAGAAACTCATCGCGTGCTTAGAGCAAATGGCTATTTACTCCTTTCAACTCATGGCGTTTGGCCTTATCATCCTTGTCCCAATGATTATTGGCGTTGGACTATCGACGGATTACAGATGAATTTAACCCAGTAAAAACTAGTAACAAGTACTAAAATCTATCGTGTATTGGGCATCATCTAGCCCAGGACTGGGGTTAGCCAATCCGTTTAGAGATTTGTACAAGATGTT
>Ga0209082_1000492_pt1 | contig 13169 bp, 14 predicted proteins | sample ColdCreekSource_FD_184127 | JGI IMG/M metagenome (GOLD analysis project Ga0209082, IMG submission 184127) | Groundwater microbial communities from Cold Creek, Nevada to study Microbial Dark Matter (Phase II) - Cold Creek Source (SPAdes) (version 3) | ecosystem: Environmental > Aquatic > Deep...
AAAAACAGTTTACGAACATTCGCGGCGACTTATAATATTGTTCTCAACGCCTGAGAGGGGATAGTCAGCGTCAGTTCAAACACAAAAAGTTCCCCATACCCAAGGGAACTTTACAAGAGGAAAGCAACAGAAGAAAAAACAAATCCTGCTACGTGTTTCTATAGTAGCTTAATGATTTCAGAGCTGTCTTTCTGATAGATTTTAGCCATTAGTAAAGCACAGCCTTCTTTATCAATCCGTCCGTCCTTTACTAATCCTTTTGCCTCATTTAAAGCAGTTACGAAGTCTATAGCTTGAGCGTTTGATTGAGTAAGCAAGTCTATCTGTGTTTGATAGCTTCCTGTCTTGTAATATTTGGTATTAGAAGCTACTTAGAGTATCATCTTTGAGATTGACGACCTCTTTAATTGTAGAATCGTACCATTGCCAGAATTCCGTTTCAGATGAAGATTCTTTAAGCTTATCGGCTACCTTATGAGCCTTGCTCAAAGCTTCTACCATGCCGTCGAGAGTAAATGAACAAGCACATTTGTATTTACTCCTAGACTTATTAGTAGTCTTAAACTGTAAATAAATATTCTGTCCTTCCTTGACTAAAGTTACTCCTTTAGGGGTTTGCTTGTTATACCGCTTGAAGTCAGCTAGTAAACTTTCGTAGCCAGTTTCGTAATCCTTGCTCATTTTTTGCTCATTTTGCCCGTAAAGGTTAATGAGCGAGTGTTTGAGTTACCGCGTTAGCGTTAGTAAAAGCTTGGTCTAAGGTTCGAATCCTTCCGTACTCGCTCCTCTCGTCGCCGTAGCGTGCGAGGCTTCTCTTATTCAACCGTCAACTAAAAAAACGATGCTGTCCCCAAAATGTCCTCAAAATCAAATATAGGTCATATCCGCGCTACAGGTAAATTAGTAAGCTTATACCCCTATCAAATAAGGCTGTTTAGCTAAAGCAACAAAATAAAGAGATCAGTATTTATCTTTCCTTTTCTATAACTCAAGAACAATAACTCAACTAGATGTCAAACAGCTTACTAGACTCATGTATTTATATTGACGAGGAAAGAGTGAGTCGTAGGCGAATTGTTCCCCGCAGAATTCGTTTTGAGCTTAATCGAGAGATTTTGTCTGAAATTGAACAAGCACGGAAAAATGATGCTCAAATTGTGCTTTCTGCTAATAATTTAACTAATTTGCGCTACTATGCTTTGTTAGCTTCCCATTTTGCTGAGAGATCGCTATTATTGTTTTCGACTAATTTTTCTGAGGGCTATTTACAAAACCCAAAATCTGTAACAGTAGTTGGGAGTGTAATTGATTTACAAGGAAAAATATCACAGCAGATTCAACTAGATTTATGGCAAAACCCTCAGTTGTTACCTAGGGTTATCAAAGCTCATCATTGGTTAATTGGACAAATACTAGCTCAATTGCCTCTCAATACTAAAAATCATACTCAAAAATTATCTTGGGCTTTGTGCTTAGTAACTGCCTTCATACCGACTTTGTTTATTTGGTATTTTTTACCTGTCAATCATTTAATCAAGCTTTTGGTTGCTATATTAGTTTTTGGGGTATTAAAAATTACTACAAAAAATTTGATCACAGCACAGCTAAAACGTTTTATTTTACATCAGTTATTGTTGGGCTTTTTAACGAACAGAGTAGACAGGCGACGAATTGGCTTCAAACTACTCGGTATTTTGGGATAAAAAGTTATTAATTAGGTTGACCTAATTATTTGCTGTTGTCTAGCTCATTAATCGTACTTACCGAAATACTCAGATGAGGTTATCCGCCCTGGAATCAAATCGGTAATCTGTCAAACTGAAAATAGTTAATTAAGGACATAAATACAAATATGAGTTTTTCTATTTCAGCCCTTTACGACTGGTATCGCAACGCTATTCGCAATCCTAAGTATCGCTGGTGGATAATGATTGGAACTGCAATTTATCTAATCAGTCCTATTGATATTGCCCCCGATTTTATTCCTGTTTTGGGGCAAATTGATGATGTTATGTTAGCAGGTTTGTTATTTACAGAACTATCCCAAATGGTTATTACTAAATTGCAATCTCGTAAAGACAATGTTGATGTTACTTCTAAAACACCAGGTAAAGAAACAGTCGATGTTGATGCAGTAGAAACTGTCGAAGTAGAAACAGTAGTTACTAATTAAGGTCAAAGGTTAGATGTATTTTCAATAAAATAATTATTAGAGTATTATCACAGCGCGATTTGTCTTTGACTAGTCGCGTTATTTTTTTACTGTCTTATGTTGTTGCTTTGAATAACTCAAGCTTATAGCTGACATTGTCCGCCGCTGGTGATAGCCTAGAGCTATTGAACTCATTTTCCTTTTGGGGAAGCAGTACGCTTATTGTCAGTCAGTCTAAATTATCAAATTTTGTCCTTAACCCAGCTAAAGCTATTAGTTAACTGTTTGGAAACTAGAGTGAGCGCAAATTTAACCAAACCTCGCCACTGTTCTTCTCCTGCTGCTGTTGATTGTTGGTGAAGCTGCAACAAAAGATGGAGATCGCTACGCTCTAAGATAGCTTGAGAATAGCGGTTAACAATTTTGCCATTTAGTTGAATTGAGGTTTGGGCGTAAGTTGTATCGGTAATATCTGTTTGCCTAGATGGATTTTGGCGCAAAATACGATCGCGCCGTTCTAAAACTGTTTGAATTTTGTTTAATTGACGTAAAATGTTTAAAAAATCGCGATCACTTAATAATTTATATACCGCAGACATAGTTTGATCGCGACTGCTAGGTATTGGTTCTGGCAACCTGGTGGAGATGGTTTCCCAATCTCCGTCTTTTTGCGCCAAAATTAGTAAATCTCGTTTGATTTCTGATTCTAGAGTACGATTATAAAGTCGAGAATTAGGATCGACCAATAGCAGAGCATAGCCTAATTCTAATTGACGACGTAGTTGCAAATAGCGATCACGAAGAGATAAATCGACCTGAGACTTTTCTAAATTAGAGCAAGAAATATAATAGATAGCTTGATAGACTTCCCAAGGAATAAAAATCTCGTCAATAATTTCTTCGACAATCACGGTGCTAATTTCGATAGCGGTAATGTTTTCTAGTAGATTATTCATAGGTCAAATACTCTCAAGCGCGGATCGCATTTAATAAACATCTGGCATCGATAAATTAGAAATTTTGATTAAGATTAAGCGACTTTAAATCGAGAACTTGAGCTTTAGTCTGAGGATCATCTTCTTCTAGCCAATCTCCCCAATCTTCTTGTTCTTGCTCATCTTCTTTATCTATATCAGCCAAGGATAAAAGATCGTCTACAACGCTGTCATCCTCTTCCTGAGAAAAAGCAGGAAGTCTAGGTTCACATTGACTTTCTGTTTCCCCTTGACTTCCTGCTTCGGATTCAATACCGGTTACTTCCACACCAGTTGCATTGTTGCCTGGTGGAATTGACTGAGTTTTTTGAATCGCCTCCTCAGCCTTAAGAGCGTCAGGGGTTTTATTGCCATTCAACTTAACCAGATCAGTTTGTGGTGGTAACGATTCCTTGGCGACATCTGTTGCCATATCTACCCAACTTAGCTGCTCAGAAGCTTTCTGCTGCTGCTGAAAAGCTGACATGAGGCGAAACATCTTTTGTAGACTTACAAGATTCTGCTGAATAGTTTGATGCCCCTGGGCTACCTGCTGAAGATGAAACTGTTGAATTTCTGGGTAGCGATCTCCAATTAACTGTTCTCCAATTTCATTATCAATTTTTCCTTCAATTAAATTGATCTGAGTACGTAAATAATTGCCCCTCTGTGGTTGAGCATTTTCTGCCTGCTGATCGTTTTCTTGAGGAGAAACGATTCTGGTAGTAATATTTAATTCAGGGGCATGACTCATTGCTACCAAAAACGCTTCACTCAATTTTCCTGCTCTTAGAGCTTTTTTAAAATCTTCGTTAGATGTCATTTTTTTGAATGTTGAATGTTAATGTTCAATCTTGTTGAATATACCCGTCGGCTTACTCTGTAGGAAAAGGCGAGAGAGCGGGTTTAGATGGCGATTGCATTTGACGGGGAGGCATTTCTGAGAAAGTATCGTTAAAGATAGTAAACATCGCCTGTAAACTTTCCAGATTTTTAATTAAAGTCTCTCTTCCTTGGTGTACTTGTTCTAAATGTAATCTCTGTAATTCTCCATAAGCAGGGTTGTTGATAAACTCACTACCAATTTCGTTATCTACTTCTCCGCTTACTAGATTAAGGCGTGTATGCAAGCGGTAGCCAGGTTGAGACTCATCAACTTGGCTATCTAAATCAGAAGACGCTACCCAAGTCGTAATTTTTAATTCTACGGCTTCGCTCATTGCTAGAGTTAGGGCATCAAAGATTTCTCCAGCCTGAATTTTTTCTCGGAATTCTTCTATCGCTGTCATAATTTTATTGGGGATTAGGAATTGGAGTAAAAGCGAATCGCCCCTACTCCCAAAAGTTGGTGACATTGTAGCCCAACTTTTCTAACATCTGATGTAGTAAAGGAAGACTTAGACCGATTACGTTACTATGACAGCCTTCAATTTTGTCAACAAATAAGCCACCTTTGCCTTCGAGGGCAAAGCTGCCAGCGCATTTGAGGGGTTCGCCAGTTGCAATGTAGGCTTCAATAATGCGATCACTAATGTTGGCGAAATAAACTTTAGTAATGCCACAGCGAATTATTTGCCGTTGTTGTTTGAGATCAAGTAAAGCATGACCTGTATAAATTATTCCCATCTTACCACGCATTCCTCGCCAGCGCGCGATCGCAACTTGAGAAGATTCTGGTTTACCATAAATGCGATTATTCACTGTTAGAACTGAATCGCAGCCTAAGACTAAAGCATCGCTAAACTGAGGCGCGACTGTTTCGGCTTTACATCTAGCTAAAGTATTAACTAATTCGGCAACATCTTGTAGTTGCACTTGAGATTCATCGAAATCGCTTTTACAGACAGTAGGCTCAATTCCTACCATCCGCAATAGCTTGAGGCGTGCAGGAGAAGCCGAAGCTAAAACGAAATGTGGTGGACTATTCACGGCAGAAAAGGAGCAAGCTTTATGTCTGTACTAGTGATTAATGTTAACGCACAGAAAAAGATTTAGTAGCCACTTCAAAAGCATCTTTGACTTTATTCCAACGCTTTTGAGGAGTAGAAAGATTAAAGGTAAATATTTTACCTCGGCTTACAGCAACGCTAGCCAGATTATGCCTTTGGCTTTGGTCGGGTAAATCCTCTTCATACTCCAATAGATAGTAGGTTTTATCTTTTCCTTCGCGAGATTCGGCTCTAATAAATTCTGCTTGTCGTTCTGAGTTAGGATTGCTATTAATTTGTTTTAACAGACGATATCCCACTTCAGAAGGGCTTCCTAAATCTTCGAGAGTCTTACCTTCAGGAATTTCGTTGATAATGACGCTGAGATTCTCTGTTCTTTCAACTAAATCTCGAAAAACAACATCTACGCTGCCTTTAGCAGATGTTCCCAAGTTAACAGGTATCCAACCATTAGGATATAAAAATTCATATCCTTTGGATGTGTTCACATAACTTTGCAGACCGCTTACGCCAGCCGCACAACTTGATAATACTAAGCTTAGGACAATCAGCGCTCCAGCAACGAAAGACTTTAACATTTTTATTAATTACCTCTATAAAATCAAATTAGTTTTCCCAGTCCTATTCTCTCACGGTGCAGAAACGATGAGAGAGCAGGAAACAGCCAATTGAAAAAGCCAAATAAATACCCCGCGATCAATAATTAAAACACGGGGAAGGATGAGAATAACTTCTCGTTGACTTTAATAACCAAAAGCCTAGCTAGCAGTTGATGCGTAAACTGCAACCGCCATTACACCACCCAAGAGTAAGAACGCTAGTACACCTAAGACAACATAGTTTCGTTTTTCATTCTTACTTGGTTCTTCTGCTTGATACATTTTGGGTTCTCTAGCGAAGTTATTTAATCTTCCACCTTCTTCTTCTGTATATGGCATGAATTTTAATTCTCTCTAAATATTTATTTGTAAACCTTAATAAATATTAGTCTTATTTAGCTAATTGCACAAGAAACTTTACATAGCCCAAGAATAATTTCACTCAATTTAATAGCTTTAAGCTCTGATCTTCTGGCTAAGGAAGCGTGTAACAATAACCTGAACACTTTTTATTCAGAAGCCATGTTCACAGAGAATTTCAGGTAAAATTTGTACAACTTATTTTTACATAGCTCCTAAGAGCTAAGAGCTGATAGCTTTCACTTAGAATTTAGCTGTAGCTTGATATTAGTATCATCAGAGACAGTAGATACTTGCTGATAAGTTAGCTTAAGTGATAGATTTGGATTAAGTGCGGCAGAGGCTGAAGCGATCGCACCCTGGCCTTGTGAACCAAAACCATAACCAAGATCAAATGCCCAACGATATTGGTTGTTACCAATTTTTTCTCCCGAATGCAATCGCCCTCCCCACACAGTCAGATATTCATCGCGTTTCTTATTTTCCTGGGTTTCATATTTAACGAAAGCAGAACATTGAAATCCCGAAGACTCAAACTTCATCAAGTTGACATTTAACTCAGAATTGATTTTTTGCAGGTTTCTGCCGTAAATCAACTGAAAACGACCTATTTGAGAATTAAAATTCCACTGCCAATTTTGATTATTATCTAACTCTGCTTTAGCAGATAGGGATAAATACTCGTTGTGAACAGCTATTTTTACCCCCGTAGTTAAAGATTTTTCCTTGCTATTGCCTCTTGCTGTTAAAGTTAAACCAGGAATTACACCCCAATCGAGGTCGAACTTTTGTTTCTCTTTGTCGTTATAATAATTGAGGACAAAATTAGCTGCTGGTTGAAAACGAAGATGAGAGTGAACTTCTAATCCTAATTTTCCCGTTAAGACAGAAACAGTTGTACGCATCGGAAAGCGATCACTTTGATAAGTTAACTGACTAAAGCCCACCAATGAGTTTTCATAAACAAAACCAACGCCCATGGTCACGTTTCTGGCTATGCCGCTATGAAAAGCGACTCCGCCGCGAAAATCTTTAAATTCGCCAGGAGAACTAACTTTTTGAACTAAGTTCTGATTACCTCCTCCAGAAACAGTCAATGCAGAGCTTCCTGAAGGTAGTGTGATTGCCGAATCACCATAGCTTGCTTGGGGAGAATGTAATTGCTTATTGTCATTTTGCCCCCAATGTTTAACCGTTGTTAAGCCCCAATATTTCTGGCTATTTTTAGTAGGCCAAAAAGTTTTTTGAAAACCTAAGGTTAAATTACCTGTTTCAGCTTGATGACTATAGGGAAGCTGGTCTAAAGATAAAGTTCGGTTATGAGTAAAATTTAGATTAGAACTAAAATTATCTTGGAGGATTGTTCTAGCATTGCTATCAAGAGCAATCTGTAAAGAATCAGACTTGTTGACAGTCAAAATACGATCAACATAGTCAAAAATTTGAGGAACAATCGGTATGTTACTAGCAGGGTAAGCTCTAGTTGCCAGAATCTCGGATTTTGGGACTTCTGGTTGGATGTTTTTTTTGATTGGTTCGTTAGCTAAAGCTGGATTATTAAAAATAAGGCAGCCAAAGATACCGCCAAAGAGTACCTTGGATACAATGGCTTTCATTCATTTTTATCGGGGTGTGTGTGGAAAAAAGACAACAGAAGCGGAGTTAGTCCGAAAAAATACTTAAATTAAAGATTTTGAGTGTGAAACAAAACTTTTAAATTTTGCCTAGATCAAAAATTTAATAAAGAATAATTTCAAGACCTTATCGACTTCTTTACTATTCTATTCTCACTTCTTTTTAATTGCCAAGAATGAAGATCGTGTAAAAATAGAAGAAAATATGTTAAAGATTAGATAAATTTCGATCTAACCCAATGTAGAAATATGAAGCAAAATTAAAGATTGTAATTTCTATACCTGACTATCTTGAGGACATAAAACAAATGAAAAGATTAACTACTGCTTTATTACTGAGTTTGGGAATTATTAGTGGTTTAACTACTACTGTTAAAGCAGAAAATGCGGCTACCGCACCAGCAGAATTAAAAGCCATTGTTTCTGGATTAGAAAAGGCTGCTAACAGTAAAGATTTAAACGGGGTAATGGAATACTATAGCCCTGAATTTAGCAATGCAGACGGTTTGACCCCTAGTTCTCTAGCTGAAGCTTTAACCCAGGTATGGAAAAGTTATCCCCAGCTTAAATATGTTACAGAAATTGAGTCTTGGTCACAGGATGGAAATGAATTGGTAGCCGAAACTATCACCACGATCAAAGGTGTTCAAAATACCCCAGGCAGGGTAGTACGTTTGAATTCTATTTTGCGATCGCGTCAATATTTTGAAGATCAAAAATTAGTGCGTCAAGATATCCTCTCAGAACAAACGAAATTAACATCGGGTGATCATCCACCAGATGTCAAAGTATCCGCCCCAGAAACAGTCCAAGTGGGTCAAAAATACAACTTTGATGTTATTGTCAACGAGCCTTTAGACAATAAAGTTTTATTGGGTGCGGTTACAGAAGACAAAACAGCAAGCAGTCTATATCTAAATCCTACTGCTTTAGAACTAGAGCCTTTGCCAGCAGGAGGTATTTATAAAGTGGCAACCGCGCCTCTGCTTCCTGACAGTAATTGGCTGTCAGCGATTTTAGTCAGGGGTGATGGGATTACGATGGTCACTCAGAGAGTCAATGTTGAGGAAAAAAATAGTAAATAGCGACTAGCGACTAGCAACTAGTGGTCACTGAGCTTGCCGAAGTGCAACTAGCTTTACGCCAAAGCGGAAAAGGGGGACGCTCTTGGCGAGGAAACCTCTGAAATTAAACCCGTCCGTTTTTTTTGAGAGGTTTATCCCGACTCCCATAAGCTGAGTGTAAACAAAAAACCTTTTTCAACTAGAAAAAGAAGTCGAAAGAGCAATAGAAGAAGTAGGGAGGAAAAACCGAGATGGATAAACTGAAATACAGAATGATTATTCAGTAATGATGCGAAACTTGGTTGTTAAATTAACAGATATGGCTGATGAAAATCAAAGGTTCTTTACCTGGAGGAAATTTAGAAGTTAATTCATCAAATTCTCTAGAATTAATAGGTCTTGGTTCAGAATCAGACCCCCTTTTTACAGGTATATTCGCCTTTGTTTTTCCTGAAGCTACTGGAGATGGTGGCAGTCTTGAAATTAATACCTCTTCTCTGCTTGTCTCTAATGTTGCTCAAATAGGAACTCAGACTGAAGGAGAAGGAAATTCAGGAGATATAACTATTAAAGCAACTGACTCAGTAACACTAACCGATGACGTATCTAATATTAATTTTCCTTCGACAATACTCTCTTTGGTAGAGCCAGGTGGAACTGGAAATGGTGGAAATGTCCTTATTGAGACCAGCGAATTGACAATAAGTAATAATGCTCAAGTAGGAACCGTCACTTCGGGTCAAGGCAATACGGGCGATACAATTATACGTGCATCCGAGTTTGTAGAAATAAATAAAGAAATAAAAATACCTGACGACCCACCAAATGGTTTATTTGCTCAAGTTGACAGCAATGAAGGTGATGGAGGTAATCTAACTGTTGAGACTGAAAAACTAAGTTTAAAAGGTGCAGGATCGAGAATATCGGCAAGCACCTTTGGTAATGGAAATGCAGGAAATATTACGCTTAAAGTAAAAGAGTTTTTTGTTGAAAATGGAGCAGAACTTCAAGCTATTGCCTTTTATGAAAGTGGAGATGCAGGAAATATTACAATTGAAGCTTCCGAATTAGTTCAAATAGAAGGTATTTTTGATCAAAATAATACAGATGGTATCTTAGGAGAGTATGGTGGTATATTTGCTAGTGCTATTGGAGGGACTGGAAACGGAGGTAACCTAGACATAACTACAGACAAATTAGTAGTTCAAGATTTTGGCACAATAAGTGTAAGCAATTTTCAAACCTTGAACTCTATTCCTCCAGGTAAAGGTGCTGCTGGTAGTTGAGAAATCAATGCTAATTCGGTAGAACATCTGCACAAATAAATCCCGAATTAAACCAAATCAAGCCGATTCCAACTAATAACGGCGATATTTTTCCTGCTAGAGGTGTAATTAAAACCGAAGATGGACGAATAATTTTAACTGCCTATCCCACAGATAACAATCAGCGAACGCCTGATGGTTCGCTTAATTGCGGTAAATTTTAAGCCAGGAGCATATTAACCCTCTTCTGTCAGACTCCGAAAACTTTTGTCATTCCTGAATCCTAGAACTTTTATAGAGAGAGCGATAGCTTGATTTTTTAATAATAACAATTAGCCATCTCAAAAAATGGCTGCAATTCCCTCTCCATAAGACTTCATCTCGGAAAGTGACAGAAGAGGGTTAAGTTCGGGTGAATAGTCGAAAATCGTAGGGGCGATTCGCGAATCGCCCCTGCATTAGATTGTGGAGCGTTGCTGAATCGGGGTATGACAGTAAATTGATTACCTCATGTCGTAGCCAAATAAATTAGCATCAACTTCTCCTAGCTCGATATCTCCTAGACCATATTCCGCCCAGCGTCTTTCCACCATCGCCGCAACATCAGCATCAGACTCTAAAGGTTCACCCCATTCGTGGTCAGTTTCAGGGGATATCTTAGTAGTGGCATCAATACCCATGCGTCCACCCAGTCCAATTTTGACACTGGCAAAATCTAAGGTGTCGAAGGGAGTATCAGGCAGAATAAACACATCACGAGAAGGATCAACTTTAGAACTTATTGCCCAGACTACTTGACGCGGATCGCGGATATTAATATCTTTGTCTACGACAATCACAAACTTAGTATAGGTAAACTGAGGCAAGGCGCTCCAAAAAGCCAAAGCAGCACGTCTGGCTTGACCAGGATAGGCTTTATCAATCGAAATAATTGCCGCTTTATAACTTAAGGCTTCCATTGGCAAGAAGAAATCTACAATTTCCGAGACTTGCTGGCGTAAAATAGGCGTATAGATGCGATTAAGTGCGATCGCCATCATTGCTTCTTCTTTGGGGGGACGACCGCTAAAAGTGGTTAGGTAAACGGGTTCTTTACGGTGGGTGAGACAGTGGAAACGAACTAAAGGAGAATCTTCTACGCCGCCATAGTACCCCATGTGGTCACCAAAGGGGCCATCAGGTAATACTTCACCAGGAGTAATTGTTCCTTCTAAAACGAATTCAGAATCGGCTGGTACTTCTAAATTTACTGTTTTACACTTGGCTAGCTTAACGCCACTGCCACCGTACAAACCAGCAAATAGCCACTCCGACAAATCTACGGGAATGGGTGTAGCGGCTGCCATAATAATCATTGGATCGACCCCAAGTGCGATCGCAATTTCTAATTTTTTGCCTGCTTCTGCTGCTTTACGTAGGTGTCTGGCACCGCCTCTTACCGATAACCAATGAACGGTCATGGTATTTTTCGACTGTAGCTGTAAGCGATAGACCCCTACATTTTGCGTACCCGTTTCCACATCTCTAGTAATTACTAATCCCAATGTAATAATTTTCCCTGCATCTCCAGAATAAGGACGAATCATCGGGATTTTATTTAGATCAACATCATCTCCTTCAGTTACTATCTGATGACAAGCAGGAAAAAAATCTCTTCCTGGTTTAGCTTTAATTACATCAAACAGAACTTTTCCAAAATCTACCGCTTGGGATATTTTTTTAGGTGGCTTGGGCTGCTGTAGCATTGCGAGCTTTGACCCCAAATCTTCTAACTCTTGGGGGGTTTCCATATTCATAGACCAGCAAATACGTTCTACTGTACCCATTAGATTAACTGCTACGGGGAAAGGCGAACCTTTGACGTTTTCAAATAGTAATCCAGGGCCCCCTGCTTGCAACATTCGATTAGAAATCTCGGCAATTTCTAAATCTGGATCAACTAAAGCTTTAATGCGTCTTAATTGTCCTCTTGCTTCTAAAAGTTTGATAAATCCCCGTAAGTCTCTAGCCATAGTTAAGAAATATAAAGCGCTCTTTCTTTAGTCTAGGAGAGTTGGAGAGAAATCCACAATCTCTTTGCAGAATAAAAAATGGGAAAACAGGGGCAAAAACCTTTTGCCCCTGTTTTTGTTGTTATTAATGATGTTATCAACTGATTTTAGTATGGAAGATACTGATTAACATCAACTTGATTTTGAGTGCTATCTTGAACCGCATTTTGGTCGATGACATTGTATCCACCGACGGCCGCAGCTTCGTTAGCGTTATCTTGTATTGATAGTTGAGAACTAGGAGTAGTAGGATAACCGTAAGCGTCGAGACCGGCTTGAGTTTGAGAGTTATTTTGAGCCGCGTTTTGCAGAATTAAGTTAGCATCACCGACAGCTGCTGCCGAGTTAGTATTGTTTTGTACACTAGTTTGAGCGTCTTGAGCGAAGGCAGCGAGGGGAGAGAAAGCTAGAGCAACGGTTGCGATGATTCCGAAAGTAGATTTTTTCATGGTTTGAGAGTTGTTAATGATTAGTGTAAGTGTGTGTGTAATTAGTTAGATAGTAGAGGCGTTTTAAGGAACGCCCTTAGATAGCCTGAGCGTCCATTAGTATGGAAGATACTGATTAACATCAACTTGATTTTGAGTGCTATCTTGAACCGCATTTTGGTCGATGACATTGTATCCACCGACGGCCGCAGCTTCGTTAGCGTTACCTTGTACTGATAGTTGAGAATTCGGAGTAGTAGGGTAACCGTACGTGTCAAGACCGACTTGAGTTTGAGTGCTATCTTGAGCCGCGTTTTGCAGAATTAAGTTAGCATCGCCGACAGCTGCTGCCGAGTTAGTATTGTTTTGTACACTAGTTTGAGCGTCTTGAGCGAAGGCAGCGAGAGGAGAGAAAGCTAGAGCAACGGTTGCGATGATTCCGAAAGTCGATTTTTTCATGGTTTGAGAGTTGTTAATGATTAGTGTAAGTGTGTGTGTAATTAGTTAGATAGTAGAGGCGTTTTAAGGAACGCCCTTAGATAACCTGAGCGTCCATTAGTATGGAAGATACTGATTAACATCAACTTGATTTTGAGTGCTATCTTGAACCGCGTTTTGGTCGATGACATTGTATCCACCGACGGCCGCAGCTTCGTTAGCGTTACCTTGTACTGATAGTTGAGAATTCGGAGT
>Ga0209082_1000495_pt1 | contig 13128 bp, 11 predicted proteins | sample ColdCreekSource_FD_184127 | JGI IMG/M metagenome (GOLD analysis project Ga0209082, IMG submission 184127) | Groundwater microbial communities from Cold Creek, Nevada to study Microbial Dark Matter (Phase II) - Cold Creek Source (SPAdes) (version 3) | ecosystem: Environmental > Aquatic > Deep...
TCTTGGCATCTGCGAGGATTCTTTAACCTGATTTTTCTTCTTCCAAATTTTACTCTTGTTTGACGATCACTCTAATCTAATTTAATGGTTGCTTTATCTAAGCCCACGTCCACTAGTAAGATCCAGAACCCTTTTAAACAAGGTAGTGTTTGGACTGATTTAGAAATCGGAGATTCATAGCTATTGGCTTCGGAGCTTCTGCACGGTTATTGTGTAGTTTTTGGTTGCCCAAGACTTGCGCACAATTCGCGCTGATTGCAAGCTAATAGCTAAAGGCTAATAGCTTGCAGCCGCTTAAATGGCGGGGTTTTAAACCCATGATTTATTGCTTATGTTGTTTCTGAATCCACAGAGAGGTACAGGGGATTTTGCTCTTGTCACATCTCTGAGAGTATTTTCCAGCTACATCAGTTACTTCCTTGAGCAAGCCTTGACTTAAAGTAGTTGGTTCAAGTCCCAAATCTAAGAAACGCTGATTTTTAACAAATAGATCATTCTCTGGCGCTTCGTTGCGGGGATTTTCGAGATAGGCAATCTCTACCCCAGTCATTTCGGCAACCATTTTCGCTAAATCTTTGACGCGGTGGGTTTCGGTCATTTGATTGAGAATTCTCACTCTTTCACCTTTATTAGGCGGATTTTCGATCGCTAATTGTACACAGCGTACCGTATCTTTGATGTGAATAAAGGCGCGGGTTTGCCCTCCTGTACCGTGTACGGTAAGGGGATAGCCAATGGCTGCCTGCATCAAGAAACGATTGAGGACTGTACCATAGTCGCCATCATAGTCAAAACGGTTGACTAATTTTTCGTCCATCAAGGTTTCAGGGGTATTAGTTCCCCAGACAATACCTTGATGTAGGTCTGTAACTCTAATACCATCGTTTTTATTGTAGTAATAAAAGAATAGCTGATCCTGGGTTTTGGTCATGTGATAGACGCTACCAGGATTAGCTGGATAGAGAATTTCTTGTTGAATGCGATCGCCACTATCCGTAACCACTTCAACATCGAGATAGCCTTCAGGAATTTTCATCCCTGCTGTACCATAGCCATACACACCCATAGTACCTAAGTGTACGAGGTGAATATCTAAGCCAGATTCGACGATCGCGCAGAGTAAATTATTGGTAGAGTTGAGGTTATTATTAACCGTATATCGCTTATGTCGAGAAGACTTCATCGAATAAGGGGCTGCCCGTTGCTCGGCAAAATGAACGATCGCATCGGGTTTTTCTGCCAAAATCAAGTTCAACAGGCGATCATATTCTTCGGCAATATCAATATTGTGGAATTTAATTTCTTTACCCGTACGTTCTTTCCAGGTATTGATCCTTTGACCAATAGGTGAAATAGGTGTTAAAGAACTAACTTCTAATTCATTGTCTATATTGCGTCTCGATAAATTATCGACGATAACTACTTCAAAGTCGAGATTCGACAAGTGTAGAGAGGTCGGCCAACCGCAGAAACCGTCTCCGCCCAGGATGATAACTTTCATATTTTGCTCCCAACTATATTCATAATTAAACGATTCTCTTAAAGGTTAATCGCTAATAGGCAATCTAGATTATTTAACCAAACTTTATGCCTTTATTTTCGTCTTGACTGGTGATTCTTTGCTAGGAATACTAGACTTTGATTCAAAAAAACAGTTATCTTGATTCCCCATAATTTTTATCAGAAAGAGTTGATACCCATAACCAGTAAAATGAGCTATTGGCATAGTGGCGATCGCCATTCCACAGAAAAACCAACGACTAACTAAGTTAGGAGCGCTTGCTTTGTGAGAATTTCGCCAAAACTCATTGGTAAACTTTTTACTGTACTTCAAGGTCACCCGACCAGCTTCAATAGTTACTAGAGCAGCACCAATCATTATTATAGCGATCGCATGAAGAGAACCATTAAGTAGGGTTAAATCGGCAATTAAAGCCAAAATACTGAATAGTAAACCAAAAAACGGAATTTTATTGCGCAAAGGCAGTTCTTTAGCGTATCTTTGGGACATAAGATAGCTGCCTCTGCCGTATTTTATATATTGTTGCCACAAACCCAGCCAATTTTTCCGAGGAAAATACCAAACTTTAATTTTAGAGCTGATATAAATCGCGCGATCGCCTTTAGCCTGAAGTAATCTAAAATTAAGCTCAGAGTCTTCTTTACGAGTAACTTCGTATCCCCCCAGGTTGGCTAATGCCGAACGTTTAAAACAGCCTAAAAATACCGTTTCTGCATAGCCATCATAATTAGGATCGCGATATTTTGCGCCACCACTACCCAAAAGACTTCTAGAGGCCAAAGCTATGCCTGCTTGAAATGTATTAGCAGCGACAAATCGCTGCGCCCCCCCTACATTAATCGCATCTGAATTTTGTAGTGCTGCAACGCATTGCTCTATATAGTCTGGAGCATAATCGCAATGAGCATCGGCTCGTAAAAATATATCTCCCTGACTAGCTTCTAAGCCAATATTGAGGGCTGCCGACTGAATTCGCAACGGATTTTGTAAGAGTTTTATTTTCCCATTGAGACGAGACAAATCCATGACTTTCTCTGGTGTACCGTCTGTACTTTGACCATCTACAATTAGTACTTCTAATAAATTAGAATATTTAGATTCTAAAAACTGGCGAATTATTGCTTCAATATTGTCTACTTCATTGTATGTGGGAATGATCACTGAAACAGAAGGGGTATTGATAAAACTCATGTTTATTTTGGGCTATGACTAATTATATTTTTATCATTAATTTAGTAAATTTATAGTCAGAAATTTAGCTTGATGTCTCTTTACTATTAACTTTGATGTTTATAGCTAATTTCATTCAGATTATGACATTTTAGGCTCAATAAAATTTATATTCTTGATTCTATAATAACTAAAAATTTTCTTATAACCAAAGTTTAACTGGTACCATTGCCAACCTATACATAGCTTTTAATAAGCAATAAGCATCAACTTTAAGCCGCTTTAAAAATGGTAATTGAAAATAGCGATCGCGAACTTGTTTATGATTGATAAATTGCTCAAATACCTTGATTGATGATATTCCAGTAGTATCGTAATAAGAAATAGGAAAATATAGCAAAGTTGGGCTTGATCTTAAATTCGACCGTATATTATATTCGTAATCCATACCCATTAGTAAATGCTCATTATATAAGCCAACTTGTTCAACTAATTTTCGGGAATAAATTGTCGATTGATGACAGATAGGATTACGATACCAAAAAAGTTTACTTTCCCAGGTTTTATGTTGTTTGCGATGTTTTTTAAGATATTTTTTCTTAGTTACTGAAATCGTTTCTCCCGAAGCCCAAAGCCATCGTTCCCTTGAATAAGACTCGATTATTTGGTCAATCACATCGGCAGCAACCAAACTATCTCCCGAATTAAGGAATAAAATTAGTTCTCCATGACCTTGATTAATACCATTATTGAATGCTGAAGCGATTCCACTTCCATTTTGAGAATAGATCAATAGTTTTTTTGAGTGAGAAAATCCTTGGATTTTTTGTATTTCCTCACTGGTAGCTTGGCGGTAAATAATAATATGATTAATTTCTTTATAAGACTGATTACTAACGTTGCTTAAGGTATTTAATAAGCAATCATCTATCTTGTTCGCGATCGTTACTATATCAACTTCAATATTTTTATCATCGTTTTTCATATTTGAACTTTTGACTAAATCAGCTAATTGATAGGGGTAGTTTACTACATAAGTTGGTAAAAAGCTGTAAGTATAATTTAGTTTGATAATCTAAATTAAATTCTGTTTCAACCTTTTGACGGCTTCTGGTGGCAAGTTGCTGATATCGTACTGGGTTGTCTAAGATCCAACTTATACCCTCTGCCAAATCTAAAGCTGAAAAAGCTGCCGCTAAATAACCATTCTGCTGATGTTCGATCAGATCTGGCATCCCCCCAATGTTGAAAGCAGCACAGGGAGTTCCACAGGACAATGATTCTAATACTGTATTAGGGAGATTGTCTTGGATAGAAGGGGCAACAAAGACATCGGCAGCCGCATAAAGTAGAGATAGAGAAATATTATCGCTAAGTTTGCCAATATAGCGAGTTTTAAAGCCGAAGTTTAGCGGCTGAATTGGTTCGGAAGCTCCAAATATGACTAGTTCAATGGTGTCTGGTGTTTGAAGTTGCTGGAGTGCTTGTAAAGCTGCAAGTAGCAGCGAAAAACCTTTCCTTTTATCCTGAGTACTATCTAAGGCTCCAAATAGAATGATGCGCTTATTGAGAGGTAAGCCCAAAAGCTCTCTAGCTAATTGGGGAGAGTGTGGTTTGTAGGTATCAATATCAATCCCGTTACCAATAACTTTTACAGGTAGACATTTAAATAAAGAGCTAGCCTCAGCACACCTAGCCAACCATTGACTGGGAGTAACGATAGTTAGATTAAGATTTTTCCAAGCCTTGGCTTTACGTTGCCAAATCCAGTTAGATAAGTCTTTTTGGCGATCGCTGCCTAATTGAGGACAACAGCCGCAGGATTGGATATAGCTATCGCATTCGTGGCTGTAGTGACAACCCCCTGTAAAAGCCCACATATCGTGTAGAGTCCAAACTAACGGTTTGTCAAGTTCAGCTAGAGCTTCTATGGACACAAACCCGCCGCAAATCCAATGTAAATTAATAATATCAGGGTTAATTTGCTTGATTTTGCCAATAATTTTCCCAGGCAGCCATTGAGAAGAATAAATATTTATAGTCGGATCACGGTTTGGATGTAGAGAAAAGGGTAGCTGATCTAAAGCGGGTCTGATGGCAGCTATTGCCCTTTGAATTTTACTTTTCGGCCCAATTACCGTGCTGTCATCACCAATCTTATTCTGCACTAACATCTGTGAATTGATTCCAGTTTTAAGTAATCCTTGGTGTAGCCGATAGGCAGCACGAGCAGCACCACCCCGAAAATCAGTTGAACTTAAAATCAGAATTTTCAAAATATCAAAGCAGGATAAACAACTGAACTAAAAATAACAGCTTTAGCCAATTTGAGCGACACTAAGTAAATTAATTCTTGTCTAGACTATCATTGATGTGCGGTTGCTGAATCATATCAGAAGAGCTAATTCCTAATCGTAAAGCTGAAGAATTTGGTGAAAGTTGAAAATTGTCTTGTTGAGGAGCGATAAATAACGGATCGGCAATTAGAGAATGTTGATCATTTCCTCGTTGTTGCCACTTTTCCCAAGGTAAACCACAGGAGAGAAAATCTTGGTTGTCCGATTGCCAATAAATATTATGATCAAAAACCGCCCAAAAATTAGAATGATCTTTCAAGTCATCTTTTAAGCCAGCAATTAATTTTCCGCGATCCCAATAAACAATATTCTTTTCAAAACGAAAACTAATAAACTTATTTTCGCTAGAAATTTTCCAGTCTTTTTGATGGCGATGTATCTGGGCTGTGCCGCCAAAGGCAAAAATGTTATGACGAATCTGATTTTCCCTACCATAATGCTGGGCAAAACCGCCATGACTAGTTCTATACACAAGATTATGTTCGGCAATTATATAAGAACTGCCTTCATCTAAATAAATACCCCAGCCACCATAGCGCAAAGCATTAAGATCGTGGATTTTATTATGGCGAATTATGGTTCCGTCTTGACGACCTAGTATGTAGACACCCCCCATATCGCTAAGAATTGGGCCATCGCCATTACTTAACTTGCCGATATGATGAATGTAGTTATGCTCAATCAGATTATTGTAGGCTTGAGTTTTTTTAAATCCCCAAGTTCCTCGAACCGATATTGCCGTGTAGTAAAAGTCATGAATGTGATTGTCAGCAATCACATTATCGTGACTATTAATGACGCAAATTCCTACGGCACTAGGAAAAAATTTTCCCCCCTCAAAAATATGATTGTTAATGATGGTGTTATGGTGAGTCACTTCTGAAGGAGATATCTGGGACAAGTTGGTTTGTTGTTCGCCAATTTTGATTCCTCCTGCACCCAAATCAAACATAGAACAATTAACAATCTGATTATCTTGACAACCGCCACCTAAATCTATGGCATAGTTGCCCAAATGTTTAAAAGTGCAGTCTCGCCATTGGCAATTGCCAATGCCACTAGCGGTAATTGCGCCTGAAACTCCCCTAGCATCCTGAATATAGCCCGATATTGTTGGGGGTAAGTGCCAATTAGTGTGAGCAAAGATTAGCTTATCGAAGCTAAGATACTTAATCATCTGGTTTTCGCTTGCTTGACCGCGAAAAGTCATTAAATAGGCTAAAGTTGGGACAATGACTTGCGCTGTATCCAGATTTTCCTCAGCTAGAGGAATATAATATAGTTTAGAGCGATCGCGATCTAAATACCATTCTCCTGGAGTATCTAAACAATCAAAAACATTCTCTATATAGAACAGATCCCGAGCAGCCAGTTTAAAAACACTTTTTTTACTGAAATAGATTGTGTTTTGATGGTGATCTACTCTAGTGATCGGTAAACGGGATTCTGTCCAGCGATTCATAATCACAACTTCCCCGCCCTGGAGGGAAATATTTGTCGGTAAGTCTCCTACTGTATATTGAAAGCTATAATGTCCTTGACTTCGAGGCTGACCTTTGGTATTCTGCACCGCTTTAACTTGCAGATAGCCTTGACTGGGATAACGAGATCGCTCTCGCCTTTGTCCATTAACCCAAAGATGTTGAAAATGCCATGATTCGGAACTGCCTGGTAAATTCACAGTCCACATCTCGATATTATTGACTATTTCTGACTGCCAACCAGTAATTATTTTACCGCCGCTAATTGTAGCCGCACCTTGAATGTTTGATTGATAGCTAACAGGGGAATCTTTAGTACCAGAATCTTCTGGCTCAAATAAGATTGGTTTGGTTAAAAAATAGATGCCATCACTCAAGACGACTTTTATTGGGCGATTGAGAGATGGTTTTTGCGATCGCAATTCTCGAATAACCGCCTTAGCTCCTTCTATAGTAGCCAATGGCCCATCATTATGATTAGCAGTGGGAGTTTTTTGCTTTCCTGACCAAGAGTCATTGCCATCAGGAGCGATAAACAAGAAAATAGGCTCTAGTTTGGGGATTGGGGCAATAGGCAATATTTGATTAAGTATCGGCAAGGTAGGAACTTTCTTCACCACAGCTATTAGCCCACCCAGTAACATCTTTAAGAGAAAATTCCGACGTATCATTTAGTTCAACTAACCCAATGATTTTGCATCTCCAGTTTAAACTCTGCAACCAAAGGCAATAAGATCAACTTTAATTAAACTTCAGATTTCGTATCCCGTCTGAGTGAGTATCTCTCTTGTTTTCTCGGTAAAAAATTGCAAATCCTGGGCAGAAAAATGATTTTGCCAATCTCCCACAATTCCTTTACGAAAAAACGAACTACGATCTTCCTCTCCTTCTCGGCGTTTGGCTAACTGCTTAAAGTTAAATATAGCTAATGCTTGTTGGATGGTTTCAGGGGCAACTTCAACGTTCAAATTTTGGAACAGAGTATTTAATGTTGCTTCGGGAGCGGTTTTTAGGTCTTCATAACTAATAACTGCCGTTGGCTGACGATTTAACCAGGTAGTGACGTGAATTACCCATTCATCGGTATATTTTTCCAAAAAAACAGCAAAGTCTTGGCAGTCTTTGGCAGGATTTGACTTGCTCCAATTGCGTATTTTCCGTAACCAGTTTTTATATTTTTGAGTACTGTTAGTATTGATGTAAGTGCGATGATAAAAATAGTAAGAAACCATCACATCTCGTCCATCCCTGATTAAGTAAATCAGGGGCTTCTTTCCAGGTTGTTGAATGTTGAGGCGGTGAGTTTTTAAAATCTGTCCCACTTGGTTTTGATAGCTACGATGAGCCAAGCCACCTTTGACATAGCGACGTTGATAATCGTTGGTGGGATGAATTCCTGGAGCGTCAAGATCGTCATATTCGGCATTCAGACAATAGGCTAACAAAAAACATAGCCAAGTATTACCTGATTTAGGATAGCCCACTACATGCATAAGGTTGAGATGTTTAATTAAAATGTTTAAATAGAATTAAAAAAATACAATATGTAATCGTATAGAGACATAGCTAACGGTTGACCTTCAAAAAAAGACCATCCTGGAATATCAATCATATTTGCTTGAATTCCAATAAAGTTAAAAATGTTAGCTGACGCTACAAACATAGTCATCAAAGAAACTGCCCCAATAGTTTTTATCTTGCTATTTTCATCTAAACCAATACCAAAGAATAGTCCAAAAAAGGCTAAAAATAAGTAAGCTATTCTCTGATTAAACCCTGTTACTTGAATAAAAGCAATTTGCAATATGGATATGCCATAAATTATGATTAAAGATAGTTTTTTTTGGTCAATATTTTTATAACTTCTGAAAATTGCAAAAAGTCCTATAGCAACAGTTGCGATGATGCGATAAATAGTAAACTCAAATAAATCTACATCTCTTTTATCATAGTTGTCAACTCTGTTTTGGAGAGAATTGCCTAATTCTTTCTCTGGGACGTAATCTAGTAAATTATTGACATATCCGTAAATTTCTTCAGGGTCGCTATATATTTTCGACCCGATATAAGCAAAAAATAATAACAACATAGCAATTCCCAGATAAAGAAAAATTTTGTCTCTCTTTTCAAGTTTTATTTTAATATTTTTTGCGAGAAAAAATGCCATTTTTACTGTCAGACATACAACTATGTACATGGCACTACTAAGATGAGAAAAAATAGCGAGGAAAGAACAAAGCACAAATATAATTAAACTCGATTCCATACTCGCGATCGCCATCATTACCCAAACAATTGATAAAAATTGGCGCATGTAAAAAATTTGTGAGTAGTAAAAAGAAGTTGAAAAGAGAATAATTAGCAGTGAAGGATAATACCTGGCTGAAAAGTTTTTACTAATGTAAAATACAACCAGAGAATTGGTTAGTAAAGAAAATAAAATTAGACACCAGTAAATAGAACCATTAGTAATCAAATTGATGGGATACAATAGCAAAAAAAGAACGAATTCATACCTGTCTTCGACAAAAGAGTTGTCAAAGATCCCTTTTGTATCTAGCTGTTCATAAATATCTACATAAATTTTGGTATCGGCAAAAACTTCAAAAGAAGAAACATAGATAGCTATAGTAATAACTACTAGGGCTAAAAGTATATTGTTTAAAGAAATAATCTTTGGTCTGCGCTGTTTTGATCTTAATAAATCGAGCTGAACTACTAATAATAAGGGAAAGATTCCAAGTATAGGAATCACAACCCAAAGAGCCAAGGCAAAAAATAGCAAAGGCAATTTCAGCTCACTTAAATTACGAATATTGCTAATTCTTTCAAACGTTCGATCAAGCATAAGTTCAAGTTATAGTAATATTCTCAATTGGATTGAGAATATTACTATCATTACTATTTAGTTCAATTAATTAAACTGGCTTTTTTGATTAATATTTTAAATTTTTGTTGATATTGCCTGGGAATAGCTAATTTACTCATCAAAAATAATAAATAAGAAATTGAGATCACTCTCTCTCGAAAAGCATTTAAAATCAAAGGGAAAGCTTCGACTTTTTTATCTTCATTTAAGAGCATTTTCGGCACTACTTCTTTTAGTAAAAATCCTTGAAAGGCCCTGTTAGAAATTTGTTCTCGATATTTTTGAATCCAATCAAGGGAGAGTTGATAGTTAGTTTGCTTAGATATGCGGTCGCGTCTTGATTCGTTATGCCATACAGCTAAAACTTGATTGACAAAAACAAACTCGGCTCTCTTTTGTTCGAGCCTGATCACAAAATCTAAATCTTGATGTTTGGGTAATCGAGATTCAAACAGGGTTGTAGCCGCTAATGAGCGTGATACGAGTAGGGTGCTAGTCAACATTTCACCTCCACCAAGCCAAAAATAATCGGCGATTGTTTCAGTTTCAGTTTTACCTCTTTGAGGCAAAATAGATCGTTGATAGAACACCTGAGAGCTTTTTTGAAATCTAGTGTAACTAACTATATTTTCATTTTCTGGGTTATGCTGACCAACAATAGCAGCTAATTGATACTCGATCTTGTGTGGTAGCCAGATATCATCAGAGTCTAAAAAAGCAATATATTGACCCTCAGAGCGATTAATTCCAGTATTTCTGGCTTCAGAGCCTCCTTGATTAGTCTGATGGCAAACATAGCGAATACGGCGATCGCAAAATCTGCTGACGACTTCTGCTGTATTGTCTTGAGACGCGTCATCAACAACAATAATCTCTAAGTTTTCATATGATTGCTGAATGACAGATGCGATCGCTCTTTCTATCAAATCAGCACGGTTATAAGTCGGTATAATGACGCTAATCAGCGGCTTATCGGCAATCTTGACCATTAAGGATGGGGAATTGGGGATTAGAAATTAGATGCTCAATGAATAATCACCAAAAAATTTATCATAGTGTGTGGTTATAAACTCGGTAATTATTAACGAGTTATCTAAATCAATTGTTGATAAATCTTCGCCAAAAGATCGTTGAGTATCTCGATATTATAATCAGTTTCAACTATTTTTCGTCCAGCCAGACCCATTTCTCGTCCAATTTCAGGATTCATTAGCAAATAATTGATCTTTGCGGCTAAAGTATCAACTTCTCTCTCTGCCACTAAATATCCTGATACACCATCTTGTATTAATTCGGGAATGCCACTGTGATAGGTGCTGACAACTGGTAAACCTTCCGCCATGGCTTCCATTAAAGAAACAGGAATTCCTTCGCAGTCACCATCCAAGCTAGTTATGCTAGGAGCTAGTACGAGATCAGCATCGGCAATAATCGCAGCAACTTCCTGTTGTTCTCTCCAACCTAATAGTTTGACGTTCTCACCGACATTTAGTTGATCGATGAGCTGTTGCAAATCGGCTTGCAAAACACCGTCACCAATTATTTGATACTCAAGATGGGGATAGCTGGGAACTAATTTAGACACGGCTTCAATGCCGTACTGTAAACCTTTTTTTTCTACTAAACGAGCGATACTAACTAGACGAATTTGTTCTCGACTAGCTCGATGAGAAATAAACGTAAATTTATTACAGTCAATTCCCATATGATGAACAGTAATTTTAGTTTCATTGCATCCCAAAGCAATCAATTTTTGCTGCCAATGTTGACTAATTGGTTGTAATAAATCTGCTTTACTAAATAGATAATCGTATATATCTTCGCCGTGTATTTGCAGATAGCGAGATATATCGTAGCCATGAAAAGCAACAATAATTTTCCCTTGAATAATACCTAAATCTTTTAACAGTATTGCCTTTAAACCATTACGACCATAGTGACAATGAATAATATTGTAAAGAGGCTTATTCAGAAAAGGAACAACTAAATAAAAAAGCTTTAAAAATCCTGCTAATTCTCCGTATTTAGCAAACTTATATTTAGGAAAAGCCAGAACTTGTAGTAAAGTTTTGGGTGCTTTGATTAGATAAACAACGAATAATATTATTGCTTTAATTACGCGCCAGAGAATGTTTTTCGGCACTTTATTGTAATAAGTTCGATCTAAAAGCCGATACCGCTCTACTTCTGGGTGCATTTGAGCAGTGTTGCCAGGGCGGTCAGTAAAAATATCTACTTCATGGCCGCGATCAATTAAACCTGTAATCTGCCCTAAAATAAATGTCTCGGATAAAGCGGGAAATTGATCGATTAAAAAAGCAATTCGCATTTTTTTATTTTAATTAAATAAATAGTTTGTTAAGCCATTAAATTGCTATAGTTCCAACGATTAATCCCTACTCTAAAGATCTCGCCAGGAATGTTATTTTTTTGGCGAAGATCGGTCTAAATATTTATATTTTACGTATGGTAAAAGAATTTTAGATTGATAATGTTTTAACTTCTGTTTGATTTGTGTCCCAAGGTTAGGTTTAGGTTGTTCAATACAATCTAAATTCTTGGCAAAGACACAATGAATATATTGGTTATTTTTCCAGATATCTACATAAGAAAAATGCTTTAAATGAAAGTTAGCTTGACTTGCTACTTTAATTAAATCTCCAATTTCAATCTCTTCGTCTACTACCTGGAGTTCTTCAGCTTCGTTTTGCTTCAAATATGATTGATATTGAGGACTAGGGTAGGTCAAAATTATTACTGCTTGCTCTGACGTTATTTTATCTAAATTAGCAAATAGTATTTTGTGCTTTTCGATTGGCAGATGTTCAATAACATCGACCAAAGAAACTAAATCGATAGGACGATCTATGGTGGTAGTAACTTCCGAGAAATTTTCTAGAATATCAGTAACCAAAAAGTCTATTTTCTCAGAGATGATAGTTTTCTTAGCATATTCGATATTTCTTTCAGAAATATCACAAGCCCAAATATGGCCACTTGTTAGTTTTTTAGCTATTTTTTCGGGAACAATACCAATACCGCAACCTATATCTAAAATATTACTATTTTCAAATGTATAATTTTTGATTAATTCTATAGCTTGATCAATTCTTGGATTACCGTACAATCGGTATTGCACCATTCGCGAATCTGTAAAATTATTATAGAAGTTTTTAACTTCAGTAGAATTAGCCATAATTTAATTTCAAAGCAATGTTTATTTATTAATGTTTATTTATTGAACAATTGAATAGATTAGGCTTTTTTTAGTGCCAGGACAATATATACAGAAGCATTATTAGAAAAGCGATCGCCATTGTGTGCTTCAATGTAACCAATCTTTGATTGTATCAAGCCCACGTAAATTTGCCGAAAAAGAGAGGGAAACTTTTGTTCGGTTTCATCTTGCCATAATTGCAAACCTACAGAAAGCGGACCAAAAACGCTTTGAGTTTCCAAAATCTCAAAACCAGCCTGTTGAATAATCAACTGTTGTAAATAGAAGGCTAATTATCTAGTAATATCTAGATATTACTAGATAACTTGGTATAATGAGAGCAAATCTTTAGGCTGCGCTCAATGGCTCGATATGTCACACCAAGAGAAGCGATGCAAACGCTCCAAGTCTCCGAAAAAACACTTAGAAACTGGGATAAATCAGGACTCATCAAAACAATTAGAACTCCGGCTGGACATAGAAGATACGATCTTGAATCCGTCGTTGGAATG
>Ga0209082_1000498_pt1 | contig 13048 bp, 12 predicted proteins | sample ColdCreekSource_FD_184127 | JGI IMG/M metagenome (GOLD analysis project Ga0209082, IMG submission 184127) | Groundwater microbial communities from Cold Creek, Nevada to study Microbial Dark Matter (Phase II) - Cold Creek Source (SPAdes) (version 3) | ecosystem: Environmental > Aquatic > Deep...
GCTCCGACGCCAAGGCTATGACCGCCTGGTATGGTCCGGCCGGTTTATATAATGCCACTTCGCGCGATCCAAATGCTAGCTCCTGGAAGCCGTGGGTATGGACGGGCGCCCACTACGAAGCCAACGACCATGGTTCGATCCATGGACACTGGGAAGTTGAGGTGCCCGACTCGACTGGTGCGCTCCAGGGTCGGTTTGAAATCCCTTTTATCGACCAATCAAAAATTAACAGCGTTAATGGCACGACTATTGGTGTCGACTATACTAACATCCGCACTAACTTGGCGGATCTGTCGGTACGGGCCCAATATATCAATACCGGCGACTATTCTGGCCAAAATACCGCACTGCGGGTCGGTGGTAATAATGGCATCAACAAAGATGTTTTGCTGTCGATCTCATCTGATATGCGACTCTCTGGACGCCGTTGGATCATTAGGGGCAACACCGATACTGAGACTGGCTCGAATGCTGGTACTAACTTCCAGTTGAAACGTTGTGATGATGATGGTCTGGAGCTAGGCACCGGTATTGGTATCAGACGCCATGATGGCAATGTCTTTATGGGTGCCGATTCAGCCTTTGAAGCCCGGCTTGGTATTGCATGGTCAGGTATCGGGCAGCAAGGTTTTAGCGCCCGACCTACTGCTTCGCCTGGTGCTGGTGCTGGATTTGATGCAGTCATGACCGATGTTAATGACCGAGCATATCAATCGAATGTTGCCGGCGACGGCAACCGGAGAATGGTTGTATATGCGGATGGCAAGCACGAATGGGGCGATGGAATTGGGGTACGGGATGTTAACTTATACCGTAGCGCTGCGACAACCCTCAGGACCGACCAATCGCTAACGGTTGGTGCAAACTTGGTAGTTAACGGCACGGCTCAAATCGCTGGCGGAACAATCGCGCCTGTCTTGTTTGCTCGCAAGACAACCGACCAGTCAGTTACGTCTAGTAATACGTTGACGGTTGACGGTGAGCTGACGATTGTGCTAGCGGCTAACTCAACGTATACATTTGAAGGCTTCTTGATTTATGACGGTGACACTACGGGTGACTTACAACTCGCCTGGACTGTTCCGGCTGGCTCGGCCCTGCACTGGATGCCAGGCGGCGTGCCTTCGGCGCAAGCGGCAGGCTTTACTGGTCAAATGAAAATGAATGACGCTGGTGGTGGTTCGGATATCGTTGGCGCAGTCGGTGTCGGCACTAAGGGGATTGCCCGGCCTAGCGGTATGGTGCGGACTGGAGGCGCTGCCGGTAGCCTGACTTTGCGCTGGGCGCAAGGTTCGGTGTCGGCTACGGCGACTACTCTGTTTGCTGACTCCTTTATCAAGGCCACTAAAGTCGCTTAGCCAGGTGATACACGCATACGGATTAGTCTAGAGGCACGCCCCAGCCGACATTTTCGTATTTTGCCGGGGTTAAAACCTCGACGCTGATTGCTGCTAGATGTCGTTCCGTGGGTGTAGCACTGTCGGTTATCGCCTCAGCGGAAATCGCAGCTAATCTTCGCGATGGAGTCGACGAGCTATCGGTAAGTGCTTCTGCCGAGATGGCCGCCAGCCGCGCATCTGCTCGGACGGACATGTAGAATGATAAAAGTCCACCCGATCCGCCAGGTTGGGCGCCGACTTGGATGTAATATTGGGTGCCGGCGGTAAGGACTATCTCCAATAATGAAGTATTGTTGGGGCCGCTGTTGTCATCGGCTGCAACTAGGCTAAGGGTGCCTATGCTTGCTCCTGTGTAAACTGCTAATTTTGTATCAAAGTCTGACCCGACTGTAGAGATCTGATATGCCCGAGTCGTTGGAGGGGTATATGTTGCCCAACCAGTCTTGTCGGTTGTGCCTGGTTCGCTGCCTTCGGTTGTCCAGCCTGTCGTATCCAAGTACGAAAAAGATATCGGCTCAGTAACGGTGACAGCATCAGCAAAATTATCCGTAAATGGACTCACTAATGCTGAGTAATGGGTGTCCATGCGCGTAGCAGATAGCGCAGTAGTGTACAATGCGACATCGTAAATCCGACCATCAATATAGTAGTATGTGCTACTAGAGTTACGACCAATATGGGCCGCTGAGTTGACGGTGCCGGACAGCGGTCTGGGCACGCTAACGACAGTAGACGCTACCTCTACGCCATTGACTCGCAGTCGTATGGTCGTACCGTCATATGTGCCAACGATATGGTATAAGACACCGGTACTCGGTGTTGTGTCCCAGGTGGCCGTATTCCACGAGCTGGCAAAGTAACCAACTTGCAGCTTGCCGCCATTGCCGGTTTCAATATTAATACCTAGTACCAAAGGTATGACATTGCCCGACGTAAAGGCGTTAGTCCAAATAATTGGTCGGACATTGGTGCCGGTTGGCACAGTATCAAATACGACGACTGCTTCGATCGTGCCAGTTTCCAACAGACCCGACGCATTGCCGACTGCTATGTAGCCAGTAGTCCCGTTAAAATCAGCGCCTAGTCCAGTGCCGGGTCTAGCGGAAGCTTGGTTAAGAACAACACCGCCAGTTAACGTACCATCGCGAGTGGCAGTTTTATCGTCATCGATAACAGTGCCCGCAACTTCCTCGAATTGCCAGCGGGAAATAGGCGCGTCAACATCTTGTTCACTACTGTATGACATGATAAAAAGCCGATGCCTCTAGCTAAACAACTTCCATACCTGCTTCTAAGCCGTCAACATCTGACACGGTCCAGTTGGTGGCGGTGTCCGGATTGGTTTCGTATAGCTCGTAATAGCCGGTGTAGGTAGTGTTAAGCGCTCTTGTCGTGCCGTCGTATATATTGCCGCCGGTACGCATTACGAGTTTGGCTGTACCGAGCGAAACATCGCTTTTTGCCATGAAGCCATTTATCTGCACCCCGTAGACGGTATTAATGCCGGCTGTCAGGTTCTCGATACCGTAAGTGTCTCGCGCTCCCGGTGTAGCGCTCCCGGTGTAATCGGACGAGGAATATGGATGTTCGTCGAGCAGCAAATAATTATCCGTCTGATTGCCGTCGGAGCCTGTTAGTCCAGAATCGATACCATTGCTAGTTGGTGATAGCGTGCGTACCGCTACATCACCCAAAAATGTGCCCATTGTTCCACCTCCGACACTGTTCAAAATATAGACATCTGCTACCCTTGTTACTCTGGTTGGCAACGTGCCAGCATAGACTAAGACCCGGTCGATAGTAGTGCCTGTGCCACCATTCTTAGTGTCACCAGTGTAGGATACCTCATTCGTTGTTTGACCGTTTAAACGCACCTGCACATTGCCGATTGTGTCAGAAATAGTAACTGATATTTCAACATAATTCCATGATAAATCGTATAGGGGTTGCGTGCCTGTGGCTAATAATGTTCCGGAGCTTGTGCCGCGTCGTATTTGTAATATGCCGGTGTCGAGATCTCTCATAACGGTTATATGGGTGGTAGCGCCGCTGTCACCATAAAACGTTACTGCGGCGTTGGTGTCGGATGCTAGTCCCAAACCAACAAATAACTGGGCGGATGGGGTGACGGTTTTGTATAGCGAGTTTGAGCCGCCCACCATGCTTAGATAGAAGCTGCCAGGTACTCTGGGCGAGGAGGTTCCGGCGCCGCCAGAGTAGCTGCCGTTATCCCACTTAAAGCGTGAGTCGCCAGCGCCAAAACCATCCATAAACAATAGGGCCATAGTATCGTTAGTTCCTATCTATATACGTACTGCTCATTTTACCATAAGTAGTACTATCATTGATAAAATTGTCGTAGGATATGCGGCAAGTATTAGCGTTTACTGCCGATCTTGCATATAATGGTATATAAATAGCATAAGAAGGTTCGTATAGTGTATGGCGCGTCTCCCATTGCCAGGTAATGATGATGATATATGGGGCGATGTCCTCAACCAATATTTGCTTGTTGGCCATAATGCCGATGGCAAACACGATATCAAATCGTTATTGAACGTACCCGCTGTGAATGGTCAGATACCGATTACCGATACCTCGAGTAGCACTGGTTTTGTCTGGCAAACTGGCGGTAGTGCTGGTGACCCTATTGTTGGTGGCGACCTCTCTGGCAGCGCCAGCAACGCCCAGATCGTAGCCGGGGCTGTAGGAACCAATGAGCTAGCCACCACCAGCGTCACGGCAGTTAAAATTGCCAACACCACTATAACTGACGCCCAAATCTCGGCCAGTGCAGGTATAGCTCAATCTAAAGTTGCCAACCTGACAACTGACTTATCGGCCAAAGCGCCATTAGCAAGCCCGACATTTACGGGCGCGGTGACAGTCCCAACTCCTTCCAATCCGACCGATGCAACTACCAAGGCATACGTCGATACAGCGGTTGCGGGCGGTGGGAGTGGCGAAGCAAATACCGCTTCTAATGTTGGTGTCAGTGGCGTTGGTGTCTTCAAACAAAAGACTGGCGCCAACCTCGAGTTCAAGAACATCAATGCCGCCTCCAATAAAATTACCATTGCCAACGACTCAGGCAATAATGAGATAGATATCAACATCAGCGAAGCTAACTTCAGCGGTATTCCCGAAAGCGCCGTCACCAACTTGATAACTGACTTATCCGGTAAAGTCAGTAAAACTGGCGATACGATGAGCGGAGTCTTGGCTGTCCAACCCGTTTCGATCACGACACCCGCCAATACGGACGGGCTTAAGGCTGAAATACTGTACTCCCCAAGTAGCAGTGGGACAACCAGGGTTAAAGGTGTGGTTGGCCGGGTAGTTTTGGGCGGCAGCAATAATCTAACTAACATCTCTAGTCAGATTGGCGTTGAAGGCTTGGCCGAAAACCTTAACACTGGTACGGTTGCCAGCTTAGTCGGGTTAAAAGCTTTGTCGTCGAACTTTACGACCGGTACTGTTACGGAGTTAACGGGCTTAGAGATTTCATCGCTTACCAATAATGGTGGCGGAACGGTCACCAGCGCGTACGGTGTGCTGATCGATACGCCCGACCTTGCCGGCGGCGCTAGCACGGGCACGGCTAGCGGCCTCTATGTGCGGAGCCAATCGGGCGCGACGGCCAACTACGCCATCTACACCAATCTGGGTACCGTACGCTTTGGCGATACGCTTAGTATGGCAACTAATAAAATTATTAACCTTGGCGACCCGACGAATGCCCAAGAAGCTGCCACTAAATCATATGTTGACAATAAAGTCAGCAAACTCCTGCCGTACACAAGTACCGGCAACCTGGCGGTCCGGGTCGGTACCCACCGTATATACAATGACAGCGGGCTGACCTGGACGATTATTAGCATCCGCGCGAGTGTCGGCGCAGCGCCCACGGGCTCTTCGGTCATTCTTGATGTTAACAAAAACGGCACGACTATCTTCACTACCCAGGCTAACCGGCCTACCATTACAACTTCTACTAATACATCAGGCAAGATTACCAATATGAGTGTAACGACTGTTGCTAACGGCGACTACATAACGGTTGATATCGACCAAATTGGATCGACTATATCTGGCGCTGACCTAACATTACAACTCGAAATTGTATAGCCTCATAGCCTAAAGTTTGATTGGAATATGGATAGTTGCCCGTGTGCCAGCACCTGTGCTAGCTAGCTCGATGCTGCCGCCCAAATGCCCCATAATAAGCTGGCTAAGGTACAGGTTGAGGCCTAGGCCTTGGTAGTTGTACTCTTGAACTGATGTAGCCCTGACAAACGGCTCGAATATATCCGATAAAGCATCAGCGGCGATACCAATACCGCTATCTTCTATGACGAGGTCAATCATGCCCGGGATTTCTTGGGCACTAATAGTCAGACGTCCCGAATCTTTATTAAATTTGATAGCATTGTCGAGTACGGCACTTATTGCATACCGTAGTAGCCCGCGGTTGCTGATAGTCTCAAATTCGGTTGACGGTAGGCTGACCTGCAGTCCCTTGGCGGCAATGACCGCTTGTTTATTGTCGAGGATTTGGCGTGAGAGTTGTATGAGTGCGACAGCACTATGTTCATTGCTGCTGGCTGGAGCAATGGCGATAGCGGCAGCTATCTCAAACTTTCTGACGACATCATTAAGCGCATCGATGCCGCGCTGTATAAAGGCTGTGCTCTTCTGAGCCGAGATGTCTTTGATTGCCAGTGCTGTGGCGCTAGTACTCTGGCTAAGCGTCGATGCCGCATCGAATACAAACTGATTGCGCGCGTTGTCTAGATTGGTCTCGAAGGCCAAAGCTTGGTCAAGCTGCTGTCGTTGCGCACGTTTGAGATGCGCTTGGCGGATACTGAGCAGTAAGAAGATCGCAATAGCGACATCTAGTATGACTTGGGTGAGTACATCTACGTAGTCAAAGTTGATATCCGTTAGAGAGATAAGGAGCATTTCGGCAACGGCGCACATAAGAATAATGCCAGCTATCAGCGTCCAGAACGAGGCCGTCCGGATAGAGCGGACAGTTTCCTCAGCGGTCTTACCTTGGTCAAAGATTGTGTTTGTCCGCGCATCATCTTGGATGTCTTGTATGAGGCCGTCGATTTTAGTGGCCAAAGTAGCGACGGTAGCTTGCAGCTGCTTGTAGACTCCTGGCCGGTCTCTGAGGCTTGGCGCTAACAGCTCTACGCCGCCAGAGATAGTACTGACTGGCGTACGCAAATAATGAGCCGCCAATGATAGGAATGTTTCTTTAGCTTCGTAGATATGCCTTTGCCGGATAATAATCTTCTTGAGGCGGTCAGCGGCGTTAATCTCTCGGATAGTTTGCCATAACATACGCAGGGTGATGGCTAGTAGTATCAAAAATAACCAATAAGGTATTGTCTCGAATACTTTCCTCAAGAATGGCGACAGCACAAAGCTGTCTTTTTGCCCCGTCTCTGGCTGCAAACTTCCCGGTATTGCCGGCCCGTCAATTGGCCTGGTTGCGCCAGCTACATTATAGGCGATTGTCGTATCCTTACGGGCGATAGCAACGCCATTTTTATCATAGTAGACGACTGATATTTCTGTGCCTGGGTAGTTGACGGTATTCCAGTCTAAGCGGTAGCAGCCTTTTTCGTCGGGATTGTACTGTACGGCGGTCCGGACATTATCGACGTACATGATTACCCAACCGACACGGTCAACCGGGACGGCTGTCGTAGCGCCATTGACGGTCTGCACAAGACACACTACAACTTCGACGCTCGGATCCTTAATGATAGTGCCACTAGGTATATTGGTAGTAATATCCCAAATCGGGTTTGGCGCAACGGGTGTTTGCGGAGTACTCGGGAGGATCGACTCGTCACTACTGGTGACCGGACAGTCTTTTTGGTAGGCGCATTCTCCGTAGCCGTTACGGCCATAAATACCGCTTGCCTGTGTATCACCGGCAAAACCTGCAATGCCGGCCATGAGGCCGATAACTGCTAGTAGTGAGAGAAGTGTAGTACGCACGCTTATGTTTAAGTATAAAGCGTCCGAGCTAATTACGTGAGACAGAATTCAGTGTTAGCCGGCACAGGTACTTTCGCCAAGTGGTGTTAAGGCATCAAAACGCTGCTTAATTTGGGCATCGCTTGGCTTTTCTTTTTGGACAATAATGACTACATCGCCAATAAGGTTATTAAGTCTTTCTAGTTGCTCACCACTCAGTTCGCTTTGGCCCTCGTCAGTATGTTCTTCCGTGCCATGGGCATACGCGGTGGGTTGTAACTTGTCTATAAATGTATCAATCATACTGCTACGCTTCTCCTGGTTGAGTTTATGGGATGGCGAGTTACTTTCTTTGTTAAAAAACTTTTCTAAGTCCTGACTCGTAAAGTCTTTGAAGGTCCGTACGCTGTATGCCTTGCTGTTGCCGCTATACACGTAAAAAGTATCACCATCAGGCTTTGCCGGTAGGATATTGCCATGGATCGGTACTTTCTTAGGTGGTATTCCACTATCGAAGCGGTGACCAAGCGACCCTTTGATACCGCCAATATAATTCCAACCATAGTACTTGAGTATCTGTCCGCCAGTCATGCCTTCCCAGTGGATATGGACAAAATGGTTTCTTTCATCATGGAAGTGGATAGGATGTGCTGTTAGTTCGGCATTGCAGTTGTCTTTAGAGTAACCTTCTTGATAGGCTTTATCCGCAAAGTTTAACTCCTTGCCATCTACGTTTAAGCTCATCCGAAAATGGTAATGCTCATATAACGGCTCGCGAATACTCAGTGGCGTTGCTACATAAAGATAGCCGAGGTAGGCGATAACTAGAACCGCTATGGCGGCAAAGGCGACTCCAACGATGGATAAAAACTGCTTCAGCTTGCCGGTATCTTTCGGTTCAGCGGCACTATTGTCACTAGCCTTGTTGTGATCGTGATCAATATGTTTTTCTTGCATACACCTATAGTATAGCCCACACCCCTTGTCCAAGCCTACAACCCAAAAATACTTGCTGAAAACTCGCCAGCCCTGACACAGTAATCTGAACGTTGATCGCTACCATGGGTGGCTCAGACACTTCAGTCTACGTATTTGTTGGGTTGTGGCGGCAGGCCAACAACGTTTAATGCACCTATTAACGTCCGGAAGGTTACCCACCACTGGTTTACTCTCGTAGTAACGAAAGTGTTTGAGACACCCCAATAGAGACGAGTATCCAACCTACTGCGTCAGGGCTGTCGAGTTTTTTGTACGGAGAGATAAACTTGGGGTGGGTAGGCTGCAAAAAAGAATTGGGCACTATAGAGATTATTCGTAGAACCAAAAAGAACCTCATAAAGAGGTTCCGTCTGGCACATAAAGCTCCCAAATCGCTAACTACTGTTAGTGACCTGGCTCGCAGAGCTTAAAGATTGTTTTTTGTTTGGAAAGATCGTCGTGATTCGACCTTTCAGACTATAGCTTAAGCTTATCTGCAGCGCAAGTCTTGACTACACAATTACAACGAATAGCTGGCTATACGTCAAGGTCGTCAAGATCAGCTAACTCGCGGCGAGTCTGACTGACACGGCTGTTATCATCCCGTTCTTCGCGGAGATTGATCTCAGCAACGTCATCATCAGCCGTGTCATCACTGGCCGTCTGGACCGGGGTCTGTACTGGCTGCGCATTGCTGTCGTCGCTATTATCACGGTTGTCACGGTCATCATCCGATGAGCCGCCACCGACGCCGTTGTCAACAATCTTTAAGTTGTAACGGGCGTCGTTCTTGGTGCCTAAGGCACGCAAAAGTGTACGTAACGACTGTGCCGTTGCACCACGCTTACCAATTACGCGTCCAAGATCTTCAGGATCAACCGTTAGCTCTAACAGCACCCCTTTTTCATCAATCCGACGCTCGACGACAACGGCATCTGGGTTGCTGACTAAAGACTTTACTATGAATTCTACGAACTGTTGGTCGATACTACTCATACATCCTCCTTTAACCGGTAAGCCGCATTATATAGCTTACCCAACCCTGGCTCAAGGATTAACCGGCACGATATCGGTTCCTTGGGCGTATTTGGGTGTTTTTATACTTGTTTGTTAGCTACGAAGCTTACGCTTTGTCTGTATCGGCTGTCGCAACAGCTTCTTCAGTAGGCGCAGCTGACTCCGCTACAACTTCAGCCTTTGGCTGGTTGCGACGAAGCTTCTCTGGGCTACGAACAGCGCGCTTTTTATCAACACTTTTCTTTACCCATGATGGCAGTTTAACACCTTCACTCTCGAAAAGACGTACTACGCGGTCTGATGGCTGTGCGCCATTAGCCAAATATTGCTCAGCCTTTTCTTTTACCAAAGTGTTGGTTTTAGCGTGAGGGTCGTAGCTGCCAAGGAGAGCCACATACCGTCCGCTGGTTGGCGTAAAACGGCTGTCCTGAACCACGACACGGAACTGGGCGTGGCCTTTACGGCCGGTACGTTGCATGCGAATCGATAACATATGGAAACATTCTCTCTTTCTTGAATCTCTTACTACAGCTTATCAAGCTTAACTTGGCACTAACTCTCAAAGCAGACACAAAAGCTAAGGCAATTGCTCGCTTGAATCTCAGGTTATTGTACAGATAACGACCTCTTATGTCAAATATTGGACAGCACTACCATTTATAGAAGGTGTTATCCTGTACAAAATCATCGCCCACGGTGTTAGATATCGTCCGGCCAGTACTGTCGAAGGCGGTAATTTCCCCCGTTGCAGGCAACGTTTTCACGTCATAGCCATTGGTTTTAAGACAACTAATAAAGCCTGACTGGTCAGCAGGCTGTATGGTCCACATAAATTTAGAAATACCTTCACCGTCAGCATACGTCGGCGTCCAACTTCCACTGCCTTCAGCAGAACAGATGAGCTGCTCTCGTTCATGGCGATACCAAAAGAAGGCTGCAATAGCGGCTATCAATAGAATTGCAACAAGCCATCGTAATAGGTCACGTGGCCGACCAGCTGTCGACGGTGTCATAGTCCCAGTATACCGCACTGTTTGTGCTATGCGGACACAATTAGTGGATTTTAGGCGACGCTTTCGTAGCCAGCTATGGCTGCCTCGGCTGCTTTTTGCTGTCCAGCTTGTTTGCTAGGGCCCGATCCCGTGCCTTTTAGACTGTTATTAACGAAGACACCTACGGTGAATATCTTATCGTGATCAGGTCCAGCCTCTTCAAGAACTCTGTAGACCGGCGTAAAGCCCTCTTGGCTTTGGACGACTTCTTGGAGGTGAGACTTTGGATCCATCCAAGAGCCGCTGTCTAGAATTTGCTTAAAGGTTGTCAAGAGCTTGTCGGTGATGAAGTTTTTGGCGCCATCATAACCTTGGTCCAGATAAATCGCTCCGATGACCGCTTCGAAGCTGTTGGCGAGGATCTGCTCACGGGCACGGTCAGTACCACGCTTCTCTCCCCGACTAAGCCGCAGGTAGCCCTCAAAGCCGCAACGCAAGGCTGCCGCACCAATACTTTCGGTCCGTACTAAGGCACTGCGCCAGTTAGTCAGGATACCTTCTGGGTCAGTAAAATTACCATAGAGATACTCAGTAACAACCAGTTCCAGGACAGCATCGCCTAGGAACTCTAGCCGTTCATTGTGTTCACTGACAGTCTTTTTGTGCTCGTTAAGGTATGAACGGTGCGTAAACGCCGTTACTAAAAGTTCAATGTTATTGAATTCGCACCCGAGGGTTTCCTTGGCGAATGCTTGATATTGGCTGTAATCCATAGGTTTGTTGTCGTGCCTGTCTATAATCTGTTATCGCGTATGCGCTTCATACCGAGAAGCATTAATTTGCCAATGTCGTCGTAGGCAATTTTATCAACCGCCTCTTGAGCCGGTATCCATTTGATGTCGTTAAGCCAATCCTCAGGGTTGAGTACATCAGTCTCTCCTAAGCCTTGCACTAAGTAAATATGCATGGTCATCAGGACAAGAGTCTGACCACGTCGGTAGCGGAAATGGACCTTACCAAGCCAGTTATACACCATCATTTCTTGAAGTCCAGTTTCTTCTTGGATCTCACGCTCGGCTGTTTGCTTTGGCTCTTCGCCTGGCTCAACGTGCCCTTTAGGGATGGTCCAGCGGTTCTTGGCATCCTGGATTAAGAGGATCTCAATCTGTCCGTTGGTCTTGCTCCGACGAAAGATAATACCACCGGAAGTGGTTTCGCGTACGACTTCTTTGATGATGGGGCGATGCTTTGTAACAAAGCTCTTGATCCCCTGCATTGGTTTAGGTCGTTTCATCGTCCTTACTCTGTTGTCTTTTGCTTAATTGGTTTCACCGTCACCGTCTCTTCGGCTGTCACGGGCTCTTCGCTAGGGAAAAGCTGACGCATAACAGTACCTAGGACACCATTTATAAACTTCGAGGAATTCTCTCCACCAAAAGATTTTGCCAACTCGACTGCCTCATTAATGACTACCTTAGGTGGTATGTCGCTATTATGGAGCAACTCGTACAGACCCATGCGCAATACAATGCGGTCCATCCGGGCTATCTGATCAATCGGCCACTCCGGCGCGATCGGTTGTAACTGAGCATCAAGCTTAGACTCATGCTTCGTAACGCCTTTGACAAGTGCTTCGATAAACTCAGTATCGTCGACCTGTTTCTGGTATCTACCGATATTACGAGTCAGGACCTCTTGTAAATCAAGGTCTTTGTCTGCGGATTCGCGGCGAAAATCGAGCTCATACAGTGTCTGTAGAGCTATGATACGACCAAGATGACGGTTTGATGCCATATACCCCGCCCAGACACCCCGCTAGAGGCGAAACTGAGCGCCCCCTCTTAAGCGGCTACTTTAGTTTTAGGGTTTTCGCGGCTTGTAGTGCGCACCTTGACAGGTGACTTAGCGTTGACTGCGCGAGCCAATTCTAGTACTAGGTGACTACGACGTGCGCCAGTGGCGCGGTGGCTGGTTCGCTTCTTAGGTTTGCCCATGGGTGATTCTCCTCAATGTCCTCATTGTGTTTTATGGTGAAAACTTACATGCATTATATCTTAAAATCATCAAACTCTCAAGTGTTATACAGACAGAAATAGTATATGACATCTCTTTTAAGGTGTTAGCCAGTTAAAAACAATAGAAGATACTTGCATATTTTAATATTTTATGATATTATAAGTTTAACCCTAAAGGTGGATCTAATTTCCTGGAAGGATTTAGAATTATGTTTTCAAAGATTTTGATCACTACTATTGCCGCTATTAGCATCGCCGCAAGTGTTAGCGCGCCCACATTCGCCGCTACTAAGTGTTTGGATGGCAACAAGCCATCAAGCTTTAACAACGCTGTGTACACCCGTGACTCAGCAACTATCAGTACGATAAATGGCACACCATTATGTGCACCAGCAACCATTACGCTTGAGACTTTTACTCTTGCTAGTACTTGGAACCGTGAGTACAAGCCATACACATACCCAAACATGACGGCCTACCCACAGAGGAAGTTTGCAGCTACTACAATAACTTTCCCAGCCAACAAGGCCAACTACAGTCAAAAAGTTACCGTTGCCACGCCTGACAAGTGTAAGTCAATTCAGATTGACTTCTACGCTGGCGCTGGTTACGACCAACTTAATGGCCCACACGACGATGATGCCCGTAACAT